>Ga0315277_10006375_pt1 | contig 15465 bp, 11 predicted proteins | sample YL17G05_15_MG_FD_203695 | JGI IMG/M metagenome (GOLD analysis project Ga0315277, IMG submission 203695) | Sediment microbial communities from Yellowstone Lake, YNP, Wyoming, USA - YL17G05_15 | ecosystem: Environmental > Aquatic > Freshwater > Lake > Sediment | place: USA: Wyoming | collected...
ATAGAAGAGCCGCCTCTCGAAAGTCCCGACCAGCTCACGGAACGCCTGGACATCGCCGCGACGGCAGCGCAGCACCAGGAGCTCGCTGTAGATTTCGTTCTTATCCAGGAACGCCTCCCCTGTTTTCAGTTCTTCATCATCTAGGTCGAAATTTCGGGTCAAAAGGTTCCAACAAACTTTCCTTGACCCAAACGACCTGTTTTGACTGCTGGAATCAATCTTAGAAATTATCCGTAAATAGCGCCAGTTTTTCGAAAGGCAATTATATCTGCGGCCATGTACAGCAAGGCCAATAGGTTTCGGTGAGTTTTTCATATCTTACCAGGAGTTTCCTGAAGCGGTCAAACCATGATTGGCTTACCTCAACCACAAGAGCGGCGGGCTTTGTAGTCAGGATTCACTTTCTTCTCCTGGATTTCTTCCCCGCGCTGTTTCACGTGCGGGATATAATCTCTTTTGGTGAATAGTAGAAAGAAATAAGTAAAACAGCCTTTTTTCAGAAAGACTTTCCCTTTTCCGGGGGGCTATATAGATTAAACAAAAGATATAAAAATCCTGGAAAAGAGACCGAAAATCGAGCAGTAATTCATTATTGGCGACTGCCTTATTCAAAACGCCATTACCAGTTTCCAGTCTGAAATGATGCATATATCTTATCTTACATTGAGAACAAAGCTTATTGTCTCTTTTGTCGCCTTTGTCGTGCCGATTCTTGCGGCAAGCGGGTTCTTTTACTATGAGACAGCCCGGAGGAGCCTGGATGCCGAGCTGGGGGAGAGGCTGGTGGCTGTGGCCCAGGCTACAGCGACCAGATTCAACCCGCTGATTGTCTCGAGTTTCGTACCCGGGGATGAGGCCGGGCAGACTTATCGGAGCTACCGCAAAAGCCTGGTCATGATCAGGGACCGGACGAACCTGAAAAGGCTTTACCTTTTCGACCGCAACTACCGCAGCCTCCTGGACACGGAGGAAGGGATACCGGTAGGGACTCCTTATGCCAGGTTGAATTTTCAGCAGGCTGAGATACAGTCATGTCTGGCAGGGAAGCCTGCGGCAAGTGTCTTGTTTCAGGGGGAGGATGGAGTTTATTACAAATCAGGCTTCGCCGGCCTGGAAGATGCCTCGGGAGAAGTGCTGGCTTTTGTGGGAGCAGATGCCGGGGCTGGCTACCTGGATCTTATTGCCGGTTTACGGAGATCGATTATGGTTTTTGTGCTTTTAGGCGCCGGAGTCACTGTGGGCTTGAGTTTCTTATTGGCCAGGACTGTTTCCCGTCCGGTGAGAAAGCTGGTTTTCGAGGCGGAAAGCATGGGCCGGGGAAGATTGAACCGTCCGGTCAATATAGGACTGGCTGGTACGCGTGAGCTGGCTATCCTTGCCGAGGCTCTGGAGCGCATGCGCGAACGCCTGAACCAGAGGGAGGAAAACCAGCGCCTCATGGTCGCCGGTATAGCCCACGAAATCAGAAACCCTTTGAGCGGAATCGAGCTTTTCGCCACTCTGGCCAGCCAGGAGATCAAGTCGGGCAGCGAGGCGGCGCAGTATCTCAACCGGGTTATAGAAGAAACGGGCAGCCTGAAAAAGATTCTGAACCATTTTCTCGAGTTCGCCAGACCGTCCCCGGCAAAACCGGCAAACCTCGATCTGGCAAGGGTAGTCAGCCAGGCTGCGGCCTTGTTGATTCAGGATGTGGAAACAAGAGGCGCCAGGATCAAGATAAGTATACCGCCTGAGGCCGCTTTTATCCGCGCCGACCAGGAACAGCTTGGCCGTGTCTTTCTAAACCTGTTCACCAACGCTCTCGAAGCTATTCCACCAGGGGAGGGCTTGATCGAGGTCGAGGCCAGAAGAGGTGACTGGGGTGAGGTGGCTGTAAAAGTGGCGGATAACGGTCGGGGTATGGATCAGGAGACGATGAAAAAGATCTTCAACCCCTTTTTCACCACCCGGGATAATGGTATGGGTCTCGGGCTGGCCATAGTGAAGAAGATACTCGAAGAGAACAATGGGACGATCGAGGTGGAAAGCGAACCGGGAAAGGGAACCCGTTTCACGGTTTTTTTACCAGCCGCTCCGGCTCCAGACCTGTAACCAGGATCAAAAATAATCCGGCTATGCGCTGGAGAGGGAATTGAATGATACCTTTCAAGGATGATGTGCCTACAAGAACCACCCCGGTAATAACCATAGGGCTTATTATCCTGAACTGCCTTATTTTCCTTTACCAGCTAACTTTGCCTGTAGCAGAGCAGAAAAGCATGGTCTATCTTTTTGGCGTTATTCCTGACAAAGTCCTCGACCTGCCGCTCTGGTCTTCCCGGGATCTCTATAACCCGGCCTTTTCTCTGATCAGTTCCATGTTTCTTCACGGCGGCTGGTTCCATCTGGCTGGCAATATGCTGTATCTCTGGATTTTCGGCAACAATGTCGAGGATTCGATGGGCCACCTGCGCTTTATCTTTTTCTACCTTTTAAGCGGGCTGGCTGCCGCCGCCGCACAAATATATTCGGCCCCTGATTCCGCTGTGCCGATGATCGGGGCGAGCGGAGCGATTTCCGGAGTGCTCGGCGCTTACCTCATCCTTCACCCCTTCGCCCGGGTACACACCCTGATTTTTATCTTTTTCTTCATCCGGGTGATCGAGCTGCCGGCAATAATCGTTCTCACTTTCTGGTTTCTGGCGCAGATAGTGAACAGCCTGGCCGCAGGGCCCGGGGAAGCCGGAGTAGCCTGGCATGCCCATATCGGCGGGTTTATCACCGGATTTGTGCTGATCCGCTTTTTCCAGAAAACAAGCAGGCGAGGGCAAGGCCGCTACTGGTGGGCTTAGTATCTTGTCGAGAAATCCTTTATCCGGCTGTTTGTCGGGCGGGATTTGCTAACCAGCACATCAAATATTGATATGATCCTGAACAAAAGATTGACCTGACGCAAACTAGTGCTTACAATTTTTACATCACATTAACTTAAAATTATAAAAGCATCCGGCAGCTTGAAATCAAGGGGGCAGATATGAAAGTTCTGGTAATCGGCGCCACCGGCCATATCGGCACTTACCTCGTGCCCCGCCTTTTAGCTGCCGGACATGAGGTCGTAACCATGAGCCGGGGGCAGAGAAAACCTTACAGCTTTCATCCGGCCTGGGAAAAAGTGGAAAAAATAGAAATCGATCGCCGGGAAGAGGACAAAAAAGGCACTTTCGGTAAGGCAGTGCGCGAGGTGGGAGCGCAGGTGGTGATCGATCTTATTCTCTTCCAGAGCTCGGACTTGCCCCGGATTATGGATGCCCTCCAGGGCAGGATCAGACAGTATATTTTTTGCGGTACGATGTGGGTTTACGGCCCGATAGAGTTCGCCCCCACTGTGGAGACAGATCCCCGCCTGGCTGAGGATGACTACGGCAGGCAGAAAGCCCTGATCGAGTCTGAGCTGATTTCCGCGAGTCTGGCGGGAAAGTTCCCGGCCACTGTACTTCATCCGGGGCATATCTCGGGCCCGGGCTGGATGCCTATCGGCCCTGCCGGCAACCTTAATCCGCAGGTTTTCGAAAAGCTGGGCCGGGGACAAGAGGTCTGCCTGCCGGACCTGGGCCTGGCTACCTTGCACCACGTGCACGCCGATGACGTTGCCCAGGCTTTCGAACTGGCCCTGTCCAATCCCCGCGCGGCTATCGGGGAAAGTTTCAACGTGGTTTCTCCGCGGGCTGTCACCTTGAAAGCTTTCTCCAAGGCAGTGGCCGGCTGGTTTGCCAGAGAGGCACGCCTCGCCTATCTGCCCTGGGAAAAATGGAAAGGCACAGTCAGCGCAGAGGATGCCGAGATCACCTGGGATCATATCCATAACTCTCCCTGCGGATCGATCGGGAAAGCACAGCGGCTTCTCGGCTACAATCCTCGCTACAGCTCGCTTGAAGCGGTACGCGAGGCTCTCGACTGGCTGATCCGCCATGGAAAAGTATCTCTACCTCTTCTTTCCTGACTGGTACTACAAGGGGCATGAAATAGTTTACATCATATATTGTTGTGTACCTGATTCAGACTTGAATTTTGCTTCTTTTGCCACCAAACTATACGTGGCCTTTGCAGGCCACAACTAACAATTAAAATATGGCTAAAAGACGTTAGACAATGTTTTGGGGATGGGCGGGGAAAAAGAATAGGGCCGCTTAAGCCGTTGGAAAAGGCAGCGTGTAGAAGTTTCTCAATTTTCTGGATAAATTTACATTAATTCTAATTTTACAATGACTTAAGAGACATATATTCATGTAAAAGAAGTTAAAAATTTATCTTTACGGATAGATGCAAACAATTTATGCATTGAGTAGTAAGCAAGGTGCTACGGGGTTATGAACAAGAGGATAATAGAAAGCTCAAACATGTTTTACTATACAGGTGAGGTATGAATGGACAATCACAAACCCGCGCTCATTTACAATCTCTTTCCGCTCATGGCCGGCCCGCTGACTGAATGGAATAAGCACCTGGAGCGGGCATCCGAGATGGGCTTCAACTGGATCTTTGTCAATCCGGTCCATTTCCCCGGCTTTTCCGGCAGCATTTACGCAGTCAAAGATTACCACCGCCTGAACCCACTCCTGGTGGACAGGAATTCCCGTCTCAAGCCGGAAGAGCAGCTTTCCCAGACCCTCAAGGAAGCCCACGAGCTGGGGCTCAAGGTCATGCTGGACCTGGTGATAAACCATACGGCCATAGACAGCCCCTTGACCGAAGAGCACCCGGAGTGGTTCAAGCATGATGAGAAGGGCAAGATCAAAAATCCCGGGGTCTGGGAGGGAGATAAACTGGTCACTATATGGGGAGACCTCGCGGAAATAGATAACAAGGGTTCAAGCGACCGGGAAGCTTTATGGGACTGGTGGTGGAATATAGCCATGCACTATCTCGGGGTCGGCTTCGACGGGTTCCGCTGCGATGCCGCCTATAAGCTGCCGCGCGAGCTCTGGCTTTATCTCATCCCCAAACTCAGGGAATATTTTCCCCAGGCCACCTTTTTTGGCGAAAGCCTTGGTTGTACCATAGACAAGGTGGTCATGCTTGCCGAAACCGGATTCGACTATGTGTTCAACAGCAGCAAGTACTGGGATTTCACCCAGCCCTGGTGCCTTACCCAGTATGAGGAAAGCCGCAAGCACTCACCTTCGGTGAGTTTCCCCGAAAGCCACGACACACCGCGCCTGCTGGAAGAAATGGGCGGAAATATCGACGCCGTGCGCCAGAGATATGTTTTCGCCGCTCTGTTCGCCACCGGGATCATGATCCCCATAGGATTCGAATTCGGGTTCCGCAAAAGACTGCACGTGGTGAACACCAGACCGGAGGACTGGGAAAAAACAGATATCGATTTAAGAGGCTTTATCGCCCGGATAAACGGGTTCAAGCTTTCCCACCCAATCTTTTGCGCCGAGTATTCGACATATCCTTTCCACTTGCACGAGAGAAAGGGTGACGTAGCGGCATTAATCAAGCTCCAGAGCGATAAAGGGCCTGCTGCCTTGATGCTCATTAACCGCAACCTGGAAAAAGAACAGCGGGTGGTTATCGATTATCTGGAGGCCTCTCTCCCGGGCAGCTCGCCAGTTACCCTTATCGATCCTGCGGGGAGTTTTGAGCCGGAAACAGTGGATGGCCAGATTTTCGACCGTACGCTTCCCCCTGCCGGACTGTGGCTCCTCATGCGGCAATAGGGAAATACTGGCGCAGAAAAATAATGTACAGCGGGATGAAAATAAGAGGCTGGAGACTGTAGGCTGGAGGCTGAAAACTGAAAAGAAATAGCTGTATTTTCATAGTAGAAGATAGAAGTCAGAATATTTTTTTCAGAGACTGTACTACCACTAATTCTGACTCCTGTATTCTGACTCCTGTATTCTGATTTTTACCCGATATCCGAAATATGCTCCATGAAGAGAATCTCAGCCCGACATATTCACGCTGCCTGCCCCTTTTTGCCATCCTGGCCGGCCTGGCCGCTCTGATTGCGGTCACGCTGACTATCAACGACATAGGCATTACCACGGATGAACCCCATTACTACGAGTCATGCCTTCAGGAAATAGCCTGGTTCCGTGAGGCGATCGGAGATATATCGCGCAGCGAATGGAGAGAGCCCTTCAAGCCCGAGGTACTGGACCGCCACTGGAACTTCGAGCTTCTCTATAATGTCCACCCGCCGTTCTATAAACTCTGCAGCTCTCTCACCCTTGTCCTTTTCGAGCGCTGGCTGGGCCCCATGGGCGCCTACCGCCTCTCACCGGCAATAATGTTTTCCATACTGGTGGGTGTACTCTTTTTCGCTGTCGGCCGCCGCTACGGCCTTTGGTCGGGACTCTGGGCTGCCGCGGGATTGGCACTTATGCCGCGGATTTTCAGCGATGCCCATTTCGGGGCCACGGATATGCCGATCACCGTGCTCTGGGTCTTTTCAGCGATGAGCTTCCACCGGGCGCTCAAATCGAGGCGCTGGGCGCTTCTCTTTGCCCTTGTTTACGGCCTGGCGCTTTCGACCAAGTTCACTGCTTTTGTCATTCCCCTGCCGCTCATGGCTTATGTGATTTTGAGCCGGCGTTTCAAGGAAAGCGTGTGGCCGGTGGGAATAGCCCTGGTGCTGAGCCCGCTAATCATGATCACGCTCAACCCCCAATGGTGGCACGATACTTTCGGGCGGATCTATCTTTACATTTTGAACAGCTCCACCCGTTTCCAGTACCTCCAGATACCGACTTATTACCTGGGGAAGAAGTACAGTTTTTATCTCCCTTGGCACCACCCGCTCATTTTTACCCTGTTCACTGTTTCGCCGGTTGTCCTGGCGGCTTTTCTCTATGGCTCCTGGCGCACTGTTCGTCGGCCTTTTTCCGACCAGTGGGCCTCCCACATGCTTCTCCACTGGCTGGCGGTCATCGGAGTAATGATGCTGCCGAGCTCGCCGGGGCATGATGGAGTCCGGCTGTTCCTGCCCTCGTTCCCTTTCCTGGCCATCATTTCCGCCAGGGGATTCCACGACTTTATCTCTCAGGCTCTGCCGCGGCTTCTCGCCAGATTATATCCGGGCGCTCTTAAAGCTGTCTCCGCTTTAGCGCCCCTGATTCTCGCGGTAATGGTGATCCCCGCTGCTATATCGTTAGTAACTATCCATCCGTATGAGCTTTGCTATTACAACAGCCTGGCCGGAGGGATCTCCGGGGCCAACAAGCTGGGTATGGAAAGCACTTACTGGTATGACCCGATCAATGACAAAGCCTGCCGGCTGATCAACGAGACTATCCCCGACTCTGCCGGGGTGTTTACCAGCAACAACTGGCACTATACTTTCCTCCAGAGACTGGGGCGGATCAAACCCAGCCTGAGATTCCGCAGGGAACAATTCAGTTACATCCTCCAGTACTGCCGCCAGGGGGTTTTCAGCGACCAGAACTGGGTGCTCTATCGCCGCGGCTCTCCGAGGATGGAGATAAAAATTGAAGGGGTGCGGCTTTTGGCCCTTTTCAAGATCCCGGATGACCTGCGCCAAATCCTGGTCGAGCTAAGGAGAACCAAATCCCCGGAATCATTGTACGAAACAGCCATAGTCTACCAGATGCTCGGCCAGCCCGACTCGGCTTTTCTTTGCCTGAACGGGTACCTGGAGCTGAAGCCCAAAGACTTCAAGGCCAGCATGTTTCTGGTTTCCTATTACCTCAAGAACAATCTCCCTGATAGGGCAGTGGAACGGCTCAACCTTATGGCCGAAAATCCGGAGGACCCGATCATTTGGCATTTCAATATGGGAGCAGCTTATTACCAGATGGGAAAGAATGAAGAGGCCATAGGGTCGTTCAGGGAATGCCTGAAATATAAGAAACTGGATTACTCGGCTCTTAAGGCATTAGCCATGACCTATGACCGTCTGGGAAGGCTCGAGGAAGAATCTGAGCAGTACGAGCTAATCATGCGCACCGAGCCTTATGATCTCAACGCGCTTTACATGCTGGGCAAGATCAATCAGAGATGGGAGAATAAAGACAGGGCAAAATATTTTTATACGAGGCTTTTGGAGGAAAGCCCGGATCACCTTGAGACCCTGGTCAATATGGGGGTGCTTGAACACAGCGAGGGGAAGACTGAAAAGGCCGAGGAATATTTCAAGAGGGCGCTGAGACAGGACAGCACTTATGTCCCGGCCTGTTTCAACCTGGCCTGCCTTTTCGCCGAGACTGGCAGGCTGAATCTGGCGGAAAGCCGCTTCCAGGCCATACTCAAAAGTAATCCGGGAGACAGCCAGACTCATCTGGCCCTGGCATTGCTTTACCAGAAAGACCTCTCCAGAGGCAAAGAAGCCCTGGAACATTTCCGCATCCTGAGCCAGTTATTGCCGGAACAGGCTATCTTTATCGAGAAAGAATATATCCTTCCCCTTCAGGAAAAGCTTTCCCGTTCAGCCCGGAAGCCATGATATATTTTGCGTATATATGTAATTCCGATGGGATAAAATGCAGGGGCGCACGGCCGTGCGCCCCTCTACTCTAATCATGAAAATTGATTGGATTATTTATTCATGACTGATCGGGGGGAAAGGAAACGATCAGGCTACATCCCGGTGCCCGGCCATAAAATCGCGGAACGAGGTCTTGATCTCCTCTTTGGCCTCGGCCTTGATCTTCAGCATTTCCTCTGGGGTAAACGGCTTGAAGTTTTTCACCACCTCGAGGTTAAGCCGCAGATGCTCGGGCTTGGGCATGCCCACAGTGGCGCTAGATACCGGCAGGCTCAGCACGTAGCGCAGGCAGGTGGCGTAGTCGAATTTCGGATACTTGCCGACAATTTCATCCTGGCCCATGACCTTCATGGCGATAACGCCCAGGGCCTGTTCCACAACCACCGGCAGTGCGTTTTCCTCGAAGCCAAAATCCCGGGTGCTGTTGGTGGCCACGTTCAGGCCCATCTGCACAGTGTCCAGCTTGTGGCGGCGCAGGAGCTTGACCAGCATTTGACCATTGGTATGGCTGGAGACGCCGATCCAGCGGGTTAGTTTCTGCTCTTTGGCCCGGTAAAGCTGTTCAAGCGGTCCTCCCTTGGCTTCCACTGCTGCAAGATCATCATCAAGCTGGAAGTCATGGATCAAGAGGGTGTCCACATAGTCCACTTTCATCCGCTGGAGAGAGAGTTCAAGCTCTTTCCACCACTGATCCTTGTCCCTGGTCATGATCTTGGTTTGGATGAGAACATCTTTGCGCCTGGCAGGCATGATCCTGCCTATTCTTTCCTCGCTCTGGCCGTCGCCGTAAATATGGGCGGTATCTAAATAAATCACTCCGTTGTCTATAGCCTCGTTGATGATTTTCTCTCCGCTTTCTATATCGTACTCCATCCAGCGGCTGCCGCAGCCGAAAGTGAGAATGGGAATCCTGGCCCCGGTCTTGCCGAAAGCTCTGGTGGGAAGAGGCGAGGAGGGGACAGGGTGGAATCTCTCTCCAGCGCCCAGGAGGGATGCCGGGGCTATGGAAGCCGCCACTGTGGCAGCGGCAGTGCGGGTGATAAAATTCCGCCTGTTCAATGTCTGATTCAAGTCTTTTTTCGAGTTCATAGCGCCTCCTTATGCTTGATTAATCAATTACCAGTAGTCAACATAGCTCGTTGATCTCTTCCCCGGTAAAAATTATGTTTTATTTAATATATCTTTTCCGGACAAAAACAAACATATTTAAAAAAGAAGGTAATCTTCCCGGGTTCCGCAATTATACTTTAAGATAAAATTAAAATATTCTTCAGCCAGGCCGATATTATTGTTGTATGGTATTTTTTCACTGGCCAGAGAGGAAAACCCGCTCCAGGCGGAAAAAAACATCATGATTTTCCGGAAAAGCAAATCTGCCGACACCAACTGCTGGTTAAGAAAGCGCGGCATAGGGAGAATGCTGCTCTTTTTAACTTTCTCATTGCTTTTTGTCCTCGGGTGCGCCGGAGGAAGCCTTTTCAGGCCCAAACCGGTGATCGGCAAGGACAGGCTGGTGATCCGTATCGTGAACAATGCGGATAGCGTTATTTACTATACCCGTAATATCTGGTTCGACGGCGATAATTACCGCTTCCGCGATGTTTACGGCAGGGATATGGCGGTACCCAAAACCGACAAGGTGGTGGTAGACCTGATCAGCCCTTACGATTACTATAAAACTCCCCGATAATCTCTCCTAATCTATTGTCCCCTAAATAACAGTAAAAAAATCGAAGCATATTTTACCAAATCCCCCTCGACCCCCCTTTACCAAAGGGGGGCCAGGGGGGATTTAACAAGGAGTAGTAACATAGTGACAAGGCATGCCGCGCCCCTACTCTATCGTTCTTGGATTTCAGTCATCCCAGCCTTTTTCTCTTCTCTAGGAAGGAAAAAAGGGCCTTATCGAAAGGCGTTTCGGTAGAGATTAGCTGGTAGTCGATCTGGGATTCCCGGCAGTGCTTTTTCAGTTCCGTAACCAGCTCCAGCATACTTCTGTCGTAAGCGTGTTTGATTTCCCAGGAGTTTGTCTGGAGAATCTCACCGGTCTCCATGTCATGGTAGATTACCTCTCCCAGGCCGTCGAGCCTCACCTCTGTCGGATCCAAGATATGGAAGACAATGACCTCGTGCTTGTGATGGGAGAAATATTTGAGGGAGCGGAGCATGTCCTCGGGGCTGGTCAGGAGATCGGAGAGAACCACGATCAATCCCCGGCGGTGGATTCGCTCGGCGAGTTCGCGGAATATGGGCAGGGGCCTGGTCAGGCCGTCGCAGGCCACGTTCTCCAAGGCGCCGGTAATGATTTTGAGCTGGCTCATCCTGGCCCTGGGGGGGATGAACTTACGCAGGGAATCGCTGTAAAGGGCCAGGCCCACGCCGTCCCGCTGCCTCAGCAGGAGATAGGCGAGGCTGGCGGCGAGGAGAACTGCGTAACGGTCTTTGGCCAGGGTTCCCGCCTGGGTGTAAGCCATTGATTTGCTGATATCTACGAGCAGGTAAGCCTTGAGGTTGGTTTCCTCCTCAAACTGTTTGATATAGTAGCGTTCTGTCTTGGCAAAAAGTTTCCAGTCTACGTTTTTAAACTCGTCCCCGGGCATGTACGGGCGATGGTCAGTGAATTCCACGCTGAATCCGTGGTAAGGGGAGCGGTGAAGTCCGGTGATAAAGCCTTCCACCACGAGCCGGGCTATCAATTCCAGGTTGCCGAGGCGGGAGACCACCAGGGGATCGAGCAGCTTTCTTTCCTGGGTCTTCAACCTTTCTCCTGGACAAGGCGCTGGAGCACGCTTTCGACACCGATGCCCTCGGCCTCGGCGTTGAAGTTGGTAATTACGCGGTGGCGGAGCACAGGCATGATACAGGCGCGCACATCCTCTTTACCCGGAGTATAGCGACCGTCAAGCACGGCCATGGTCTTGGCGCCGAGGATTGCATACTGGGACGCCCGGGGGCCGGCCCCCCAGCTTACCCAGTCCCTGATAAAAGCCGGTGCGGAGGGTTCGTGGGGTCGGGTGGCCCGGACCAGTTCCACTGCATAGCGCACGACCGGCTGGCTCACCGGCACACGGCGGACAAGATCCTGGAGGGAGAGTATCTCCTGGCCGCTCATCACTTTTTCCACCGAGCCTTTATAGCGGCTGGTGGTGCTGGTCACGATCTCGACTTCTTCATCGAGCGACGGGTAATCGACGTTGAGGCTGAACATGAACCGGTCAAGCTGCGCCTCAGGCAGCGGATAGGTGCCCTCCTGCTCGATAGGGTTCTGGGTGGCCAGGACGAAAAACGGCTCGTCAAGATGGTAGGTGTTGCCTCCGGCAGTGATCTGGTGTTCCTGCATTGCCTGAAGCATTGCTGCCTGGGTCTTGGGCGGAGTCCGGTTTATTTCATCGGCCAGGATCACATTGGCGAAAACCGGCCCGCGGTGGAAAACAAACTTCCGGCCGGCTGTATCTTCCCGCTGCTCTTCGAGGATATCCGTGCCGATTATATCGGAGGGCATGAGGTCAGGGGTAAACTGGATGCGGTTGAAAGAAAGATCAAGAAGCTGGCTCAATGTGCTGATCATCAATGTCTTGGCCAGCCCGGGCACGCCGATAAGCAGGCAGTGGCCCCGGGAAAGAAGGCTGATTATGAGCTGGTCGATAATTTCCCGCTGGCCGACAATTATCTTGCCGATCTCCTCGTGGATCCTGTTCCGGGCATCCTGAAGCCTCTCCACTGCCTTGACATCCTCGCCGGTGTCCATGGTTATCTTTTCCGCCAATTTATGCTCCTTTTAGGTGAATTATCGCCGATAATAAATCGGGGCAATTATATCATAGACAAGCTCAAATTAGTTACCAATTGCATTTCAAGTTGCAGAGCTGCATTTCTTTGCGTTCCAAGGATCAGGGCGCGATGAATCGCGCCCCTACAATAAATATCTAGACCGTGGAACAGGCGGCCTTTGATTCCTGGCCGGTCTCGAGCTTATGAGCCCGGGTCAGGTTGAAAATGTGGTTCCGCACCCGGCGCAAAGCCCGCCAGCTGTAAGTAAACAGAAATTGCCAGTCCCTTTTACGTCCGGAAGCCAGGAAAGCTATCTGGCGGGCTATGAACCGCGGGTGAAAAGCTATTCCGTACATGTTCCGGATCGCCTGGTAATATTCCTCATGAGGTATGGGTGTCTGGACAATGATCTTGCTCATATCGAAATCGTCGTAGTCACTGGTGGCGAGCACTCCGTTCTCGATACACTCCTGGTGATAAGGGGTAAAGTCAAGGGGGGTGCAGATAGTCACCTGGAGGGTACGGGCCAGTCCCTTGAACATTATCTCTCTGGTCAGGTTCACTGTTTGTGCCAGCATTTCCCTGGTCTGCCAGTAATAGCCGATCATGATGGTCAGGTGGGGATGAAGGCCGTATCTGGTCATCCATTCCAGGTTGGGGATTATATGCTTAGGCAGATAGCCCTTGTTCAGCCGCCGTAGAGTATACTCATCCGCTGCTTCCAGGCCGACCAGAGCGAAACGGAAATTGGCCCGGCCCAGAAGCTTGTATGTCTCCTCATCCAGGTAGGCGAATCTGGTGTTGAACCCGAAATAACAATCTTTTTTGTGGAGTCCCCGGTCGATAATCCCCTGGGCGAATTCCCGGGCCTGTTTCCCCCGGTACCAGACCCCGGAGTCGTCGAAAATTTCCTTTACCTTATAGTCTTCGATAAGCCTCTGGTACTCATCCAGGCTTTTCTCGACCGAGCGGATGGAAAAGGTGAGGTCCGGGCCGTTGTAACGGCAGAAAGTGCATTTGCCGAAAGTGCAGTCGCGGATCACGCTGGTGGCATAAGTGCCCGGAGTCTGGAGGAAATTGCCGTTTTCGTAAGCGTAATTTTTCCACTCCACCAGGTCGCGGTCCACATCCGGCGATTCATCGAGCGGCTCCACCTGTTTGAAATTCCCGGTGCCGCGCGATTCTGTCTCGCCGGTTCTGATCCAGAGACCTTCGATGTCGCAACTGGTGCGCCAGTCGTCATGCCCGTCGATATAGGGCACTAATCGCTTGAGGGCGAAATCCACATGGTTTGAGCGCAGCACGATATCGCACTTCGAGTTGTCCATGGTTTCCTGGGGACGGCGCATGGAGTGGAAGCCGGTCATGACCGTGATACAGGAGGGCAGGTCCGTTTTAAGCCTGTCGATAACGCGCCAGTAGAACTTCATTACCGGCGTGGTGCTTTCGAAAATAGCCAGGTCGGGCTTCCAGGCTAAAAGATCGCCGTACCACTGCTCGAAGGTTTTACGCTTCGCATTCCCGTCATCCCAATATATCTCGTAACCGAGGTTATGAAGCCAGGTGGCCGCCTGGGCGTGGATCACCGGCAAAAGGAATGTCGGCGACTTGAAAAACTGGACATTGCGGTTCTGCGAAACCATGGCTACCTGACCGCGCTCGTTCACTATCGGAGGATAGGAGATAGCTATTTTCATCCGGATTTTCCCTCTCTTTTATAAGCTGAAACCCAATGTCAACCGGCCTGAATATAATCTGTTACACCAATTAAATAAAGAAATTTGACCTTTCAAAATCCCGCAAAATATATACCCTGCTCGTTATGAGTATGTTTCAGTTACTGAATCCGGATTTGACCGGTCTCGCGGCTGAAACTGAATTTCATAGATTTTTCGGCAATAATTGACAGCAGGGAGTATTCTGCTCGTTTTAAGCAGGTTTATCCGGGGGAGAGTATCTCAAAATCTGAGAAAGGCGACAATCATTCTTTGAAACGGTAACCCACGCCGCGTACGGTTTCTATATAATCGGCGGAGGGGCCGAGTTTTTTGCGCAGAGCGGATATCTGGAAGTCCACCGCACGGTCGGTGACCGGATAGTTCATGCCGTGCACGGCTTCCACGATCTGCTTCCGGGTGAATACCCAGCCTGGCCGGCGGACGAGAAAGTGAAGAATCCCGAATTCTGTCGAGGTGAGGACCACTTTTTCCCCATCCACCAGGACTTCATGACGGCCGGGATGAATGACAATGTTCCGCACCTGCAAGGTTGATTTTTCATCATCCTGCTGTCTGGCTTTCCGGCGCAATACCGCCCGGATTCTGGCCAGGAGCACTTTCGGGCTGAACGGCTTGGTCACATAGTCATCAGCTCCGAGCTCAAGTCCAGTGACAATATCCGTGTCCTCAGCCTTGGCGGTGAGCATCACCAGCGGCAGGTGCTCTGTCCTGGGATCGCTCCTGAGCCGGCGGCATAATTCCAGGCCGTCCGCTCCAGGCAGCATGAGATCAAGCACAATCAGGTCCGGGACATTTCTTTTCAACGCAGCCAGGGCTTCCTCGGCCGAAAGCACACCCTCCGCATGATAACCTTCTCTGGTCAGGTTGTAGGTGACCAGCTCGAGAATGTCCTCTTCGTCTTCCACTACCAGAATGTTTTTCCTGGCCATCGTGTATCTCTCTTTTCCACAAAAATAACTGGGAGACAGGTAACAAATCGGAAAAAGCTATTAAAAATTAGCTCCTGATTGTCAGCAGATTATTATTTTTTATTTGTTTTCTGTTTGAAACCCGTCCCGCTGTTGATAAGAAATGAACAATAGTTCGGATATTCTCCTGCCAAACTTCTTTAAATACTCGCGACATCTATTTCATTGTGTTCTCAAGTCTCCCCAGACCCTGGATTTCCACGCATACCAGGTCTCCGTTTTTCAGAAAGACCGGAGGTTTCCTGCCCATGCCCACTCCCGGAGGTGTCCCGGTGAGGATCAGGTCGCCGGGGATCAGGGTCATGGTCCGTGACAAATAGCTCACCAGGTCAGCCACTCCGAAAACCATCTGGCTGGTATTCGACTCCTGCATGGTCTTGCCGTTTAGATAGAGACGTATGGCGAGGTTCTGGGGATCGGGGATTTCATCGGCAGTAACTATCACCGGCCCCACTGGGCAGAAAGAGTCCGGGCTTTTCGCCCTGGTCCACTG
>Ga0315277_10006376_pt1 | contig 15465 bp, 6 predicted proteins | sample YL17G05_15_MG_FD_203695 | JGI IMG/M metagenome (GOLD analysis project Ga0315277, IMG submission 203695) | Sediment microbial communities from Yellowstone Lake, YNP, Wyoming, USA - YL17G05_15 | ecosystem: Environmental > Aquatic > Freshwater > Lake > Sediment | place: USA: Wyoming | collected...
AGCATATCCTTTTCAGCAGCCTTCATATTAATTCCAATTATCTCTGTCGGCGTATGGTGCTATTACTATGCGATTGATCAGACGAGCCTCATCAACCTCGTTAAATTGATGTTCCCCGTATGTATCATCATGTATATCGTTGGCGAGTTCCTATTCTGGGCTTTTTTATCGAAGGTGAGACCGAGTTTCCGATTCGGCTTCTGGTGGGGCGTTTTCATAGTCGCACCTTTTTATATCTATCAGGTTGCCTTTAACGGACGTACCATTTTCGGCTCGCTTAAAACAATTTTCTTATACCCGATTTACCTCACCAGCGGTTTAGTATCTGCTATAGCGATTGGATTCATTACTTGGTCAATCGTTGGACTCGTCTTTCAGGCACGTCATTCTCCAAATCCGTTAAAAATGGCTTTATCAAGGCTGTTCGTGATAATCCTCTGCTTCGCTGTGCTTCTTCCACTCGTCTTGAAAAATAGATCGGCACAGCCGGACCTGGTCGCGAAGAGAACAAGCTACCGAGCCTTTCAGGAACGCAAACTCGAGAATAAACCGTCTCATCGCCTTGTTGTACTTGGCATAGATGGCGGTGACTGGGATGTAATCCAGCCTTTTGTGGATGATGGCAAAATGCCGAACATGAAAAAACTCATGAGCGAGGGTCGATGGGGTGTTATGGAGAGTATAAAACCGATGCGCTCCCCGGTGCTTTGGACATCCATGTTCACAGGGCAGCCCCCGAAGAAACACGGAATTGAGGACTGGAATGTCAGCTATTCCAAAAACCGTCTTGTTAAAGCTGTCTGGAACATACTCTCCGAATATGGTCTTGTGAGCACGATAATCAATATCCCTGGCACTTTTCCACCGGAGGAATTTCTCGGTAAGGAAATAAGCGGTTTCCCATATCCAAATCCTACCCTTAATGTTTATGGATGGCTTCTATCTACAGAACCCATGAAAACCAAACTGACTCCATTTGTCCAGCTTGATAAAACCATGGATTCTGATGGAAATTACAACGGTATCATAAATGTCACCGATGTCTTGATTGATAAATATAATGCGGGAATGCGTAGTAAAGTCTTCAAAAATATGGCTATCGAATATGTATTGAAAACCAAGCTAAGCGAGATTTATGGAAGCAATATCCCGATTGCCAATTTCAAATTCAAACCTCAGGAGAAAAAAATCGAAATAACGCCCTTGAAAGGGGAATCTCAGGCAATTGCAAGTATCGGCGATGGTGAATGGAGCGATTTCTTCATGGTCTCAATCGAACCGGGTCTGGTCGGCAATGTGAAAATTCGCGTCCTCTCGATGAGTGATAATAACTTTGTGCTATACATGACCCCTTTCTTTCAGCCGTCCGATAATCCGAAACATCAATACACATTTCCAAAGACCCTTGCCAAAGATATCAACGACCTGTTCGGGCAGTACATTGTGGAGATGACCTGGATGAGCGCGCAGGATGATTACATCACTTTTCCAGCGATCAAAGATCTTTTGATGTACGAGGCTGATAAGAAGGTTAAGGTTGGCAAGACGCTTTTCCAGGAGGGTCAATGGGATTTGTTCATCCAGGCATTCACTCTAACCGATCGACTCCAGCATCCAACCTGGGTGTTTAGATATCATCAATATGAACCCCAGGAAATGATGCACAGCGAGGAAGGAAGCAATATCATCGAAATGGAAAAATCATCAATCGAGGATGCCTATATTAAATGCGATTCATGGCTCGGTGATATTCTCAGTAATATAAATCCACAGAAAGATATCATTATTCTCACAAGCGATCATGGTTTCACACGGGGAGTCGGTCGTGAGGTTAATATAGGTGTCCATCGCCTTGAGGGGATATATTTGGTCTGGGGTGATCCAGTCAGAAATACGAATATAAAGGATTATAAAAAGAATCGCGGCGAGAAAAAATCCATTCTTGATGTCACTCCCAATATCATTTATTTACTCGGACTTCCTGTTGGCGAAGATATGCCTGGCAAAATCTGGCTTGACCTGTATGATGATGAATACGAGAAATTGAATTCCCCAGCTTCAATACCGACTTACAATAAAGAAGAAACTGAGAAAGGGATGCAGCAGAAAATTGACACATCCGCCCTTGAGCAAATCAAAGGTCTCGGTTACCTCGAGGGTGCCAAAATAGAGGGCGATTAGCACTAAAGACGCACCCCACGCGTCAGCACAGGGATACGCACCCCACGCGTAAGCAAAGGGATAAAATCTATTCTCTACCAGTCAAACGGCAGTTCTGATGCGTTGGGATCAACAACGATATCGTTAATGACTTCTTTTATTCTTTCCAATCCGGTGCTCCGCACAATTTCCTCAGCATGCTTCTTCTGATCTTCGGTCTTGACCGTTCCCATCAGCGTAACTACATCATGCGAAACTGATGCTTTAATGCCGTAGAATTTTGTTACGGGATCTGCCGCGAGTGATTCAGTCAGGTTCGCTTCGATTCCTCTATCCTTCGCTTTAACAAGATCGCTCATGCCGAGATTTGTTTTCTCCTTGATAGCAGCATCCTGCTTTGGCGGCACCTGTATGGGGCATCCGGTCATAAATCCCATTATAAAAACCGTTATAATCATTAATGCTATGAATGTCTTTCTCATGTTTTTCCACTCCATATGAATCATGGAATTATTTATTTAATTTCAATTTTTCTTTTTTTAGAATGGGGACTGTCCCTGTAGTTAGATCATCAATTATTCCCAATCTCAAATGGTAAGTAAGTAATATTCGATTTGAATGCGTCATCCGGGACTGTCCCCTCCTCTTTAGTATGAGCAACAACCTTTTTTGGAACAACATCAGATATACGCGCCTAATTGGTTAACAGCATATATTACGCCGATTATGAAGAGAGCCATGAAAATCGAATATAGAATCGGCGCTACTATAATGACCCCGACAAATGTATTTCCCCACGAGATATGAAGGAAATCTCTCATAGTTAAAACAAGGTAGTAAATCATCAGAACCGCTCCAGCAATTCTGAAAACCATTGCTAAGCCGGGGTTCAAAAATCCTATCCAGTATCCGAGGAAAAAAAGTGGGGTCATCCATGCGAAGTACGCCGTGCCGGAAAGATAACTACTGAGACTCCCGCCGGTTTTCGACATCGTCTTGCTTACGATAAATAAGGCAAGCGCGAACATAAACCATCCAATGCCGCACAAAATCGGAACCGTCGCGAGCAGGCCGAAGACATAATCCGGGTCGGTTATCATGTTGCTGATTATCGATGTGAACTCAACACCAGCCATCGAGGAAAGCTGCTCAAGTAAAGGTTTTATCATAGTATCGGCCTGGTAAAGAAAAGAGCCGGCGACTTCCGGTATCCTGTAATAGTTGAAACTGATTATCCCGTTTATCAGACCGAACATCAGCGCAACGAACAGCCCGGGAACAATCTGCAACTCTCCCGCGATACGAGGATAAATCATACGAGGGAAAAACCACATGCCCCAGATGTTGCGCCAGAACTCAAGCCCAAGAGCTATCAACACTACAACCACGGCAACCCACATTATCCATATCGATTGTGTTATCTGACCATACGGAAGATTGTGGATCATGTCATCAATCTGAGTGGTTATGTCCACGATTTCAAACTCCTTGGCGAGCTGTAATCAAAAAATCAAGCTCTTCTAAGGATCAAAACAAAAAGGTTATTATAAACCCCCATAAATCGAAAATCAAAGGAGCTTATCAATCTTATTGACTTTTGATAGTGATAATGATATGCTTAAACTAGATTTAAGCTCTTTGAAGTTGGGAGGAAACCATGAAAAGTACATGTTCATCAAGAGGATTTTTTGCCCCCCCCCGCATTATCCTGATGGTGGTATTATTTTTGTTTCTAACTTCCCTTTTCTGCTCAAGGGGAGATAAGACAATTACGCCCATAATGCCGCCTGCAAATCAAGAAAGTGAAAATTCCGAGTATTCTGAATCGCCAAGGGAACCAGAGTATATAGATGAGCCTATTCAAGCAACTGTTTCCCCTTTCATGCCAGCTGAAATGGCTGAAATATTTGAATCAGAATTAAGTGCGAGAATTGGTTATGATTGGGTTCCGGAAAACCAACTTATCTTTATTGGATTTAATCCATTAAAGCAGGAAATCAAAAATCCCCCGATAATACAGTTTGCGTTCGTTGCGTTTAAGGACTTGGTTACAATTGAGGATATCTCTGTAACTGTTAACGGCGAAAACATATCAGAATCCATTGGGTATAGTGAAATTTATCATCCGGGACGGAACGCTGATTTATGGGTTGGGCATTTTAGACCGGAGAATTACATACCACCAAACCGACAATATGATTTCAATGTCTTAATAAGCCCAGAAGTTGGAAATTCTGTTGTTGAAAATTACAGATTTTCAGTTCCAGAAGTTAGCGATTTGCGGATTACGAAAGTGGGTTTTGTAAAAGATGAGAATCGTGACGCTCCCCTTATGAACAGAATGATGGTTATGACAAATATCCCCAATGATGTGAACCCCGGCGATAGATTGTTAAATCCTATGTTCTGGACTATTACTTATAAAGATGGGAAACCGTTTCCACCGGTAACATCGATAGTAAAATTTGTGAGTAATGATAATAATATTCTCATAGTCGAACTAGCGCGAGATGTAGAGGTTAACAAGGATTTCCTGATGACTTTCAGTCCTGCAGATGGAGTGAAGTCCAGTGTTTACGAGGGAAAAACTCCGGATTTTCCCCCTGACCGGGGCGGAGGAGTTTATAGAGAAGCTTCTGACTATTCTTGTGATGAATGCACGGGTTCATTCCTGGGTTATGAAACAGATCTCGCATCAGGGTGCGAATTTGAATCTTCTTATACCTTAAACATAGATGCGCCCAGATACCCGCAAGATTCTGCTTGCAGAACAGGTTTCCGTGAAACACAATTCACTATTACCCACTATTATCATGATCCGCATTTTTATATAACCCGAGATCAGGATGCCGGTTTTCCTATGTCAGCTGTTAATTTCCCCGCTGATCCTTACATATATGAATGCTGGGCACCTTGCACACAATCTTTTCGCAAAAGTAGTATTATAAGCTATTCTGCAGATTGGGAAATGGTTGGATTCATTCCACCTCCTGGACCTGACCCGGATTGTTTAAATATTGATACATTAAGTATTAGCTTGCCAAGATATGATAGCATAGTTCCAACCGTTACAGCATGGATAACTGAAGAAACCGCCATTGGTCAAGGAGGATTTCCACCTTGTGAAACAGGATGTTCTTATAATGATTGTATGCGATATAAGAATTATTATCTTGAGTATGATTTAACCGATAATGAATGTTTGGATGGCGCTAAAATATATATTTATTATAGTGATGGTCGTGTGTTAAATACCAACCAAAATTTTTGGGTTTATGGTTGGTGTGATATACAAGAGCCAAAGCATAGAGCTTGTAAGCTTATGGTGGATCCAAATGTATTTCAGTGCGCAACTAGATTGAAAGTCTTAGGATTCGATATTTCGGGAAACTGGGGTTCAGATACTATATTACCTGGTTCTCATCAACCACCGGATCTTCCGTATCCCGCAAAGCAATCAATTACATTATATTTTGGAGAAAGACCTGGACCTGAACCAGATGGTGATCAGGATCCAAATAATGATTTTGTGAAACAGTACATAAACCTTGATCGAACCATTGATCATACTTCAGATCGAGGAATTTGCCATCCTGCACCTATTGTCCCGCCTGATCATGGGGATGCCATTTATATTGAAGTTCAGATTTCCCCACCCATTGATGGAATACAGCTTCAGTTGCAGTATGAGGATCCTCCTTTTAATATGGCTGATAATCATGCACCAACAAATATAAAAAATATTAATAGTCCGGACAGAAAATACTCGGATACTAACAATCCAGATCTCCCAAATAAGGAATATTATCGTCTATGGGGTTCACATGATGCCTACGGGCATGACAGAGTTACTTATGGCGATAATTGGAACTATTATCCAGGAAATAATGATTATGTTGGTGATATTGTTCCATCTATTCCAGAATATGACCCAATAATGCAGTATGAAGTACAGCGAAACGTGCCTTACTTTGTTACACATTGGCCATTTGACCAACCTAAAGCCCCTTTTAAAGCGCTAACCACTAATATTCATGGAAAAGCGGCGGCACTTTTCTATACACAAGGTCATGGGGGCGATAATTTCAGATTCAAAGCTTATAAGAAATTATATCTAAAACCATGGGTTGGAACTGATCCGATAGAAGAATGTGTGGATTGCGAAGAGGACTGCAGCAACTGCCAGGATTGTGGAGAAAGATGCGAAGAATGTGAGAACTGCGAATTCTGCCTTAAAAGCGAAAAAAGCATAATTTTCACAAACTATCGGAAAATGAAAGTCTGGTATGCTTATATGGATGATAGATTTAGCTCATCTAATCCTTTTCCTCCTGATGTTTGCGAAGGTGTGTATGAAGGTAAAGTCATTCCCCAGATGGAATATCGAGAAAAACACAAAATTGGTATAAGTGCCAATCAGCCTTTTTACTTTATTGAAGGTGTTTTTGATGATTGTTTTATAGATATCGAAAGAGAGGTTCCAAGTTTACCCGATCCTTATAAACTGGAAGACACAACTTATCGGTTAAGATTAATAGGAGGAAGTGATTTAGTTAATTATGCTAATAGTGAGACAGGATTTAATCTTTATGCTGGTTATGACACAGTCGAATTATTAGGTGCAGATCATTTTGTTATGGAATCTGATGAGGGGTATTGCATGAATGAGCATTTTGGGGAGACTTTTTTGCCTTCAGTTCCTTCAACAAGACAGTTTTATAGCTATGCATGGGTTGGTAACATTTATGATAAGTATTTTACAGAATATGAAATGTTTTTACCAAAAGTTGATAGAGAATGGTTATATAATTGGCGGATATTCACTATAATCAGTTCAGCACATGAATTGGGACATAATATTTTTTGGGATAGATCTGTCAATCCTTATGACTCCGATCTTCATCGTTGCCCTCATGGTTTAATGGCTGGAGATCCTGTGTATGGTGATATGCGTTCATATTTGTATTCAGAACATATATTCAAATTTAGAGATAAATTATATGTATTTGATAGTTCAAACAATTAAGGAGATATTCATGAGAAATATATTATATCTTATTAAGTATTTTGTTTTAGTGTGTTTCCTTATTATATTTAATTTTTCTTTTGCCTTTAACTGTAAGAGCTCTCAAGGAAGGCGAAACTCAGCTGAACAAGGCAGTCGAACTGAAAAAATTGATGGCGGTGAATTAAAAATATTTGCCTATCCCAACAAGAATAGTAAATCTAAACAATCGGCTCTAAAAAGCACTTATAGTGCTGATTACACTCCATTAACTCTTGAAATATTGACATCTGTTTTAGGAAATAACCAAGAGTTTTCTTATATATCAATCTTGTATTCAAAGTCGTTTAACTTAACGCCAGAATCCCATTCTAAAGACCACCTTAGCTTTTCACTGGATACTGGTCAAGCTGGAACATCAAATATATATAATTCTATCGTAAATTACGATAGCAGCTTAAGTAAGGAATTTCAAACAACCAACCCTCCTGTAAGTGATTATTATGAGATAAATTTCACAGTAGCTGAGGTCCAAATGATATTTGATTATATCTTGGACCCTGAACACCCAGAACGCCAAACATATTTTTTTAGCGGGGAGGAATATACAGGGCATAATATTCCCTATAAGTCTCCAGGAGTTCATATATGCGCAGGTTACCAAGCATTTACTCTTGCAATTTATGAACCAAACAGACAGACGGATGCCTGGGCTATAAGTAAATGTGGTTTTGGTGAACCTGATCCTATTTTGCAGGGACTCATAAATATAATTGAAACCAACTTCATCAGTCAGTTTGAAGAACCATAACCCTATCTGGGCACGAAAAGGGATTAAAAAAGGTGAAAAAGAGAAGAGAGCTCTATTCAACCAAGCATTAATAGAGGGATTATAAGAACACAAGGCCTGCAATAGCAGATTGAAGTAAGAATTGTCCGCTAAATCCGCATAAATAATGCCTTTCAAAGGTTCTAGCTCCTTTTTTCAAAATTGATATACCATATTGATTTTTTTCTTTTTAAAGGGTAATATCTCTTTAATTTATCATTAAGCCGTTAGTTTGATGTTGAAATGTTTAACACTTTAGGTCCAGGGGTGATTATGAAATCCATCGCAAATTTTTTAAGGGTACTATTTGTAATATCCATTTTATCAATGGGGTGTTCCGGTAATAGTGTGAATCCGGCAACCGATAAAATTCCCGGTGAAGGGGACAATACCGAATTCCTCGATTCACTACCGGTGATCGGATTTGATGGTAACAGCGCGACCACAATGCTGGGAGCGTATGACCTTTCAATCTCCCCATCAGGACCGAAAGCCGAGCTGACCCCAATGAGATCATCCACCCTCGGCGAATCATACATATTAAGCGGAGCAGCTTTTTTCACAAATGCCAATTGTTTTAGAATCAAGAGTATCGCTTATGATGCCAGCGGCGGTATAGCTATTGAATTTCAGATAAAGCATCCTTTCAAAAAGGGAAATACGAGCCTGCCCCCATCGGGAACTAATCGTTTGGACCTTGATCTTTTCGATCTTGCATTGGTCATCAAACCTGTTGGAGCGACTCCTTCTGACTTTCAGCTTACAAAAGCTTACAGCGATAAGGTATTGAATGCTGATGGTTATACGAAGGAGTTGACCAATGTAATCGCAGATAATGCCGCTCTTCCATATAAAATCTGTTATGCAGCCTCGAACAATAATCGCTTTGCGATGGGTACGGACTGGCAGACTTTTAAAGTCATCTTCTCTCTTACTAATCTGCAGTTTGATATTTATCTGACCATGGGCTACGGTGCGAGCGCGAAGAAACTTACAAGACTGACGCCTACATACTATGTCCCGGAGTTCAATAGGAAGGCTGCGTGGAAGGTGAAAGTTTTCCCGCCCACGTGGGATGAAGACTCAACAGAGGAATATATGTGTGTGATCGATGTTTATGACTGGAATCAGGGAGCGACAGTCGCGCCTAATTATCCGGATCCCGCGCACACGAATTGGATAAGCGCGTCATCCAATGTTGTATCGGTCCAGATTGAAATTCCCGCGATATTGAACTCCGTTCAATCCGCATCAACAGATGATACATCGCAGAATGGATGGAATGATCCGATTACATACACGGCGAATTTATCCAATGAGAAAATGGCTCCTGTGGGAGAGTATGTTGGTATAGTAAAGGTTTCGGATTCGAGAGTTCCTAATTCATCGACGGTGGGAAAGGATTACCTGATACATACACCTGATGGCATTCAGCTTAAGAATTACCTGATACCTGAATTCGCGACATACCAGTCTTTTAAAGCGCGAGTTGTGACTGTTGGTCCCGGTTATGACTGGGGAGAGGGTATAGGTTCCACAGGCGAGGATGTCGGTTTTGATTTGGCTGTTGACGCTCAAGACAATATATATATTACCGGATGCTTTGAGGGCAATGTTGATTTCGACCCGGATCCGGATGGGTATTCCAAGGTTTTATCAAAAGGTGAGGCTGATGCTTACCTTTTAAAGTTAGACAAACTTGGTGATTTTAAATGGGTTAAAACATGGGGAGCGGGACTTTGGGACGAGGGTCATGCCTTGGCGGTTGACAGTGATGGCAATATTTATGTGACCGGATATTTCCAAGGATCTGTCTATTTTAATTCGAATTCTTCAGAAAAAAGAACATCCGCGGGTGGCGGTGATGTATTCTTATGCAAATACAATTCAGCGGGTTTATTTCAATGGGTGCAAGCCTGGGGAGGAGTGGATCAAAGTATCTGGGATGAGGGTCATGGATTGGCAATAGAGAATCCGCAGGAGATTTTCGTAACCGGAGTATTCCGCGGCACCATCGATTTTAATCCGGGTTCAGGAATTGATAACCAGCCCGGGTTCAATGAGAAAGATGCATTTTTAAGCAAATTCGATGGAAATGGCAATTATATATGGGCAAAGACATGGGGAGGAGGTATCTGGGATGAGGGTAACGGTCTCGATTTGGATTACAACAACGATGTTTATATAACCGGATATTATGGGTATGTTGATTGTGATTTTGATCCAGGTCCGGGCTACGTACCGGGTGCATATATAGGGGGAGAAGATGTATACCTGCTTAAGCTTGATAATAATGGAAATTTTGTTTGGGTTAAAAACTGGGGATCTGCTTCGGGAGACGACGGAGGTTTGGATGTTACATGCACTAATGGTTATTATCCGACAGTTACAGGATATTTCTCAGGTACGGTGGACTTTAATCCCAACTCGGGTTCTGATCCACGTACATCGAATGGATCAACCGATGTTTTCGTGACGAGCATAAGTTATACTGGATCATATGATTTTACGCGCGTTTGGGGTGGTTCCGGCAGGGATATTGGCTATGACATCGTGTATGATAACGACAAAGATGAGTTATTGGTTGTTGGAAGCTTTGAAGACCTTGTTGATTTTGATTTCGGTGCTCTTCAGGATCTGCACCAGTCAAACGGTGGAAAGGATATTTTCCTTAGTTGCATGAGCTGGGTTGGTTCATTCAGATGGGCTTATACATGGGGAGGAATGGGCATCTGGGATGAGGGCCATGCTATTGATACTGGCTCATATTATGTAACAGGAAAATATTCGAATACTGTGGATATGAATCCGAGAAATGATGGTGAGGACTGGCATACATCAACCTCCGGAAGTGATGATATATTCCTCGTTCAGTTTGATGCTATATGCGAATACAACGAGGTTGAACCCAATGATATATGTATAGACGCATCCGGGCTTAACCTTGGTCAGATTTACTGCGGTTCCGTTAGAAAAGGAGTGGATGATGTTGATTGGTTCTACGGATTCCTCGCGTGTTGTTGGGAAGGTCCGTGTTCGGTGGAGGTATTTCTCTACAATGACAGCGACCAGAACATCGATATCTATCTGTATGATAATGACTGCTCGACAATATTAGCATCATCCACGAATCCGGGTGGCGCTGATGAACATATATTATGTGAAGGTTTTACTCCGAGTTCGTTATCGACCGGGATTAAAGTGGTGAATAAATCCAACGATAATTACGAACCATTGAAATACCGTATTAAAGCATATTTTCCCACTTGCGAAATGTAAGGTATCACTAATTAATTCAACCTGAAAACATGCAGCGCCTCCTGCTTGGCATGGCAAAATGAAGCCAATAGGGGACAGAGCCATTCACTATTTGACGATTGGCGTTCGTTTCTTGCTCAGGTTCCTGACGATGAGACACTTGCGGTTTTACGTCGTCGAACCATGACCGGAATACCATGTAGCGATGATAGATTCATTGATAGGGTTTCGAAAAGATTGGATACAAGATAGTCGAACGATCGAGGGGGAGTTCAGCCAAAGCGAGTAAAATAGAGAGCTATCGAAGGGCTCTGTCCCCTTCAATGAAAAAAAATACTCCTGCATAGATATTGACATCAAATGTGTGAGGTGTTATTCTAACATAACATAAATACTTGTAAACAAGTATTGTCTAGTAGCGACGAAAAATAATATCTTCTTAAGGAGACTTAAAATGGCAAAAGTACAAAGATGTGCTGAAATGATTTTCATCCTTACAGCAGCGTTACTGATGTTGTTAGGATGCTCGGGAGGAGGAGTGGAACCAACTCAGGCGGATATGCCGTCTTCAGAAGGTGGTCAATTCAGCCAGAGTGACTTATCCAGACAGACTGAATCCATAGAATCTGAGAACGACAAGAGAATGAGAGAGGCTTACGATGCCATCACGCAACATCCAGAGAAATGCCCTTTGGTGTTCTCCGGAGAGAGTTTCCTAATTTACTCGTACAACACTGATAATGCGATACCGACGGAGTATGGCAGACAGGTCGCAGAAGGAATGAAAAATGCTTTAGCTTTTCTCACCGATCCCCTAAAGCTTGGACTATTAGCACCAGATCCTTTTAGGAAAGACGAAACTGAAAAATACTTCTACGCTGTAGTTTTGACTCCTTTAATTAAGCCTTTGGTTGCAGGCGTACATATGGAGCCTTATAATTGGAAGCCTGGAATCATTATAGCCGACGATCAGGCCCTAATTTTTGAACTCTCCCTATCGTATGAAACTGCCTGTCACGAGCTGTTTCACCTTATTCAGGCGAAGTATGGATGGCACATCAGTTATTACGGACGATTTACGCCTTCAATGGTTGAAGGATTTGCAGACATGATTGGAGGCTGGGGCGAACAGCACTTGTTTGAAAAGAAAGACCAGGGTAAGTTTGGCATGTATGATGATCCCGATCTATGGAATTACCCTCTCAGTGAAAACCAATTGGGGAAGTCTGAATCTGAACAATTCCTAGGTGCATCAAGCTTATCCGATGGATTGATGACTTATGATGTTGACCACAGCTACGGTTCCCAAGTCTTCTTCTCGTATCTGGTGCGAACCCACGACCCTGAATTCATACGGGACCTGCTTAAAGAAACTAGCTTGTGGCCCTGGACCAAACTATCTAATGTGCTAAGAAGTCGAGATACGACAATTTCCGATACGCTTAGCTTGTTTTTTTACGATTTTGGTGACGATTTGTGTCTTGGAGACGTTGGCGAGCGATGTAGGGTCATCAGATCGCCGAAGGCGCTATATGGAGACTCGGCTGCCAGCGTGACAGTTAGGGAAATGGGAGATGCTCTTATCCCGATTGCTCCAAGGATTGAAAAAGGCAGATGCGAGATTTTTGTTACCGAAAAGGGCAACTACACCAAGGCAAAACTGCAAAAATATTGGATTTACGCGAAATCGGCATCGGGAGTGGGAGAGCTTACCGATAGAATAGCAGGAGGGGAAGTACCTTTGGACGGGAGGCTTGTAGTAGATGTAACTGAGGATGGGATAATCTATTTGTACTTCGGCAGCGCGTCTGGTGTTAGCATCCGAGTGGATATCGACGTAGATGTGAAGAGTGCTCCTAATGCTACTGCTTCGGTTATCACGGAAGGACCTTATTCCCCAGGCGATCCTGTGGAGTTCGATGCTTCGAATTCGATCGATCCTGATGGGATTATTGTCACTTATGAATGGGATTTTAACGGAGACAATAAGTATGGTGACGCTTATGACGCAGGCAGTAATACACACCCAGTGGTGATTTACGAAAATCCGGGTACATACTCTGTGGATCTCAAGGTTACCGATAACGATGGTTTTACGGATACCTTAGATAAAAAAATCAAAATCATTGTGTCATCCAACGCAACTTGGCATGTTGAGACAGCGGACTCTTGGGGAACTGCTGGATTGTCTCCCTGTCTAAGTATTTCACCTCAGGGGAATCCATGTATTTCTTATCATAGAGGTCAACCGGACTTTGATCTGATGTTTGTCGAACGAAAATCAGGAGGATGGGATATTCCCTTACTAGTTGAAAATATGGCTTACAACTCAGATGTATTTGATGGCACGTCACTAGCATTTAATCTATCAGGAAATCCAACAATCAGCTATCTCCATCATATACCTCCTGGCACGTTCTATGGTAAACTGTGGTTTGCGGAATCGTCGGGCAGTTCCTGGTCTACTTCGATGGTTCCCGATTCACATGCAGTGGGGCAACATTCCTCTTTGGCCTATGATAAGGAAGGCAATCCTTGCATAGCATATCACGAATATGTTTCATATAATGGCGGAGTGAGATTTGCGCAACGGGTTTCGGGAACCTGGAATATTGAATATATTGATTCCAATCCAGGGGAAGTAGGTGGTACGTTTGTTTCATTGGTTATAGACTCGAATGATGTGCCTCACGTATCCTATGCGGCTGGACCTGGCTCGTCTGGTGGGGGTGAGTTGAGATACGCCACAAAGAACGGTTCAGGATGGATAGTTCAGAAGGAAGTCGACAAGGGTCTTGGAGGAGCGTGGCCAATGAACCAGATTTATACTTCTATTGCTCTGGCCAGTGATAACAAGCCATGCATTGCATATCGAAATGCGTTGGCCGGCGACCTCAAATTCGCCAGGTTGACAACTCAGGGTTGGAGTGTTGAAACCGTCCCTGATGAAAGTGCGGCTGATGTCGGCTATTGGTGTTCATTGAAAATCGATGAGAATAACGTGCCCTACATAAGCTACCACGATTTGACAAACCATCAGGTTAAGGTGGCGATTCAAACAGCACCGGCAACTTGGAATATTACTGAAATTGATTCAGGCCTTGCTTCGATCGGGTATGCCGATACCTACACTTCGCTTGCTCTTGATACTTCAGGAAATCCTTGCGTAGCTTACTACAGCGCTGGTTCAGCCGATCTCAAGTTCGCTTTGTTCTATTAGTCTTGAAGGTCGGCAAAAAGCGCAAGAGTCGCAATAATCAATAACCCCAACCCCCGACTCCCAACATCGTGTTCCCAACTCCTGGGAAAAAGGGAAAAAAGGAAAAAAGGGAAAAAAGGGACAGAGCCCTTTTCTAACACGCATTAATAAAAGACTCTATATCCATATTTACATTAGTACCACTTGGCAATTCTGATTGTATTGTTTTTTACTGGGGATATGTAAATCTCGAACTGCTCTCAACCATGTGTGCGGTTTGCCACAGGTTGAGCACCTTCGAATGCACATCCTGCATTCCAAGATAGTCCTCAACATACCCGTTGAATCCGATTTTGGGTGCTGATGTGACGAACTCATAATCCGGATAACCCGCCTCCATGCGTGTCATCCCGAGCTTCATGAGCTTCTCCCTCATCGACATGACCGCCTCCTCAGCCGGATCCACAATTGTAACACGGCTCGGCAGATGCCTTCTGATTGCGTGATAAGCGAGGGGATAATGCGTGCATCCGAGGATTAACGAATCTATTCCCTTTTTTACAAGAGGCGAGAGATATTCATCGAGAGCTTCATCGATCTCATCGCCATCGATATGACCGGCTTCGATCAGAGGGACGAGTCTGGGACATGGAATTGCAGTTAATTCAGCATAGGGTGTCAGTTTTCGCAACATCCGTTCGTGGGCTTTTGATGCTACAGTTGCCGGATTCGCAATCATCCCGATTCGTCCGTTGGATGATACATCCAATGCCCCTTTCAAAGCGGGTGGAATCAGGTTCTGGATTACGATATTGTCGCCGAATAATCTGTCAAGAAGAACCGAGCTTGATGTGTTACACGCGATAATTATCGCTTTCACTCCGCGGGATTTAAGATACGCGATTATATCGAGCGCGTAACCCTCGATTTCCTCAAGCTGACGGTCTCCGTAGGGGACATGAACGAAGTCAGCATAATAGATTATGTCCTCGCGGGGGAGAAACGAGCGGATTT
>Ga0315277_10006379_pt1 | contig 15459 bp, 8 predicted proteins | sample YL17G05_15_MG_FD_203695 | JGI IMG/M metagenome (GOLD analysis project Ga0315277, IMG submission 203695) | Sediment microbial communities from Yellowstone Lake, YNP, Wyoming, USA - YL17G05_15 | ecosystem: Environmental > Aquatic > Freshwater > Lake > Sediment | place: USA: Wyoming | collected...
CGCCCAGGGCGTTTACAAGCCCGACCAGGGCGACGAAGTGTCAACCGGCAACCGGAGCGAGACGTTCCAACTCGGTGGCAGTATGGTTCTCAAGGGCGGCTACGCAGGTCTCGGCGCGCCTGACCCCGATGCCTGGAACCCAAACATCTACGAGACTGTACTGAGCGGCGACCTGGCAGGCAACGATGTTGAAGTGGAGGATGCCTGCGACTTGCTGAACGAGCCTACCAGGGCCGACAACAGTGAGAATATTGTAACAGTCGCTTATTATTCCTTCGAACAGCCGCCGTCCGGACTCATCGGCCTGACTATCACCGGCGGCAACACCCAATATTCCGGCGCAGGCCTGCTGCTGCCGCCCTATGCCAGTGCCGCGGTAGCCGACTGCATATTCATCAATAACTCTGCAGGCAGCGGTGGCGCAGTGAGCTTCTCTAACAGCCGGGCCACCTTCAAACGCTGCCGGTTCATTCACAATACCGCAAGAAGCGGCGGCGCCGCCTACTTAGACGGCTGCGGCACCTGCCAGGACTCCTACGCCCTTTTCCAGGACTGCATATTGAACGACAACGCCGCTATCGGATCAGGAGGCGCCGTCTGCAGCAACAGCAACACCCTGACCAGTTTCATCAACTGCATAATCGCCGGCAACTCTGCAAACGTAGTAACAGGAACCGCACCAACCTACGGCGGAGCATTGTACGACGGTTCCCGCCTCGGCAGCTCGCTGGTGAACTGCGCCATCGTCGGCAACGCCGGCGCCGGAATTTACATCAGGTTCTCCGATGTTGCCTTGACCAACTGCATATTGTGGGACAACCGTTTTGAAGCCGAGACCGGTTTGGCCGCACAGATCCGCTTTGAAGGTCAACAGCCCGACATAGCCTACTGCTGCGTCCAGGGCTGGGATGGCTCCCTCGGCGGCGCGGGCAACTTCGCCGGCGACCCGCGATTCGTTGACCCCGGCTCGTGGGGCGTCGGACTGGACTTCACGCCCGGCAATTATCATCTGCGGGCCGATTCACCCTGCATCAACACCGGCGACCCGTCTTACGTCCCCGAGCCCTTCGCAGGTCTGATCCCGACGGGATATGCCATTGACCGCGAATCCTGGTACGTAGCCAAATCCAGCGATACCGACCTGGACGGCAACGGCCGTATGGTCGGTGGCAGGGTGGATATGGGGCCTTATGAGTTTTATGTCTCCGCCCTTGTCGCGCATTGGAAGCTGGATGAATCTGAAGGCGATATAGCCGAGGATTCCGCCGGCGACAACGACGGCACTCTCCACGGCGACCCGCAATGGCGGCCCAGCGAAGGCAGAGTCGGCGGCGCCCTGCTCTTCGACGGCGACGACGATTATGTCAACTGCGGCAACGACACCGTCTTCGACATCACAGCCCAAATCTCCCTGGCCGCCTGGGTGAGAATCAACGCCGTCAATATGGATTGGCAGACCGTCATCGCCAAAGGAGACTCCGCCTGGAGGCTATCAACGGTAAGAGATGAATACAGATACTGCTTCGCCGTCACGGGCGGCCCGCCCTGGAACTACATAAGCGGCGATACCGTAGTGGCTGCAAACGAATGGCATCACGTCTGCGGCACTTACGACGGCGAAAACTTGCGTTTGTACATTGATGGCAGTGAAGACCCCGCAGGCCCCGTCCCTGAATCCGCTGGCGTAACAACCGACGATTACGACGTGCTGATAGGAGAGAATCAGGAACGGCCGGAGCGGTTTTGGGATGGAATGATAGACGATGTCCGCATTTACAACTATGCACTCAGCGCCGCGGAGGTGGGCCAGCTCTTTTCGCCGACGGTCATATACGTCGATGCCGACGCGCGCGGTGCGAACAACGGCAGTAGCTGGGCGGACGCCTTCAACTGTCTCCAGGACGGCATAGCCGCCGCAACGGAAGGCGTCCAAATCCGCGTCGCACAGGGGACATACAGGCCGGACTGTGAAAATGGGATTACCCCACGCGACCGAACGGCCACCTTCAGCCTCAAGAATGCAGTCGCAATAAAAGGCGGCTACGCAGGCTACGGCCAGCCCAATCCCGACGCCCGCGACATAAGCGAATATCAGACAATCCTCAGCGGCGACTTAGCTCGCAACGATACCGAGATATACGACCCGGAGCAATTGGGATGGGAGCCGACCCGCAGCGAAAATGCTTACCACGTCGTGACCGCAACTCAGACGAATGAAACCGCCGTAATAGACGGCTTCACTATTACCGCCGGAAACGCTAACTACTATGATTTCTCGCTGTGTAACGGCCCGGGGATGTTCAACAATGAAAGCAGCCCCACAATCATCAACTGCACTTTCATCGCCAACTTCGCCGGAAACGACGACGGGGGCGGGGCAGGCGGCGCTATGTGTAACCTGGCCAGCCACCCTACAATCACCAACTGCGATTTCGTTCGCAATGCCGCTATAGCCCTTGACGGCGGCGAAGGCTACGCCGGAGCGATCTTCAACGCGAACAGCAATCCCAGAATTGCTGATTGCTCATTCGCTGGAAACGTTGCAGGCCACGACGGCGGGGCAATGTATAATTATGACAGCAACCCGACGCTGGCCAATTGTGAATTCACCGGCAACCTCGCAAGAGAGGGCGGCAGCGGCTCTTACGGAGGCGCCGTATTGAACAATGGCAGCAACCCGGTCTTTACAAATTGCCTGTTCGCCGGCAATGAGGCCGTATCACCACAGATCGGCTCCGGAGGCGGAGCTATTTGGGCTGCATACGGCAACGTGACGATCATCAATTGCACCTTCACCGGCAACGCCGCCGAACAAGGAGGCGCGATATGCGGCGATTACGAAGCCTACTTCTCTTTGGCTAACAGCATTCTCTGGAATGACACGCCAGATGAGATTCATACCCTCACCGTGGTGCCCGTAGTGAAATACTGTGATGTCCAAGGCGGTCAGGCCGGCGAAGGCAATATCGCCGCGGACCCCTGCTTTGCAGTGCCCGGCTACTGGGACGGCGAATTCTGGATTAACGGCGATTACCATCTCAAGAGCTTCGGCTGGCGATGGGATCCCGCTCGCGAGCAGTGGGCCTTCGACCGCGTGACAAGCCGATGCATCGACGCAGGCAATCCCGGCTCGCCGCTGCTCGACGAGCCTCTTACCGTGCCCAGCGATCCCGACAACGACTACGGCCAAAACCTGCGAATTGATTTGGGCGCTTACGGAGGCACGGCTCAGGCAAGTATGCCGCCGTATGATTGGGCGCTCCTGGCCGACATCAACAACGACGGAATAGTTGACTTTTGCGATCTCGCTTATGCAGGTATGGACTGGGGCGAGAGCGAGGCGCAGCAGCCCGGTGACTTCGATAGAAACAACGCTGTAGGTCCAACGGACCTGGACCTCCTCGCAGACGACTGGCTAAAGACAACCCTCTGGTGGGAGTAACATCTTCTCAGAAGTCTTAATACACTAACTCGACCACCCTCCCACCGACGCCGACCGGCCTACCAAGGCTGGTCGGCGTCTTTACATCCATATTATTGATGTTTGAACAGCGAAATGAACAGTGCACCTCTGCAATTGTCATTCCCGCGAAAACGGGAATCCAGATTTAAGAAAGTGGATTCCGGCCCAAGGCCGGAATGACAGTCAACCTTTTCCACCTTTGGCCGAACCCAGATTCAGCAAAATATCAATACGCGGCGCGTTATGGTTATACGGCTTCATCAATATATCGAGATCGCCGTCGCCGTCGAAGTCGCCGAGCTTGCCCTCATGAATTCCCTGCCCGTGTGACGCGACGGTCTCTTCAAACTTGCCGCTGCCGTCGCCGTACCATATATACGTCTTTGCATTGTCCCCCGCTCCCGGATTGCCCATTTCTCCGATCATAACATCGAGATTGCCGTCCGCGTCGATATCGCGTATCTCGCACGTATGTCCGTGAATCACGTAGCGCAGCTTTCGGGCCGTCCATTCGCCGCCCTTCCACTCGTACATCTTGGCGTCGCCGTCCATATCACCCGGACTGAAAACAACTTCAGGCCGACCGCCTTCGATTAGCTGTCCCGCGGCGCACTGCGTAAAAGTCATCTCCCCATCGATAATATTCTCCTCGAACTTCGTCCCACCGAGGTGCTTGAACCACCGCCCGCCCCCCACAATATCGATCTTGCCGTCGAGATCTATATCGACGCTCATCGAAGGAAACCCCTCACGTTCGAGTCCGCTGGACCATTCGTAAATCACCGTCGGCGTCCACGCCTCGACTGATTTTGGATTCGCAGGAATCTCGTAAAAAAGCAGCGATTTGGCGTTCTGATTCCATGAAACCAGCTCCGCCCTGCCGTCGCCGTCGAAGTCGCCGACTGTCTGATCGTGGTGCTTGTTGGCCCCATCCTTCTTTATATCCCGCCGAACCCAGGGTTTTGAAAAGTCCGGATACGGATTCTCCCACCACCATATCTTGTTGCCGCTGGCGTCCTGCCCGAAGATGATGTCGAGGTCGCCGTCGCCGTCTAAATCGCAGCAGTCGCCGCCGGCCTCCGGCTTCAAGGCGGTATTGTCAATGATTCTCTTGTCCCAGCCGCTGCCGTTATATTTATACCACACGACCGACGGCGTCTGCGTCCGCTCGGTCACGGCAAAATCGACAATCCCGTCTTTGTCGAAGTCGGCCACCACGCACGCCGTCTGCTCGTTCCCGCTATTCGGCCCGTCTATAGTCTTCCGCAGCCACTCAACCTCGCCGTAACACGCCCCGCACAACAATATCGCGACAACAAGCAGACAACCCGGAAACGCCCTGCTCGATTCTCTTTGCGTCTCAAACATAGTGTGCATCCCAAATTACTCAAACTGACCGATTCTGTGGTTAAGCCGGTTAAGCCGTCCCGTGGGGACATGGCATAACCATTTTTTTGACACGGATTTACACAGATTAACACTGTTTTTCGTAAATCACTTGTATTCAACCAGCTCGAGAATTCTCTTATACGTAACGCCTGAAACAAACGGCAGCGCAACTGTGCCCTGCTTTCTCAGCGGCAATTCAAGCTCGCCGGTTCCGCCGGCACCAACTGAAAGCACCAGCTCGGCGCTGTACGGAATTTCCGAGCCCGGCTCGACGCCCTTCAACGCTCGCAGTATTTCCCCGTAATGAACCCTCACGGGCAGAGCCACCTTCTCCTTAGCCCCTGCCGCAACAGCGGTATTCGGCTTGGCGCTGCCGGAAACAAGTGCGGTTTCCTCGCTGGCAAGCCTGTAAGCCATATTCGTCAGCGGCATCTCCGTCGAATAGGGGTTGGCGATCTCAACGTCGAAGACTAATTCCAGAGCAGCGCGATCGAGCTGCCCGAAATGAATCCCAACCAGCTTCGCACTCGGCCTGACCTGCTCGCCGCCGCCCCCGCAGCTCAGGCAAAACCCAATCGATAATGCCACCAGCAAAAAAGCTGTTCTGCAAGACATCGTTACAGTCCTCCAAAACACACATCCATTATAGGGCTTGGCCGTCTCGACGTCAAACGCCAATTCCTCAGAATAGTCAGGGAAGACCGACGACCTCTTCCAAAGCCGTATCCCTCGGACACTCTTTGAATCCGCTCTGAATCCGCCAAGCCGGACTTCCGCTGTTGTCTTGAAATTCATACGCGCCGACATCAAAGGGAGCCTTCCTGACGGTGCAATCGAAATCCAGTTTGGCGGCGAAATCCGAGTCAGCGTTGCCGATTAGCGGTGAGCCTGATTTAGGGTGGAAGTCATTCTTCTCGATAGAGACAAAAGCTGCGGAAATCGGTCCTCCGTCACAAAAACCGGTCCCGCTCGCCTCGGCGGAGCGAGTCGCAGCCGGGTCAATCGTCACGCCGCTCAACGCCCCGGCGATATAGTTGGCGTTCAAATTCGCCTGACTGATTCCCGAGGCATCGACAGCCGTCGAGCCGGGACAATAGACAGCGTTGTTGCTGAAGACCATATTCTCCGCCCCGGACCATCGAATGCGGATGCCCGTAGGATGGTGCACGATGGTATTATTGACAATCGTGACATTGCGGATCCGCGATACGGCGGCGTGCGGGGCGGCGGTGATCCCGTTTGCGGAGCAATTAAAGATGATGTTGTTTCGCACAATCGCGTCGGAGACCACCTGTATGCCTTCGCCGGCCTTCCAGATGGCGTTGCCTTCGACGATATTGACTTTCGGCCCGCCTCCATAGACGAAGATGCCGGGATACTGCCGGCCGATATTCGTGTCGTGAATGACATTGTCGCGGATGGTATTGCCGTAGGAGCCGACCTTGATTTCGATGCCGTCGTTTCCGCCGTCGCTGGTGCTGCGCAGGTGATGGATGTAATTGCCCTCGACCAGCGTATTAGTCGTGCGGCACGACCCATCGTGGCAGCCGATATACATCCCTTCCCCCTCAGTGGCCCCGGAGTTGCTCAGGCCCGTATGGTGAATATGATTCCTGCGGATGATGAAGGAATCGCAGTCGCCGCTATTCATCGTAAGGGCGTTATTGCCGGTCTCGAATATCTCGCACTGTTCGAGCGTGATATGGTCGCCCTTGATGAAGCGCACGCCGCTGCTGCCGCCCTGAAAACGCAGACCTCGAATAATCAGATGCGAGCAATCGACGAATTCGATATTGTTCTGCGTGTCGATGTTGTCCGCCGGGCGGGTCAGCAGCGCCTTACCCGGCTCTGCCGCTCGAATAACAATCGGCTTCTCGGCCGTGCCTTTGGCTGTAACCGCCCGCCGACCATTTTGAGAGTAAGTCCCTGTGTGAAGGATCAGCTCATCCCCCGGCTGGAGCGAATTCGCCTTGTCCTCAAATTCCTCCTGCGAATCGACCGTCGCCGGATGAATCTCAATCGTCGCCCCGCCACACGCAGGCACATTGAACATTAAAGCAACCAACCCGACAACAATGACCGGAAACCATCGCCCCATCTGCCGGCGTTTACAGACAACCCGAATTGGACCGAAGATTGCCAATGCCGAGTAACTCATTTCTATCTCCTAATACTCTTCGCCTTGTATATTTCAATAACTGTACACCACGGCATTTCTAATTCGGGAGGGAGCTTCTCGCACCGATAGATCGCAGAAAGCGACAGCGATCGAGAATGCTGCTTAACGGACCGCCATTCCCCGCTATCCCTTGTTTGTCATGTTCCACCTTTCGACCACGCCGAAAATAGCTCATCAAAAGACAAGAACCGCTTGCTGAGGTAGCCACTTCCCTTCTGTAGTCTCTCTTTTTTTACGGATGGGTTAAAGGCCAGCCGCGGGCAACCGAGGAATAGAACACTCCTTTTCTTGGCCCTATCCCACTCTGTTTGCATGAAACTCAGTAGGTTCCTATTCGAATTTAGCCACCTTCGCCCCCGAACACGGCGAACCGCCTCAAGCAACTCAGCCCAACTGGTTACGACCTCCACCTCCTCGATTTTGGAGATGTAGGTGATGCCCACATTTACACCGGGATACGTATTTGAGATTCTCTGGCCAAAGTGCGGAGCGAAGTAGAGGGCTTCTGGCAAGCGGCTATTTCTCTCGAACTTGCAGCAATACATTTGACCTCTTAGATACATCAACAGAGTGTTCTCTGAGTTTATTTCTCTTGCATAGATTTCGACAGAGTCTTTAGTCTTTATCATTCTATGTTCCTCCAAATAGGCTAACAAATCATTGCTTACAAATCTCACCTTCATGTCTGAGGATTTCGACAAGAGAGAGATTAGGTTTCCGATTTCACTCCACCTCAGATAAAAAGTGTTTCGCGCCTTCTTCTCTTTCTCAGAAGGAATGTATTGGCTAAGCAGGACACGCCAATCGGCAGGATACTTCAGTGATTGCTCAAGAGGATTAGTTGCCCCAAGCTTCGCTTCAATTACTCCCTTTCCCTCTGTAGTTGTTACTAAGATATCGGATCTGTCTTTCTCATGGATCGTTTCAAGTGAGACGGAAAGAGTCTTGCCCCTGAATCCGAACCTCTCAATAAAAAGATCTGGTTTCAAGGCAATCAGATACCCCAGAAGTGCTGTGAGCCTGGTCTCCCTCAAGGACAGACCGAAACTGCCTGCAAGGCTTGAGACAACAGTCCCACCTCTGAATAACTCTATTTGTTCTAATTTGTCTTGGCTTCTACTCATAATAAATGGCCACAGCACTTCAGTGCTTCGAAGACTAAAAGACTTACGACAGTAGGATTGTTGAAAAAGCCCCCCAGTGACATGCCTATATTGCCGCAAGATTCTTCGAATCGCTTGCAATCACTGGTAGAAACTGAAAGTGTCTCGTGTACTTCGGTCATGACTATTGGAGAATCTCGAAGTCGTCTAAGAGGATGCGGTCGTCTTCGTTGCCGTCGAATATTATTTTGAAATTGTCGAGAGTGCAGCCTTCGAGGCTGGGGCCATCCATCCCCCAGCCAACACGGGCCTCTATGGCGCGGAATTCGATATCCCTATTCTGGCCCTTCTTGAACGGGCCAATCTTGTAGCGGCAGTTGTCTTTGAGCTTCTCCGACCAGATCATAACCTGGACATCGTCGACGTCGGTAAGCGCTTTCAACTTAAAACGAATCGTCGTCGAGTCCTTAACGTCAAGAGAGTACGCCTGCCATATCGAGCAGCCGTTCGGCCCGAATGAATAGCCCTTGGAGCCATCGGCCCCGCCGTCCGTGACCTCGCCGCCCTTGAATCCGCCGGGGCCGTTCTCGAAGTCCTGCGAGAAGACTACTTCGCCCGGCTCGGCGATGAGCGCACCCGGCGTTAAGAGAGCACTCTTCGAGGGAGCAGCCTTCTTTTTGCCGGACTTGGGCCTGCCTTGCACGGGGCCGATATAGTCGGTGGCGATGACGATATCGTCGAACCAGACCTCCATCACCCGGCTTTCGGGATGCGGGTCTTTGTTGTGCTGGGCGGGCTGGTCGGTGTTGTAGTAGAGCAGCCAGAAGCTGTTGATCTTGAGCTTATCGGTCGTGCGCCAGCAAAAATCGCCGAATCTGCCGTAAAGCTCGCCATCGACCCAGAAGGCCTGCTCGCCGTCGGCCTTTTCCGGGCTGGAATTGGCCTTGAGCATCGCTTCGACGCAGTACCATCGCCCCGGCACGATAGGCTCCTGCTTTCCGTTATAGACCGAGCCCCACTTGGTCTTCATCTCGTGCCAGTAAGTATAGAAGTTCCAGACTCCCGGCGGCGGAAATTCGCCCCAGCGCCCCGTCGGCTCGATACCGGTGCAGAATTTCGCGTCGCCGGGCGGCGTCTCGCCCGCGCCGCCCTTGGGCCACGGCGTCGGGGTGCGGTCGGCAACCAGATGCACAAAGTGATGAATGTAGCCGGTCTTCTCGTGGAATTTGACGTAGAAGCGGACGTACATCGTATCGACGCCCGTGGTGTGCGTGTAGAGATAGGCGTTATCCTTGTAGTGGACCGATTTGTAGCCGGGCGAATTCGAGTGAATATCGTCGCTCAGGCTGATATTCTCCTTTAGATATATCTGCCCCCAGCGACCCCCGATCTCCTCGGGGCTGCCCGTCTCGAAGTCCTCGACAAAAAGCACTCTGGGGTCGCGCTCGATACCCTCATCGCCCGGATAGCGCGAGGCAATGCCGATTTCTTGCGTCCCTGAGCCGGCCTGGGCGCTGCAATTCGGCCCCGATGAAACAAAGGAAATCAGGAACGTAACGACAACGATATAATTCGGTAACGTCTTTCCGTCGGACATGTCTCAAATCCTCCAAAAATGATGAAGTCTTTCTAAACGAAGGTATATCATACCGCAGCCGAGCGCCTCGTCCAAGATTTCTTTTTCAATACAGCGGGCTGACGAATCGCCTTGCAAATTGATGCCGGAGACGTTATCTTCACTCACAGATGCGATTGGATTGTTGAATAAAGCAAAAGCAGGACCCCGGATTCTTGATGAATTACACGTAAGGCTTCTGCAATTCTGCAGAACTCATTGAATTGCACCCGACAAAGGAGGTTGGAAACAATGGCAAGGCGATCAATAACCCGCCGTGAGTTCCTGTCGCGATCAGGTGTGACGCTGGCAGTTCCGGCCTTTGTTCCGTCCAGCGCTCTCGGCAAGAACGGCTCTGTGCCGCCGAGCGAAAAGATCGTACTGGGCGCGATCGGCATCGGCCCTCGCGGCAGCTATGTCCTCAGCCGGATGCTCGATGAGCCGGATGTCCGGTTCGTCGCCGTCTGCGACGTTCAGGCCTCTCGGCGCCAGGCCGTCCAGGCAATGGCCCGCGAAAAATACGGCAGCGACGACTGCGCCGCATATATCGACATGCACGAGCTGCTCGCTCGGGAGGATATCGACGCCGTGCTGATCGCCACAGGCGACCATTGGCATGCTCTGGCCTCCATTATCGCCGCCAAGGCGGGAAAGGATGTCTATAGCGAGAAGCCCTGCGGGATCACTATCGCCGACTGCCAGGCCCTGGCCGACACGATGAATCGCTACGGGCGCGTCTTCCAGGCCGGAACGCAGCGAAGAAGCATCAGCAACTTCCAATTCGCCGTGCACCTGGCCCGAAGCGGAAAGCTGGGCAGAATCCACACGCTCCACGCCTCGATTTACAAGCTGCGGGTCCTTTATGACTGGCTGCCGGCAGAATCCGAACCGCCTAAGGAAATCGTCGATTGGGACAGGTGGCTCGGACCGGCTCCCTGGCGGCCCTACAACAAGAGCTACGTCCAGGGCGGATGGCGAGGCCACTTCGACTTCGATTCCGGCGCAACGCTGCTCGACTGGGGCGCGCACACCGTTGACCTGTGCCAATGGGCCAACGACGCGGACGAAACGATGCCCGTAACCTACGAACCCGACGGCGACACGATCCACGCCCAATACGCCAACGGTGTGAAGCTGGAGATGCGGCTTGGCGGGTTCAGCGGCGAGGGCCAATGGCTCGGCCTGGGAACCTGTCCGGTGCGATTCGAAGGCGACGAGGGATGGGTCGAAACCGGCGACAACGGGGACATCGCCGTTCATCCGGCCAGCCTGCAAAGCGAACGCAAGGCATTCGTCCTGAACGGCATAGACCCGGCTGGGCACACGCGGGACTTCTTCGACTGCATGAAGTCGCGGGCGATGACCGCCGCCGGACCCGACGTGATGCGCCATTCCCACATCGCCTGCCACGCCGCCGCCATCGCCTGGCAACTCAAGAGAAGCGTCAAATTCGACCCCGTCCGCGAGGAATTCATCGGCGACGACGAGGCAAATCACATGCGCTGCCGCGCTATGCGGGCGCCATGGCGAATCTAACGCTACAGCGCAAATAAGACTTTGATTAGGAACATAAACCAAGAGGTCAAGATAATGAAAAGAAAACAGCGCCGTCTAATCGTCACCACGGTCATTCTCACGGCCATAGCAGCGTTTGCGATGTTAATTGGCCAGCACCGGTTATTCGCCGCCGAGCCCGGCGGCCAAATACCTGAGGACGAGCAGAAGTATATCGCCGTGTTGAAATCCGATGCGCCGTTGTCCGAGAAGGCCCGCGCTTGTCAGCAACTGGCTTTAGTGGGCACAAAAAATGCGGTTGCGGTATTGGCCGGCCTGCTCGACGATGAGACTCTCGGCGATTATGCGCGGTTCGCATTGGAGCCGATTGCCGACCCCAGTGTCGATGAGGCCCTTCGCCAGGCTATGGGCAGGCTGAAGGGCAGATTGTTGGCTGGCGTGATCAACTCGATCGGCGTTCGCCGGGACGCCGAAGCCGTGAACGGATTAAGCAAGCTGGCGCTTGACCCTGCCAGCGAATTCTCCGGCGAAGCCGTCGCAGCGCTGGGGCGAATCGCCACCGACCAGGCTATTGAGATTATCGTGCAGGCGCTGTCAACGAGCCGGCCTGAGCTTCGCGTCGCCGCCGCCGACGCCTGCCTGGCCGGCGCCGAACGCCTGCTCGACATAGACAAAACGCAAGAGGCCGTCAAGCTGTACGATGCCGTTCGCAACGCCGACGTGCCCATCCACCTTCGCGCAGCGGCCGCCTACGGGGCCATAACCGCCCGCGGCAACGACGGCATACCCCTGCTCATTGAGCAACTGAGAACCGACAGCCCGCCAATGGTTGAGATTGCACTGCGGGCGGCACGACAAATCCCCGGCCCGGAAGTCACGGAGGCCCTGGTCGCAGAGTTAAACAAGGCCAAGCCCGTCGTCCAAATACTATTGATCAAGGTCCTGGCGGACCGTAAAGACCCTGCCGCTTATGCCGCCATCAAGGCCCTGGCCGCAAGCGACACAGCGTCCGTCCGCATTGAATCGCTCAAGGTCCTGGGCGAATTAGGCGATGCCACAGCCGTGCCCATCCTGCTCAAGGCAGCCGCCGCAAAAGGCGATGAAGCCGCAATCGCATTGGCCGGTCTGCGAATACTCAAGGGCGACGGCGTCGATGAAGCGATCATGGCCGGTATGAAATCCGCGAAAGACGATATGCGCCCGGAACTGATAAACGTCCTGGCCGACCGCCGTTGCATCCCGGCGATACCGATATTCTTGGAGCAGGCTCGCGACGGCAATCCGACGGTGGCGCGGGCGGCTCTTAGAGGTCTCGGGTCGCTGTGCAGTTGCCAGGGTCTGCCGAAGGTCATTGATGCGCTTGTTGAAACCTCCGATCAAGCCGTGAGAGAGGAGGCCCTCCGCGCCGTCATCGCCATTACGCGCAGGACTTTGCCTCGTCATGAATCGGAGATTACCGGCTTGATACTACAGCGACTTGAGGATGTTGATTCCGTCCCGGCCAAATGTGTTTTAATGCGTGCGCTGCCCGCTGCGCCCGGCGAGGGATCTTTGAAGTGGCTACAGGACGCATCGACCGACGCCGATGGGCAAATCAGAGATGCAGCCGTGCGGACAATTGCCGACTATCCCGACCCCGCCGCCGCTGAGGCCCTGTTGAACATCTTCAAATCGACAAAGGATAAGACGCATCGCATCATCGCCCTGCGAGGATGTATCCGCTTGTGCAAAACTACCGACATCCCCGTCGCGACGGCGATGAACCTATACAAACAGGCAATGACGCAGGCCGAGACGCCCGCCGAAAAAAAGCTAATCCTCTCAGGCCTGGCTGAGACGCCCCACCCCGATGCGCTGCGAATGGCGCTTGAGGCGAGCGAGCAGCCTTCCGTAAAAGCCGAGGCATCTCTCGCCGCCGTCGCCTTAGCGCAGAAGATTTGCGCAATAGACCCTGCCCTTGCATCTGCCGTTGCGAAAAAAATCTTATCCGATTCCGATTCGGCCAACTTACATTCCCAGGCGCGCACGATTATCGATACGATCGGCAAATTCGAGGACTTCATCGTGGCATGGCAGGTAGCCGGCCCGTATAGCAGCGAGGGAAGCAATTACAGCCAGCTTCTCAACATGCCCTTCGATCCGGAAACCCAGGGTAAATCAGTGCAGTGGCGGCCGGCCGGCGCGGGGACAAATCCCGAAAAGCCTTACCTCATCGATCTGCTCGCCCTGTTCGGCGGCGACCAGAAAGTCGCCTACGCCCGCACCTGGATAAATGCCGGCAAGGGCAGCCAATACACGCTCAATATCGGCAGTGACGACGGCGTCAAGGCATGGCTCAACGGCAAGCTCGTCCACACAAATGACGCCGCCCGCGCAGCCGTTGCCGATTCCGACAAGGTCCCCCTAACGCTGAACCATGGATGGAACTGCCTAATGCTCAAGGTCACGCAGAACGTCCTGACCTGGGAGTTCTGCGCCCGCCTAACCGCTCCCGACGGCGCCAAAGTCGAGGGGATCGAAGTTGATTGTTTTCACATGGAATCTCAAAGCGCAAATAATTAACCTGCAAAACGCAACATACTAATGAAACGGAAGACAATAGACTGATTTGGAGACAAAGCTCATGAAAGACAATATCAGAGAGGCAATATCCCGTCGGAGATTCTTATCAAATTCGGCGCTGGCCGCCTTTTCGTTTCATTTGGTTCCGAGCCGAGTCTTTGGATCGGAGGCACCGAGCAATAAACTTAATATCGCGGGCATCGGCGTGGGGGGAATGGGCGCGAGCAACCTGAGCCAATGTGAGAAGGAAAATATCGTCGCGTTGTGCGATGTCGATAGCGACTATGCCGCGGGGACTATCAAGAAATACCACAAGGCAGCAGTGTACAAGGACTACCGTGTCATGTTCGATAAGCAAAAGGATATCGACGCGGTGGTCATCGCCACGCCGGACCATACTCATGCCGTCATTACTATGGAGGCGATGAGGAGAGGCAAGCACGTATATTGCCAAAAGCCCCTGACCCATACCGTCTATGAAGCGCGAATGATAACCGAGGCGGCACGCAAATATAAGGTCCAGACCCAGATGGGCAACCAGGGCCACTCCTCGGAGCAAATACGTCTATTGAAGGAATGGCTTGCCGACGGCGCTATCGGAGACGTCAGGCAGGTCTATGCCTGGACCGACAGGCCGGTCGGCGGCGATCCCTGGTCGAATTTTGACGTCAAGTCCAGATCGAAAGAAACGCCGCCCGTCCCCGCATCGCTCGACTGGGATTTGTGGCTCGGCCCTGTGCCGTACAGGCCCTACCATCCCGATTATCATCCGTTGAAGTGGCGGGCGTGGCTTGACTTCGGAACCGGCGCTTTGGGCGATATGGGCTGCCACATAATCGACCCGGCCTTTTGGGCGCTGGACCTCGGCTCGCCCGAGAGCATCCAGGCAACTTCGACCCATTGGGAGAAAGAAGTCAGCTCCGAGACGTTTCCGAGGGCCTCCATCGTTCGGTACAAATTCCCTGCCCGAGGCAGCCGGCCACCCGTGGAGTTGACCTGGTACGACGGCAGGCTAATGCCGCCGATCCCGGATGAATTCGAGCAGGGCCGGAAATTCCCCGGCAGCGGCGCACTGATTATCGGCGACAAGGGCCTTATGATGCACGATTCGCACGGAGCCGGCGGACTCCGCATCGTGCCTGAATCTAAAATGAGGGAATACAAACAGCCCGAAAAAACAATCCCCAGAGTTACAACCAGCCACGAAGGCGACTGGCTCCGCGCGTGCAAGGAAGGAAAAGACGGCACCCCTGCAAGCTCGAATTTCGAGTATGGCGGCGCATTAACAGAGATGGCCCTTCTGGGCATGATCGCAATTCGAGCGAAAGACCAGCGATTGGAATGGGATTCCAAAAACTCGAAGTTCAAGAACAACGACGCCGCCAACGAGCTTCTTCACATCCAGTATCGCGACGGCTGGCATCTGTAGAGAAGGAATTGTCCGCGCGGCTCAAGGCCATCCCCCCCTTAGGGGAGGATGCCACCCAACGTGAGATTGCTTCGTCGTCCCTATGGGACAAGTCCCCAAGGGACTCCTCGCAATGATTATATGAAAGCGTGCCTCTTGGTGCGGTACAATACCGCGTCAAGAAAAACACCCAATGTGGCTTACGGCCACAGAAAGGAGGCACGC
>Ga0315277_10006380_pt1 | contig 15458 bp, 15 predicted proteins | sample YL17G05_15_MG_FD_203695 | JGI IMG/M metagenome (GOLD analysis project Ga0315277, IMG submission 203695) | Sediment microbial communities from Yellowstone Lake, YNP, Wyoming, USA - YL17G05_15 | ecosystem: Environmental > Aquatic > Freshwater > Lake > Sediment | place: USA: Wyoming | collected...
TACTGTAGAAGACGTTCAAAACCATGTGTTTTGACTCCGCTAGCTTATGGGTTTGAAAAGATTTGGTCATCTACTGTATAGATGAAAACAATAAAATAAATCCAATAATGAAAGTAATAGAGGGACGAATGGAACCCCGTAATGCTCTTGTCACTATAGACCACCTCCTCATAGCTCGCATGCTTTTCTTCTCAGTAATAATCGTATACTATCATTTAATTCTTTGTTGTAATATGGTATATGATGAGTCCTAGCACAGTTCAGCACGCTCATCTTTTTTTCTGTTCCAACCAAACACAACTACGGATTTCTCTAAGAAGATTTTAAAACAATAGTATAAATTTGTATATCTGAACAATTTCTAAACTCCTTCCATAAAAGAATTCTTCAGCCTTAGATAGCTAAAAATCCAACGGTGGTCACAGGACTCATTTTTTGTATGAATCGTTTTCATAAGATGATTATATAATTCTGTTTCTTCGATTTTCATTTCAAGAGTAATATGAATGCTATGGCACCTAAAATCAGAATGAGTTCAGAACCTGGTGGAGAATTTTTCATTGTAATAGAAGTTGTTTTTGTGTTTGCGATTACTGTGTAGGTAACTTCTAAAACAGGTATAATTGCCATATTCTTTTGTTCTGAAATAAACCAAGGGGGATATTTGATTGTCCAAAGTAATTTTCATCAGTTATTTTCTAGCTATAGTTCGCTTTTCCATTCACAAAGCTTTATAGAGCCGGTCTTAATGGATTTCTTATAAAGATTTCAATAAGATTTTCCTATTCTATTTTCTCGATATAGAGCCGAGAGGTGAATGCTGCGAGCTGGAAAGCTGAGAGCTGAATGCTGGTGCAATGAGTCGGCGCTGAGGTCGCTGCTGGCGCGGCTGGTGAGAGTGTTGCTCACGCTGGAACGTATATGTATTTATTGAATCCTGATATTACAAAAGGAATCCTTGCAAGCTCTGTATAGAGTAATATCGATCACCTTTTAAATCAGCAGAAAAGTTACTAGATATATGCCCAGCCATAAGACCCATTGTGCGATTAGCAAGAAACGAACAGGTTATGATTTCAGTGCATTACACGATTGGATTGATGGACCATCAAAAACCCTTGGTAAAAACCATAGAACCGCAAGACATGCGCTCAACGATACAGATATGAAAACAATTAAGCAATATTGGGATAACAAAAAAGGAAACGGATGGGGGGATAAAGCGGTTATCGAATGGTTATTTCATGTTTCATTGGATAATCATGATACCGCTTTTAAGATTTCTAGGAGAGCTTATGGTGGAAACAGGTTCAATTATTACAAATTTGGTTTAGCGGAATCTGGATATCTGTACATCGTTTTTAATGCCATAGCTGACAGCGAGTTAAAAGAAACATTCTCAGAAGAAGATACTATATTCGATGACAGTGATGAATCATTATTCGATCTGGATATTATCTCTGTTATAAAAGATGTAAAAAATTTCGTCAAAGGTTTTAGTAAAAGCATGGATAATCTCTTTAAAGGTCAATAATCCGAGAGTAATAGGAGAAGCATTAACACGGTTTTAAAACATAATTGTTTTTGTACAAATCAAAGATAAAAGAAAAAAAAGAAGGTTTGTTATTAACCTTTTTCTATTACAACGTTGTACCCCCTAAGAGTAATTGGTTTGTTGATAGTAAGAGTGTCTTCGTAAAAATTGTATGTTTCACCTGCTTTGAATATAAGGGTATGATAATCGGGGGTTTCTTCCGCTGCGTAGTGAATACTGGAAAGAAAAGGATCATTCGGTGACCCGTCCCCTGAATTTGATGAGTCGTACCCTTGATAGAACTGAATACTGGTAGGTGCTATATATCTTATAATTCTCTTTTCATGATGAAATTTAGGAACTTCGCCAATGAAATACCAGACATGAGAAGAATCCTTGCCCCATCCCATATTCATTAACAAATGATTAGTACTTTCATTATATCCATAAACCACCCAACAATGACCTTCTCCTTGAAAGGGCCAATCATGTTCCCACGCACTAAGAACCACTGGTCTAAGATATGTTATCTCATTAACAATTTCATCATGCATAGGAGGGTAATATGTATCAGCATCTGAATCATAATAGAAATGATCCGCTAATGCGTACGGAATATCTGTATCCCAAGCCGCGGAACCACAAACCCCATAATCCATTTCAATCGAGACCCCAGCTTCAAAACAAAGCACTGATACAGCATCTAAATTAGCCTGTGTCAAAGGATGACCGTTTTCATCCTTCCATCCGTTATTCCAGATATAGTCATTAGCCATATGACCCCAGTCATACGCATGATTAAAATTGGTAGAAAGAGTCCATCCTTCACTGCTCCCATCGCAGGAGTCATCGCCGTCCCATTGATACGACTCGTCTCCAGTACCAGAGGAGGGCCAATTCCAATATTTCATGACCTGGCTCATAGCTGTAGCAACACATCCAACTACGGTACGCCCTCCATCACCCATTGGACAAAAGTTATTATACGGTATACGTTGTTTCCAGCGGGTAGTTAAACCAAGCTTCATGATAGTCGGTACACCCATCATGCCACCACCAGGCTGAGGAATACAACTGTTCATAACATCTTCCCAGAGGCTATTTCTTTGTTGGATAATCTCTTGGCATTTCTTGAGCTCTGATTCGTTTTTCCCTGAACTGTTCTTTAAATAGGCTACTTCATCCTCGATTTCATGAAGGATATATCGAAAACCGGGGTTAAAGGGATCATATTTTCCCTGGGGACTATATAGATACTCGGGAAGAAGCAATTTGTTTGCACCACAGATACAGTACCCCTCGTTCTTAAGATGAGCAATGTAAGCAATAGTCACTCCATCAACGACGTATGGTTCCATTTTTTCAATAACAGCATCAGGTTTTGGTTCTGCAGCCACATATCGAACCCAGGTTTCAACCGCAGCCTTCACCTCAACCTCCTTGAGATTATTTGTATGTAACTGAGGTGTACAAACAGCTGAGACTGGCAGAAGAAGCATCAGTGATACACAGGCAAGCAGGCTCATTTTTAGTATTCTTGTTTTCTTCCATTTCATACTACCCACCTTTCTACTGTAAACTCACAAGGATAAGAACCAAGCCTTTTCCCGTCTCAAGACTCGTCATTGCTTTACCAAGGATAGCACCCTGCGCATTCTCATAATCAGTAGCCTTCATCGCGTAACCAGGGGTTGAAGAAGTTGTTAATAAATCACCAGGGTGTATAGACCCGTAGGATGCGTCACAGAGACAATATACTCGACCAGCTAAGGCGACAGGATATTTTCCATATGCAAGTGAACCTTCCTGACCCATGATGATACCTGGTTTGATGTCACCAGCGCCGCTGATAATGCCAGCAACACAACGATCATACGCTTTTTCTGAAACCTTGAGTTTCCCAGGATTCTCAGTATCAATTGATAAAACCATCCCTGGTTGGGCTTTATCGTTTTCTTTAACATCAAATGGTTCTGCTATATCACTTCCACCTTTAAGAATAAGATAATCCATTGCTCCACCCATATACGCCCCAGATGTTGGATTAAAAAATGAAACTTTTGTAACAACTGAGTTTAAACTTCCTATTTGAACATCGCCTCCTATACCATCGCCTCCGATATAAGCCTCTTCATCAGCAGCTCCGTCAACTCGTAAATATTTACCATGGATATGCAACATTTCTTGTGGATTTGTGGTATTGATGCCTACCTTGCCGCCCATGATAGACATCACATAATTAGAGTTTACTTCCCAATTGGGATAGTGATAATTCAATCCGATTCCGACGGAACCAGCCCCACTTACGGTCATACGTTGTCCTATTGCGGTTGAATAAACTCCACTGGCTAGATTCGAACTACCTATTGCAGTTGATGCCATTTCAGTGGCTGCGTTGTTATTACCCATTGCGGTTGAACCTGTTCCACTAGCGATTGTGTTTAAACCCATTGCGGTTGAATACTTTCCACTGGCTTTTGTCCCATAACCCATGGCGGTTGTAAACTGTCCACTAGCTTTTGTTGAGGCTCCCATGGCAGTTGAATTTATTCCACTGGCTGTTGTGCTGAAACCGAGGGCTGTGGAACATTTTCCGCTGGCAGTGGTTTTTTGGCCCATGGCTATTGCGTAATTTCCGCTGGCTGTTGTATATGTTCCCATGGCGATTGAAGTATCACCACTCGCTGTTGCATAATTCCCCATAGTGGTTGAAGCTCCTCCGCTGGCGTTTGTGAAATGTCCCATAGCCATCGAATATTTTCCGAAGGCATTTGTCCAAAATCCCATGGCGATACCATAATCTCCGCTGGCTTTTGTGGCCCTTCCCATGGCGGTTGAAATATATCCACTGGCTGTTGTCCCCCAACCCATCGCGGTTGACGTGTCTCCACTGGCTATTGTGTCAGCTCCCATAGCGGTTGACGCTGGTCCACTGGCGTTTGTCCTATACCCCATGGCGGTTGAAATCACTCCACTAGCTTTCGTGTTATGTCCCATGGCGGTTGAACGGTCTACACTGGCTGTTGTATTGTATCCCATAGCGGTTGCATAATTTCCACTGGCTATTGTGTAAACTCCCATGGCGGTCGAAGCTGCTCCACTGGCTGTTGTCTGACGACCCATGGATGTTGCATACGCTCCACTGGCGTTTGTAACACTTCCCATGGCGGTTGATTCACGTCCACTGGCGTTTGTGTACCTTCCCATGGCGGTTGCCCAGTTTCCACTGGCTTTTGTGTACCTTCCCATGGCGGTTGAAGCTTCCATACTGGCTATTGTGTCAGCCCCCATAGCGGTCGCATATCTTCCACTGGCAGTTGTGTCAGCCCCCATGGCAGTTGAACGGTTTCCACTGGCTATTGTACCGGCTCCCATGGCGGTTGAAGCATATCCACTGGTTTTCGAGTTATATCCCATTGCAACAGAAAATAACCCGAGGTTACTATTATCCCATTGAGTTCCATCAACATAACCAGCACGAAACGCTTTTTTACTCGGTATCCACATCAATCGTGTCCCCGCACCAGAGACAGGTGTGCTTCCCGTGGTTCCATTGAATAGGACTGCTCCATTGCCGACCTGGAATTTCGCCACAGGTGAAGTCATACCAATCCCAACGTTTCCGGTGACATTGGAAAACATGTGCGGCGGGTTTGTCCAATAATTCCAATCATTATCATGTGCAAGTGGACCGAGTGGACCAAGGGGATTGGGTTCTGAGACGGTGGTGTCATCAAAGGTGGTGCTTTCCTGCGTCTGCGGTTCTGCAGGCGGAGTAGTCGTCCCAATCCTGTTATTGCTGTTCAATTCAAGTAGACCAGCACTTGAGATGGTGGTGACGATAAATAAGGTGCTGATGCCCAGGGCTATCACTAGCTTCATTTTATGGTTCATATATTTCTTCATTTTTTTTCCTCCAATTTTCTTTCTTTATTTTTTTCTTCCTACACTTTTTTTATTATCATCCCATAAAAACAGTCTCTTCTTTACCAAACTTTTCCGCATAGAAAACCTGTTCCTCCTTTACATTTGTTATCCTATAGCTTGATATAAATGTTTGGAAAAAATAAAAATTAGAGGCGAGCATTAACATGATTTAAACTCATGTTTTTTTTTGTGTGAAAGAATGATCAAAAAGGAAAAAGGTCAACAACACAAGGTTTCTTAATAGAAATATAAGGCCGTACATATCCAAGGAACGACAATTTCATTTTTCCAAGCATAAAAGAATCATCATCTTTCAAGAGTTAAACAAAGTAAAAGAGTTGTAAATCCACCTCGTGCTATCCTGTTAAAGTAAAAGGCACGGTATCTGTGACGCGAGTGTCTTTCAGATGGGTCTTTCTTCTCTGATTTTCTGCCGTGTGGTGAACAACCTGTGGGTATAGTGTCGCTCTAACGTTGTTTTTCTTTCCTGATTTCTTCTGTTTTGTGGTCTTTACACAGCTTTAAATACGTGTATTTCGTAATAAAATATAGGAGGAATAGTGCTTATCGAGTATGAAAAAACGATTTATAGTGGTCGTCCTCATCGTCGGTATCCTTCTCCTGCTGGGTGGGTTATATTGGGTAGGCTATCTTACGTTCCATGACCACCTCCCATCATTTACACTTAATCCAAGCTCGACACAGTCCAATAACACTGCTGAACTCGAAGAAACCCCCAGGCTCGTGATTGAAAACATTAAGGGGAGATTTAACAAAATCTCTACAGATATCAGAAACATCGGTGATCAAGATGCCAACTCTGTCAAGTGGAGCGTCTCTGTTACGGGAGGCATCCTTAAACGGATCGATCTCCATTCCACTGGCACCATTAATACTTTGTCAACACAATCAGAAACCACTGTGATATCGGATCGGATCTCCCTAGGGTTGGGTCGTCTGGAGATCACAGTCACGGTAGAGGCATCTGGAGGTGAACCGGTGACACAAACCGCTTGGGGGTTTAAGCTGTTGTTCTTTGTAATCGGAGTCCGCATATAGTGTCCCCTGGTTTTCTTCCTTTCTCTAGGAGAAATTTTTTTTCAATGCTCTGGTGGTATATCCTTTTCCTTTGAAGAAACAGGCAATATTCTGAAGGTTCTTCTCCAGGAACTATTCTTTTTGTCCTGAGAAGATCTTCGATGCTCTAGATTTCTCTTTTTAGTAGGGGATGAGATGATGCTGATCCTATGCCGCTGGAAAGAAAGACCGATGCTTTGTATAGTTCGAGTCGGATTCGGTCTCTATCCCAGCATTCCACCCCTAACTTTTTTGCGAGTTTTAATGCAGGTTTGGTAAAATAGTTGTTCGTGATAACCCGAGCAACGGTAGCCTGGTAAGCTCCCTTAGCGGTATATACTTCTTGGATGGCTTTTACCCCGATTTTTTTCTGGTTTCGTTTCAGCTGAACAATAATGATTTCAAATAGTCTTCTGAGGATCAAATCTCCTCCTTGGTCATGAGTTTTTTTCGTAAGTTGGGATTGGTATGCCTGTTGTTCAAAAAATTGTTGCCAGAATATTTCGAACTGAAACCCCGTCATATAATCGATATCTATGCCCAGATACGAACCCAAGGTATCTTGACGAAGGTTTTGCTGATTACCACCGAGGAAATCATTGTTTGTCTTCAGGAGAGGAGTATTTGAGAGTGGTGGTGACATTTGAATGGGTTGTATTAGTAAAATCGGCTCTCTAGCCTTTATCTTAGAATCAGCGCTGTATCTAGCGTTCTTTACAGATTCTGCTCTCTTGAGTATAGCTGGCTTTGAGGTGATCTCTTGTAGCTTTTCATAACCTAGTATACCTAATCCTGCACCAATTACAGCGAAGAATCCGTATTTCATCCAAGAGTTGGATTGGGCTTCGTTCTGTCTGTGCAATTCCTGCTTCATGTTGTCATATTCTTGTGTGATCGTATCAATCTTTTTTGATAAAAGGTCGTTTACGCCGTGAGCTTTTGTAAGGTTCTCGTTGGATTTTTGTTCTTTTTCACGATTTTCTCGCTCCATCTGGTTGAATTGTTGGTTTTTTAAGGTGAGTTCGTGTTTGTGTGTTTCTATCTCTTTTTTCATGATATTTGTTACCTTGTTTTGTTGCTCCACTGTTCGTATCAAGTCTTGTACTTTTTCAGATAATATATCTTTCTCGTCAGTTAGTTGCATCACCATTTGTTTCATATCTTCTTTTTCTTGGTTTTTTTGTTCCAATGCAGTTGTCCGGCTTTGTAGTTGCGCTTTTGCTTCGTCTCGCTCCCCGATCATCTGCCACAATCCTCGATTTAGTGTAGTATTTTCTTTCATCAGTCGTTTGTTTTCATTAAGGAGCATGGAGTATGACGGACTAGCGGGTTGATCATAATATGAAGGATAATCAGTCTTAACTGGTGTCAAAGACCACTGTTTGTCTCCAGAGGGGACATAGGTTGGTGTGATGCTCCTCAGATGTGTTAATGATGGTGAATGCCTCTTTTTTAACTTATTTCTAACCGATTTATCTGAAATTCCTAATGTCAGCGCGATTGCTTTTTCCGAAACATCCTTTTCGTGGAGGTCAAAAATCTTTTCAATTTTGTTTTGTTTTATGGTCATTCTTATCACTTCTTTTTTACAGTATCAAAGGAAAGTGTCCAGATATAAATCTGTCGATTGGACACAGGTGGTATATATAAATTATTGGTGAAAATATCATCTTTTTTTCTTACATGCCTCTGCTCTTGAAAGCAGCAGAGAATTTGAATCTAAAAATTCCGGAACTTTTCTTCCTATAAGTTCCGATACTTTTTTAATTTAAAATACACGGGGCTCGGGGAGCTCTTTAGTCTGGTGTTGAGTACCGCATGCATTTTAGTAGCTCTGAAGATTCATTCCTGCGTGTTATCAGAGTAATTAATGCCTGGTGAATTATGCTCTTATCAAATCCCTCTTTTTTTATTGAAATATTGATTTCGTTTGTTCTTTTACCTTGTTTTTTCCTCGTGAGGGGATGAGTTTTTTCTCTTCGCCTGATACTGGTAGATCCCGTATACGAGCAGTGCGGCAAGCATCGCACCAATGGTGACCCAGTAGTCCTCGGAGCGGATCAGACAGTATTGCCATCCCTCCCAGCTGAACGGGAACAGGAGTTTCATGCCCCCATGCACATGGACCAAGAAGAAATCCAGGGTGAAATGTGGGCTAAGGCCGATGACGAGCGGGAGGAACGCTTTTCGGATATCCTGAAAGAAGACCGCGATGATGCCGGCAACAAGGAGCGCTCCGATGGGAGGATGACGGGATTCGAAGAATTGGACGGATTTACTTAATAAAGGATCGATTGATGAAAATACAGATAGAGAAGCATTTTAAGGAGTTGAGCACCTATCAAACCAGCGAATCTTCTGAATGCGATAAAGATTCATTTATATAATAAGAATATCTTTTGATGCTCTTTTTTAGCTGCGAAGAATAAGTGCTATTTTTTCTGCGATAATAAGTAAAAAAACCATGAAAAAGAAAAAAAGCAGAATGTTGAGTCTTTTTTGAAGGTTTTTACTGATATACTCTTGGGAGAGTTCTTTGATGATGAGGAATCCTAAGAGGATGAGGATAAATAAAACTTCACTATCAGCTTGAAATGCTATGAAATATGAGGCGATAATCCAAATACTTAATGCGAGGACAGTGAAGATATCATCATTCATCAAAGGCTTTTTTATGGGAATAAAAAAGGTGAAAATAACACCAACGAGGGCGAGGCTGATGCCTAGTTTTTGTGTTCCTGGTATAGTACGGGAAATGACTAATAGTCCCCCGATCATGAAGATGATACCAATTTCCTTGACAAAGAGAAACTGATATGTAGTTGTTTTAGGTAGGTTCTCTATTGTCGGAGGAAATTTTTTCTTCGGTATTGTTTGTTCTTTTGGTGTAGTTTTTTTAGATTGTTTTGAAATGGTGGATTTTTCGTTATTTATCCGTTGATTAAGGTTAGACTCTGTTGTTTCTGACTTGCCCTTGATAATTGTCATATCTATCTAGAACGTATTGTTGATGGTTTTAATACTATTTGTCCTCTTTTTGCCTGAAGTTTAATCAGCTAAAACATAGAAAGCTCTTTTTTTCAAATTTGTTCTTTTTATAGGATTATAGTTCGTTGTTTTTTGAAAAGGATTTTGACTAAAAATCATTAAGAAATAATAATGGTTAGTATTTAAATACTGCTTCATATATCAGATTTTTATTCAATTTGTATTTATAATAGCTATCAGGACATCTTAAAGAGAGAAAAAATAATAACCATACCGAATATAATATGACATGGAAAGCATGTGATCGATGACGATAATACTGAATAGATAAAATCATGTATTGATGGAATTGTATAATGCTAATCAGTTACTATGAAATAATTTGAAATTTATATATAGATAACTCTCTATTCGTTAGTTCCATAAATATCTTGAAATTTCCTATTGGTAAAAAATATGCAAAAATTGAAAGTAGGAACAATTGGTATTGGCAAAATGGGGTTACTCCATACAGGTATTTTCAATAATTTAGATGGTAGTACAGTAACAGCTATTGCAGAAAAAAAGAAACTAATAGCTCTTGGGTTGAAAAAATATTTGACAAGTATCAATGTCTATCAGGATTTTCAAGAAATGTTGGACAAAGAGGATCTTGATGTTGTTGTAATAACTACACCGGTGTTTCTTCATAAGGAAATGATTGAAACTGCGATGAAAAAGAATGTTCATATCTTCGTGGAAAAACCGCTTGCGAAAAATCAAGTAGAAACCAAAGCGATCCTACAACAGCCCTATAGTAAAAAATCATTGGTGGGGTATTGTCGGAGATTTATGGAAACCTATAATTTAGCAAAAAAAATTATTGATAACGCACTCTTAGGCCAGGTGAATTTTTTTCATTCTTATCTTTTTGTCTCTCAGGTTTTTACCCAGGGACAAGGGTGGATGTATGATCCTAGGATGAGTGGTGGCGGCGTATTGATAGATCTTGGTTCACATGCTATTGATTTATTTCATTATTTATTTGGCGATATTGAAGCTGTTAAGGGTACGAGTAAATGCATTTTTAATACAGACGTTGAAGACTATGTCTCCGTGGATTTAAATCTTAAAAATATTCCTTTCGGATCCCTCCAACTCTCGTGGTCCGAGAGAAATCATCGATTACCTGAATGTAAGATTGATATTCACTGCGATTATGGAACAATCACTGTAACAGAAAAATATCTCACTATCTATTCCGAGAAGGAGGTAGATTTTCTTAGCAAAGGGTGGAATACATATTATAAGCAAAATTTGACAAAGAATGTACCTATTGATTTAGGTGGAAGTGAATATACACTTGAGGATCAGCATTTGGTACAATGCATTACTGATGGATTAGATACGCGTTGTGATTTTCGTGAGGCTGCAAAAACAAATATCGTTGTCGATACCATCTATTCGTCAATTGAAAACGGAAAAAAAATAAACATTATTTATTAGGTGAAGATATGGAGTTAATCTTAGGGCATAATCAGTTTATTGGTATCAGTCATATTTCTGAGGAACGCAGTCGAGAGCGGAATCAGAGATTTTCAACTGTTGAAAACATTTACCGCATCGTAGAACAAGCGGCTGACCTTGGATTTTCAGGAATGGTCATTGAAAGTCATCCGCGTATGATTGAGTTTTTAGAATACTATAAAAAAACTCGCACCGTTGATATTGAGTTTTATTTGCAGCTCCCATACATTCAAGGGTATGTAGCCAAAATCAATGAGCAAGGATTTTCTGGTCTTCTCAAAGATATCATTAAAAAAAGTAGTATGAAAGACCTTTCCACGGTGGTGTTAGGTAATATACTGAATGCTGCAAAAATGGATTATCTCGCAATGGCAACATCTCTTCTCCGCCTTGAAGCATCTCCGTTTCTTGATGTAAAAATTAAAGCATTACTCTTACATAATGTTCTCTCTGATTTGCTCTTGTCTCTTCATCTGAAAGATTCGTTTTGTTCTTATCGACAATATGTTGAAAAGAAATTGAAAATTAAAGCTGGTATTGTGACACTCAATTTTCATCTCTTCAAAACTTGTCTGGACTCTTGGAACATACCGCCGTTTTTGGTTATGACGCCGATAAATCCGATGGGATTTGATATGAATCCATCGCAAGTAACTGTCGAAGCGAACCTAAAGGAATATAATGGAAAAATCATCGCCATGAATGTTTTAGGCGGTGGGGCATTTTCTGTTCAAGAAAGCTTCAATTACTTACAATCGATTGGTTCTGTAACATCGGCCGTAGTAGGTGCATCTTCAGAAGAACATTTGAAAGAAATAATTGATGTTGCCAAAAAATATGAAGAACAAGCTTAATAACAATTAGAGCGGATAAAGTGAAAATTTCAATCATTGGGTCAAGGGGTCTACCTGCTACATATGGAGGATTTGAAACACTGGCTCATTATTTATCATTAGGATTGATAAAGAAAGGATATGAAATTATAGTTAGCTGTAAATATAAAAATAAAGATGAAAGAATTGAAGACTATGAAGGCGTAAAACTTTTCTATCCCCCGATTAACTCTCCTCGATTTCATTTTCAATATTTCTATGAAGTATTTTCAGATATCTATTTTTTTTATGCACTTTCATTTAAAAGCGATGTGATTTACATATTAGGAACAGGGGTAGGCTCATTTTCATTTATTCCAAAACTATTTCATAAATCCAAAATTATCGCTAATGTTGCTGGACTAGAATATAAAAGAGATAAATACAATGGGTTACAAAAATCAATAATCAAGTTGAATACCATTCTTTTAACGCTCTTCGCAGACGTTATCATAGTAGATGCGAAAGTATTAACGAAATATATTAATCCACATTTTCAAAAAAAAATTGTCTATATATCGTATGGAGCTAGTGAAATTGAAGATATAAGATGGGACGATAAAAAACTTCAAACAATATTACTCAATGAAAACGAAAAAAAAATTGTTCCGAATAAGTATTGGTTGGTTGTAGCAAGATTACAACAAGACAACAATATACATACAATAATAGAGGGTTTTTTAAAGAGTGACAGTACAATGAAATTGGTCATTGTTGGAGAGTATTCAAGTAAAAAGTACAAGAAAGACATCGACAAACTTTTGAATAGAGATACAGATTCCAAGATTCTTATGATTGGTGGGGTGTACGACAGAGATTTACTCACTATGCTTCGAAAAAATTGCTTTGGGCATATTCATGGTCATTCTGTTGGCGGCACTAATCCTTCTCTTTTGGAGGCTATGATGATGAAAAATTTAATTATTGCACATGAAAATGAATTTAATCGTGAAGTCGGTAGCCAAACAATATTGTATTTTAAAGATAGTTCTGAACTTACAAATTTAATTAATGCAATTGAAAAAGACCCGGGTAAATACTTAGCACTTAGGCAAAATGCTCATTCTAGAGTTAAATCATTGTATAATTGGGATAAGGTTACAGAAGAATATGAGAATTTATTCAAATGTACGGTGCGTGGTGAATAAAACATGAAAATCCTTTTAATAAATTATATGGAGACCACTGCCCCCGGGGGCATTAATAAGGTGGTAGCTGAGATTGGGGAAATCCTTGCAAATCAACGCCATGAAATTGTAGTTCTCCAACCCAATCCTTTAAATCTTCCTACGAAAGAAGTTTATAAGAATTTTGAGATTATTAGGGTCAAATCGAAAATTGGAGACTTACTTTATGGGTTAAGCCCCGAGATATTTTTCTACCTTAAAAAACATTTTAAAAAGTTAAATCCAGATCTCATTCATGTCCATGGATATGGCAGTCTTTTTTTACCTGAAGTAATATATATTATTAAAAAAAATTACCCTAAAATGCAAATTGTATTTTCCCCCCACTTTGATATATACAGTCATGACACTTTTGCAGGTAGATATTTATGGAACATATATAACCAGTTAATTGGTAAAAAAGCTATGCAATTTTCTAATAAGATTATTGCTGCATCAGAATTTGAAGCTAATAATATAATAAATATTTTAGGAGTTTCTAAAGAAAAAGTTGAAGTAATACCGCATGGTATTAACATCGAAGATTTCAAAAAGAAAAAACGCAATAGTAATACTATACGTCTCTTGTCTGCTGGGTATTTATTTAAGCTTAAAGGCATCCAATATGTTATTAAAAGCCTCCACGAATTAATATACACGATGAATGTCAAGGCCGAATTGACAATTGTTGGAAAGGGACCTTATGAAAAAAAATTAAAAAAGCTGGCAGTAAAATCAAAAGTTGATGAATTTATAAATTGGAGAGGTTTTATTCCTCAAAATGAATTGATAAATGAATTCAAAACAAATGACATTTTTTTTCTTCTTTCAGAATCTGAGAATTATGGAATTGTAGTTGCTGAGGCATTAGCTTGTGGAACTCCAGCAATCGTAACAAGAAGAACAGCTTTAGAAGAATTTATCAAGGAACCTGGTTGTTTTGGTGTTGATTATCCCCCCAATCCAAAAGAAGTTGCTAACCTAATTTTAAAAATTGTAAATAGTGATGTTAAAGTTGGATCGTTTAGTAAAAAGATAAGAAAATGGGATAAGGTTGTCAAGGATTATGAGAAAATTTATCTGGATATACTAACATAGATAATCAATAGAAAAAGGAGTAACAACATGGTAAAAAGATTAAATATTATGTTCCCAAGTGTAATTTATCCTGATGAAAGCGGTGAACCACTTAGAACTTTCAACTTAGCAAAGTTAGCGCAGTCTTACTTCGACGAAGTGAATATTTTCGCAAAAGTTGAAAATAATTTCTATAAAGGAAATGTATCAGGGATAAATATATATCAAGAAAAAAAATATGAAGATATATTTGATAAATATGGTTATTATTTTAAAAGATTACTCTATAAAAAATGCAGTTTTATAGTATCTGAAAAAGCTTTTAAAAATGATTCTTTAATTCAACTAGAAAGTCCATATTTTTATCATGCAATAAAAAGCAAAGGTATTGATGATTATGTTCTAGACCAACATAATGTATATTGGGAATTTAAAAAATTTCCGAAATATAGTTTCTTATATAAGTTTATTGACAAAGTCACATATAAGCGGGATAAAAAAATAGAAAAAGATGCCATTAACAATGCCACACATATTATTGCATGTTCGGAAAGAGATAAAGAGATAATGATAGAAGAAGTTCCTACATGTAAAAATAAAATATCTATAATTCCAAATTGCATTGATTACGAAAAATACGATCTTTTTCTAAAAAACAACACTCAAATTACAAATAAAAACAAAAAGACTGTTTTATTTGTTGGATTGTTATCTCATCCACCAAACAGGGATGCAGTAGATTTGATATTCAAAAAAATAGCTCCAAAACTAGACGATGATTTTATAATTAAGATTATTGGAAAATACCCACCTAATGTAATACCCCCAAAAAATGTAAAATTTTTAGGATATATAGACAATTTGAATCAACAACTATTAGATGCAGATATCTGTATATCTCCTCTTCGATTTGGTAGTGGAACTAGATTAAAAATATTAAGTTATTTGGCTATGAGAAAACCGGTAATATCTACTTCTAAGGGTGCAGAGGGCTTAGACTATGAAAACGGAAAAAACATAATTATTGAGGATGATATAGATAATTATCATAATAGGATTATAAACTTAATTGAGGATGAAAAAATGATGAAACAATTAGGTAATCAAGGTGAGATGTTAGTGAAAGAAAAATACGACTGGAAGATATATACAGAGAAGCTTAAAAAAATTTATGAAACTGTCCTTAAATAGGCCTTGTAAATGAAAAAAATTATAAATAAAATATTGTCCATTAACAATAATAGAAATAAACCGATAATGATAGCAGGACATGGACGAAGTGGGACAACTTGGATAGGCAGTGTTTTTGCC
>Ga0315277_10006381_pt1 | contig 15456 bp, 12 predicted proteins | sample YL17G05_15_MG_FD_203695 | JGI IMG/M metagenome (GOLD analysis project Ga0315277, IMG submission 203695) | Sediment microbial communities from Yellowstone Lake, YNP, Wyoming, USA - YL17G05_15 | ecosystem: Environmental > Aquatic > Freshwater > Lake > Sediment | place: USA: Wyoming | collected...
GCTCCTGAGATCGATGGCTGCGTCTTCCTGAAGGGGAAGGCCAGGCCTGGCGATTGGGTGGAAGCTCGAATCACTCAGGCCCTTCCCTATGATCTTGTTGGAGAGATTGAAAGAATCCTCCCTTGATTCATCCTAATTTAGACAATCGAAATTTCTAAAAGGGTCATCCCCTCACCCTTCCCCTCTCCCCTTGGGGGAGAGGGTGGGGTGAGGGGGGGCTGACTTTTTCCCTGCCTTTTTTCAAAACCTGAGCCTTAACTTAGCAAATGTCGTTGACATAGTAACTATCATAGTTTATATTATAGTCAAAATTCAAGGAGGTTCGGAATGAAGACCGTGACGGCTCTTGACTTAAGGAAAAAGCTCGGCTCTGTCCTTAATGATGTATCGAAGAAGGGGGAGCAGGTGATGATCTCCAGGGCAAATAAACCTCTTGCCGTGTTGATCTCACTCGATGAGTATGAAGAGAAGGTGCTGAACAAAAACAGGGAAAGAAAGCTTGAGGAAATATCGACTGAGATGGATAGGTGGAAAAAGAGGCATCTGAAAGAGACTGCCAATATAGATATCGTCAAGATCATAAGAGAGGTCAGAGAAGGGAGATGATAGTCCTTGATGCCTCTGTAGCCCTTAAGTGGATTTTTGGAGAGGAAGAAGGAGGAGAAAAGGCAAGACTTTATAAAGAGGGACATGTGACCGGAAAAGAAACAGTAGCGGTTCATAGCCTCTTCTTTTATGAGATCGCCAATGTATTGGCCACAAAGACCAGATTAAGTACAAAAGATGCAGTCGAAGCCTTTTCTTTGATATGGAATTTTGATCTTGAGGTATTCAGTCTCGGTCTCGATGAATTTTTAGAGGGAATAATCTTATCCCGGCAATATGGAATAACCCTCTATGATGCGGCCTACATCGTGCTTGCCAGAAAATTAGGATGCCCCTTCGTTACATCTGACAGAAGCCTTTATAAAAAGGTAAAGAAATTGAAGGAGTTGAGGATAGTGTAATGGAACCTAATTGCCGTTGCCCGCTGCCATGATGCCTTGCTAAAATTCAGCGCAGCCTTGTTCCATAATTCTTTGTCAATAAATTGATTTCCTTACAGACTTCTCAACCTCAACCTTATCCTTAACCTCCGAAAATTCTTGTTGCATTTTTATTCTGATTTGATAAGATCATCCCAAGCTCAAAACTTTGAGAAAATAGAGTGGAGTCCTCTTCTATATGGGGTTATGAGGAGAGACTGTCCCGTGTCAAGGGCCGACCCCACCAAAGACCCCACCAAAATTCCCAAAATGAAAAGAATTCACCCCCATAACAAATTAAACGATTTAGGCGGAGATAAATGGATTTTTATGACGCAATCAGTTATGAAAACCAATTATACAAAGAGTTATGGATTTTCACTTCGTCAGCGCCATGGAGCTAACAAGCCACCTGAGTTGATGAAAGAGCTGATCCTTTTTTTTACCAAGAAGGCGGCAACGGTATTCGACCCCTTTGCTGGGGTTGGTGGAACCTTGATAGGTGCCTCATTATGCGGGAGGAAAGCATTAGGGGTGGAGCTTAATCCGCGCTGGATATCAATATATAAGGAAGTATGCCAGCGAGAAGGGATAAAACAACAAAAGATCATATGCGGCGATTGCCTCGGAGTAATGGATAAGTTAATAACGGGCAGAAGGAAATTCAGTCTGATCCTCACTGATCCTCCATACAATATTAGCCTCAGCATGACAATGTGCAGGGGTGATTACCCGAATAGAAACAGGCAGACTGACTATAAAGAATTTTCCAAATCGATTAAGGATTTCAGCAATTCGAAGACATATGAGTATTATTTAGATAAGATGGCCCTCTTTATTGAAAAAAGTGCCAAATTGTTACTGAAAAACAAGCATCTTATAATAATAACCAAAAACGCATACCAAATGAGCAGGTATATGCTTGTAAACCAAGATATAGCTAAAATAGCCCAAAACCGGGGGTTTACTCTGAAAGGTGAGATAATTTGGTATCAAAACGGAGTGCGATTACGCCCTTACGGTTATCCATTCAGTTATGTCCCAAACATAATTCACCAGAACATACTCATTTTCAAAAAAGAGGTGCTAAATGGAGTTACCTCGAAATCCTTTTGATCTCATACGAACAGAAGATTTCAATACCAATTATAAAATCATTGCTCAATACTTCAGCGATCCTAAGGCGTCCTATTATGCAAATCTTGCAAGGCGAGGAAATGTCATCCTCTATGGTACGCGTGGGTCTGGCAAGACAATGTTGTTGAAATCCTTGTATTTGCCAGTACAAGTTGAGATTTTGAGGAAGGAAGGTAAGGATCCATCTACTCAGCCTTTGGATTTTGTCGGCGTACTAATTAATTGTGAAAGATACGAGTTTAAAATATTTCGAGAAAATATTTTTGCTCATCAGATGGACCGTGATGGTCAGGACAAAGTGAGACAATTTTGGAAACAGTGTATGGGACATTACTTTGCACTTTTGATAATAGAAGAAATGCTGCATACTATCATAAATTATGGACCAGATGTAGGCTTAGACTTTCATGATCCAATGTACTATCAACTATTTAGAGCGATTTCGAAAGTTTGCTATTTGCCCCCATCTATTAACGGATTAGGAGAGAATCCCTCTTTTATTGACCTTAGTACAATGTTAAAAGAGAAGCGCAAGGAATTTTCTCAATTACTACACAGATCTGTCCTGGATCTAGATTATTCCGTGGCTTATAATCGGTTTGATCTTTCAGCTGTCATTGAAGTGGGGGAATTGTTGAGAAAAATTACAAGATTTAAAGATGCAAGGTTCTATATTCTGCTGGATGACTTTTTCTATCCTAACCTTGCGGATGATCAGCAGAAAATTCTTCTGGAGTTGATTCGCGTTAGAAACGAACCTTTGGCTTTTAAAATAGCCACGTTGCCCGGAGGGATGGTCTTCAAGGATGATAGTGGGTTTGAATTGATGCCCCGAGGGGACGAGTTCACTATTGAATCAATTGAATACCCCGATTTGGGAGAGAAAAGCGATTATTACAGACTTGTGAAAGATATTGTCAACAACCGTCTCAAAGAATATGGCATATTGGCTGATGATTTGTTTGAGGAAAGTACTGATAAGATAGACAGTTTTTTATCAAAGCTCAAAGGAGAGGTTGGGAAAGGTCACGTTAGGCCAAGGTATGCAGGATTTGATACTTTAGTACATATAAGTTCTGGGATCATAAGAACATTTTTGGTTTTGGCCAAGAAAATACTCGATGAATGGTTAAAACAAAAGGGGACGGAGCAACTAAATAAGAACATTTTGCCAATATCAGTTGAAACTCAATCCAGTGTAGTTTACACAGAATCATCACTTTTCTTGGACGCCATAGAAAGCCGGGAAAAAGGACTGCAAATGGCAAAATTTGTATACTATGTGGGCAATGAGTCGAGACAAAAGCTTCTCAATAATCAAGTCGCGAATGAATATATTCAACTTAAAATTACAAATTATGACGATATCAAACCAGAGGTTCAAGAAATACTAACGCGAGCAGTGACGAACAATGTCTTGCACTCCTATCAGCTGTCCCACAGAACAACGCGGAGAGGAGTAATATCAATAAAAGCACTTGTTCTAAATAGGCTGCTCACCCCTGTGTTTAGAATCCCTTTCCGGGATCGATGGACAATGGATATAGAAGCCAAGAAACTAAATGAAATAATAGGAAGGCTAGATCCAATAGATATTTCATATCACAAACCCCAACTTCAAAAGACCTTTATGAGCCAGTACTGCCCCGTCATATCCGGAGACTGTGATAGGATAGATCCGAGACCAAAAGGGACAGGGTGCTTCTATGGGTCGCCAATCAGGATAGATTGGACGTCCCTCGCTAGAGACCTATTTGCAAAACAGTTTATGCATTTTGAAGTCGCAATCGAATCCCCTCCAAAGGGAGATTTAACTTGCAAAATCTGTGAAATGATACATGGCGCTGAATTTGGGATTTACGAACTAACAGACCTGAACGAAAATGTAATATTTGAACTCGCACTTGGGTTATCAAGAGGGAAGCATTCATTCCCTGTAGTAAATATCGAGTACCCCGTGGAACAAATCAAGGGCATGTTAGGTGTCGAGTATATCCCATATGATGTGGTTGAGAGCGATATTGAAAAAATTTGTTCAGAGAAAATCAAAGCTGTAGTTAACGCCGGCGAAAAACCTTGGAATGCCAAAATGATTGAGCAACACCGCGCCACTCCAGTGGAAAGGTCTATACTAATAGCAATGCCAAGGGAATCTATTTATTACGAGAAAACTTTAGCCAAGGGAGTACGAGACATTTTGGAGAACGAATTAGGTTTTCACTCAATTTTTCCAGTTGACTACTCCACGGGCAATTGGTTTCAGAATTTGGTTCGAGACGTACAGGGAGCAGCATTCTGCTTCATTGATACAACCAATTTGCCTACCGAATACGGGAAGTACGAGGGGAGATTTTCCCCGAAAGAACTAGACTATCTGCAGAGATTATTTATATTGGGGCTTGCTGTGGGGTTTAGGAAGAGAAGCCTGCATGGATATAATACTGCGTATTCAAAGAAAATATTTACGGATATGCAAGGGCATTGCCACTTTACATATTCTGACTCAACACTTTTTACAGAAATAAAGAGAAGGGTACCAGATGTGTTCAGTGAATGACGTCATTACTAGTAAATACTTCAAAAGCGTGAAACAAACAGTATACTTCAGCGGGTATGGGTTTGAACACAGGACCGCTAGGGTACTGGAATCCATAAGAGGGAAGGTGTCTTTTGATTACGCTTTCACAATAGGGTTCCCATCGTCGTTTTTGGGAACGACCTTGCTTTGGAGACAGAATAAAGCATTTATAGATGATTGCCTAAGTGAGATGGCGAGGCATTATGAGATAATTAACATTTCCGTTAAGCAACCCATCGAAGTAAGACAGAACCTGAAGGAGAAGATAACTAAGTATAATTTGGATTTCTCGAATTTGCACGCCATTGTAGACATAACTTCGTTCCCGAAGTCAACACTTTTCATGCTGCTGAAGGAGCTTACTGAATCTAATGCGTCCGGGTATTTATTCTACATCCAGCCTGTTGATTACGAGCTACCGATATCCTTAGGGGTCAAGGACATTAGGACTCTTCCTTTTTTTGGAGAAGAATATGATCCCGATAAGCAGAAGCTCCTTATAGAGGTTTTAGGGTTCGAAGGACTAAGGGCATACGCTATATGGGAGGTATTTGACCCACATAAGACAATCGCGCTTATAGGAATTCCATCACCATCGAAGGGGAAATGGAAAACTACCTCGGAAAAGGAAAATGAATTGCTTTTATCCAGACCAAATGTAACGAAACAAGAAATATCTTTTACTGATATTAAGGAAGCAAATAGGACATTAGAACAAATATACTCAAGAGAAGGGGAGGACAGATACAACATAATTGTTACTTCATTGGGCTCTAAACTATCAGCCGTCCCACTTTTTTATTTTGCAAACAGGCACAAAAACGTGTTTGTAACTTTCTCGAGACCAGAGGAACATACAGAGCATCACTCGTATGGATGTAGTAAAATGATAGTTGCTAAATTCAACACTGAATCGGCAGATATTGTGAAGACGATCGAACTGAAAGAGGATGGTACAAAGTAATGTTTCCGTTCTTTCAATTGTGGAGAACTTTAGCTTTTCGGCGAAACTCAACTTTGTAGAGAGTAAATGTAATCAAAATTTTGCTCTCTATTTTTTTATTTCTGAAAATCAAAAACATATATAATACGCATGCAAACAGGAAAAGGTATCTCCTTAGAATCTATTCAGTCGATTATGAAAGTTTGGATCTCTCCAATTATTTTTCCCAAAATCGTAAGCAATTTTTCAATAAGCATAGCAATGAAATCACGATAGGAAAAGCTTTTTAGAAGCGATGATCTAACCTTCGAGGACGAAGGACGTGCAATGCTGAAGGTCATGCAATGCTTAGGGTCAGGCATCGGAAATACGGTATTGCATATCAATCCTTAGACTCTCCGCACTAAAATAATTTCACCGGTTTTAAGTATCTCTTCGAGGAAACCGCTCCTCTCATTACATGGAAAATGGCAAAGAACATAGCGCATAGGGCCCGCCTACATCGAGGCTCCGGCGGACAGGCGTAGCGTGACTTCAAAAAACTTAAAGACACTTTCATAACTTGTGCTTGCCTGCGGTAGGCAGGGAGGATACCCCAGCCATGGGGTATTAGTTCGGAAAAAAGATTCAAGTGTTTAGTTTCTTACGATAAAAAATATTACCGTTGCCTGACACCAATTCTTTATCTTTGCCATACTGCCGCAATATAATAATTAAGAAAATTAACCGGCCCTTACGAGCAGGGTCGTTAATTGTGAAATACGGGTTGTAATATACACCCTTTTTAGACTTTTTGGAAGTAAATGTTTCAGGAAGAACTCAATTTCACTTTTTCAAGAAAAAAAGAACCGAACTTTTCAGTGTCCCTGGGCGCCCCATGATCGGGTGCTTTTATTATGGCGATTATATGTTTCTGTTAAGGGCTATACCGTTGATCTCCCCGATAATTTTTCCCAGAGTCGTCAGGAGTTTTTCGATAACAATAGCAAGGAGATCACGACAGGAAAGACTCTTTAAAAACAAGGCCCTTTCTTTCGGGGGATAGCTCAGCAAGTATGAATGGAAAAATGAAAATCGCCTATTGCGAAGCATAAAGTACCTTTGTCTTTGGATTTTTGAAAGCCGGATAAGCCGAAATTGGGTTTTTGCTCTGTCTTTAACAAAACTGATGACACAGCGAGGGGGATAATAGTAAAAGACAGCATCAAAACAGGGGCTAATCCCTTTGCGACCGAATACCGTTGTTAAATATCTGTCATCGCATTCCGCAAGGTTGCTCGGTAACTCTGGAAAATCTCGAGTCCTCAAGGCAAATGCTCTCCCATTGACGTATGGACGATATGTTTTTCTATAATACTCGCCACGTATTTTCAATATGTAGATATCGCGGAGTGGAAATTTGGTATTGTTAATCAACGGGAACACAGGCGGTGATACTATATGCTTGTTCGCAGAAAGATCTACACAATTAACTAATTTATCGAGGCTGTTTTCTCCAATGATGATATCTCCATCAAGGAAACATATGATCTGGCTATCAATGTCTCTAGCAAAAGTTGCGATCCAATTTAGACCCGCGCTTTTTCCTCTCCGTATATCTGATCGGTAGACATACAGATTATTTGAATGCTGCGCTTGAACGTTGACCAAGATTTCCGGCGTACGATCAATACTACAATCATCGTAGATGACAACAACCCCATCCCCTCTGGCTATTAATGGATCGCGCATAATACTCTCAATTAAATGTCTAATATTCTGCGATTCATTGAAGACAGGAATGCCAATCACCACGCGGGTTTTCATGGACGTCATCCAGCTTTTCGGGAAGCGCGGGCTGCTGCATACTCTACAGGTTGTTTCTCATGGTTGGATCTTGGACTGGCTATCTTTAATTCTTTTCCATAACGAACCAGCAGCCTCTTCATAGCTTCTAGAACCCTCAAACAAGATTGTTGGAAGGTGAAAACCCCCTATAAATACCCAAAATACGCCGAGAATGACCAGATCTAAATAAGGTATTCGTTGGCAAAGGGGTGGTATTTCCAGGACCCTTTCAAGTCCAAACGCACCTAAAGACATTAATAGCAGCGATCCCGCGGCAATCAGGGTTATCGAAAAAACTATTTTTGAATTCTTCTGAAATTCAGCAACTAATGTTTCCCAACGCAGGCCTTCGATTTCTGGCTCGATAAACTCCCTGATGTATGTTGAAACACGCATTATATGCCGATTTGAAAGCCTTGTTAGCAGATAACCAATAACGATAGGCACGTGCAGCACAACCAAGGCGATTTCTGCAAAAAAGTACGAACGGTTAGTAACAATCCACGCGGCAATTCCAGCCCAAGATGATGTAGAAATTGTTATAATGGTGAACCTTACTTGTGATGAATGCTTTATCTCTTCTCGAAGAGCTTTATATTCTTCCAGTATTGACTGATGCCTTTGCGGATCAAGACTCATAGGGTGTAGATATTGATTGGTTGATAGATAGACATATTGCGGTTCGGCTATAGCAATAAGAATGATTCCCAAAAATCACAGATCTCATAGGTTTTACTAACCGCCTTACCGATATAACGTGTAGGAGCCTTCAATAAATTGATCTGATCTTCAGACATTTGGCTAAAGTACGGTTTTAATGAGTCTTCATGTAATGCACAGTCTATAAGATCTATTCCTTCCTTTTCGGCTTTTAAAGTCAGCGTTCGTACTTTTTCGTTAGCATCCGGGTGGCGGAACCAAGAAAGTAATATGTAAAGAGGTTCTGCCACGAAACGCTGGCTCGACATATGGAGGTTTTTATCTATATTCTGTTTATTTATCTGGAATTTCGAGCAGATAGATATCAGCCTGTCGACTGCGTCGGTAAAGCCAACAAGTATCTCTGGTACGAACCGAGATGAGGCAGAATTAGTCAAATCGCGTTGGTGCTCAGAAATTTGATTAGAAAAGACCGATATCATTCTTGGCATAAACTCTTTCCAGAGACTCTTAACGTGCTCGAAATTCCAGGGGTTTCGCTTGTGGGGCATTGTTGATGAACCGACTTGCTCATTTTCGAAAGACTCCCTTATTTCATCAATTTCTGTACGCTGCAGGTGGCGCATATCATCAGCCAGATTGGCCAATACGCCAAAGCAGGAAATGACCGCATAAATCAGATCCGTTATATATTCCGGCTCGACTATCTGAGTTGAATGAAGGCCTGGCCTTAGTCCCAAATCCTCCAGCACTTCTTGTTCAAAATCTTCCGGGTCGGGTATTATTAGGGAAAAAGAGTTATAGGCACCAACGGCTCCAGAAAGCTTTCCTCGAAGCTCGCCTGATTCTTTCTGAATCCTTGCAATCCTGGTACCTAACCTATCAATGTATTCAGCAATCGCAAATCCAAAAGTTATCGGGACAGCATGTTGGCCGTGAGTCCGGCCGATTTGGACAACTTCTGCAGTATTTCTCGCAAATGAGACCAGAATTTTCTCCAATTGAAGCAAATCAATTAAAATAACATTCTTCGTGAAATCTTTCAATCTCAATGCCGTCGCGGTATCATTTATGTCAAAAGAGGTTGCAAATAAATGCACGAAAGGCGCGGTATTTTTACTCACTTTCTTACGCAAACAATTGACCATGGCGCGAGTATAGTGATGGATTCTCCTTTCTTCCTCATATACCTCCTTCGGTGTTACCAGTTGGCTTGCGTCTTGGATTTCTTCGGCTATTGTTGTTGGAATTAATTTGCGTCTCGCCAATCCAAAGGTTAATGCTGCCTCAACTCTTAACGTGTACCGAATATTGGCTTCTTCAGATAAATATGGGTGAACCTTTTTATAAATTCTGTCATTTTCTCCATAATACCTATAATCAAGTGGGCTTACGCAGTCGAATGTTTCCATATTTACCACCTCGATAGAATTATTTATGGGGACTCATCTTCTGACATTTATGCGCAGCAGACTTACGATTGATATTTAGAGGTCAAAGGATGATTCCGAGACCCCCAAAACGTAATCCGTAATAAAAACTTACTATTACGGATAGAAGATAAGTATATGAAACTGGTGCCTGTTTGTCAAGATTAAATTGGTAATTGGGGTCAGGCATCGGAAATACGGTATTGAACATCAATCCTGCGACTCATCCGCGCTATAAATAATTTCGCCGGGTTTAAGTATCTCTTCGAGGAAACCGTTCCTATCATTTATCTCTTCCAATAGAGCAGGCTCAATTCTCGGATCGATTTCTCTGCGAATTCGAAATAGTTTAGACTCCGAAATATACAAAAGTCCGACTTGCTTCTTGACTATTTCTTGTCTCTTGTCTCCTCTATGCGAGAGCCAATCGGACGGCGCTTTGGTTCCGCAGGTTTCATCAGTTTTCGGATGAAGTCAGAAATAAGAGGGCGAAAAAAGGTGTAAGAAATATCTTTACAAAATAGAAATTTATTCCTAAAAATTGGGAGGTAGGGGAAAATGCAACTTGGCGGGGAGAATGTGTTCGGTCTACTCTTTAGCTAATTTTCGTAGAATCTCCTCTTTAATTTCTGTCCTCTCCAAAGGAATTGGTCCTCTGTGACGCAAGACTACACTCACTCCTTCTGCCTCAAAGGTCAGTTCCTTGCCCTACTTCAATTCCATTGTGAATTCAGAAATTCAAAAATTTTGTCGAAAAGGTATGAAAATTGCTTCCTAAGAGGTAAGAAAGCACAATACACTTGACAGGGGTAGATTTGTTATAATATTGTAGAGCGCGGAACAGGTAGATGAAAAGTTCAATTTTGATAAATCACAATAGAGAGAAGTTACTAAACGCGTTGGTTTATTTTTCAAGAAATACGCGCTCTTGTGGGAAAACTAAGCTATTTAAATTATTATACTTTCTCGATTTTATTCATTTCAGGGAAACGGGGAAGTCGGTTACTGGATTGAACTATTACGCGTGGGACAAAGGCCCTGTCCCACAAGATCTCTTCCACGAGCTAAAACAACCAGATAAAGACCTAAGGGAAACCATTGCCCTTCTGAAGCAATCCGAAGACGAAGATGATAAACTTTGCAGGGTAATTGCGAGAAAACCATTTGATCCAAAGTATTTTACTAAAAGAGAAATGAAATTAATGGAACGGTTGTCATTTATTTTTAAGGATGCTTTAGCAAAGGATATGGTCGAGATTACTCACCTCACCGGCACTCCGTGGGATAAGACGATAAATGAGAAAGGGCTGGGAAAGCGAATCGATTACTCGTTGGCCATCGACGGAAGCAAGGGGTCACTAACCTCGGAGGATATCAGGGAAAGGTTATTTGAGATAAAAGAGGTAACTCATATATTTGAAGACCAATGAAGAAGGGCTCTGTATTGTTCCACCCGAGTTTTGAATTTACAAACGGTGAGACCGGAAGGAAATACTTAATTATCTTAAATACCCCGGATATAAAAAAATCAGAACCATTCTTATTCTGCAAAACAACAAGCCAACCACAAAATAAACCGCAAACACCAGGATGTCACGCTGAAAAGAATCTGTATTGCATAGACGCCAAATATGACTTTTTCCCTAGAAAAACATGGGTTCAGTTTTTTGAAATGTTTGAAGTAAATTATGACGAGTTTATAAAGCAGCACTTCGAGTTAGGATTAGAGGTCAAAGGCGAATTGAAGACGGAGACTATCAATGCAATAATAAATTGCATTAAGAAATCTGATGATGTCTCAGCATACCATCTTGCCTTACTAAAATGAAAAATTAGCCAACTCTCCCTCGCTGGATTCTGTAAATCCTCGTGTCAAGGGCTCAAGCATACACATTACCTAAATTCCAAAGCCTGATGACCTCAGAGCCTCCTCAGAGGCGTATTTCCCACCACGCCCACACAACCTGCCTTTTGTGTTGACGGATATGGGAAAATAAGTTAATTTAAATAATCTTAATGAGATAAATGCTGAATCCTACATCGATTTCTTATAAAACCAATATCTGCGGACGTGTTCGTTTGTAGACTTGATAGCCACTTCGGGGTAAATAGAAATGGATGAAGAGAATGGACTGTTCCAGCAGAGGGTCAAAAAACTGGAGGCATTGAAAAGGGAGGGGATCGATCCCTTCCCCAACAATTTCAGGGTGACCCATACCTCCAAGGATATTCAGGAGAGATTCGGTTCCAAGTCAGATGATGAACTGAAATCTGTCGAAGAAACCTTCTGCATCGCTGGCAGGATCTTAGCGATCCGGGACTTTGGCAAGGCCAGCTTCATCCACGTTCAGGATCGAAAGGGAAGAATTCAAGCTTATCTCCGAAAGGATGCCGTGGGGGATAAGGCGTTTCATTTTTTTAAAACATTCGATATCGGCGACTTCATCGGATTAGAGGGTAAGGTCTTCCGAACGAAGACCCATGAGCTCACCCTCCAGATTCAGAGCTTTTGGCTTCTGGCCAAGTCACTCCGCCCGCTTCCGGAGAAGTGGCATGGTCTCACCGACATTGAATCCCGTTATCGCCACCGCTATTTAGACCTCATTGTCAATCCCAGGGCCAGAGAGATCTTTTCCACTCGAATCCGAACCATTCAAAGGATCCGAGATTTTTTCAATAATCGAGATTACATTGAAGTCGAAACCCCCATGATGCATCCTATTCCTGGAGGGGCAACCGCCAAACCCTTCAAGACCTATCACAACGCTCTCGATATGGAACTTTATATGAGGGTGGCTCCAGAACTCTTTCTGAAACGATTGGTGGTCGGAGGTTTCGAAAGAATCTATGAGGTCAATCGCCAGTTCCGAAATGAAGGGATCTCTACCCAACACAATCCCGAATTTACCATGCTCGAATTCTACCAGAGCTATGCAACCTATGAAGATATGATGGTGATGACGGAGGAACTCCTTGGCTCGTTGGTGAAAGAGTTTCATGGTGGATCCTCCCTCATCTATCAGGGGAAAGAGATCGACTTTACTCCTCCTTGGAAAAGGGTCCGTTTCAAGGACTCGCTTTTAGAAATCGGAAGGCTCGATCCGGGGATTTTGAAAGATCCTTCGAAAGCGATGGAGGTGGCGAGAGACCTTGGCCTCGAGCTGAAAAGGGGAACATCTTACGGAAGGGTTTTGGCCGATCTCTTCAAGGAGGTGGTTGAATCCCATCTTCTTCAACCTACCTTCATCACCCACTACCCAACGGAAATTTCTCCCCTCTCCCGTCGGAATGGGGATGACCCAGGGGTGGTGGATCGATTCGAGCTTTTCATTCTTGGCCGGGAGATCGCCAATGGTTTCTCCGAACTGAACGATCCGATTGAGCAACGGGAGCGCTTCCTCCAGCAATTAAAGGAGAAGGGAGATGAGACCGACTCTTTACTTCGCCTTGATGAGGATTTCCTCCGTGCCCTTGAATTCGGGATGCCCCCAACGGCCGGCGAGGGAATTGGGATCGACCGCTGGATCATGCTGCTCACCGATGCACCCTCTATTCGAGATGTCATCTTTTTTCCTTTACTTCGAACGGAAAAATAATCCCCTCACCCCATCCCTCTCCCCCGAGGGGAGAGAGGGGAAGGGTGAGGGGTGGTTTGGTTGTTTGGACATTGGTAATTGGAATTTATTTGGTCCCGCCCTGGCGGGATTGGGATTTGGTTATTGGAATTTAACTTGCAGCGTGATGGATATGGAGCGCGTTGAATTTTTCAAATTGGCAATAGCGGTATCATTCCTATGAGATATGAATGGTTCATCGGGCTGAGATATCTCAAGGCCAAAAGGAAACAGACCTTTATCTCCATTATCACCGTCATCTCGATTGCTGGGGTCGCGGTGGGCGTAATGGCTTTGATCGTTGTCTTAGCAGTGATGAGCGGTTTTGAAATGACCCTGAAGGAAAAAATCTTAGGTACCCAGGCCCACCTCGTCCTCCTCAAGGCCAGTCAAGAAGGAATGGACCATTATGAGGAAGTGGCGAAGAAAGCTGAAGAAGTAAAGGGTGTCATCTCGGCCGCCCCATTCATTTTCAACCAGGTGATGCTCTCTTCGGAATCGAATGTCTCCGGTGTGGTCCTCAAAGGAATCGATCCGGATCGGGTGGGAAAAGTTACCGAATTGGCCCATAATTTGAAAGCTGGCCGTCTCCAAGACTTAAAGACAGTTCAGGTGGGAGATCTTCCAGGCATCATCCTCGGGGTTGAGTTGGCCAAACACCTTTCCGTCTCGATCAACGACACGATTCAAGTGATCTCTCCTCTTGGCACGATGACGCCGATGGGAATGATGCCTAAAATGAAACGGTTCCGTGTGAAGGGTATTTTCCAATCCGGGATGTATGAGTATGATAATACAATGGCCTATGTCTCTCTTGAAGGTGCCCAGAAGTTCTTCAGCATGGGAGCCCATGTCACAGGAATCGAGATCAAAACGGATGATATCTATAAGGTGAAAAAGGTTGGGAAGGAGATTCGTCAAAGAATGGGATTCCCTTTTTGGACGAAAGACTGGATGGAGATGAACAGAAATCTCTTCGCAGCCCTTCGGCTCGAGAAGATCGCTATGTTTATCATCCTCGTCTTGATCGTCCTGGTGGCAGCCTTCAATATCATCTCCACGCTCATCATGGTGGTGACGGAGAAGCATAAGGATATCGCCATTCTGAAATCGATGGGTGCTCCTTCCAAGGGGATCCTGAAGATCTTCGTCATCGAAGGGTTGGTGATCGGTGTTGTGGGAACGGTCTTGGGGGGAATCTTGGGTCTTGGCGCTGCCTTTAATTTGGAGAAGATTACTGGGTTTGTGGAGAACCTTTTTGGATTCAAAATTCTCTCGAGCGATGTCTATTATATCGATAAACTCCCTTCGCAGGTCAACCCCTTTGATGTCGGTATGATCGTGATGACTGCTATCCTCATTAGTCTCCTGGCCACCCTTTACCCATCGTGGAGGGCCTCGAAGCTCGACCCGGCTGAGGCATTGCGATATGAATAAAGAGAAGACCTCCCATAAAGAAGATGCTCAACGAGCTTCTTCCCGAGGGGAATGGAAGAAGGCCCTCGAGAGTTTTCAGAAGCATTGTGCCCAGGATCCAAAGGACATTCGATCCCAGGTGAAAATTGCCGAATGCCTGGAACGATTGGGCCAGAGGAAGGAGGCGATCCAGACGTATCGAAAGGTGGCCGAAGCTTATGCCCAGGATGGTTTTCTCCTTCAGGCCATCTCCATCAATAAAATCATTTTGAGGATCGATCCCTCCCTGAAGGATGTCAATGACTGGCTGGCACAACTCTATACAGAGAAGTACCAGGAAGCCGAACCCCTTCGACCGCTGCCCCACATCCCTCTCTTCTCCGAACTGAACGAGGAGGAGCTTCAATTATTGCTCCGAAAGCTCCAAGTCAAGAACTTTCCAAAGGAAAGTCTTATCCTTCGAGAAGGAGAGGGGGGAGACTCCCTGATGGTGATCAGTCGAGGAGAGGTGTCCATCTCCAAACAAATCTCAGGAGGGAAAGAGGTATGGATTCGTAATCTCGGAGAAGGAGATTTTTTGGGAGAGTTCGGCTTCTTCACCGATCAAAAAAGGCACGCCAGTATCAAGGCCGTGACCGAATGCGAGATTTTGGAAATCACCCGAAATGAACTCGATGAGATGACCAAGACCCATCCCCGTGTAAAGGAGGTGCTCCAAAACCTTTTCAAACAACGGGTCTTAGACCTCTTCCTCGCCCTCTCCCCCTTGTTCTCCTCACTCACTCCCATGGAAAGAGGAGAAATCTTCAAACGGTTCCGTCTCCTT
>Ga0315277_10006382_pt1 | contig 15446 bp, 14 predicted proteins | sample YL17G05_15_MG_FD_203695 | JGI IMG/M metagenome (GOLD analysis project Ga0315277, IMG submission 203695) | Sediment microbial communities from Yellowstone Lake, YNP, Wyoming, USA - YL17G05_15 | ecosystem: Environmental > Aquatic > Freshwater > Lake > Sediment | place: USA: Wyoming | collected...
TTTCATTTTCCCGGCTTGCAATGTGCATTATCTGCGAGCCGGTAACGTTTTCGCTTGAGCAGAGCATCTGGGCATATTGCAATATTGCCACCAGCTTACCAAATGTTGTCAGTATCAGCTCCTCGGAGATTCCTTGCTGCTTTACCAATTGGCCGACAAATTGAGAATATGACGGGCCTTTGAATAGCTGCGGTATTGCCTGTCCGAGGATGTTGCCGACATCCTCATTTGAGAGTCTAATACCCACGAGCTGGACCTCATTTTCCAGCAGCAGCCAATATATATGGCTTGGCATTGAGCGGGAGTAGATATCACTGATTTGTTTGTCACTGATTGTGTAGTCATTGGTCATTATCGCTTTTTTTATACGGTTGATTAATTCCGGCGAAGTTCTGCGTTCGGAAAACAATAGTTCGCCCACGAGAATGCCTCCTAAATCCTGCTGTGCCCTGAGGAGGTCGTCTGCCCGCAGCATTTTGAGGATTTCCAGTTCTCGCCGGGCTACAACTAAGTCATCGTTTGTGATTTTCTTATTATCCAGAAAGTAAGCGAATGTCTGGCGTCTTGTTCCTCTTCGGCCAATCCATTGGAGATAATCGCTGCCTATAAAGCCGAACATTATAACGATGACGACAACGGCCATCACTTTCTTGTTATTTTTTCTCAACCATTTGACTAAATTCATAGCCAGTCTCCGAATTTGCCCCGCACCAATTGAACTGTCAAGAGTGTTTATTCCACCTGACCCGATATACCCCGATTTTAAGCGAACAATTGGTGCGGGGTTTTGAATGGATAAAGTATAAGCAAGTCCATAGAGATTGCAAGAAAAATAGACCGCTACTGGATTGGTAATTGGTGAGTAGTGAATGGTAAGTAGCCCCGACAGAAACATTCGGGGCCAATTAACCGCTCACTATCAGTCTGCTATTGGCCGGCAAACGTCTTGCAAAGGAGATTCGGCTACCAGCCTCTACGCCGCCATAAAAAGGCAACCACCGTAGCAGACAATGCCGCCAGTGCTGCGATTATCCAGAATGCGGGTATGTACTCCTCCATAGGAATAGGCACATTCATCGAAAAAAGACTTACAATAAATGTGGGTGCCATAATTAGAATCATCACGAGGGTAAGTGTTTTCATCCGCATATTGAGGTTGTTGCTGATGATTGAAGCACGGGCATCCATCAGACTTGCCAGGACCTGTGAGTAGATTTCGGTCTGGCCGTGACACTGGTTGTTCTCAATGAGAATATCATCAAGAAATTCGATGTTCTCCTGGCTAAAGCCTATCTTGGCGGCGTTGTTCTTCAGCTTTTCTATGACTACGGCGTTGGTGTTGGTGGCGCTGAGATAATACACCAGACTTTTCTCAAGCGCGAAAAGGTTTAACAGGTGCTTGTTTTCCATTGAGACGTTTATCTGGTGCTCAAGCTCGCTCGATATCATATCTATACCTCGAAGATGCTCGACAAAGTGAGCAATGGCGCGGTGGATGAGCTTCAGCAATATGTCCTGAACCGACTGTATTTTGGCAAATTGCTTACCCTCTAAAAGTGGAGCGTCCTCGGCAATCACAATTACAAGCCGGTCCTTAAAAAGAAAAATGCCTGTCGAGGCCACCTTGAAAAGGAAACTGTCTTTTTCAGAGTAGCGCTTTGGCCTCTTAAATATCATTGCTATATGGTCCGGCTCAAACTCAAGTCGGCTCAGCTCATCGGGGTCCAGGGAGGAGTTAAGGGTGTGTTCGTCTATTTTCAACTGCTCCACAAGGTATTTTCGTTCAGATTCATCGGGGGCGATATAGACAAAAACCAGGGGTGCTCCATTATCGCACTCGACCAGCTTGCCTTCACTTATCTGTAGTTTCCTTAACATCTCCGTAGCCCTGTTTTTTTCTTTCTCCGAATTTATGGCTGGCTTTACATCATTTGTCAAAATAATTTTTTATTCCGGCCCGGCAAAATCCAGCATGACTTCTTGCCAGACCGGGACGGACATCCTCCTTCCAGCGGCTAAATAATTTGCCACGAAGGCACGAAGTCACAAAGCAAGTTCGAATATAATCAGATTTTCGTGTCTTTGTGTCTTGGTGGCAAAAACCGCTTGTTGGAAATGTTTTTGTGGAAAGTCGCCGTTCACTATGTTATATTACCACCATGTTGTTAGGAAAAAATAATAAATAATCAATAGTAAATAGTCAATGGATGTGGCCGGGTCCCATGCAAGCCGGGCCCGTGAATCTGGTCAGGCGGGGAACCGAGCAGCCATAGCGTGTGCCTGACTGTGCCGTGGTAAACCCGGCCATCTTGATTTACGATTTTCTATTGACAATTGAATATTGAAAAATGGACTCACATGCTCTAAAGAAAAGAATAACTGACTTTTCGCACCGTTGCGTGAAGTTGGCTTTAGCCCTACCTGATACAAGTTTAGGCAAGCTTATAAAGAGCCAACTGATAAGGTCTTCGACTTCGGCGGCAGCAAATTACAGAGCAGCCTGTATCGCGCAGTCGAAACCACATTTTATTTCAAAATTAAGCATTGTGCTGGAAGAAACTGATGAGTCTTGTTTCTGGATGGAATTTATTATTGATGAGCAGTTGTTGAAAAAACAGAGAGTATTACCTTTGTTAGAAGAAGGACGGGAATTGACTTCAATCCTCGCATCTTCGCGAAAAACCGCTCGTGGGTTGAAAAGTATGCAACCTTAATCAATTTCAAAGTAAATAGTCAATATTCAATAGTAAGTAGTCAATTGCTTATGGCTTATACTGTTTTAGCACGAAAATATCGGTCGCAGACGTTCGACGATGTTGTCGGGCAGGACCCTATTGCCCAGACGCTCAAAAATGCCATAAAGACAGGCAGGGTCGCCCACGCCTATCTTTTTACGGGCACCCGCGGCGTCGGAAAAACCACTATGGCACGCATCCTGGCAAAGTCGCTTAACTGCCTCGCTGCCGATGCTCCCACTATACAGCCCTGCTGCAAGTGCGAAAGCTGCGTTGCGATAAATGCCGGCGATGATATAGACGTAATCGAAATCGACGGTGCATCCAACCGCGGAATCGACAACATACGTGAGCTTCGGCAAAACGTCATTTATCGACCTGCTCGCTGCAGGTTTAAGATTTATATCATCGATGAAGTGCATATGCTCACCGCAGAGTCATTTAATGCCCTCCTGAAGACACTCGAGGAGCCGCCCAGTCACGTCAAATTTATTTTTGCCACCACCGAGCCGAACAAGGTCATCCTTACGATTCAATCGAGGTGCCAGAGATTTGATTTTAATAATATTACCGCCCCCAAAATCGCCGGGCAGTTAAAGTCTATCCTCAAACAGGAAAAAATAAAATACGAGGAGGACCTGGTCTTGCCGCTAGCGAAAATGGCAAATGGCTCAATGAGAGATGCTCTGAGTCTATTGGACCGGCTGATAAGCACCGGCACCGAACCTCTAAGCGCCTCGCTGCTCGAGGAATTTCTGGGCTGTCCCAACAGTGAAAAAATCTGGAATCTTATCGCCGAAATCGGCAGCAGCAACGCTGCCGGAACTCTCGCAGCGGTAGAAGATTTAATCAGCGGCGGCGTAAGCGAGGTCCAGATTGTCGATTCGCTGATTGAGTATATGCGGGACCTGATGGTTGCAAAATCCGCGGGAGCCGAAACCGAACTTTTGGTTCTGACCGCCCAGCAGCGAAAGCGGGCCGGCGAGCTCGCTGAAAAATTCGATGTCGCCGCGCTTATTTACAATATAACCGCACTTGAGAAACTACGATGGACAATCAAAAACAGCGACACAGCCAGAGCGCTTCTGGAAGCATCTCTATTGAGGTTTGCCTTGAGCGAGCATTTTCTTAACGTTGACCAGCTTCTTTCTCAACTGCAAGCCAGTCCAGCCGGGACTATTAAAAAAAAAGAACCAATGGACGAGAGATTCATCCTTCGCAGTAGCCCCCCACAAGTCAGGGCTGCTACGGAGAATGGACGAGGGACGATGGACGATAGACGAGTGACGAAAGGCGAGCATCAAGCATCGCCTGTCCGCCGTAGCTTCAGCGAAGACGGAAGTATCGAGAATCAAGAAAAGCCACAAACTACAAACAGCGAGCATCGAGAATCAAGCATCGAGAATCTCGTCTCGGCGGAGCAAGCCGGAGCGGGACAAGAAAAAGCCGAACCGGTCGCCAGCGAACAAAAGCAAGCTCAACCAGCCCCAAACCGACTTAAAACAAGCAGCCAGAGAAAAAATGAGCTAATTAACCACCCCGCGGTCAAGACAGTTCTTATGGGTCTTGATGCGACCATTTGCGGCGTAGAGGAAGACAAATAATTACGCAGCCGGATATACTCGTCAATACCGGGAAACCTTTACTTCGGTCATATCGCCGGTAACGAGAAAAACTATCCTTTCGCAGATATTCGTTACGTGGTCAGCGAACCGCTCAAGGTTATGTGCAGCCCAGATAAGATAAGTTGCTCTGGTGATTGTTCCTGGATCTTTAATCATATAAGCCAAAAGCTCACGATACACCTGCTCGTAGAGCAAATCGACTTCATCGTCCTCGCCGGAGATTGCCGCAGCGGCCTGGGCGTCACGCCTTACAAAAGCATCGAGACTTTTCTTGAGCATACTAACGCCTTTCTCGGCCATCCGGGGAATATCGACCAGAGGTTTGATAAGCGGCTCGCCGCCATGCATAACCACAATTTTGCCGATGCCCCCGGCGTAATCGCCCATACGCTCAAGGTCGGTAACGATACACAGGATAGCCAGAATCTCCCGCAAATCGCTCGCCACCGGCTGCTGCGTGGCAATGAGATTGACGCATTTCTCCTCAATATCCCATCGTTTCCTGTTAATAAGCATATCATCGGCAATGATACGCCTGGCTTCATCTGCATTGAGGACTTTGAGCGCCTCTACCGAGCGGTTGATGGCGGTAATGACCATTTCGCCCATCTGTGTAACGTCTTTTTCAAGCTCCTTGATATATTTAATAAAGCTTTCTCTGACCATAATTAGCTCCCAAAAAATTAGCCGAAGCGGCCGCTTATATAGTTTTCCGTAAGTTTTTCTTTCGGATTAGTAAAAACTTGTTTTGTCTGGCCAAATTCAATAAGCTGCCCCAGATACATAAACCCCGTGTAATCCGATACTCTGGCGGCCTGCTGCATATTGTGAGTTACAATTACCAGTGTATATTCCTGTTTTAATACCCGCAACAAATCCTCGATTTTAAGTGTCGAGATAGGGTCCAGCGCCGAACAGGGCTCATCGAGCAGTATTATCTCGGGCTTCAAAATCAGCACCCTGGCAATACACAGCCGCTGCTGCTGCTCAAGCGTAAGTGTGCGAGCATTTTTCCTGAGCTTATCTTTGAGGTTCTGCCAGAGCCCGACGTGCTCGAGACTTTCCTGAATGGTCTGCATAATTTCGTCTTTTCCATCCATTATACGATGTATCCGCAGGCCGAATTTGAGATTGTTATAAATCGACAAATCAAAGACGTTAGGCCTTTGAAAGACCATTCCTACCTTTTTGCGCAAGGAAATCAGGTCGGCATTGGGCTCAAGGATATTGCTGCCGTCAATAATTATCTTACCCTCGGCTCTTGTATGCTCAACAAGGTCGTTCATTCTGTTAAAGCATCGCAGGAGTGTGGACTTACCGCAGCCAGAAGGGCCGATGATGGAAGTAATATTCTGCCCCTGAATCCTTATGTTGACATCCTTCAGCGCCAGGAAACCGCCATAATAGAAGTTCAGGTTGAGTGATTCGATTTTCGCAGGGAATTCCATATTAGCCAAACCTTCCGGTTATGTAATCGTCCGTGCGTTTGTCCTGTGGATGGGTGAAAACTGCGGCCGTCTCTCCAGCTTCGACCAGCTCTCCCATCAGGAAGAATGCACATCGCCCACTTACGCGTGCTGCTTGTTTAGTGTTATTGGTTACGAGTATCTGCGTATAGTTTTTCTTCAACTGCTGCATAGCATCTTCAACTTTTGCCGTTGAAATAGGGTCAAGCCCCGAGCACGGCTCATCATAGAGAATTACATCAGGTCCCACAGCGAGTGTCCTGGCTATACAGAGCCGCTGCTGCTGGCCGCCGGAAAGGCGCACCGCCGGCTCATTGAGGCGGTCTTTGACCTCCTCCCACAGATATGCCTTTTTCAGGGCATCTTCGACAATCTGACTGACCGTGTCTTTGTCGGTAATACCGTGAACTTTGGGACCATACGCGACGTTGTTATAAACAGTCACGGGCAGCACCTGAGGCAAAGCAAATATAATGCCGATTTGCTTGCGCAAAATGTTGTCGCTTACATTTCTGGCGTTCTGGTGTCTGAAAAATATATCGCCTGTTTGCGAGTACAAAGGATTAAGGGAATTTAGCCGGTTTAGCGCCCGCAGGAAGGTGGTCTTGCCGCTGTTGGCCGGCCCGATAATTCCGAGAATTTCGTTTCTGTAGATTTCAAGACTTATGTTCTTTAAGACTTGAAGTGAGCCGTAGTAACAGCTTAAATCCACAGTTCTTATTATCGCGTCTTTTACCATAGTTTCTTTTTTCTAAAGTGTGCACGCAGGACTATGCTCACCAGGTTCATCAGGAATACCAGTGCTATAAGCACAAAACCGGTGGCAAAGCTAAGTTTGGTGGGCAGATTCGGGACCTGCGTGGAAATAACATAAAGATGGTATGGCAGCGCCATAGCCTGGTCGAAAACCGAACGCGGCAGACGAGGCAGATAAAACGCGGCAACTGTAAACAGGATTGGCGCCGTCTCACCAGCCGCCCTGCTCAGACTCAATACGGTCCCTGTGAGGATACCTGGCAGCGCATAAGGCAGCACGCAATACCGCACAGTCTGCCACTTCGTAGCCCCTAAAGACAGACTGATTTCACGAAAACTGGCCGGCACCGATTCGAGCGCCTCCTTGGTTGCGGTAATAATTACCGGCAGACTCATTATTGCCAGAGTTAATGAGCCGGCAAGAATGGAGGTGCCTAACCTCAAGAACACGACAAACAGCGTAAATCCAAAGAGGCCATATACAATGGATGGAATTCCCGAAAGGTTCACAACAGACAGCTTAATCAGACGCGTGAAAAAGTTGTCCCTGGCATATTCAACAAGATAAACCGCAGACAGCACCCCTAATGGCAAAGAAAACAACATCGTGCCGACTACCAACAGAATTGTGCCGACAATCGCAGGAAAGATACCGCCCTCCTTCATCCCGTTGCGAGGCGCCTGCGTAACAAATTCCCAGCTTATGGCACCGATGCCGTTCTTAACTATGTAGAGGATTACCATCAAAATCGGTACAACAATAAGCAAGGTGGCAAGGCCGAGCACAGAGAAAGCTATCTTTTCGCGTATCTTTGCTGCTGTCATCTTCTTGCCCTTCGCAGGTATAGGTCAGCGATGAAATTTATTACAAAGGTCATTATAAACAGGACCAGCCCGACGGCGAAAAGGGCGAAATAATGCTCCGAGCCGCCGACAGTCTCGCCCATCTCGCCGGCGATTGTCGCTGTAAGCGTCCTCAAGGGTTGCAAGATAGATTTCGGTATAACGGGCGAGTTGCCGGTGACCATCATCACGACCATTGTTTCGCCGATAACTCTTCCGACCCCCAGCATCACCGCCGCAATAATGCCTGATGAAGCAGCGGGCAGGACAATCCGCCACAGTGCCTGCCATCTTGTTGCTCCAAGGCCAAATGCCGCCTCCTTGTAAGTTCTCGGCACACCCACGAGGGCATCCTCGGAGATGCTGATGATGGTTGGCAGCGCCATAAACGCCAATAGCAAGCTCCCCGTCAGGCCGCACATACCGGTAGCCAGGTGGAAAGTATTCTTAAGAAAGGGACTCAGCCACACAATACCAATAAATCCCAGAACAACGCTCGGAATCGAAGCCAGAATCTCAATCAGAGACTTTAAGATGTGCTTTAGAGATTTTGGGGCGACCTCGGCAATGAACATAGCCGACGCAACGCCCACAGGCACACAAATAACAATAGCCCCGACCGTAACATAGATGGAGCCAAGCACCAGCGGCACAATGCCGAACTTAGGCGGTTCCGAAATGGGCAGCCAATTTCTGCCGAACAGAAACTCTCCCACCGGATACACGCCAAACAAAGATAAAGAGTCCCGCAGCAGAAATAAAAATATCAGGAATACAAAAATGATAACTAAAAGCCCGCTCAGCTTAATACACCGCTCTATGATGGATTCGCTAATCTTTCTGGCCAACTGTAGCTCCTATTGGAACAAAACCGGTCTCGGTGAATTGCTGCTGCCCCATAGTGCTCAAAGTAAAAGCAATAAACATCTTTGTAATTCCCTGCGGCTCGCCGTTGGTATAAAAATAAAGCGGCCTGGAAAGTGGATACGTCTTCTTGATTACATTGTTCACATCAGGTGGGTAAAACTCACCACCTTTAGCCACTAATAGCGATTTCGTCCGCTTGGAGGTATAACCCATCCCTAAATAGCCGATGGCAGATTCATTTGCTGCCACCTCTTCAACGATTGCCTGCGAGGATGTCAAAAGCAGCGTTTGGCTGGAGAACTCTTCGGAGCTATCTTTTTTGCCGAGCTGCACCACCTCTTCCTTAAAATATATGTGTGTGCCGGAACTGACCTCACGCGATAGCGTTACTATCGCGAGGTCTTTTCCACCGAATTCTTTCCAGCTTGTTGCCTTTCCGGTAAATATCTTATGCAAATCCTCAATCGTCAGTTTATCAACAGGGTTGTCCTTGTTCACGATTACCGCAACACCATCGTGTGCAACTGTAAATTCCTTGGGAAAGACGCCTCGTTTCTGCGCCAATTCTATTTCCTTCGGCTTCATTTCGCGAGAAGCCGTGGCCACACCACAGGTCTTATTTATTAGCGAGGCAATCCCTACCCCGCTGCCGCCGCCAGTTACCGCCACGAAGATATGGGGATATTCCTTCATAAACTCTTCGGCGACCTTCTGTGCGGCATTGACAAGGGTATCTGAGCCCTTGACTTGTATAAAGCCCACCGGCTCATTCGGCTCGACCTGTTCGCCGCAGCCGACAACAAGGAACATCACCAGAAACACCGGTAGTAATTTTATCCCCACACTCATATCACACGGATTTTAACAGCCCTCCGTTTCCTTTGTAAAGCGTTTTAACAAATTCTTCCTATTTCAACGAAACTGCCTAAAAGACGAAGTGATGGTGCAGCATCATCGCGGACAACCACCATTAATGGCGGACGTGCGATTTGTACTCCTCGGTCTTATGCCGAACGATTTCGCCTTCGATCATATAAACGACGTCATCGGCAATATTAGTTGCGTGGTCAGCTATTCGCTCCAGATGACGTGATGCCAACAGCAAATGAATCAATGATTCCATCTGCTCGGGGTGGGCACATATTGCCTGCTGAACGACCAGATACATCTGGCGATTCATAGCATCAATCTCGTCATCACAGGCACAAACGCTGTGGGCGAGGTCCACACTGAGGTTAATCAGGGCATCGAGACTATTTTTTAGCATTGCCTGGGCCTTGTGGGCCATACCTGTAAAGTCGAATGAGAGGTCAACTTTTGGCTGGGTGGCAAGAAATACTGCACGCTCGGCAATGTTAACAGCCAGGTCGCCAACACGCTCAAGGTCGCTACTTATTTTAAGCACGGCTATTATGAATCTCAAATCAATCGCAACCGGCTGATGCAACGCCAGTATCTTCAGACAATTCTCTTCAACCTCAACCTTCAGCCGGTCTATTGTGATGTCCTTGTCAATGACGCCTCTGGCCAGGAACTTATCACGCTTTTCTATAGCTAACGTTGCTTCATGGACACTTAGCTCAGCCATTGCACTGAGGGTCAATATTTCTCTCTTTAAATTTTCAACTTCTCTTTGTAAATGCACTCCCATAATAGTACCCCTTTCATCTGGTTTAGCATCTCACCTCGTACTTTGTCCCGGACCCAACAGTGTAGAGTGCTTTGACGTTCGCATCCAGAAAACTTATTCCCACATAACCGATGGCACCCTGCGTTGTCTTAAACCTTGCGTGTGCCTGCGTGTTGGAACTGACATACTCTACACTACGATTGTTGAGACTTTGTTATAAACTTGTTAGAATTCTGTTAAAGTTTTCTATTCAGAATCAGAATTTGAGAACCAGGTCAGCCATTAGCCGGTGATAGTCGTCGCACTTCTCATAGCTGCTACCGTTGGTTAATCTCTCGCTTAGAAAGTATGTAAGTGCTGCCTGAATGTTTTTGGTCAACTGGTACTTGCCTACGAACGTATGACCTTTGCCGTTGGTTCCGCCGCCGATAAAATCAGAGTCGGTCAGAACACCCAAAACCGCGTCTTTTTCAACATCACGATAGTTGTAGCCCAGTTCCCAGGAGCCCGCGTCCTTGGCTTTATTAAATGTAGCTCCGATTAACCAACCGGCGTCCTCTGATGTATTCGCGGAGGTATTCTTAACATAGTTTCCATAAACGGTTGTCGGCAGTTCGCAAATCTTGAAACCGTATTCACCAAACCCTTCGAAAACATCATAATCCATTGTGTAGAAAGTCTTACCTCCTACGGTTTCGACAGTATTGCCAAAACCTTTACTATCGCTGAAAAGCGTACTTTTTCCTTCAAGGCCTGAAAAGGCATAAAAGCTCACTCCGCCCAGGACATAATTTTTACTTTCAAACTCGTGTTTAAGATAGGTTTGGGCGCCCCACAATCCTGCTCCGCCAGCACTGCCTACGTCTTCCTTAAGCCATAATCCGCCGCCATTGACGTACAAGTTGTCTGATTTTGTGAAAGGTATGACGTATTTGGCGGCAATACCTTCCGGATTCACATCGTCATCCCAGATGAGCTGGTTATTACCTGCCCTGTAGAATGGCAACAGCATTTTTCCGCCAAATACGTTCAGTCGTTCAATTGCCTTCGGATGCCAATCGAAATACGCCAGGTCGAGCCAGATGTCTTTCTTGGTGAAGCCGTTATCCAGATTTTGATTAGTTGTGGCAGGGTCCGAAGATGAACCGGTTGCAATTCTAAAGCCCACCCCCCATTCGTCATTGATTATTGACTCCAGCATTAATCTTGCTCGGATACGGTTGCGGTTGTTTCCGGGCTGGTATTCGCCGTTTGTCTCGGCATCGATTGACTCGTGACGATATCTAAGGTCGCCTGAAATTTTGACCTTCTCAGCCCACTTAAGACTATCGGGCAAAGTTATGGCCTCTTTTTTCTCTGCTATCTGTGCAACTTCATCTATCTTCTGTGTCAACGCTTGTTCTTTTAACTTTTGCCTGGCTTCAAGCTGCGCAATCCTTTCCTGCAACTCTGTCAGCACTTTGTTTTGTGCCTCCAACTGCTGTTTCAGGTCACTGATTTCATCTCCTCTTGCTATTGCTGCCGGCCATAACAGCAGCACTCCTAACAGAGCCACCAGAAATATAGTTTCTTTCTTCATTTTGCCCCCATCGCACAAAAAGCCCGATTTTCCCGCTTTCTCAAGACTGTCTTGAGGAGCGTTTCTACCAGCAGTTTATTTTGGAAATGTTAGGTCAATATCAGGTTTGCGTTAAAATTGAATTAAACTTAAACGCTCATTGCCCATAACCTGTAACGAAATGCAAATCAATTTTGGGTTGATGAATTTGGGCTCTGCGACTTGCGGCAAAAAGAATTCTTGGTGTTACTTTGCAGGCAAGTGAATTGTGAAAGTGCTGCCTACCCCCACTTTGCTCTCGACCGTAACGTATCCGCCGTGCACCTGAGCAATATGCTTGACAATTGCCAGGCCAAGACCTGTGCCGCCCAGTTTTCGGCTTCGGCCTTTGTCTATAACATAGAAACGCTCAAAAATACGCGGAAGATGTTCCTGAGCTATTCCACAGCCGTTATCTTGCACCGAAATAGTCGTCTCGTTGTTTTTTTGCTCGGCAATGATTCTGATAATATCCCCCGATGAGCTATATTTAACGGCATTGTCGATGAGGTTAATCATCGCCTGCTCCAGCAACGCCGCACTTATTTTTGCTTGTGTATAATCCTGACATATAAGCTCGATTTTCATTTGTTTAGCTTCCGCCTTTGTGCTTGACAATTCTATGGCAGAGGCAAGAACAGGCTTCAACTGCGCCATTTCGAAAGAAATCTCTTTTCTTTCCTTGTCCTCTTCGAGTCGTGAGAGAGTTAGAAGGTCCTCTATAATGGAGTTGAGCCTCTCCGAGTGCTTGGCAATGATTTTCAAGAAACGTTCGGCCTGTTTCTGGTCGTTCATTGCTCCCTCAAGCAGTGCCTCAACGAAACCTTGAATTGAGGTAACAGGGGTTTTAAGCTCGTGCGAAACATTAGCCACAAAATCGCGGCGAATGTTTTCCAGCCGGCGCATTCTTGTCACATCATTTAGCACGACGACCGCTCCGCTTTTGCCGCCTGCACCGGTTGGGAGAGGTGCTCCATGCAGTTGAAAGAGACGGTCGTCCTCTGTCGGCAAAGAAATGTCAGCCTCTGTGGGCACCCTGCTATTTAGCGTGTCGTTAATGAATTTCCGCAGGTCCGCATTTCGGATGACTTCGCCAACATTTCGGTTTTGTGCTTTCGATAGTTCGATGTCCAGTAGACTTGCCGCGGCTTTGTTTATGCTGACAATACGTCCCTGTCCATCAACCGCCACGACGCCTTCAATCATACTTGAAAGAACCGCCCCCATTTCACTTCGCTGGTCGGTTATTGTTGCGAATCTCTCCTGCAATTGTGTAGCCATTTTGTTAAGCGCGTTGGCGAGCGAATCCAGCTCCCCTGTGCCGGAGACAAGGAGGCGATGGTCAAGGTCACCAGAGGCGAACCTTTCAGCAATTTTCTTCATTTCAACAATCGGCTTGCTGATTCTCCGCGATACCAATAGACTCAGCCCGGCGGCACACAATGCCGTCGCAAGGCCGCCCCAGAAAATCTTAATATAAATATTCTTAAGAGCATCATCGATGGCGGTAGCAGGTATCGCTGTACGCACTACTGCCTTGATTTCTCCATCCTGCTTTATTGGAACAGCAACATACATCATATTTTTGCCGAGCGTGGGGCTTAATCGCAAAGACCATCCATAACCTTCGCTAAGTGCCTTTTTGATTTCGGGCCGGTCAGAATGGTTGGCCATTTGCACCGGATCCTCGTCTGAATCGCCCAGCACTTTGCCCGATGGCAGAATGACCGTAAACCGCGTTTGGTTTTTACCGGCGAGGCCGAGTTGTTTACATACTCTGTCAATCTCACTGAAATCTTTTGCTCGCAGGGAAGTTGACATCTGCTCAGCTACAGAATACGCAAGGGTCGTAAGATTTTTTCGCGTCTGGTCTATATCGAAGTGTCGAAAAAAGTTTGAGCAATACCAGGTTACTGCCACCAGCACTGCCAGCGTAACCACCAGGTATGTTGGGTAAAACTGCCAGATTAGTTTCTTGCGGGCCATTACTTAATCCTTAAACCGGTATCCTACGCCTCGAACGGTCTCTATATATTCGCCGTATCGACCCAGCTTCTTTCGCAGCGCCACTATCTGAACATCGACAGTCCTGTCGGTAACCACATAGTCACTACCGTGCAACGAATCCACAATCTGATATCGCGTGTGAACTAAACCTGGACGACTCGCTAACGCGTAAAGGATATTGAACTCCGTAAAAGTAAGCTCGACAGGTCTATTTCCAAGCAATACCTCACGACGTGAGGGGTCAATTGTTATATCGTGGATTCGTATTGCTGCCTTTTGTCCAGCAGGTGTGGCCGCTCTCCGCAGAATTCTTCGGACTCGCGCCACCATTACCTTGCCGCTGAAGGGCTTGGTGATGTAGTCGTCTGCACCAAGCTCAAGCCCGGTCACAATGTCGGACTCCTCCCCTTTGGCACTCAGGATTATTACGGGGATTCGTTCAGTCTTTGGGTGGCTCTTCAGCCGCCTGCAAACTTCAAGTCCGTCAATCCCCGGCAACATCAAGTCGAGAATAATCAGGTCCGGCAGCTTTGAGTGCGTTATCTCCAGTGCCTGCTCGCCAGTCCCGCAGGCGAGAACCTTGTAACCTTCGCGAGCAATATTCAGCTCAACCAGCTCCACAATATCTTCTTCATCATCTACTACAAGTATAGTTGGCTTATCCATCCAGACACCCGATAAAGATATTTACCTCGTTCTCAGATTCAGACCTTCTCGCTGCCTTCCAAAACCACTGGCATGCTCTCAACAAAAGTCCTGATTTCATCGCGCACCCGGCGGTAAATGGCCAGCACTTCCTGCTCATTTTTCACGCCAGCGGCAAGTTTCGGCGGGTCATCAAAGCTATAATGAAGAACCTTGACCTTTGCGGGAAAGTACGGACATTGTTCGCGGGCCTGGTCGCACACCGTGATGACAAAGTCAAAAACCATTCCCTTCATTTCACTGACATTTTTTGCGCGATGCCCTGAAATATCCACTCCTGCCTCATCCATAACCCTTACAGCGTATGGGTCCAGCTTCCTGGGTTCGGTTCCGGCTGAATAAGGGTCAATCCTGTCGCCCGCCAGGTGTCTCGTCCATCCTTCAGCCATCTGGCTTCGGCAGGAATTGCCGGTGCACAGAAACAAAATCCTTGTCTTCCGCAGCTCTTGCACGGTTCAAGACCTTTTCAGATTGAACTACGTGATTATCGTAGCACCAATTTACCAATTCCCAAGGCCCTGATAAAGCAGTTTCCTGAAATTAGCGCATTTCTAACGCTGCCAAGAGCCAAGATTAATCGCTGACCACGCTAAAAAACGCAGCAACGCAAAAGAAATCACGCCAACCAACATTTCTGCCATTGTGTTCGTTGACATCTATAGTGTGGAGGGTATATATAAATTATGAGCAATGCTTATACCGAATCGCTGAATAGATTGATAGAGGAATTTGGCAAGCTGCCGGGAGTGGGGCCAAAGACCGCTGAGCGGCTGGCTTTTCACATACTAAAAGCCCAGCCGGCAGAAGCTATGGCGCTGGCTGAAGCCATCCGGAATGTGAAAACAAAGACCAAACGCTGCGAGGTCTGCTACAACCTCTCGGAACAGCCGATTTGCCATATATGCTCGGACGAGCGCCGCGATAAAGGGCTAATCTGTGTTGTCGAGCAGCCAAAAGACCTTATAAGCATCGAGAAAACAGGCGTCTGTAAGTGGGTCTATCACGTTCTCGGCGGTCATATCGCACCATTGGAAGGTATCGAGCCGGGCGATTTGACTATTGATAAGCTCGTCGAAAGAGTCCGCCGGGGCGGCGTAAAAGAAGTGATTATGGCAACCAATCCCAATATGGCCGGCGACGGCACATCACTTTATATAAGTTCGCTGCTCAAAGATACCGGCGTAAAAATCACCCGCTTAGCACGAGGGCTTCCTA
>Ga0315277_10006385_pt1 | contig 15445 bp, 15 predicted proteins | sample YL17G05_15_MG_FD_203695 | JGI IMG/M metagenome (GOLD analysis project Ga0315277, IMG submission 203695) | Sediment microbial communities from Yellowstone Lake, YNP, Wyoming, USA - YL17G05_15 | ecosystem: Environmental > Aquatic > Freshwater > Lake > Sediment | place: USA: Wyoming | collected...
ATGATTCGTAGCGAAGAGTCTATCGCGGTCTGCGACGATGTGGTGCGCCGTTTCGGATCAAGCGAGAACGCCGACCTGATGGAGCAAGTTGCCATGGCCCTTGTGAACAAGGGGATCACACTTGGCCAGCTGAATCGGAGCGAAGAAGAAATCGCGGTCTACGACGATGTGGTGCGCCGTTTCGGATCAAGCGAAAACGCCGACCTGCTGGCGCAAGTTGCCATGGCCCTTGTGAATAAAGGGATCACACTTGGCCAGCTGAATCGGAGCAAGGAGGCAATGGCGGTCTACGATGAGGTCGTACGCAGCTTCAGTGCTGATGCGATGCTCGCGGTACCGGTAGCCAGAGCACTGGCTGCAAAAGCATCCTTGGAATTGGAAGCGGGCAACTTTTCGGAGTCTGTGGTTCTTAGCGAACGAGCATTGTCTTTCGTGGTAGGCTACCCGTCCGCTGTTCAAATGCGACTGAGAGCTACGTTTCGGGCGGGCAAGCTGCTGGAAGGCTTCCAAATCCTGCGTGATTTCTTGTCTGAGATTAATCGGACGGACCCGCTTCGGAGCAGCCTTGTAACCTTGGTGCTCGAGGAAAATCATGGAAAGGACGTGGCGTTGCGCGAGTTGGTGGACCTCTACCATGAAACACCCGACTCACTGTCTATGGGATTCATCGGTTGGGTACAGAAGCTCCTTCCAATGGGCGAAGCGAAGGCCAAAGCACTGGAAAGCACCGAGCGAGTACTTAAGGACTTGTTCGGGCAGGTTCCGACTTGGTCCCTTGCCTTAGATCTGTTCACCGCCGTACGACACCACGCCATGGGTGATCGGAAGGCGTTGCTCGATCTTCCGCTTGAGATTCGCCGACTGTTGCCGCAAGAGCCGGAGTAGGTCTTGGGACTGCGGTTTGCTCTATTGGCGGATAGACATCTGAGATGGTCTGAATGCTTGAATATCCGCCGACGGGCAAGGACGCCAGCCGACTTGGCCGTGTCCGCCAGAGCGGCGAAGAAAAAGGGAAAGCCTTCTGTCTAATCATCTTAAAGCTCGTGAATAAGAAAATAATCAACCTCAGATCATCGCCATGGGGATGAGTATGAATCTGCCGCCGAGCGCCACAGACCACGTATAAGTCCGAACATCGCTGTGGTTTGCCAAAATCCAATACGGTCGCATTTTGGCTCCTTCCCTGGGAGTTCCAGGGACACTCGAGTTGCCGGCAAAGCGTAGATATGCAGTCTTCGGAGTTCGCCAACGATTTTGCCTGGCGCGGCGGACACTTTGGAACGGCAGAGGTTTGCAGCGTAGTTGGTGATTCACGCGAGCAGAAGCCCGCAGGTCACGCAGCCCGGCGTTCGTGGCGGTGCCGCAGGCCTCCAACCTCGGAAAGCTCAATCACCGGCGCGTCCTTCTCAAGCGACAAGTGCGTCCGGTACTTATGATAATAGCGGAAGTAGCGCGTCAAGGTTCGTCGCAAGTGGGCTTCCCCCAGCACGATCACGTAGTCGAGGCAATCGCGACGAACCGACCCAAGTAGGCGTTCCGCGAACGGATTTTGCCAAGGACTGCTCGGCGCTGCAACGACTTCATCAATGCCAATCGCCCTCACGCGTTTCCGGAACTCTTCCCCGTAGACCCCGTCACGATCCCGCAACAAATACCGTGGTTCGGTCCCGTCAGGAAATGCCTGGATCATCTGTCCCGCCGTCCACAGCGCCGTCAGATGTTCGGTCACGTTGAAGTGCACTACGCGTCGACGATGATGAGCCAGGACAATCAACACAAACAGAACTCGAAACGTCACCGTGGGCGCAACGAGAAAATCGATCGAGACAAGGTCCCTAAGATGATTGTCCAGGAACGCCTGCCAGGTCTGTGATGGCGGTTTCTTCCTCTTCGGCATAAGCCCGGCTACAGTCCGCTCCGAGATGTCGATCCCGAGCTTCAGCAGTTCCCCGTGGAGCCGCGGACTACCCCATAGCGGGTTCGAATCCGCCCTCTTCCGGATCAACTCCTTGATCTCTCTTCCAGTTCCCGGATGACCAAAATGGTTTCGACTCGACAACCGCGTCCAATACAGGGCAAATCCCTTCCGATGCCATCGAACCACCGTATCCGGCTTGACGATGATCAAGGACTCACGCCAGCTTTCCCACATTGGGGAGAGCCAGACCCAGAACAGCCGGTCTGTTCTTCGCAGCTGAAGGCGTTTCTGGGTACGATGAAAGACGGCGAGTTGCTGTCGAAGCGCAAGATTCTCAAGTGCCAACTCGTGTCGTTGCTTGAAACCGACCTTGACCAGGGCAACCAGGCAGAAGATTGTTTTGATCATGGCTGCCCAGCTTGCCGTCTCGCAACCAAAACGTCAATACCATCAATGCGGACGAGGTTTTGGCAAAGGACATCGTCCGCTATGGCGGGGTTTGCGCCTTTATCGGAGTGTTCAGTTGCAGTCGAGTCATGATCGAAAAGCGTCGTCGCATTTTCATCAAACAACGCCGTGGTGTTAGCAATGATAACGGCTCCTTCGCCGCTGGACCGGTGTGAATGTGGTGTCTTTATTTCGTCACGCGCTTGTTGTGGTGTTCGCTGAAGCGACGCCGGCCAGTCTTGGTCTTGGCTTCGAACGCCCAATAATAGGCATCGTCGCCGTTTGGAAATCTTGGGCGATACGGATTATACTGATATTCTGTCTGTATCGTACGTAATGGGGATCTGCCATGAAGGGTAGAGTAAAAAAGAAAACATACAATCTAGATGAAGAAACTATAGAAATCGTTCGCCGACTCTACAACGCAAAAACAGATACGGAGGCCATCCAGAAGGCGTTGCTCAAGGCCATAGAGGATAGGGAAATCCAAGAATCATTGGACAGACTGCTCAAGCAAGGCCGCTTTCGCACGGTTTATCAGTGAAATACATCCTGGACACCAATGTTATCTGGGCGCCCTTCAATCCGATGCCAATCGCAGGCAATTTTGAGAGGTGCTTTTCCCGCTGCTTCTCGCCACGTTTCTCTCCGCCGTTGTTGCCTACGAACTTTCTGTGAATGCTGAGAACCGCCAAACGCAAGACTTGATATGGGAATATGTCTACCCGATGCAGCGCGCGGGCCGCTTGATTGCTCCAACCTTCGATGACTGGATTCATGCAGCCGAGGTGGCCACGGCCATCGAAAAGAAGGAGCGGCGGTGGCGATCAAAACGGGCGGCACTGGTCAACGACATCCTCATTGCCCTGTGCGCGTGCCGCATTGGTGCGATGCTCTTGACCTATAACAGAGACGACTTCCGCCTGATCCATCGTCACAGGGATTTCTGGCTACGAATCCTCGAGGGTTGATCGAGTAGTCCGGTTTTTCTCTCGCCGAGGCTTATCGTCATGTCTGGTGCCAATCACGGAGCCGGATTACGTGGCCCCGCGGCACAGCTTTGCGGAAGTAGACATCGTCGGCCGTGATCAAGGTCCCTTCGCGTCGTATGGCGGTTGCATGGTAGGCGGCATCGTAGAATGTCACCCTCAACGTTTCCATCAGCTCAAAGCTGATGTCGAGGATTGGGCCGGGGTCTTGTTCTTCAAGGCTCAGCTCCAACAGTGCGCCGAGAAGCGCCTCGGCAAGGTGCGGTTCCTTCATGCCCAGGATGTTGCCGACCTCGAAGAACCAAAGCGAAGGAACCACGAGCCGGCATTTGTCTGCCAGGAAGGCATTCCTCAACAATAGCGCCTTTTCGGCAGAGTCCTCCTTGAAGCGGAGCACCCACTTCAGGATCACCGAAGCGTCAGGAACGAAAACCGGCAGGCTCACGCGCGCCTCCGGTCCCTCCGAAGCAGGCCCAGGACCTCGCCGCTCGCCGCCGCCTTGGTCTTTGCACGCAGTTCGTCCAGACGCTCCGCCGCTCGTCGGCGGCGGATGGCCAGCAACTCAGCCCGCAAGGCTCTGTTCACAACGCGGCTGCGCGAACCTGCCTCGACGAGGCGATCGAGCTCGGCCTTTACATCATCGTCAAGAACCAGATTGACTTTGACGGCCATCGGGATCTCCTGTATCTCTACTCCTGGTAGAGAATATCATTCTTTACTCGAGCGGGCAAGAGAAGCGGATACTGACTAAGGGTTAAGCATGCCTCCGAGGAGCGCTGGTGGAGGATTCTCGGGACGGCCGAGATCCAAGACGATCGGGAAGTGGTCGCCTTCGATGATTGCGCCTTCGGGAATCAGCGGCACGCCTTTGAGCAGCGGCTTCGTGCCATCGGCGCAGCGCGTCTCCGCGCCCATGTAATTGAGCACGACAGCTCGGCGTGGACGGTCCGAGGCGTTCTGATAGGAGCCCTGCACGGTGTGCGAGTGGTGGAACGACGCCTGGCCAGCTTTTCCTACTTCATCGTCTTGCTCCGTGATCTCTGCGTCTCTGTGGTTTCAGTTGCGCTCCGGAACGACGATTCGGCCGGGCAGCCTGTTCGTGAACCGCCCGTTGTCTATGACTAATTCGCCATTCACCAAGACGTAAAGCATACCTTCCGCGAGCTGGTGCGGCTCGGTGTACGTTGCGGTGTCCCGAACTTTCTCCGGATCGAAAATCAGGATGTCCGCCCAGGCCTGCGACTCCAGGATCCCTCGTCCCTTCATGCCGAAAACCGTGGCCGGCAAGCTGGCCATCGATCGAATCGCGAACGGCCAGTCAATGACGCGGTGCTCGCGCACATACACTCGAAGCTTTCGCGGAAAGGCACCATAAGCGCGTGGATGAGGTTTGCCGACGGCCATCGGCACAAGGTCTCCGTCCGTGCACGTCATCGTATAAGTCTCGTGCATGATGTGGTGGATGTCCTGCTCATTCATGTTAAAGGAGACCAGCGCCGCGTCTCCCCGTTCGAGAAGGCTCATCACGACCTCGTCCGCCGGCTTTCCTACGGCCGCCGCCAAGTTGGCGAGACTCTTTCCCTCGATAGAAGGATCGGGCCGATAGCGCGAAACCACGAGAGACGCCGCGCCGCCGCGGCGTTCGATATTGGTTCGAATTTCCGCAGCCAGCCTATCCCGCTCCGTGCCATGCAGCCGTGCCTTGAGGGCCGAATCGCCGCCGACCTGTGCCCAGCGCGGAACCAGCGCTCCTCCGATTCCGGTGCCGCTGGCGTCATAGGGGTACTGGTCTGCGTATACCTCAATCCCACGCGCCCGTGCTGCATCGATGCGCATCGTTGCCGCATAGGAAAGTCCCCAGCTGGCTTTCCCCAGAGCCTTCATATGAGCCACGATGCCAGGCAGCCCGGCCTCCTCTGCGATTCGAATTACTTCCTGGACGGACTCCACTAATCCGGTGCTGTAATCTCCCTCATCGCGGAGGTGGCTCTCGTAGACGCCGCCCGCCTGTGCGGCGGCCTTGGCCATCACGATCACCTCTTCGGTCTTGGAGTAGCTTCCAGGTGCATAGTACAAGCCGCTCGATAAGCCGATTCCACCCGCCTTCATTCCTGCCCGCACCAGGTCGACCATTTGCACTAGCTCTGCGCCGGTGGGGTCCCTGTCAGACATGCCCATCAACTTCTGGCGGATTGAGCCATGAGGCACGTACATCGCGACATTGACGCCTGTTCCTCGCCTCTCGTATCCCGCGCGCTGCGAAGCGATGTCGATGGGGCCGCCGCCGTCGGGGTTCACGCAGGTCGTCGTAATGCCCTGCACGAGCAGAGGCTGGGCGTGGTTGAGATCGCCGGCCAGTCCCGGTCCCGAGTGGCTGTGGACGTCGATGAATCCTGGAGTCACCGTGAGCCCTGTTGCATCGATCGTTCGGGTGGCAGCAGCATTGCCGAGCCGGCCCAGCGCAACGATTTTGCCTCCTCGGACTCCGATGTCGGCGTATCTCCAGGGGTTGCCCGTTCCGTCGAGAATGCGTCCGCCGCGAATAAGCAGGGCATAGGGAGTGTCGCTTTGGGAAAGGGCGGGGATTACCGACAATGCAATCAGGAGGATTACGACTACGGGTGATTTCCAATGCATGTTATTTCTCCCCGCTCCCTGACGGTCGCGGCTCTGACGTGAACAGCGAGCCGCGACAGGCAGGGAACGGAATATCTGTTGGAGTCAGGATGATCCATCGGTCCACAGCCTCGGGCAGACGCCTATGGCGGTTTGTCCACGAATGAGTCGTCGGAGAGTGCCCCGTAGTGTGATCTTACACCACGGAGGTACGAAGCACACTGAGAACACAATTCAGGATGCGCGCAAACGGCGGGGTGGAACTCCCTTCACGTGACACTCGGAGCAGCCGACAAAGTGAATGTTGTGCGGACTCTCAGGCTTGGCATAGGTGGTGTCCATCTTCGCCACATCGAGCCCGCAGTTGGAGAGCCGAGGATGACAGCCGTTGCAGGATTGCCGAGTGTCGAGCGAGTGAGGCGAATGGCAAGCAAAGCAGCTCAAGCCTTCGTGCACACCTTTTGGAGTGCGGTCGTCGGCGGAGCCGAGCTGATGCTCGACCTCCGGTGCGTGGCATTGATAACAGATCCTGTCTCTATTGTCCGGTGACATATCCACGCGCCGCTCGCCGTCGCGTATGGTGGGATGAGGCAGCAACTCTGTGGCGAAGTATTTCTTCTCGCGCCGATCGTAATAGCTCAGCTTTTGCAGGGGGAACCCGCGCTTGTAGGCGATGGCTTTGGGATCCGAGTAATCGGGCTTGGAGGCCGGGTTCCCCTTGAGATGAATCTGGTGACAGGCCAGGCAGGGGATTGCCGGCCGGTGCGCAAGCTCTTCCTTCACCAGCTTCCACGGTCCCTGGGTACTCACGGGTGTCACTATTTCCTGGATACGGCCCTCAAAGAACATGCCGTGGCAGCGCAGGCAGTCTTCGTTCACCTGCTCTTCTTTGTTGTGCTTCTCGTTGAGAAACACGTCGGCATAGGTCATGGAATGCCCGCTTGCCAGCCAGCCGGCATACTCGCGCTCGTGGCATCGCTTACACCTGACCAGCATTTCTGTTACCTGTTCCTCGTTGAGCCGAATGTTTTCATTGTGCCGATCGGACAGATGGTACGCCACACGGCGCACGTTTTCCCGGAGGCTGTGGAAGCCGTTGCTCAGAGTGCTGCCGTGGCAATCTTCACAGGGTGCGTTACGGTGCGAGGATTGACCCCACACCTCACCGGCCGGACGAATCTCGTGGCAGGAGAAGCAGGTCCGCTCGGGCGAGGAGAAATGCCAGAAGGAGCCGAATCCGACAACCCCAACGCAGGATACGATCAGAAGCGCAAAAATCACCTTTACCAGATTTTTCATTTGTTATTATCTCCAGCAATTGCGGATTGCGGATTTCGGATAGCGTATCCCGTTTTCTCAATCCGCAATCCGAAACCCGCAATTCCTTGTCCTGATCATGAGCGGAATCTGGTACCGTTCCATTCCTTCTTAATGTAATTGGATACCCAATAGCCCAGCGCCATGATTGTGAGAACGGGATTGAAGCCTCCGTTGGTAACGTGCAGGCTTCCGTCCGCAACAAACAGATTGTCGATGTCATGAATCTGCCCGTACTTGTTGGTCACTGAGGTTTTGGGATCGCTTCCCATTCTACACGTTCCGGCCTGGTGCTGGCCTCCGCTCAAGCCGAGTCCGGCGATGGAGAGCCAGGTGCGGACAGCGCCGGCTTCCTTCAACACCATTTCTGCCTTCGAGGCAAGGAAGCGGCCGATCTCGATATCGTGCTGGTGCCGATGTCCCGAGAGCCGGGCCACTGGAATTCCCCAATGGTCTTTTACGCCGGGATCGACTTCGATGCGAGCTTCGAAGACCGGCATTTCCTGCACGGGGCCCTTAATGCTCATAGACCGCTTGTAGTACTTGCGCTGAAAATCCTTGTGGGTCTTGCCCCACGACGGCTCGCCCGGCGGGCGCTGTCCGGTAAAAAGATACGGCAGGCGGATGAATTCGTTGGCGAGCATACCGCCGCCCCTTAAGCCGGGATTACCATGATTGAAGTCGCAGAAAGCGATGCACGCTCCGGGGCCTACGTCGTCATAAGTTTCCTGCTCGAGCAGGCCCCACGCGCCGGAGTATGCGTGGCCCTGCAGGTTGCGCCCGACCCAATCGTTGCGGTTGCCTGCGCCCGCGGGAAAGAGCCTGGAGCGTGAGTTCAGCAGCAGTCTCGCGGTTTCCGTGGCTGAGCCGGAGAGGACCACGAGATCTGCCGTCTGGAGTTGCTCGCGGCCGCCGGCATCGAAGTAGCGAACTCCCCGCACACGGCCTCGTTCATCGGCCGGCAACTCGGCCGCGACGCAGCCTGGGCGCACCTCGCAGTTCCCCGTTGCAACTGCCTTTGGAATCACCGTGTTGTGGGTGCCGCACTTGGCGTTGACCTCGCAGGCGAAACCGACGCAATAGCGGCAGCGAATGCAGGCCGGTCTCCCTCCGTAGGGGATGGTGTTGCGCAGCATGGGGATGGGAAATGGATGCAGGCCAAGGCGCCGGATCGCCGGATCCAGGAGCCTGCCTTCGAGATTGTAGGGGTGCGGCGGCATTGGCTGCGGGCGCCTTCGCGGCGGGGCGAAGGGATTCTGGCTGTCGTCGCCCGACACGCCGATCTCCCATTCCGCTTTCTCGTAGAAAGGTTCGAGGTCGCTGTAAGTGATGGGCCAGTCTTCAAGGGTAGATCCTTCCGGACAGCCGTATTCGCTGCGCATGCGGAAGTCCTTCTGTATGAAGCGCCATGCCATCGCGCCGTAGCTGACCGTTCCCGAGCCTACGCAGGCTGCGTTGTTACCATAGCCCCCTTCGCTCGGCAGCACGATGCGCGAGGAACCGTCCCGCCCCACAACCACCCTTCGATTCCGCTCGTCGTCAGGCCCAAAGGCGTTTCCCAGAACTGTGGTTCGTTGGCTGATCAACTCGTCGTGGTCGTGATCCTCGAAGCTCGGCCACCCGCCGCGCTCGAGGAGAACCACACTGAGACCCGCCTCACTGAGTTCCTTGGCTACTACTCCTCCGCCTGCTCCAGCACCGACGACGGCCGCGTTCACGTGTTTCAGTGCCATCTATGCTTTCCTCGCTTGCGATCTCTTGTACCGGTTCTGACCGATGATCTGCGGATAGTCGATCCCCAGCATCTTGTAGCTGACATAGTCCCGATTCCCGCCGTGACGGGGACTGCCATAAAAACCCTGCATGGTGTGATCGCGAATCAATTGAAAGAAAGCCCTGGAAGATTGCGATTCCCAGGATCGGCCTTTTGCCTTGCCCGATTCCAGCGCTTCCAGGACAGCCGTTTGACTGGCCCAATTCAGAGCCTCGAAGCCGGCTCCAAACATGGCTTGGCTGGATTCCTGAACTCCCGCGAGTCCGGTTCGATAAGCCTGCTGATGCCGCTTGTAGACGCCGGCCAACTGCTTGTCGATAAAGTTGGGGACGCCGGCGGAGATGGCTCCCGGGTCCTGATCGGTGGGGATGATTTGCTCGCAGATTGCGCTGACCGCCGCGGCTTCGGCTTCGGTGAAGAAACGCCACCGGCCGGGCGGCTTGCCGCATGCGGGGAAGAGCGACACGCAGCCGGCTGCCGCGGCGCCTTTAAGGAATTGTCTTCTGGGTAGTTTCTTTCGCAGCAAAGGGAACCTCCTGAAAGAAGGAACCTACCTTCCCCAGCCCCCATACCCGGAATGACTGCCCACACCCTCGCGCTAAGATACGTGGAGCTTGCTTCTAATGCAACCACCGATAAAGGGGACATTCCGATTTTCCAGCTTTCATTAGCTATTAGTAATGCGCTGCCACCGGTTGTTCTATTCGAATTAGTCACTCAAGACTGGAAAATCGGAATGTCCCCTTTATTGGTGGTAAGATGGGCGGGCCCTGGCATTCGGCTGGAGAGGCTCGCACTTTAATTGGAGGAGCTTACGCATGAGACATTGCACAATTATCCTGACTTCGGCACTCGTCCTTCTGGCCACCGTGACGCTGGCTCTGGGAGCCCCAGGCCCGGAGAGAAAGCTCCTGCTTGACAAAGGTTGGGCCATACAATCCTCGGCCCAGCTTCAAGCCGGCGGCGAGACGATCTCGTCTGCAGGCTTTAAGTCCGACAAGTGGTATCCCGCCAGCGTGCCGTCCACGGTCGTTGGCACGCTGGTGGAGAACGAGGTTTATCGCGACCCGTTCTTCGGCATGAACCTGAGGAAGATCCCCGGCACGAGCTATCCCATCGGGGCCAATTTCTCCAACCTCGACATGCCCGCCGACAGCCCTTTCAAAAAAGCGTGGTGGTATCGCAAAGAGTTCACGGTTTCGAAACGTGAGGGGGCCCACGTCTGGCTCAATTTCGACGGCATCAATTTCCGCGCCAATGTCTGGCTCAACGGCAAGCGGATCGCCGATTCCAAACAGGTTGCCGGCGCGTATAGGACCTATGAGTTCGACATCACCGGCGGGATCGTGTGGGACAAAGCCAACGTGCTCGCCTTGGAGATCTTTTCGCCGGAAGCGACCGATCTTGGCATCACATGGGTTGACTGGAATCCAACTCCCCCTGACAAGAATATGGGTATCTGGCGCGATGCGTACCTCACGTTCACGGATGGTCCTGTGGCTATGCGTTATCCGCAGGTCACCACGAAGGTCGACACGCCCGCGCTCGATAGGGCTCGCGTGACCGTCGCAGCCGAACTGCGCAATTTAACCGACAAGGCGGTCAGCCCGATGCTGAAGGGCCAGATCGAGACGATCAGTTTCTCGCAGAAGGTGGAGCTGGGTCCGAGCGAAACCAGGCTTGTGACATTTTCGCCCGAGCAATTCGGCCAACTCAACATTGCGAAGCCCCGCCTCTGGTGGCCGACAAAGGTGGGGCCGCAAAACCTGTACGATCTGGATCTGCAGGTTGAAGCGAATGGCAAAGTGTCGGACAGGGATTCCGTTCGCTTCGGTATCCGCGAAATCACTTCGGAGCTGAACTCGAAAAACTACCGGGTCTTCAAAGTCAACGGCAAGCCGATCCTGATTCGCGGCGCAGGCTGGGCGCCCGACATGTTTCTGCGGCCGAACGCCGAGAGGGAAATTGCCGAGATCCGCTATGTGAAAGACATGAACTTGAATACGATTCGATTCGAAGGGAAGACAGAGTCGAATCGCTTCCTGGATTTGTGCGACAAGGAAGGCATTCTCGTGATCGTCGGCTGGTGTTGCTGCGATCACTGGGAAAAATGGGCCAAATGGGACGAAGAGGATAACCGGGTCTCGGCCGATTCGCTACGCGACCAGCTTCGGCGTATCCGCAACCACCCTAGCATCTTGACGTGGTGGTACGGCAGTGACAACCCGCCCCCCGAAAAAGTGGAGGTGAAGTACATCGAGGTCCTGAAAGCCTCCAATTGGCCGAACCCTTACCAGTCCTCAGCCATGGCCAAAGAGACCCCGGCCGGGATCACTGGATTACGGATGACCGGTCCCTATGAATATGTCCCTCCAGTCTATTGGTACGTCGACACGAAGCACGGCGGCGCGTACAGCTTCAATACCGAGACCAGTCCCGGCCCGGCGGTCCCGCCCATCGAAAGTCTTCGCAAGATGCTTCCTGCCGAGCATCTCTGGCCGATCGACGAGTTTTGGAACTTCCATGCGGGCGGGGGTGCTTTCAAGGATATTCATGTTTTCACGGAGGCGCTCAACGCGAGACTTGGGACTGCCACGGGCGTTGAGGATTACGCCCGCAAAGCCCAGGTTATGGCTTACGACGGCCAGCGGGCCATGTTCGAGGCGTACGCGCGAAACAAGTACACTTCCACGGGCGTCATCCAATGGATGATGAACAATTCCTGGCCTTCCATGATCTGGCACCTATACGATTACTACTTACGCCCGGCCGGAGGCTACTTCGGAACCAAGAAGGCCTGCGAGCTGCTTCACATCCAATATTCTTACGACGATCGCTCCGTCGTAGTGGTGAATAGCTACTACCAGGGGATGAAAGGCCTGAAGGCCTCGGCGAAGGTTCTGAACCTCGACATGACCGAGAAATTCTCTCAACAGGCACAGGTCGATGCGGCTCCCGACAGCAGCAAGCGCGTGCTGACTCTTCCTGAAATCCAAGGCTTGTCCCCAACCTACTTCGTCAGGCTGTTGCTCGAGGACTCCGCCGGAAAACTGGTCAGCTCGAACTTCTACTGGCTCTCGACGAAACCCGAGACACTGAATGAGGCAAAGTCCACCTGGTACTACACGCCGACTCAAGATTATGCGGACTATAAGGCGTTGAGCACGCTGCCTGCCGTGGAATTGAAGGCGTCCGCCGGTATGAAGACGCGAGGTGGACAGGATGTCGCCCGGGTTACGGTCGAAAATCCCAGCAAGAACCTGGCTTTCTTCGTTCGCCTGAAAATCCAGAAAGGAACCGGTGGGGAGGAAGTATTGCCGGTCTTGTGGGAAGACAACTATTTCTCGCTCTTGCCTGGAGAAAAGAGGGAGTTCACAGCGACGGTTGAGGCTCAAAACTGGCAGAGCGCCGGCCCCGTGCTTGTGGTCGAAGGCTGGAACGTAACCTCGAAATCGCTGCCCGTAACCAGGTAGCCTTCTGAAGCATCACCCCAGAGACACAGCGCGGCCGACAGCCGCAACCAAATAGGGTGGGTTAGCCCCCAAGCCGGCCGCGCTGAGCGATCAGCCTTCAGCTATCGGCCCACAGCTGGATGTATTTCCAACAATGGCTGCGCGGTCCCGTGGTGGATCGTTCAGAGCCGCGCGCGAAGCAAGCGGGGATGATGAACGGTATTGTGTCGCATCCCCGCTCCCTGCCGGTCGCGGCTCTGAATACTTGTTGATGAGGCAAGGCCGCAATAATGGCCGCACAAAAACTCTGTCAAAACAGCAGAGTTTTACCTGTTTGTTGTATAGAGATTACTCTGTGTCTCTGTTGTGGAATTCTTCCGCGCCAGGTTCATCAATAGGTCACGGCGTTGACGTAATTGCCGTTCTCGTCGTAGTGCGGCCATGGACCCACCCTTCGAAATCCCGAAACAACGAAATCGTTGTACATCGGAGTGGGCTCGAAATATCCGGGATATCGCAGGTGCTCCTTTACAACCTCTTCGTTCAACTCCACACCCAATCCGGGAGTATCAGGAACAAGGATAAAGCCGTTCTGAATAATAGGCTTGCTCGGTCCCGTTACGAGATCACCCCACCAGGGCATATCCACAGCATGGTTTTCCATCACGATGAAGTTTTTGAGTGTCGCGGCCATGTGCACGCTGGCCATGCACCCCACTGGAGAGCCGGCGAAATGCAGCACGGTGGGAATGCCGTGCAGGTCCGCGTAGTCCGCGATCCGCTTGCTTTCCCGAAGCCCGCCTGCCGTTTCCGGATCCGGCTGAATAATATCAACGGCCCGGTTCTCAATCAGATTCTGAAACCCTTCCTCCAGTCCGAAAGCATCCTCGCCCGTCAGGATGGGGGTGGTGGTGGCGTCAGAAATGGTTTTGTATCCGCGCCAGTTTTTGTAGCTGATGAAGTCCTCGGCCCACGCCAGCTGGTAGGGCTCGAAGGCCTTGGCATAGCGGATGCAATCGTTAACCGACAGATTGCCGAAATGATCGGCTCCCAGCGGGGTATCCCAGCCGATGGCATCCCGCACAGCAGAAATGTATTCGCACAGGTATTTGAGACCCTTTTCGGTGGCGGCCCCGTTTTGGTGAACGGCACCGGGGCGGTCCGCAACCTGGCTGGTGTATAGGTCCATTTTAAAGAATGTGAAGCCCATCTTTTTTCGTTTCAGCATCCGCTCACCGTAAATCCTAGGATCCTTGTGTCCCGTGGTGTCGCAATAGATGCGGATGCGATCACGATACTTGGGCCCCACGAGACGCCAGGCAGGAACACCGTGCACCTTGCCTGCAATGTCATGGAGAGCCATATCCACCGCACTGTATCCTCCTCCCATACGACCCTGACCCGCGAACTGTCGGATGCTGTCCAGTACAGATTCAATCTGCAGCGGATTTTTCCCCAAAACGTGCGCCTTGAGTATCAAGGCGATTCCTTTCACCCCGGCATCACGCACCTCTCCAAGGCCGTACACACCTTGGTTGGTGTCGATGCGGATGATCGGATAGTCATAATTGGCCGCGACGGTACAGGCTCGCATATCGGTGATTTTCAGAGCGCTGGGTGCTGAGTTGGTGTTGACGATCCGCGCCGTTGGAGCTTGAGCGCCCTCAGACGCCTCCGCAGCTTTCAAAGCAGATGCGATTGCGACAGCTCCGGCCGACGCCTGCAGCATCTTGCGGCGTGATATCTTGGATTTCATAGGCCTCCTTCGAATCAAGGACGGTTGAATGGAAATAGCGACCGCACCGCCAGGACGTGCGCTTTTTCCTCACCTGGCTTGTTTCCAGCATAAAATCCCACAGTGCAATTGAGCCTGAAGAAGTAGGCGTCACCGGCTTTGGCGGGATGCCGGCCTTCGATCCCATCCATGCCGCTCCCCGCTACCATTTCGCCGTAGCCGTTCAAAACGAGATAGATCTCCTCTTCCCTTTCATGGTGATGGGGGAAGTTGGTTCCTCCCGGCGCAAACTCCATGATGAAGAGGCTGGTCAGCACATGGGCTGCAGCGAGCTTGTCGCGCTGGCTTTGAGTGTCGCCCATCAAAAGCTGGTAAAGGGTTGTGGGCGGGTGTCCGGCAACTTCGACCTTCTTTACATCATCGATGTTCGCCAGCAAGAGCTTTACTGGCGGCGTCACTTTAACTCCGCCGGGAATCCTGAATCCCATCACAATCAACCGGCAGGCTTTGTCGGAGGGATTCGCGATCCCGTGGCTGATTCCCGGAGGCAGATACATGAAGTCATTCCTGCGCACCGGAACCTTCTCCTCTCCGTAGTAGAGATCACCGGTTCCATCCATGATAACGTAGACCTGCTCTTCAGCAGGATAATTGACCGGTGTGCTGGCTCCTCCCGGGTCGACGATCATTTCTCCGAAGCGGGCAATTCCGCGAAGTATTTTTGCATCGGGATCACCCTGGCCAAAGATCGGCTTGTAATGGCACGTCGGGGTCGTGAGGTCGGAAGCCTTCTCCATGAGATCGGGAACGAACCGGTGCAGGAAAGTAGGGTCCACCCGTCTTTCCTGAGCCGGCAGGCAGAAAGCAGGAAACACCAATAAGAACGCACCCTTCAGTAAGGTTTTAGTATTCATGATAGTGATCCTATGCCGAGCCATCCTGCTTCTGCAAGCAAACCGTTGAGACGGAAGAGGGGAATTGGTGGCTCATTGCCGAATGGGGGTGTGCACATGACTCCAGTAACTAGCAATGTTACGACCCCAACCTGGGCTGAAAGGAATCCTTGGCGCTTCTTGGCGTCTTTGAGCCTTTGCGGTGGTTTTTTATAACCCCACCACAAAGACGCAAAGGCGCGAAGATTCGCAAAGGCTCATCTGGCTCAGACCGGACCGTTCAGGCAGTCCTTACTGGAGTCAA
>Ga0315277_10006386_pt1 | contig 15444 bp, 10 predicted proteins | sample YL17G05_15_MG_FD_203695 | JGI IMG/M metagenome (GOLD analysis project Ga0315277, IMG submission 203695) | Sediment microbial communities from Yellowstone Lake, YNP, Wyoming, USA - YL17G05_15 | ecosystem: Environmental > Aquatic > Freshwater > Lake > Sediment | place: USA: Wyoming | collected...
TCATGAGGTACGTATCAGTGCTGCTAGCTGTGAGCTGTTTGCTGTCAGCCGTCAATGCCCAGTGGCTGGAGAAGACGATACGGGTCGGGAAAATACCCTGCGCGCTATGCTACAACACGCAGAATGACAAAGTCTACGTGGCAAATGAAGGCAGTAATGAGGTGACCGTGATAGACGGAGCAACGAATGAGGTCACGGCGAGGGTAGCGGCGGGCTATGGAGTCGGTCTCTGCTACAACCAAGCAAACAACAGAGTCTACTGCGCGAACCTCGGACCGGACATCGTGTCGGTGATCGACGGTGCTACCGACTCCGTCATTGCGAACGTAAACGTAGGGAGCATTGCTGTGAACCTCTGCTACAACTTCCTGGACAACAAGGTGTACTGCGCGCGATGGAATGGCTATGGCGTGACGGTCATCGATGGAGTGACCAATGCGGTCTTGGCGCAGGTTCCCACTCCATTCCAGCAATCCGGGGCACTATGCTTCAACCCGCGGGACGACAAGGTCTATTGCACGAGCTCCGACAGTATAGGACGTGTGACCGTCATAGATGGCAAGACAGACTCCGCCACCTACATTGTGTTGGGGGGAGGCGTCGGCCCAAGCGCTCTCTGCTACAATGTCGTACAGAACAGGGTCTTCTGTGCTGACCACACCCATGGTTCGGTCGTCGTGATAGATGGCGCAACCGACACAATCGTTGCCACGGTGACCGTTGGGACCTCGCCTTCGGGGCTTTGCTATGACTCGTCGATGGACCGGGTCTACTGCGCGAATGCCGGCAGCGATAGCGTGAGCGTCATAGACGGTGGGATGAATCTCGTTATTGCCTCCATAGCCACGGGCCAGCAACCCAGTTACCTCTTACATGACTCCATCCACGACAAGGTCTACTGCGCGAACTGGGGCAGTGGCGACGTGACAGTGATCGACGCCGCTGCGGATTCGGTCGTATGCACCGTCAGCAACGTTCCTCACCCGGCCGCCGTAGTCCACAACCCGTCGCACCGCCGGGTCTACATAGCGAACAGCTACGACTCCAGTGTGGTAGTCCTGCGGGACACTGGCGGTGGAATCGAGGAAGGCCCCAAGCCACATGCCCGAAGCCGCAAGCTGGAGCCGACTGTCATGCGGACCCTGCCTCAGGGCGCCGTGGCGTTTGACGCGATGGGGCGGAGGGTGCTGAACCCGCGGTCCGGCATCTTCTTCATAAGGGACGAGGGGCAAGGGACGAGGGATGCGGGTATGACGCGCAAGGTCGTCATTCAGCGCTAGCCGAGACTAGCACAAGCGCAAGCTCAAGCACCGGCCAAATCCGAGCAATCTGCGTCATCTGTGTAATCTGCGGATAGCTCTGCTTCGAGCATAGTTTGACTTTCGCGCCTGAGTCGGTGAGAATCTAGGCGTGAGTCTGCTGAATTCCGAAGCCGCTGCCTGCGCGTGAGAGGGGCCCGATTGAAGGGCATTGAAGTCCGGCCGTTCGTGATCGAGGATACCGACGCGGTGCTTGGGGTGTGGAGCCTGGCTGGCATGACCACACCCGAACGGAATCCCCGCTCCGACATCCAGAAGAAGCTCCGACACAGCCCGGAGTCGTTCTTTGTCGGTACGCTTGAAGGCAGAGTCGTAGCCACGGTCATGGTCGGATATGACGGCCACCGAGGTTGGATATACTCGCTGGCTGTGACGCCGGACCTCCAGCGCAAGGACATCGGCACGCAGATGATGGAGCATGCCGAGAGCTGGCTCAGGCAGCACGGTTGTACACGGGCCAAGCTTCAGGTTGACGAAGCCCGGGGCGACGTGACCGGATTCTACCGGAAACTCGGCTACGAGGTGCAGCCTCTGGTCAGCATGGCCAAGTGGTTCCGGGTCCCCTGAAACCGACATAGGAGCCACGAAGGCACGAAAGAAGCTGATGGGTGCGCAGACAATCGGCTTCGTTTCATCCCACTTGGCCTCCGCGGCCCCTGTCGGACAGTGCGTGTTTTCGTGGCTTTCAGCATCGGGGCTAGTGGGGTCTTGGATTCTTGACTTTAGCCTCTGAGGCGAATACAATTGGCCAGAGTTCCTAAAGCGCCCGTAGCTCAATTGGATAGAGTGCCGGACTACGAATCCGTAGGTTGCGCGTTCAAGTCGCGCCGGGCGCGTTCTGTTGTCCCGAATGGAATAACCGCCAAGGACGCCAAGACCGCCAAGGTACCGGAGCATGAGCGGTGGATGAGGGTGGCCCTGGCTGAGGCTGAGGCCGCCGCCGCCGAGGGCGAGGTGCCGGTGGGGTGCGTGGTGGTGCACGAGGGCCGGATAATCGGCCGGGGACACAACCGCACCGAGGCGCTCAAGGACCCGACTGCCCACGCTGAGATTATCGCAATCGGAGCCGCCGCGACCGCGCTTGAGAACTGGCGGCTGAGCGGGGCGACGGTCTACGTGACTATCGAGCCATGCCTGATGTGCGCCGGTGCTCTGACCCTGGCGCGGCCGGAGTTGGTCGTATACGGCGCCCGGGACCCGAAGTTCGGCTGCCTGGGCTCGCAGTACGACATAGCCCGCGACAATCGGTTCAACCACGGGCTGAAGGTGGTCGAGGGCGTGCTGGCGACGGAGTCCGCGGGTCTGCTGAAGGAGTTCTTTAGGTCACGACGCTCGGGAAAACAGGGGACAGTCCCCAGCGCCAGACGCGCGGCACAGTCCCCGTTTTCCAGGAAGGCGCAGTGAGACGGTCTGGAGAGATGGCCGAGTGGACGATGGCGCGTGACTCGAAATCACGTATACTCGCAAGGGTATCGGGGGTTCAAATCCCTCTCTCTCCGCTGCTATTGACGAGTGACGATTGGCGATTGACGAATGCCCGGAAGTGAGGAATACCTGATGAGAGTGCCCGGGAGAAATGGTAGTCGTGAGTAGACGTAACATCCCGAGTCTGTTGCTCGTGGCAGCGTTCGTGCTGCCCCTGATGGGGCAGGCGCGCACCCTGCGTCTGGTGAAGTCGCAGCGGAGGGACATCCCCGGTGCCGCGGCGCACGTCGCGCGCCTGCTGCAGTCGTACACGGAATTCGAGGCGAAACAGCCGCCGCTCGAACGTTTCCGGTTCAAGCCGACCAACGCCGACATTAACCGTATCAGGAAGCTACAGGCCGGCGGCACCGATACGGTACGCGTGCTATGCCTGCGTGTGGAGTTCCAGCCCGACACCACGTCACTGACGACCGGCAACGGCAAGATGGATACGCTCGGGTTTCTTACGCCTGACTCTGGCCTGTTCTACGACCCGCCCCATTTCAAGACCTACTTCGAGCGGCAGATGGAAGGACTGCGCAACTACTTCCGGGCGCAGACGCTGGGCAAGCTGTACGTCGAGTACACGGTGATGCCCTCGGGAGAGAAGGCCTGCTACCAACTGCCGCGCGAGATGCAGTTCTACGGCGACACGATATCGTACGATGCTATCGAGATGGGCCTGGTGAGGCTGATGAGCGACGCTATCAAAGTCGCGGACGACGACCCGGAGATTCACTTCGGCAACTACGACGAGTTCATCGTCTTCCACGCGGGCTCCGGCCTGCAGTCCGACGCGGACCAGGATTCTCCGTTCGATCTGCTTGCGGGCGAGATTCCGTCGGACGCGATTCAGGCCTACCTCGGCGAGCCATACATTTCCGTCGACTCGGGCCGGACGCACATCGAGCACGCGACGGTGCTGCCCGAGATGATGCGCCAGGACACGATGTACCAGGGCGAAACCAGCATCCTCGGTATGACCGGACTGGCCGGTACGCTCTTCCACGAGTTCGCGCATCTGCTCGGCGCGTATGACCTCTACGACATCACCTATGTCACGATGGGCGTGGGTGGATGGAGCCTGATGGGCTACGGTGCGTGGCTCGGCGACTACGGCGCGGGCGCGCCTCCCGGCGTGATACCGTCGTTCCTCGACGCGTTCAGCCGAACGCTCTTCCTCGACACCATCACCCAGGTCCGGACCGTGAGAGTGCCGGTCGAGTCAATCCCGATATTCGCGGCCGAGATGGATACGGAGTTGTTCAGCCAGCGCGGCGACACAGCAAGGCCGACAATCGTGAAGATACCGATAAGCCCGGATGAGTACTTCCTGATTGAGAACCGGCAGGTGGACGTAAGGCAGCCGGACACGATTGTCGTCGACGACAGTGACGGGGTCGTGGTTTCGGTCGACCACAGCGAGTACGACTTCTTCCAGCCCGGTTCAGGCTTGCTCATTTGGCACGTTGATAGAAAGGTGCTCGCAGACTGGGGGCCGATTAACGCCGTCAACGCGTACGGGCCGGCCGGCGGCCCGGAGCACAAAGGCGTGGATCTCGAAGAGGGCGACGGCGTGCAGGATTTTGACGCGCCTTATTGGCAGTCGCGGGCGCCTAACTACGAGCTCTTCGGGTACAAGTACGACCCGTTCTTCAAGGGTGGGTACAACGACAGCTTCACGGCCCACACCAACCCCAACACGGACGCATACAAGGGTCGCAGCTACCTCGACGTCAAGGTGCTTGGAGTTGTCGATTCAACTGCGCGGCTGAAGGATACGGTTATCCCGGTGAAGGTCGGATGGGACCTGTACCAGCCGGGGTTCCCAAAGGTGGTCGGCAACACCCCGTTCCTGTCGGCGTTCGCCGCGGACATAGACGGCAACGATACGCTCGAGATAGCCGTGATTGACACTGGCGGCGGGCTGAAGATGTGGCGGTCCAACGGCTCCGCGCTCCGGCCGCCGCTGAGCATCGGAGCCACTACCAGGGCCGACATCGCCATCGGGGACGTGGCCGGTGATTCGAAACTCGAGGTCGTGGCCGCGGGGAACGACACCTTGGTCACGGTCGTCCCGGTTTCGGGGACGCCGACCCGAATCAAGGTCGGGGACAGGGTCTTTGCCGCGCCGGTGCTCGCAGACTTGGACGGAGACGGCAAGAAGGAAATCATCGTTGGTTCGACCGACATGAAGCTGTATGCATGGAAGGGCGACGGGACCCCTATGCCGGGGTTCCCGGTCGCGGTGGGCTCGGAAATCCGCGCGGCGGTCGCCGTGACCGATACGGTCCGGCCGCAGATTGTTCTGCTGAGCGGTGACGGGAGGCTGTTTCTCTACAACCCGGACGGCTCGCTGGTGAGCGGTTTCCCGGTAGTGCTCAGTAGCTCCCCGTACTACGCCAAGGCCCAACCTCTGGTCGGCGACTTTGACCGGGACGGGAGCAAAGAGATTGCTGCTGTCGTCGGCGGCGAGCACGACTTCCGTCTCTACTTTGTCGGACTGGACGGCAAGGTCAAGTTCCAGTCCCGCGAGTTCATCCGCAGCCCGTTCACCGGCACGCTTGCCGCCGCTGACATGGATGGCGACCTGTACCTGGACGTGCTTGCCGCTTCGATGAACGACCTGTTCGCGCTGAGCCGAAATGCCACACTGGTCACGAACTACCCGTTCACGCAGGACTCCACTTATTCTACTACCGAGCTTGGGAGTTCGCCGAGCGGCTACTGGCTCGTGACCGTTGATTACCTTTTCGCCTATACGTCGTCGCCGGTTGTCGCGGACGTTGACTCCGACGGTGTGTCAGACGTCGTCATCGGTTCGCCGCAGTACGGGTTGCTCGGTTTCAACGGGAGAACCGGAAAGCCGCTGCAGTTCTTCCCGCTGATGGCGACGGAGGGAATCAGCGCGGTGCCGCTTGCGGTTGACCTGGACGGCGACGGCAAGGTCGAATTGGCTGCGGGCAGTGATTCCGGCACGTTCTATGTCTGGAAAATGCCCGGCCCAGCCAGCGGCATCAAGTGGCCGTGTGCGTATCACGATGCCTGCCACACAGGGCTCATTCCTGACTCGGAACTCCCGCCCTGGCAGCCGCGCGTCCATACGGACTCGCTGGTCGCGAAACTGTACGTCTATCCGAATCCCGCGGGCGCTTCTGTGAGCATACGTTACCACGTGAATGACGCCGACCAGGTCAAACTCCGGCTGCTCGACATGACCGGTGAACCGGTCGGGGCCGAGTTCGAGGGTCTGGCGGTCAAGGATGCCGATAACGAGACCACGGTTGACCTCAAGAAGACCGTTCCGGGCACTTACATCGTCAGACTGGCGGCCACCAAATCGGGCAAGACTCAAGTGAAGTTCACGAAGCTGGCGGTCGTGAGATAGAGACGATGGGGGTCAGGGGGCAGGGGTCGGGGATCAGGGCGGTCGCCGCAGTCGCGGTTGCCTGTGCTCTTGCGCTGGCCGGGCCGGCTGCACTGCCCGACAAAGTCCAACCAGGCCAGCTTATCAGGATGCGGACTCCTGACAACCCGAGACCGTTGCCGAACGGGCAAGCACCCCCGCCCCGGCATGCGGCGCGGGGCGCGGGGCGAGGGGCGTGGGTCGGGGGACAGAGTGCTGACGGCGTCATCAGGAACGACTTTGTCTGTAACGATGATACGGCGAGCGGATGCAGCCAGCTCGCGCCCAAGATTGGGGTCGACGGGCTGGGTAACTTCGTCGTGAGCTGGTATGAGTTCCGCGACGGCGACGCGGACGCGTGGTTCCAGCGGGTCAATTCGGCCGGGAACAAGATTGGTGCGAACGAACGGCTGAACACCGACATTTCCATGGGATGGCAGGGTGACCCGTCGAGCGCGATGCGGCCGGACGGCCGGTTCCTATTCTGCTGGGAAGACCGGAGAGATATCGGCAATTCCGACCTGTTCGCTCAGCGATTCGACGCAGCGGGTACGCGGCTGGGAGACAACTTCCGGGTGAGCGATTCAGCCGCCGCAGGCGACCAGAGTATGTCCGGGGCGTGGATGTCACCGAGCGGCGTGGCGCTGTTGGCATGGGATGACCGCAGATTCGGTTTGACCGGCGACATCTTCGCCCAGTTTCTCAATCCCGACGGCAGTCCCATGGACACGAACTTCCGGGTCAACGATGACGGAGTCAATGAAGCCAACCAGTACGAGCCCGAAGTGTCCGGCGACAGCTCAGGCAGGTTTGTGGTTGCATGGATGGACGGCAGAGGCGGGGGCGGCAGCATGGACTGGAATGTCTTCTGCCAGCGATTCAACTCCCAGGGCCAGGGCATCGGAAGGAACGTCCAGGTAACAACCGACACCAGCGTTCAGTGGACGCCTGACGTTTCATGCGGCGCTGGCGGCGAGTTTGTCGTGACGTGGGACGACGGTCGAAACGGCAACTGGGACGTGTACGGCCAGCGCTACGGGGCCGACGGCAATCCTGATGGTCAGAACTTCAAGGTCAATGACGACAACGGCAGCGCCGACCAGCACGGCTCCGGGGTTGCCGTGAACAAGTATGGCGAGTTCGTGGTGGTATGGACCGACCGCCGGAGCGGCGATGACGACGTGTATGCGCGACGATACGATGCGGGTGGAAGCCCGCTGGGCCCAAGCTTCAGGCTGAGCGATGTGAGCACCGGGAGCCAGATGGATCCCAGCATCGAGGCGCGGCTGGATGGCGGATACTGGGCTGCCTGGGCGGACGCGCGTTCCGGCAACACCGACATCTTTTGCCAGCGTCTTGACCGCAACGGCAACAAGGTCGGAGCCAACTTCCGCATCAACGACGACGCCGGCAGTGCCATCCAGCGTTGTTCTTCCATCGGCATGGACGCGAATGGGCTCATCTGCATGGTTTGGGAGGATGAGCGGAACGGTGCGTCCGATATCTACCGGTGTATGACTGACGCGGCGGGGAACCTGCTCGGCGCGAACCTGCGGCTGAATGGCGACGGTCCTGGAGGTGCCGACCAATACTACCCAAGCGTGGCCGGGGGCAACGGCCGGTTCCTGGCGGCATGGACTGACATGAGGGCCGGGACGGATTCCACTGACATCTACGCGCAGTATATGGACGTCAGCGGCACGCCGGTCGGGTCCAACCTCCTGGTTAATTCCGACGGGTCGGGCGCCTCCCAGTGGTATCCGTACGTGGCGATGGACTCTAGCAACAATGCGGTCATTCTCTGGATGGACACGCGCGACGGCCCGTACCGGATGTACTGCCGCCGGTACGACTCAAGCCGCAACCCGTTGGGCCCCGAGGTCGCGGTGCAGGATTCGACCGGCGACGGGTACTACGGAAGCGCGGCCATGAATCGGAGCGGCCGCTTCGTCACCGCCTGGATGGACTACCGTTCCGGGACGTCCGACATCTACTGCCAGGCTTTCCGGGCCGACGGCACGCGCATCGGCAGCAACATCCTCGTGAACCTCGACCCCCCCGGCAAGTACCACGGTTACCCATCGTGCGCCATTGACGAGCAGGGGCGGTTTGTCGTGGCTTGGGAAGACACGCGGAACGACGTGTATGACGTGTACCTGCAAAGGTTCGATTCGTCCGGAGTGCGGATCGGGGGCAACGTGCAGGTCAACGACAATCCGGTCGCGGGCGCCGCCTACTCGCCGAGCTGCTCGTTTGCTCCGGACGGCCGGCTCGCGGTTGAGTTCAACGACGAGCGAGACTTTCCCGGCAACCCGCAGATCTACTGCCAGCGGTATCGGCCTGACGGCGCACGGATCGGCAACAACCGGATCGTGAACGCCCCCAACCTGTTCTCGAACAACCATCACTGGACCGTGGGCCAGAGTATCGCAGCAAGTGACGGCGTGCTGGCATTCGCCTGGGCCGACAACCGCCGGCATCGGGGATTTGACATTTACGCCAAGCTCAGTGACTGGAACTTGGTCGGGGTCGATGAGGAGACGGGGGACGAGGGACGGGGGACGAGGTTCGCGGGTCGGCAGAGCATTGTGGGGCGGCGCGGGCGACTCGATGTCGGCCTGAGCACGCTGGACGGCGTGGTGTCGCTCTACGATGCATCGGGCAGGCAGGTGCGACGGGCTTCAGCCGTTGACCGATCCGGATTCGACCTGCGCGGGATCAGAGCCGGCACTTACTTCGTGGTGGTCAGAGATGGCGCCGCGTTTGACTGCCGCAAGGTTGTAATAGAATGAGAGAGTGATCACAATGTGGAATACGCTTCTTACTTTGACAGTCGCAATCCAGCCGTCGGTCGGCGTACCTGCGCCGAAGCCTTCGCCGCGCGGCCGTGCTATTCTGGCGTCAATGGCTTTGCCCGGCACCGGCCAGATGATGTTGGGCAGCGCGAAACGGGGCGAGGCCCTGCTCTGGTTCGACGGTACGCTCTGGGCGCTCTGGTCCGGGTTCTCATGGTCCAGTTCGGCCCACGATCATGACGCGCGCCTCTTTGCCGGACGCGAGGCGGGTGCCGACCTGACCGTCAGAGAATCGCGCTACTATCGGGCGCTCGAGCAATACGACAATTCCGACCAGTACAATGAGGGCGTGCGGGCAGACGCGCGAGACGCATACCCGGACGACCCGGCACAGCAGCATGCATATTACCAGAGCCATGGCTATTTCGGCTCGCAGGCCTGGAACTGGAGTTCGGACTCGGCTCGATACCGTTACTGGGGGACAAGGCGGGCCGGCCGGGATGCTGCGCTGAACGCGCAGTTCGCGGTCGGAGCTTTGCTGCTCAACCGCCTGGCAAGCCTGGTCGACTGCGCGTTCTTTGCCGGCGGTAAGGACTCCAGACAGCGGGTCGAGTTTCGCCCCGGGGACGCCGCGCCAGGGATCAAAGTCTGCTACCGATTCTGAATAGTGAAAGACGGATTCGGGGAGAATGACGAATTCCCAATCACCAATTCCTAACGAATGCCCGAATGCCAAATGTGCGCTTCGGCTTTTCCGTCCATTGGGGCATTCGCTGGGCATTAGGAATTAGGAATTGAGTATTCCCCCCAATGCGCGTCGAACGTAAGGTCGACTTCCTCGTGATCGGCTCGGGAATGGCCGGGCTGTGGTTCTCTCATCGCGCGAGCCGGCATGGCTCAGTCCTGCTCGTCACCAAGAAAGAAGACACGGAGTCGAACACCAACTATGCCCAGGGCGGCATCGCCGCGGCAGTCGAGTCGGATGACAGCGCCCGGCTTCACTACGAGGATACGATCCGCGCGGGCGGCGGCATATCGCACCCTGATGCCGTCAAGCTGGTGACCGAAGCCGGGCCCGGGCTCGTGCGCGAGTTGTTCAGCCTTGGCGTGCCCTTCAACACCTACTCCGACGCCGCGGGACACGAGCACTTCGACCTCGGGCAGGAAGGCGGACACCGGCGGCGACGCATCGTCCATGCCCACGATTTCACCGGTTCGGAGATCGAGCACGGCTTGCTCAAGGCGGTACGTACCAACCGGAACGTGACGATGCTGGAGGAGCACTTCGCCATGGACCTGGTACTGGACGATGGCGGACGCTGCCGCGGCGCGTTCGTCCTCGACAAGTCGAACGGCACCATCGAGGCGGTTCGCGCCGGAGTCTGCCTGCTGGCGACCGGAGGCATGGGACAGGCATGGCTGCATACTACGAATCCGCGGATTGCCACGGGCGACGGAGTCGCGATGGGCTTTCGTGCCGGCGCAAGAATAGCGAACATGGAGTTTGTCCAGTTCCACCCGACATCGCTCTACGGGCATTTGCTCGAGGGCCGTGCTTTCCTTATTTCCGAGGCGGTCCGTGGCGAAGGCGCGATTCTCCGGACTCGTGACGGCCACGCGTTCATGCCTGCATATCATCCCGACGCGGACCTGGCGCCGCGCGACGTGGTGGCGCGGGCCATAGCCACCGAACTGAGACTGCGCGGTGGAGACTACGTGCTGCTTGATGCTACACACCTGGACCCGAAGCGGCTGCGCGAGCGGTTCCCCCACATCAGTGAGACTTGCTTGAGACTTGGTATCGACATCACGCGCGAGCCGATACCGGTAGTTCCGGCCGCTCACTACCTCTGCGGCGGAATCGAGACAAACGACTGGGCCGAAACGTCGGTCCCGGGGCTCTACGCGGCGGGTGAGTGCGCCTGTTCCGGCTTGCATGGGGCGAACCGGCTGGCCTCGAACTCGCTGCTGGAGGCGCTCGTTATGGCGGACCGGGCCGCGGAGAAGGCGGGCGGTGAAGCAAGAACTGCGAAGCCTGAGTTCCGGAATACCAGGCCTGGCGTCGGGCCTTCGGAACCTGATACTTCGGATGAGGTCATTGCCGGGCTGCGCGCTCGTCTGCAGAACCGGATGTGGCAGAACGCCGGGATTGTCAGATCCGATGCCGGTCTGGCTGAAGCCCGCCGCGACATCATGACACTTGCGGCCGAGGGCGACAAGATGGGGGGGACGGTCGCTGGCATGGAGTTGCGTAACCTGCTGGCCGTGTCACTCCTCGTCGTCGAGTGCGCTCTGCGGAGACTTGAGTCGAGAGGCCTGCACTACAATGAAGACCACCCGAAGCCGGATGACCGGTACCAGCACGACACGGTCATCAGCCGGTCAGATCTCAAACCTTCGACTGCCTGAAGCAGCCGACAGGTTGCTCGAACGCTTCACCAGCTACCTGCTGGTCGAGCGGAGCGTTACCCGGGGCTCGGTCGAATGCTACCTTGCTGACCTGAAGCAGTTCTTCTTGGCCATGCCCGAGGTAGCCCGGTGCCCGGCAGATACGAGCCGGAAGACGCTCCACGACTACGCACGCCAACTCGGTGCCGCCGGGCTTGCCACCACGACCGTCGCGCGCAAGCTTGTATCAATCCGCTTGTTCTTCCGTTTCCTTGCCTCGGAGCAGCATCTGGCGGCCAACCCGGCGGACGACATTGACCTGCCGAAGCAACGGCGCAGGTTGCCGGGCGTATTGACGCAGGGCGAGGTGGCGAGGCTGATTGAGACCTCGGGCAAAGCCCCAGACCCGTTCTGGGCGCGGCGCAGTAAGGCAATGCTGGAAGTGATGTATGGGAGCGGGCTGCGGGTGTCAGAGTTGTTGTCGCTGTCTACGAGCGAAGTGAACCTGGCTGACGGATTCCTGCGCGTGATGGGCAAGCGAAGCAAGGAGCGCGTCGTGCCGCTCGGACAACCCGCGGTCAACGCGGTGCGAGACTACCTGAGCGCGGCGCGGCCTCACTATGCCGGGAGGAAGACGAGCCCGAGCCTGTTCCTGAACCATCGCGGCGGCAGGATGTCGCGCATGGGATTCCTGAAGATTCTGCGTGCCTGCGTCGCTCTGGCCGGAATCAATCGCCGCGTCACACCGCACACGCTTCGCCACTCGTTCGCCACACATCTGCTTGAAGGTGGCGCAGACCTGCGGGCGGTCCAAGAGATGCTCGGCCACTCGAGCATCGTCACGACCCAGATTTACACACACGTTGACCGGGAATACCTGAGAGAAACCCACCGCACGTTCCACCCCAGGGGCTGACCGGAAAAGGGATCTGGGTCCGGGTGTCGGGGACCGGGGCAGACCGAGCTATCGGAACGTACCGGCGAGCCGGCCTACCGCGGACTCAGCGCTCGGATGAGGGCGTTCAGCAATCTGCCGACCAATCCAGCTTGGCTACACGCGACAGCCACTTGCTCCGCAGTCACGAATTCGAGTTGAGTCACCAGAGCGAAGTAGGTCTCTAGTTCGGCGAGAGAGCCCCGGCTTATGGACAGATGATTGAGGAATACCTTGCGGTGGTGCGAGCTGTGACCCTCGGCGATGTTGGCGGGAACCGAGACCGCAGCGCGTGTCATTTGCGGAGACAACCCGAACTCCTCATTACGCGGTAGCTCTTTGGTGAGTCTGTAAGTGACCCGCACAAGGGTCATTGCCTCCTGCCAGACCTTCAAGTCCCGGTAGTCCCGAATGTCATTGCTTGGCCGGGATTCCGGTGCCCCGGTCCCTGACCCCTGATCCCCGGTCCCCGCTCAGATGACCGACACGCCGAAGGCGCCGCGCACGGCCTTGCCAATAACGCGGCTGCCCGGGATTGAGCCGAGGATTCGGTTTACCTGCTTCGGCGCGGCCAAAAGGACCATGCCCATCCCCATGTTGAACGTGCGGTACATCTCTTCGTCCGGCACGTCGCCCAACCGCTGAATCACTCCGAAAATCGGGAGCGGGCGCCAACTGGATTTGTGAATGACAACCGAGACCTCGCGCGGCAGCAGGCGAGCGATGTTGGTGTAGAACCCGCCGCCGGTTATGTGGGCGAGCGCGTGGATTCGGTTCAGCAGGGGATAGACCAGCTTCAGGTATGAGCGGTGCGGTCGCAGCAACTCCTCGCCGAGCGGCCGGGACAGGCTTCTGACTCGCGAGCCGACCTTGAGCCCGGCCTTGTCGAATAGCACGCGACGCGCGAGCGAGTAGCCGTTGGTGTGCAGGCCCGAGGAGGAGATGCCGATGACGGCATCGCCCGGGGAAATCCGTGTGGCATCGACGACGCGGCGCCGCTCGACCGTGCCGACAATGAAGCCGGCCAGGTCGAAGTCGCGGGGCCGGTAGATGTCGGGCATCATCGCTGTTTCACCGCCGACCAGCGAGCAGCCGTTCTCGCGGCAGGCTTTGCCCAGACCCAGTACAATCGCCAGCAACGATTCAGGTGCAAGGTTCGAATGGGCGATGTAGTCCAGGAAGAAGAGCGGTCGAGCACCGAGAGTGAGGATGTCATTGACCGAATGGTTGACGATGTCGATGCCGACGGTGTCGTAGCGGCCGCAAAGCCGGGCCACTACAAGCTTGGTCCCGACGCCGTCGCAGCTCGCAACCAGCACCGGGTCGCGCAGCTTCGGGACCCGGCAGAGCGAGCCGAACAGACCGACTTCGGAGAGAACCTGCGGACCGTAGGTCGAACTCGCAATGCCGGCGATCCGGCGCTTGACCGCGTCCATCGCATTGATGTCGACGCCGGCGTCACGGTAGAGCATGGTTCAGTCGTTCGCCTGCTGAGCAACGGCGTCGCGGATGAAGAAGCGGAAAGTTTGCTGCGGGTTGGGCCGAAATCCCAGTCGCCAGAACAGGGTAGCGGCAAGGTTGCTGCTGAACATCCCAGCGAGGGCCGCGCGAGCGCCGCGTGCCTTCAACCAGCCGAGGACGTGGCAGACCAGCGCGGATCCGATACCGCGACGGCGTGAACCCGGCAGCACACCCAGCTCAAGGATGCTGCAATTGCCGCCTGCGGCGCCGGCAGGGGCATCAACAATGGCGTAACCAACCGGGGCGCCGGAGTTCTCCGCCAGCAGCACCTGTTCCGGGTCGAACCCGGATTTGCCGGCAATGAAGTCGAGATAGGCTTCGGTTATCGGCTCGCCTTGCCGCTCGCGGTCGTCGAAGGCCGACCCGGACAGGTCCAGTACGGTTGTCTTGTCCTCGGGAAGCAGCGCCGGCCGTAGAGAGAATCCCTCGGGGAGGCGCCGCGGCGGAATGTCTTCGAGGCCATGACGGAACCCGAGCATCGAAACCGGGTGTTCCTGGAATCCGAGCTCGATCATTACCGACGGGTGGACGGTGTCCGTGCTGCGCAGATGTACGCTGATGTTGCTGATCTCATGCCTCCTGGCAATTGCCGAGGCGGCCTCAAGCAACGGGTCGGTAAGGACGTGATAGGTCTCAAGATCGCGATACCCCCGTCTGAGCGTCAGGCCGAGTTGTACCGAGTCCATTCCCTTCCACCGGGTGGGTCGGGCGAACCCGTACCCGGCCATCTCCGAGCCATGCTCCAGCACCAGGCCGGTACCGTCTGCGAGCCAGGGCGTGGCGAAGAGTTGCTCGGTCTGCTCGACCGACATCCCCATCCTCGTCCCGAGTTCCTCAGAGTAATTCGCGACCAGCATGGCCACGCCGCGGGCGTCGTCCTGACGTAAGGGGCGAACTCGGGGTCGCACTGATTCGCGTCCGGCGGCGCGCGGTTCTGGTTCCATTCAGTGCACGACGCTCACGCGGGTCGTAACGGTGTTTCCGGCCGCAACCAGGCGGCAGAAGTAGACGCCGGGTGGCACGTGGCCGCAGTCCCAAGCATACGGGTCGGAAACGGCGGCCGTCGCCACTCGGCTGCCGTCCGGCGAGAAGATGTCAAGGCGGCCGGCAGCAGTGACAGGAGCAGTGCTGAAGTTGACGCGGCCGCGAGCGGGATTGGGCGCAGCGGTCAGGCCCGAGGGATAGATGGGCGCGGGCGACCTGGTCACGGGGAATCGGTTGGTGCCGATGGCGATCTCGAAGTCGACCGGCTGGACGTACGTACGGCCGGCGTCGTCGAAGCGCAGCTCCAGCCGCAACGGCACGTCCGTGCCGAGAGCGATGGCATTCGAAGCCCGTACGTGGAACTGGGTCGCGTGGTCGTCAACCGCACTGCCCCGGGCAGCGCTGGGGAACGAGAGTCCGGAGTCCAGCACCTGTACGCCGGCATTGCCCGACACGAGCTTCGCGGTCATCGCATACCCGGAATCCACCGGGTGAATAGCCCGGTTTCTGACCGTGAACCAGACGCCCGACGACTCGCCCGGGCTAAGCTGGTCGTTGCCGTCGGAGTCATCCAGTGTCACCGATACACCTTCGAAGTAGGCCCCGGCTACACGGGTCAGGTAGTACAGGTTC
>Ga0315277_10006387_pt1 | contig 15443 bp, 11 predicted proteins | sample YL17G05_15_MG_FD_203695 | JGI IMG/M metagenome (GOLD analysis project Ga0315277, IMG submission 203695) | Sediment microbial communities from Yellowstone Lake, YNP, Wyoming, USA - YL17G05_15 | ecosystem: Environmental > Aquatic > Freshwater > Lake > Sediment | place: USA: Wyoming | collected...
GGCGTCCCCTATCAGCCCCCCGACATAATTCTGGCCCCTGACAGCACCAGTGCTGTAGCACTGAGTCACAGTGTTAAGCTGGCATGTGCCCACCAACCCACCGATGCACCAACCTGCGCCGTTGACCACACACGTGCTATAGCACTGAACTAGATAACCGGTTTCTTCGCACCCCACCAGCCCACCGACATTGTGCGTGCCACTAACCACCCCCCTGCTGTAGCACTGAATCGCAGTACCGTTGTTTTCCCCCACCAGGCCCCCGACATCCCATTCGCCACTGACCGCACTGGTGCTGTAGCAGCGGGTCAGAGCACCATCGTTCCACCCCACCAGCCCGCCGACTTGGCCACCGGCGCGGACCGTGCCGGCGCTATGGCACTCGACGATTTCGGCGTCTGGCCACACGTATCCGGCCAACCCACCGATTTCTCCACCTGAACCAGCAACGTTGGCATCTACTATCCCCAGGTTTCTCGCTTGGCCCCGTAGTTGGCCAAACAAGCCCAGGTCGTCTTGCCCCGTGATCGTCAAACGGGAGATCACGTGCCCCTTGCCGTCAAAGACGCCGGTGAAGGAAGTCTCCTCTTCATCCCAGGGGTTTGACTGCACTGGCGCGATGACGGCCCTGTCGAAGACCTTGCCGCCGGGGAGGTTGGGGTCCAGGTCGATGTCGGCGGTCAGGATGAAGTGCTTGTCGTAGTCTTCGGGCGTCTCGCCGAGGGCGATCAGATCGGCGGCCGTGCCGATCTGGTACGGGTCGTTCGGCTCCCCCGTCCCGCCGCTGTATTTGGCATAGGCAGGCAAGGCGAAAAAGCAGACTGCGATCAGGAAAGGAATTGTCCGCAGGATCAGGGAGCTTCTCACTTCGACCATCGTCGATCCTCCATTCCCCCCAACTCCAGGCAAAGGCAGCGACTTGGCCGCCGGTACGCGGGCTATCGGCCCACTACGGAATTGCTGTCCTATAGTATAACCAATGGGCATTGTCCGCGTCAATTTCAAATCCCTGTAAATCGCTATGATAGACCCAAAGCGGTCAGGCGTGCACGAGTGTCATTGCAATCGCAGGGAGGCAATCTCGCCGCGCCGTAGCCCGCGATACAGGCGTTATTGCCAGGACCGCAGGCGCTCCGCTCGTCTCTGAAAGCTTTTCGACATGGAGTGGGCGCAGGTCTTGAGCAACAGGTCCTTTCTCGGGATCTCCCAGATCATGGGCAGCATCCGTTGTCAGTTGCCGGCCTTCGGTTGCAGAGCCGCTTTTTCCAGGGCGGCCAGCGCCCGCGTGTGATTGCCCTCATAGCCGCACCAGGCATCCACGATCCGGCCCTGCGGGTCGATGACGCAGCTCATCGGCATGGCCACTGTCTTGTTTCTGTAGTCAACGCGCACCGCCTTCCTGGCGATCCCGGAGCAATCGTGGATGATCGGGAACGTCGCCGGGTTGTCGCGCAGGAAGACCCGCATGATGCGCTTGTCGTCCACGCAGTTCAGGCCGAGAATCACCAGGCCGTTGTCTTTGTACTGCTCGTGCAGGCTTTGGAGGCCCGGCAATTCTTCACGGCACTGGGGCCAGCCGCACTGCCACAGGTAGAGCCAGACGACCTTGCCGCGATAGTCCGACAGCTTGATCTTGCCGCCGCGGAACGCAGACAACTCGAAATCCGGCGCCTCTTCCCCGTTTTTCGGGAGGAAATCGTCCTGCGTGGGCGCGCTCCAGAGCCGCCCATCCTCCGGCGGCGACCAGGCAAACGTCTTCGACGGGACGTCAGCGTTGACGCTGACGCCGGACCAGTGCTCGACGACGATCTCATTGTCCGCGACTCGCACGATCTCTTTGATCCGCCGCGGCAGATGGTCGCGCCGGGAGATCCAGAGATGACGAATTCGCTGGGCCTTCATATAGCTGATCTCGATAACGTCGCAATTCTCTTTCTCAACCTTGTCCGTGCCTCTGCTGCGAATCCCGTCAATATAGGGATCGAGGACGTCGGTGCGCCCGTGAAACGTGCTTGGATCGAGAATGCAGCCGAACCACGCGACCCCGAGCCGGGCGATCTCCCCGGCAATCGAGACATCGCGCGCCGGGACTGTTCTTCTCATATAGACGTTCAATTTCGTCTTCTCGTGGCTTTCAGTGTCATCGCACCAGAGGTAGGGCCGGTCCTCCGGCCAGAAGATCGAGAGGTTGCTGCCGTCACCGACCAGTACGGTACTCTTGTCCATGGGACTGTTGTTCACCTGGTCGACGCGGAAGAATCCGGGTTTCTTCAGGGAAACCTTGTAGTATGTGGTCCGGTAGTCCGGACTGGTGCAGGCGCTATTGTAGGAGAGGCTGTCGGCCTGGCGGATCGTCTGAATCATCGTTTCATACAGAGCGCGTGCGGCGGGCTCGTCCTTCACGATCATCGTGGGCCGCCATCGCTCAGGGGACACGCCGACGACGTAGAGCGCCCAGGCCTCCAGCACAATCGCCGCCGCAACGATGATCATCCATGTCCTGGTTCTCTTTGTCATCTGCACGGTCACGACCTCTCGATGAAAGAGACTCGAAAGCCAGATTTTGAAGTTCGAATTTGGTGTTTCGTGCTTTCACTCTTGCGGTGCTCAGTCCCGCGTGCGCGAGAATTGTCGCCGGGTGAGCAGGACGATTCCGGCCACGCTGTAGGCTGCGGTCAGAATGAAGCTGTGTACGACACAGGCGACGCTCTTCGGCAGGCTGAATTTCCCAACGGTCAGACTGAATTTGTCGTACTCTCCCTGGGCGAACTTGAACAGCAGCTCGAGCGGCGGCCAAAAGTACCGGACGAAGCCCATGAACACGCCTTTGCCGGCCTGCTGACCCAGGAAGCCCATCAACATGGTCACGATGAAGTAGCCGCAGGCGAAGACCACCAGTAATAGCAGGGAGTTGTACGTCCGGCGGATGACGACCGACAGCGTTGTTGACAGCGCTGCCCAGGTGTTGAACAGAAGCCAGGATGCGACCAGGTATGGGGCCAGGCCGTCAATGGACCCTTTTCTCATGATGGCGTAGAGAACCGTTGCGATGCCGCCGGCCAGGAGCAGGTTCACGGCGCCTTGCAGTGATAGCCCAAGCAGGCGGTACAGGTAGAGCTCGCCCCACCAGAAGGGTCTGGTCACCAGGACGCAGATTCGGCCGGAGGCGATGTCGTCCCCGAAGATGCCGGCGCTCAGGGCCAGGGGCAGCAGGAAGCCGCCCCAGATGAACACGAACCGCCCGTACTCCGCCGACTCCGGAAGGAACAGCCACCAGTAGACGCCGTAGATCGTCAGCCACGCGACGTGCACGATCCAGATGTAGCTTCCGCGAAAGAATGTCTCCTTGATCAGCTCATAGGCTCTCATCGGCTACGTCCTCTCATTGCACAGGCGCAAGAATACTTCCTCGATGTTTTCGCTTTGCAGCAGCACGCCGGTGATTCGTGCCCCGCCTTTGGCCAGGTTGCACACGATGTCGGGGACCTCCTCGGTGTCGCTGACGCCGATGACCAGTTCCGTATCGGATGCGCTGAGCACTTTGGAGGCCGGCAGGAGCTTTTCCGCGACCTGGGCGCCGCCGGAGACAAGCTCCACGCGCAGCTTTCCGGCCTGGCTCGCCGCAAGCTTGTCAGCAAAGCCGATCACCTGCCCGCGGTGCATGAAGAGGTAATCGCCGGTCAGCTTCTCCAACTCGCCCAGGCGATGCGAGCTGATGATGATCGTAGTGCCCGAATTGCGCAACTGCTTGAGCAAGTCGCGCAACTGGACGATGCCGATGGGATCGAGTCCGTTGCTCGGCTCGTCGAGCAGGAGCACCTGCGGCTTGTTCATGATCGCGATGGCCAGGGCGAGGCGCTGCTTCATGCCCTGGGAGAAATCCGCGCAGGGGCGGCGGGCAAACTCCTGCATCTGCAACTGCTCGATGGATTCGCCCACCTGCGTGGCAATGGCGTCGCGGGACAATCCCAGCAGCGCCCCGTGGTAGCGGAGGGTGGCCTTGGCGGAATAGCCCCCGATGAAGGCGGAATGTTCCGGCATGTACCCCAGGCCACGATGCGCCTGTATCGATCGGGGCGGATGCCCGCAAACGGCCAGGTCACCCTCCGTCGGCAGGATGAGCCCCGCGATCAGGTTCAACAGGGTGGATTTGCCTGCCCCGTTCGGGCCGATCAGGCCGACGATCTGGCCTTTATGCACCGACAGCGAGACATCTTTCAACGCGCAGACGCTCTTGGCACTGTGAGGCAACAGCTTGCCATAGACCTTGGTCAGCCGTCTGCACTCGACGACCGCCGGCGGCTTGCTCTCGCTGCGGGCGGTTTCCTGGACTATCTGTGTAAGCAAAATCTGCCTCCTTCAACGATCCGAGCAATCAAGAGTCTCCAGATGGAACATGTGACAGAACAAGCCTTACGATGTCATTGCGAGGAGCGCAGCGACGAAGCAATCTCAATCCCCAGGTTGAAAGATCGCTTCGCTGCGCTCGCAATGACGTATAAGTGACCTTTGATTCGCTTTTCATTTTGTCGACGGCCCTTTGGGCTCGGGGAATCGCCAAACCATGTCATGGCTCCCGCGCCGTTCGACCGGCTCGGCGATGCCGCCATCGTCCTTCTGGTCCTCGCCAACGCTGTACACGAGGAAGCCCTCGCCCTCCGCGCGGTAGTGCAGCGGTTGCTGCGAGAACGGATCGGTCACGTTCTTCAGATCGAGGGCATCGAGCGACTGGGGCCAGGCGCCGTGAGCCTGTTTGTATCGGAGCACAGCCAGGCCCGCGTGCGTCATACGGACGGTCATCGTCGTTCTGCAGTGGAACCACTGTATGCCCCAGACCATCGGCGTCACCTTGTCGCTCACGAAATTGTGTCCCATGAGCTTCTCAATCTCCTTGTATTCCGGCGACTCCCTGGGAACATAAGGGCTTTGAAGCAGCCGCACGGATTTGTTCATGATCTGCAGGTATGCCGCATGGTCGGCGATGAACCTGGGTTTGAAAGTCGTGAACCGGAAGGTCAGCCGATAAGGGAGCCCCGGCTCAGTGTCCTGCATTCCCCAGGGGTTCTTTCGCAGCATCTCGAACAACTCATCGTCGGGCAGGTTGAACAGCCATTTGCCCAGCAGCAGCCGCTCCGCGTCCACCGCGCGGACCATGGGCTGGACATCGTCCATGCTCACCAAAAGGCCGTCGATCTTGCTGTAGTTCTCGTCATCCGGCGGCGCGGTCTCGCACAGTGTTTGAATGGTCCCGCACGTGTAATTGATCATGGCCGTGCGAGTGAACTGACTTTCGACGCTTGGCTCATTGCGAGGCCCGTCCGCAAAACGCAGCACAGTGGGGATCATGTCCCAGGCTTTCTGAGGCCGGCCGGCCTTAGCCTCGAAATGCACTTTCGTGCCCACGATACGGATGAGGTCCCGCAAGTCCCCCGTGCCGGGTGCCTCCAGCGATAGACCATGATTGGCGTTGCCATCGAAGAATTGGCATGCGGGCCGCTGTGTTCCCTGCTCGATAGTCGAGATCGCCTGGACAACGACGTCCTGGGCCATCAATCGCTCCAATTCGGCGACCTCCTGTTTGTACCTTGCGAGTTTGTCCGGATCGTCGCTCTTCTTGAATGGCGCGGAGGAAAGCTCACCGAGCCGTTTGAGCAGGTTTCCCTCTTGGGTGACTTGTGCCTTCAGCATGGCGGCCGCACTCTTGTAGAGTACTGCGGCGTTCTGCTCGTCGGGGACCTTGGCAGGAGTCACGTCGGCCGCGTTCATGGGCCGGCCGTCCTTTTCCAAGGCTGCATACGCCTCGCGGAGCTTTGTCGTCGAGCGGGCCAGCGCGACGGCGTACAGCGTGCCCAGTCCAATAATGATGATGCCGATGCCTGCCAGTATCCGCTTCGATCTCCTGCGCATCTATCTCTCCTCTAGCGCCTTACGACCTGTCTCTCGCGACGCGTGCCCGTCCTGACCGCCATTCTCGGGTCGACGCCGGTTTTGTATCTTAGACGATGCAAACGTTGCGGCGTTAATCCAAAATTGTGGATTTGTCGTAAATTCCGGTACAGACTTGGCGCGTTAATGTGGGAGAAAAGGCGCGACGGGGCGACCTATTGCCAGGACCGGATTCGCTCCGCTCGCCTCTGGAAGGCTTGCGACATGGAATGGGCGCGGGCTTTGAGCAGAAATCGCCGGCCCTCGGGTGTCCGGGTGTGGACCAGCTCCGTCGGCCCGATGTATGTGGACCACATCTTGCGGAAGTACTCGGCCCACTCCTTGTTCTTGCCCAGAGCCTTCGGGACCGTGTGGTAGTCTTTGCGCATCAGCCAGCCGAGCGGGGTCTTGCGCACGAGGACGTATCGCGGATTCTCAATCGGGCCGAGCAACTCCTGAATCGCTTCCAGAAAGACCGATCGTTCGCGCGTCGTGCCGCCCTTGAGCGAGCAGGTCACGAATCCGTAGTTCTGCTCTCGCGTGATTACCTTCAGTTGCATGATACTGGTTTCGATGAGCTCGGCGCGGACCATGGCCTTGAGCACGGCCTTGCCGATCTGGCGCATGCTCGATGCGACGGAGCCGTGCCGCAGGAACAGCCACAGGGCCTTGAGGCACTTGGGCACCGCGGCAAGCGCGGCAAGTGCCGAAGCGATCGCGACGAGGAGCAGGAAGCCTCGGAAGGTCATCTGGTGCGAATTCCGCTCGGCGGACTGCATCATCAGCGAGAACATGGAAACGCCCCAGAACCACGCCTGCCACAGCAGTGCCAGGATCGTATGGCGGAAGACGAAATCGCGCGGCAGCACCAGCGGCGATGCGGCGACCTGCTCGACCATCTCGCCGTCCGGGGCGGAGCCGAGGGCCTGCTCCCAGTCGGTGATCAGCCTCGCCCGGTCCCGCGCCCTGTGCGTCATCGTGCCGTTGATGTGGTCCATCCTCGTGCTGTCGTAAGGCGGCTGACCCAGGCCGAGACGTCCGATGCCGCTCTCGATCCGGGGGCTCGTGAAGGACACGCCGACGAACGATTTGAACCGCCGGGCGAGCGTCTCCATGTCCTCGTTGAATTCCTTCGCCTTCTCCTCCTGGCAGACGAGATGCCAGATGTTCGCGGTCTTCAGCGGATTGCCTTCCAGCGTGCGGATGGCCCGGCCGCGCATCTGGTTCGACAGCATATACGACCCGACGAAGCTGGCCAGAATGAGCGAGTTCACCGACGGGGCGTCCCAGCCCTCGCCCAGCAGCGACGTGGTCCCGACGAGCACAGTGACACCGCCGCGATTGAACAGGCCGGTGATCAGGCTGACCATCTTGTGCTTGTCCGCCCCGCGGATCGTGACCTCGCAGTACCGGTCGTCGTGGGGCAGGGGCCGCACGGCGACATCCGCCGGTGCTACATCGGACTCCGGCGCGATCGTGCGCAGCAAGTCGCATGATTGCCGGGGCACGATCGTCAGTGTTCCCGTGAGGACGCCAAGCTTGATCGCATCTGTAGCGCTGCGGCGAATCTGCTCGAAGATCGGTGCGACGCCAAGTCTCTTGACGGGCTTGAGGTCTGCGCCGTCGGCGGGGAAGTCCGCCCGGCGGATGAAGTCGGTGAGAATGACCATTCTCAGGTCGGGCCCGAGACTTTCGCTCTCCAGCCGGACGATTTCTTCAACGCTCCGCAGTTTCGAGGCGCTGCGAATCAGCAGCCGTGCAATTTTCGTGGTACTCCGCAGGCTGACGGTCCGGCGTTCCACAATCCCGGCCCGCTTGGCGTCGCGCAGGATGCGATGGAACAACTCCTTGTGCGCGTCGTAATCTTTGGCGTGCGTGTAGAAGCAGCCCGCCAGCAGGGTTTCAAGCCACTCCATGTCCGGTTTCAGACACTTCCTGGGGCTCAGGCCGATGATGTGAAGCAGCTTTCGTGGCGGCTGGCTCCGGACGTGGTTCAGGAAGAACGCGACGCTCGAATAGAAGGCAGGGTCCTCAAGGATTTCCTCGACACAGGTCTTGGGCTCAGCGATGGATGGATGATTTTCCAGGACGCGGATGAATTCCTCGTTCGCGCATAGTCCCTGGACGAAGGTGTCCACCTCCTTGCGGAACTCACGGATTTCCTGCTGCTCGACCTGCAGGGGCGGCGTCATGTAGATGTAGTCCTGATGCGGGCACAAATTCTTCTGTCCGACCAATTCAGGGACGGAGATCTCCGAATCGATGGGCCCGCACAGGCCGATGTACCGCTCCCACTCGAAGGGCGAGACATCGAACGGGGCCGTGGCGGTCAGCGACACGATCTTTGGCTTGCCCAGTTGCTTCTTCAGGTCGGCCAGGCATTTCCACCATTCGTTTCTCAGGTGATGCGCCTCGTCGAGCACCAGGGTTTGCACGCCGATCTGCTTGAGCTGCTTCAGAAGAGCATCTCTTCCGGGGGCCTTTGTACCGGCCTGCGAATTCTCTTCAGCCTCGTCGTCCCGGCCGCTCGTGTAGACGCTGTGCAGCCCTTGGTAGGTGGAGACGGTGAGGAATCGCGGGTCGCGGATGCTCTTCGAGATCCAGTTGGGCACGCCGTTGCGACGGTCCATGAACAGGGCGACGAACCGGTCCACCCACTGGTCCCGGATGGCGACGGTCGGCGAGAGGATCAGCGTCGGGCGATTCATCCGCCGCATGACCTCCAGCCCGAGAACGGTCTTGCCCGAGCCCGGAGCGGCGATGATGTGCAAGTGGTCGTCGTCCAGGTGCTGCTCCAACTCGCTGATCACCCGCTGCTGGTAGCTGCGCCAGGATTTCTGAAATCGAATATTCGGAGGAAATGCGTTCATCAGTTATCGGTTGTAGACCAGCCGCCAGTAGGCATAGATTGCCGCCGCCTGCAGAAGCACGATAGCAGCCTGAACGATTTTGAAGCCGCGTTTCCGCATCTTATGTCTAAATAGCCCCTGCGCGACTATCGCGCCCGGGCTTCCCCCGAGCAACGCCGCAATATGCAAAGTCGCCTCGGGTACTCGGGTCCTGCCGATCACGGCCTGCCGTTTGTCATATCCGTAAAGGGCCAGCGTGACCACATTTACCCCGATCAAACCCGCATAAAGGGGCGCCAAGCCCATCCGCCACAGCAGCAGCGATACGCCTGCCGCCATGCACAGGCCAATGCCGAGAGTATACTGTAAGAGCTGATATTTGTGCATACTGCGCCATCGATCCAGCGACGAAAACCGTCAGTAAGCCAACTCGCTGAGCGATTGTCAACGACCTGCTGTGTCGTACTCCGGCGATCATCGGCGGCTTCTTCCGCAAAATACTGCATGGATCGGCCGCACCCTCCCCATCGGCGGGCGTATATGCAGGCGAAAACCCTGGCAGCCGTCTCCGCCTCGGCTTGATGATGTCGGCATTTATGATGATACCCTTGTAGTTGCGGGATTCAGGCGCTATGCTGTGTTCATTTCGCGACAAGGAGGAATGATGCCGCAGCGCACATCGACCGCAGCATCTGCCGTCCGGATGACGGACAAAATCCTTTTCGGCACGGTCCTGACTCTCACGATGGCCGGTCTGGTGTCGTGGTTCGGCTTCGACCAATGGCTCATTTCCCTCCTGTCTCAACCGCGGATGCATTGGCACGGCGGCTTCTGGGTGCACGTGTTCACGCGCCTTGGGAAGGTGTGGCTTCAAATCTGGCTCTTGCTGGTCTGGTTCCTGGTCTCGCGCCGGCGACACGCTGTTCTCACAGCGTTTCTGGCCCTGGCGATCGTCGGTGGCATCGTGAACCCGTTGAAGGTCACAATCGGGAGGCCTCGGCCGTATGAGGTACTGAAGGCCCAGGCTGCGGGCCAGGGCGACCGGCACTTCACGCACTGCCTGTCATTTCCTTCGGGGGATACAGCCGCGGCGTTCGCGGTCACGACGGCGATCTTGCCTGCCGTCGGGTGGCCCTTGCGGTTGCTGTTGCTGGGCGCCTGTGCAGGGATAGGAGGCCTGCGGGTTGCCGCGATGGCCCACTACCCGTCAGATGTCTTATGTGGTGCAGCGGCGGGCTTGTTGGCCGGGTGGCTGGCGATACGGCTGCTCGACCGATGGGGCCGGTCGGACCGAGCACTGCCGTTCGAGAGCCGGCTGATCTTCGCGGGAGTCATTGGCATACCGGAGGGCGTGTGCATATTTGAGGGGCCGGCCGAATTGCTCCTAGTTCTTCGGACGTACGGGTTGCTCGTTCTGTGCATCGTCGTGGCGACCGAGATCAGCAAGGCGATCAGAGGGATCGGGCCGGGCCGTCTTCTGCTGTTCCTGACGAAAATGCGCCCCATGGCGATGGCTCTGGGCTTTGCCGTGGTGATCGCCGAGAATGTGCTGGAGCGGGAAAAGCCGCATGAGTTGTCGCCGCTGGACCTATCGGTTTCACTTGTGGCTGCCGTCGGTTTCACGCTGGTCATTGCCGGGGCCATGATCAGGTTCTGGGCAGAGGGCAGCAGAGCCCGAGGGGAGATATTGGCTGTCGGTCCCTATGCGATCGTCCGGCACCCCCTCGTTTTGGGATCCTTTCTCGTGGTTTGCGGCATACTGCTGCAACTTCACGGCTGGCTGAATGGGCTTGTGATTCTCCCGTTATTCATCCTGTTATATGGGACGTCGCTGATCGGGGAGGAACGGTCATTGGCCCGGGAATTCGGCGATCGATGGCAGTCCTATAAAGCGGAGGTCCCGGCTGTCATTCCGTCGCTGCGCCGCCTGCCGCTTCTGCGAGATTGGAGTTCGTGGGACTGGAGGATCTATGCAGGCACGGCCGAAATCTGGATCACTCTCGTGCTCGTGTGTCTGCCATTTGTGATCGAATTCCTGGTGGAGGATCTCCTGTTTGAACGTCTGCTGGGAGTCTGAGGAGATGGCGGCGTTCTGAAGACTCCACGGGGATTCAGAAATGCTCAGGATGCCGACCGCGGAGTGTAGATCGGATTGCCGCAGCCCTCAATGAGGCCGGGTTCCGTTCTTCGCTGATTATGGCGATTCACTCGGACCGGAGCCCTATCGGCGCGGCTCGTTCACGTCGATGAAGAACGAGATCGGGAACTCCAGCGTGCCGTTCCAAATGGCTTTGATCGTCGGGTCCCTGTACGCGATGTTGGGGTCCGGCACAAGAACGAGCGTGGCTTTGTGGCGGCCTGGCGCCTCCACGGTCAGACCCGATGGGTCTACCGTGAAGTCACCGGAGCTTCCGGCTCTGGCGGAAAACTCCGCCGACCACAGTCCGTGCTGCGGGATCTCCCGCCCGTCCGGCAATCGCAGCGTGACGCTGAATGCGGCGGCCAGAGGCAGGTTCTCATAGGAGATTCCCGTGGACCCTCGGACCCATCGCTTGCCGGCGGGGGTCGAGAAGCCGGTTTCAATTGCGATATGTCTTGCCGAGAATGCTGCCCGCATAGCCTGATCAAGTTCCGGAGATGATACCAACTCGATCTCCTCCACGTTGTCTCCACCGACGACGACTTCGGACGGCACGGTGAAATCGCACTCGTAGGTGCGCCCAGGCTGCCACGTCGCCGGCTCCGGAATGAGCCAGGGCAAGCCATCGTGCAGATAGCCGAGGACAGCCGCCGCTCTGCTCGCACGTTCGATTCCCAGGGAGCACTGGATGCGCAGCTCAATCGGATATGTCCCCGGCTGCGTGTGGAAGCCCGGAACGTTCAGGCATGAGGTTCCGTGATCGAGCCTGTCGGAGCCGTGGTATTGCGCCATTCGCTGTCCGTTGACGGCGATTGTCTCTTCCTTCCACAGGAACCTGCGAAAACCCAGCTTGAAGGGCAGTTCCGTGGCTATCGTGATCGGTCGTCCGGTGGCGTAGGCCTTTCGCGTCACGATGTTCGGCCGCAGCAGCAGGGCCAGCGCACGTCCACCTTGTTCATCGGTGCCCGCATGGGCTTGAACCAACTCGACAAGATTGTCCGCGTGGTCCTGAGAAGGGTGCTTCTCAAAGCGAGCGATTGCCCTGCCCATCTGCCAGCTTCGGATCCTCGGCCCGGCCAGCACGAGAATCGCCAGAACGCCCACGACGCCAGCGATGGCAAAGACGATCCAGCGGAATATACGATGGACGCGTCCCCGCTTCACACGGGCCGTTCCTTTTGCCGAACTGTTTACACTCCGGACCGCCATCGTGCACCTCATCCCCCGAGCGGCTCGTAGAAACGGCCGGGGCGGGGGCCGAGGGTGTTGGTCAGGGCGCCGAGGGCCTCGATGGTGCAGTCGATGCGGTCGCCGGCCTTGAGGAAGTTGCCGGTGGCGACGCCGACGCCGGAAGGAGTGCCCGTGCAGATGACGTCGCCGGCCTCCAGAGTCACGATGTGGCTGAGGAACGAGACGATGTCGGCGACGGAGTAAATCATCTGCGAGGTATTGGCGTTCTGGCGGATTTGCCCGTTGACGGTCAGCGTCATCTTGAGGTTCTGCACGTCGGGAATCTCGTCGGCCGTGACGAGATAGGGTCCGAGCGGGCAGAAGCCGTCGGCCCACTTGCCGTTGAGCCAATCGTAGAACTCATCCCAGGGGCGCGCCTGGCGGTTTTTCGAGAACGTCACGCTGCGCGCGGACACGTCGTTGGCGATCGTATACCCTGCGACGCAACCCGGAGCGTCGCCTGGCGCGACGCATTTTGCCTTCGCGCCGATGACTACGGCCAGCTCCAGCTCGTAGTCGATCTGCTCGCTGTAGACGGGCCAGGGAATCGTCTCGCCCGGGCCGATGACGGCGGTGGACGGCATGAGGAACGGCCTCGGCACGGTCGTCTGCCTTGGCGAGTCCGACAGGCCCAGGTTGAAGCCCCGCTTGATCGCCGCCTCCTTGATGTGCTCGCTATAGTTGCCGGCCAGGGCGAGCACCTTGCCCGGCCGCGGGATCGGCGCCAGGAGTTTCACCGCCTCCAGCGGCGTCGCCTGTCGGCCGGACCGCGCCAGTTCTCGCACCTGATCGAGGCAGGACGGACCCCGCTCAAGGATCTCGACGACGCTTGCCGGGGGATTTGCTCCTTGCCACGACCGCGGGATGTCCACGACGCCTCGCTCGGCGAGGACGCCGCAGGACACGACTCCATCATAAATATAGCTGACAAGCTTCACGTTCGTATCTCTCCTGAAATTCAGCAGTTGCGCACTCGAGCAGCATTGTACCGGCCTTGGGTGTGGGCACAAGCCCGTACCTGGTGACAATCGGCACGTCCCAGAAAAGCATGGTCCCCATACGTGGAGACGTTGAACGACGGCAGAGTACGTCGCAAAACGTGTTCCCGTACCTGCCGGCGGCGCAAGGGATTTGTACCTTCCCGGCCTGGTGGCACGCGTCAGTCCTGGAAACCACGTTGTGTGCATCCGGTCCGGATACGGCCGTATTTCGCTCAAGTGAAGATCGGCCAAGGTCCGATTTTATGGGTATGAGCGCCACGTGCGTTGAACGCTGAGCGCGGCCGAACATGTTGATGAAGGGATGTCTAGTGATGACCCTGCGGGAGATTCTGAGCGGAACGAGTAGCTGGCTTCATGCCCACCGGTACGAGCCGGGCGGTTCGTGTGAGCCGGACCTCGACGATGACGGCTTGCTGACCACGGGACTCGATCCGGAGGACGATTTCGACGACGCTCAGTCCGCCGGGGCCGAAAGCGAGCCGATTGTGGTCAAGACGGTCACCTCCATGGATCGGCGCGAACCCATGGAAAGGCTCCAGGAGGGCTTCAATCAGCTCGTCGATCAGCTTCAGCAGATCAACGATCACCTGAGCCGACAGCTCTCGCAGCATGACGATCTCATGGACAAAGTCAGGCAGCTTCCCCGTACGCTGGAGACTTTGCCCTCGGCGGTGGAGAACCAGAAGCACCTCACGGCGCAACTCCTGGAGCAACTGAAGAGCACGACAGCGAAAGACCGGCAATTCAGGGAAGTGGTGGAGCGGATTCCTGTGGAAACCGCCCGGCAAACGGACACGCTGATCGACATCAACCATCAACTGGCGGCGGCGGCGGATATCGACGTGCAGTTCGCTGGAAGTGTCAACAAGTTCAAGATGTCGCTCGACCGGCTCAACGACAATACGATGGGCAACACCGAAGGCATCCTGCAGATGAGCCGGACCTTCGCCGCCAGCGATCGCTACCTCAAGGATGTCGTCGCCAGGCTCAGCAAGCGCTACACGTGGACGTTGGCCGGCGCCCTGGGCGTGTGTGTCGCCGTAATTGCCTCGCTCGTCGGCATTATCATATATCTCGCAAACTGACCTAAGCGAAGCCCTCCACGATCTTTAACGAGGCCGCTTTGCGCGCAGCCGGGTCTAATCCTTGCGCGTGCGCCGGGGCATGAGGGTCCGGAACAGGACGAAAGCAAGAGCCGCAACGCCGGCGGCAGCGACGAGCCACAGGAGAGCCATGAGCGCATCGGTCGACCCGATAGACCCGGCGACAAGGCGTGCGACCACGACATACGCATTTCCCCAGGCCCCCGAGCGGAAGAACGCCACGGGGATATGAGGGTCGCCGATGAAGGGACGCAGGACCCAGCCCATCTGGATGCCCACGAAGGCGTAGAGGAAGAACCACGTCCAGAGCAATTGCCGGTGACGCGAGGCGCGCCGGATGAGCGGGCCGTAGTAGCGGCGGACGACGATCTGGGCGGCGACGGTGGCGACGCCGAACATGAGAGCGTTGAAGAGGATCGCCTGCCGGTAATTGCCGCAGGACAGATACCAGAACGCCGTGATCGGCGCCAAACCCGCCAGGACCACGGTGATACAGGACTGCGTCGCAACGATGGCTCGCAGGACTTCGCGGAAGTCTTCTCGGAGGCCGGCGATCGTATTGATGACGAAAAAGCTCGGCAAACAAAGTGCGAAGGTGGCCAGGAGCAGCAGCGGCACCTTGACGCCGGAGTAGAGGAGTTGATGGAGCCGCCCCGGAGTCAGGCCGCTGTAGGTCCCCATGACCGCCCCGTAGAACAGGCCGCACGTGACCAGCAGGACCAGCAGCCATCGCAGACGACCTGACAGTGGGGCATCGGCTGCGAATACCCCGCGCCCCCGCAGAAAGTCATCTATGGCGCGTAAGAGTGCACACATCATTGACCGAGCAGACGGCTAAGTGTGCGAAACACGTCGACGAAGAAGTTCGCTTCGCGGTTGCGGAAGAGTTGGAAGGGCAGATCGGGCGAGCCGACAAACGGGCGAAGAATCCAGCCCATCTGTGCCCCCACCAGGGCGTAAATCGCGACCCACACCATGAAGGTCTTGCTCGCCGCGGTCCTGTCCCGCGAGACTGGTTGAGGCAGCGGCTTGGCCGGTGCGGTCTTCTGCGCGTCGGTTGCCAGTTCTTTGGTCGTTCCGGGCTCACGAGGCGTCGGGGCCAGCGGCAACTGTGCGGCTTCGAGGCTGGAGAGCATGGCGAGCAGAATCCTCAGTCCGATCAGACCCGCGACCGTGAAGAAAAACACGTTCAGCA
>Ga0315277_10006388_pt1 | contig 15443 bp, 11 predicted proteins | sample YL17G05_15_MG_FD_203695 | JGI IMG/M metagenome (GOLD analysis project Ga0315277, IMG submission 203695) | Sediment microbial communities from Yellowstone Lake, YNP, Wyoming, USA - YL17G05_15 | ecosystem: Environmental > Aquatic > Freshwater > Lake > Sediment | place: USA: Wyoming | collected...
AAGCCCAACGAAAGCACACCTTGCCAGCGTTGGCCATTGGAACAAAACTGGGATAAACGCACCTAACCCCGACCGGCTGGTTTTTGCGCAGCCCAGCCGGCGGCTAACAGCCGCCGAGCGAAAACGCGGGAAAACCCGGCGGCTGTTAGCCGCCGGCTAGCGCCACGACTTTTCTGACACTCAACAAACGAGTCACTCCCGGAATCTGCCCTACGGCTTGGCCGCGGCGGTCGGCCGGTCTCGGAACAGCAACTGCGAAAGCAGGTACAAGTCGTTTTTCCACACCGGCCACTCGTGCCCGCCGGAATCGACGTGCCAGATGTGCGGCACCTTCATCTCGTCCAGGGCGGCATGGAAGGGCTCGCTGATGTTCATCAACCGGTCGCGGTCGCCGCAGGAGACCCAGAGCAGCCGCAGTTTGCTGGCCGCGTCGGCGGGGTTGGCGATCAGGTCGGCGGCCCGCCTGGTGTTGGGGGCCGAGGAGAACCCGCCCACCCAGGCGAACGTCTCGAGATGCGTCAGGCCGAAGTTCAGCGATTGGCCGCCACCCATCGATAGGCCCGCCACCGCGCGGTGCTCACGGTCGGCCTGCACCGAGTAATGCGACCCGATGTAAGGGATCATGTCCTTGAGCAGATCGTCCTCGAACGCGGCATAGGCCTTAAACGGGTTGCCCTGGAAGGGGTTGGCCGGGGGCGGCTCGGCCGACGCCCGGCCGTTGGGCATCACGACGATCATCGGCAGGAGCTTCTTGTCGGCGTAGAGGTTATCGAGGACGACGTCGGCCGACCCCTTCTGCCGCCAGCCGGTCTCGTCGTCGCCGATGCCGTGCAGCAGGTAGAGCACGGGGTATTTGCCGTCCTTGGAGTAGCCCGGCGGCGTGTAGACCACCATCTTCCGCTTTACGCCGACGGTTTTTGAGTCGTACTCGACCGTTTCGACCTTGCCGCGCTCGATGCCCTCGCGGCGAACGTCGAAGCCTTTTGGCGCCGCGCCCTGCGGGGCCTCCGCCACTGCCGTCGGCACTGCCGCCCAACTCAAGCACCAGAGGACCAGCGCTGCTCCAAACCGGGACGTCGCTAAGCAGTTCATGTGTCAATCCTCCCCGCGTACGTGGGTTATGCTCTCGGGGACTACTGCCTCGGCACCCCAGAGCACCATCTCCTCGCTGACCGTGCCGGAGAAGATGTGGCCAGGATTGACCAGTCTACCAGATTCCTCCGGTTAGTCAACGGACGCGAGGCGCCAAAGCTGGGGCTTGCCTCCACCAGATCGAGGCGTGCATCATCGGGGCACCCGTCAACGCAGGCTGGACGGAACGCTACGCCAAGACGGCGGCCTCGTCCGGCGCCGAGAGTCGCGCCCGCAAGCGGCGGATTTCTTCGCGGTACTCCAGCCGCTCGGCCTGCCAGCGATGGGCCTGCTCGGTCAGCTCGGTTTCTCTTTGACGGAGCTGTTCCTCACGGGCGATCAAGCGGGCGGCCTGCTTGTCGGCCTCCTCCTGCCGCTTGGCGACCCACTCTTGGAATTCGCGCTTCTGTCGCGACAGCTTCTCGTGTTGCTCGGCCAACTGGCCGCGGATGGTCTCGAGCTCGTCCTTCTGCTGCTGAAGCTCGGCCTCGGTCAGCCGATAGTGGTCGGCCAGCTTGCTGCGGATCCGCCCCAGCGACCGGGTCAAGGCGGCCGGTGGTGCAGCGCCGGAGAGTTGCACCCAAAGCTCCTCGGTGGCCAGCCGCAGCTCGAGCGTCTCGCGGTGCATGCGGCTCAGTTCCCCGCGGAGTTGCTCCAGGGCGGCCCGGCATCGGTCGACGTGCTCGCTGCGGCGCTGGACGGCCTGACGCTGCTTCTCCAGCTCGGCCGTCACGCGGCGCTGCTCTTCGGCCAATCGCTGTCGCTGCAAGCGGCGCTCTTCCTGGGCCTCCCGGTGAGTCTCGGACAACTGGTCGCGGAGTTCTTGGGTCTCGGCCTGGGCGTCTGCCAGTCGGGCTTCGGCCTCGTCGAGTTGTCGGCGCCTGGCCTCCAGCGCTTCCGCCGTGCGGCGGAGCACCTCCTCGCGGGCGAGCAGCTCGGGGCTGGGCCCCGCCGCCTTGGTTTGGGCCTTGGCGTCGGCGGTGTCGGCCTGGTTGCGTCGGGCGGCGTCGGCAGCCGCCAGCCGGGCCAGACGTTTCTCCACCTCGCGCTGCTGCCCCTCCAGTTCACGGCTCCGCCGGTCCAGTTCCGCCTCGCGCTCGCCCAGCCAGAGCCGGGCAGTGCGGGCGTCTCGCTCCAGTTGGGCAATCTGGGCGTTTAGCTCCGCCTGGCGATGGTCGAGTTCCTTCTGTCGGATGCGGAGGTGGGAAGCCAGTTGGTCGGCCTGCATCCGCAACTGCTCGGCTGTCGCCTGGTCCGGCAGCGGCTCCTGCGGTGGGGTCTCGGCTGCCGGTGCGGCCCCTTCCGGCTTCACCATCTGGTGGGCGGGGTCTACCCGAGTGCCGGTTGGCACCTTGTCTATCTGCAATGTGGATGGTTCCTGGCGACATTCGGTATTTGGCTGGGACATGACGACGGCCGTTCGGGTGGCAATGTAGGGGCTGCGGAGAGTTGGCGCGGAGACTCTTGCGTCCTGAGTTGCCTCGGAGGTATGGCGGGTTGAATCATTACCGGGGAAGGGCGCGTCGGCGCGTTACACTCCGCGCAATCGGCAAGGTTTTCCCAGGTCCCTTGATCGGCACATCGGCCGCCCGAGTTTACCCCAAGTGGTTTTGCGGGCCTCTAGTGGTGGAGGAGGCGCCGCCTTGGACCACGGCGGTCAAGAAACGGGGAAGGGCAGAGAAAATAGAGAGGCCCGGCGCGGCCCACGAAGCCACGACCGGCGGTCGCGCCGTAATGCACCTGACATCAGAACCGTATACGACGCCGGCACTTACGGCCCACCCAACGGCGTCGCCCCTAGGCCGTGGCCTGATCAATGGCGTCCTGCAAGCGGTGTTTCGGTTGCACGCCCACGAAGCGGTCGACCACCTGGCCGTTCTTGAAGATCATCAACGTGGGAATACTGCTGATGCTGTAGCCGGCCGCGGTCTTGGGGCTATCGTCGACGTTCATCTTGGCGACCTTGATCGACCCTGCGTTCTGGGCGGCCAGTTCCTCGACCACCGGGGCCACCATCCGGCAGGGACCACACCAAGGGGCCCAGAAGTCGACCAACACCGGCTGAGCGGATTGCAGGACCTCGGCCTCGAAATTGGCGTCAGACAGTTCGTTCACGTCGGCCATGAAACAGATCTCCTTGCTGCTGCGTGTTCCCAACCTGACCCACGCGACGGCTCAGACACCTATCAGGGGGGCCAAAATGGGCAGATCGGTAAGAAGGGCGGGCCATCGAGGGGAAGGTCTTCTCCTGCACCCGGCACGAACCCTGGCCATTATAGGACCGCGGTCCCGGCCGTCAACGAAACCCCAGCAGGGTGTGTGCCAAGTTTTCCTGGCAGATGCGGGGGTGGCTGGTGGTCAGCCGCAGGCTGCCCCCAGCAGGTTTATCTGGGGGCTCGCTGCGCTCGACGCCAGCCACCCCGAGCACCGAGTTGCCAGGAAAACTTGCCACACACCCGGCAGGCGACCCCCGGGAACCGCTCAAGAAACCGCGCCGCCCCTATTTGCCCAGCCGACTCAACTCTTCGTCCGCGAGCCAACCAGTTCGGCGAGCACTGCGCGGAGTTTCTTCATGGTAACGGGCATAGGCAGGACCACACGGTGATCGGCGGTGCTGGCCTTTTTCCGCCAGCCGTGCTGGCTCTCGTCCAGCAGCAGTACGGCAGGGATGAAACTGGTCCGGCTGTCTTCCGCCAAGCCGTTGAACGCCTCCAGGGCCGGTTTGCCGATCTGCTGGGCATTGATCACGACGCATTCGGCGGCGGCGGCGTCTTGCTGGAATCGGTGGAGCGCCCGGGCGGGGTCACTGGTCAGCAGCACGCGGTAACCCGCCCGCTTGAAGCCGTCGCGAAAGATGTCCTGCATCTGGCCGTCCGACTCGACCACCATCACCGAGGGTCGCTCTTCGGGAGGCACGGTCCTGGCGGCCAGCCGGTCGTCGTCCGGCTGGGCCTTCTCCGCCTGCAAGCCTTTCCGAGCGCCGTCGTCCGGCGGCTCTTCTTCCAGCCGTTTGGCGGCGATTCTTAGATCACTGAGCATGTTGCCGGGAGATTGGTAGCGGCGGTCCGGGTCGAGCGTCATCGCCTTATTGACCACCAGCGCCACCGAGTCGGGGATCGCCGGATCGACGTTCTTGACGGGCGGGACCTTCAGGAAGCGGGATTTGCTGAGCCGTTTCAGCCGGTCGCGGGTCTCGGAGAGCGGCGGCCTGCCGGTCAACATGTTGTAGTAGATGCAGCCGAGGAAGTAGATGTCGCTGCGGGTGTCGTCTTTGCGCACGCCGGTCACCCGTTCCAAGGCGGCGTAGTCGATGGTCCGCCCGTTGGGCAGGTCGGCCAGGACGTCCTCGGTCAGCGTCTCATCCAAGGCCGCCAGCCCGAAGTCGACCAGCTTGGCCTCTCCCCGGCTGGAGACCAACACGTTGTTCATTTTCAGGTCGCGGTGGGTCACGCCGCGCTCGAAGGCGTAGGCCATTCCGGCGACGATGTCGGACATCAGGCGGGTGGCTTCGACGGGCCCGATTCTCTGGCGTATTTTGACGAACTCCCGCAGATTCCGCCCTTCGACAAACTCCATGACCAAGAAATGCGTCTTCCCCTGCGAGACCACGTCATAAACGGGGACGATGTTGGGGTGACGCAGCGAGCAGCCGACCCTGCCCTCGCGGACGAACTGGTCGAACTGCGCGGGGCTGTCGCTATAGCGGTTCCGCAGCACCTTGACCGCGACCACCTGACCCGTCTGGTGGTGCACCGCCCGGTAGACACGGGCGAACGTGCCGCTGCCGACCAGGTAGAGGACCTTGTAGTCGCGGAAGAAAAAGCCCGATCGCTCCCCCTTCAGGAGGCGTTCGACCTGGTAATTGGTCAGAAACTCGCGGCGGACCAGCAACTGGATCAATTCGTTGGCCCGGACGTTGCGGCTACCGAAAGACGCCCAGACCTCCCGCAACTGCCGCTCATCCAGCAGTCCCAGGTCGAAGGCGTGCTGTGCCACAGTCTCGGCAGATGGATTGCCCATCCCGATTCCCACGCATGCTGATTAAGAGTTATGGGATGATGCCGCGAGGATAAACGCGAATATGGTATAGATTGCGGTGGACTCTCTCATCCCTTCAACCCTTATCGTATGATCGGGGTGTCTCCCTCACAATGACCATGGAGAGTGGATATGCTCCACCCAGAAGACTAAACCAGCCGCGGCCCGGACGCCGGATCGGTCGCTGGCACAGCGCCAAAATCAAGGCACTCCGGCCCGGGGAGACATCGGGCCGGAGTGCTGCGGGGCAAGGCATCTGTACTCTTGGGGCGTCGCTACTGGGAGGGTTCCTCGAACTTGCGACGATACTCATCGCGTTCGCGTCGGGTGGCCTCGAGATCGAACGCCAGGTATTTCATGTCCAGCCGCAATTGGCTCAGCGCGTCTTGCACCAGCGAGAGGATCCGACGGCGACGCCTGGTGCTGTCGATTACCCGGACCAGTGCAGAATCAACTTTCTCACGGTGTTCAGCGGGCAGTTGGCCAATGGCGGCCGCCAGGTCGACGAGCTCTCGGGGGACCTCGAGGGCGTCGGGTCGGACAATGCGTGCTTGCTCGCTCATGTGGGCCTCCTTCGGCGAATAGAACACCGCTTCAGAAAAGCACGCCCCGTGCCGGAGTTGCCAAGGTTGGCGGGAAGACATCCTAAAGCGTGTCGTGCCAAGCAGTTGCGAATCTCGGCCAATCCTTGCCCTTTGGCCGTAGTGTGAGAAAACGCCACGTTTGATCTGGATGCTCTTCGCAAATCTTGATACAAGCACGCCTTACGTCGAAGTTGCCCTCAGTCCCGCGGCGTTGTTTTTCTGCCACAGGAGCGGCGGCGGCAGACCGTAGGCCAAGCCGCCCGCGGCCCGTCCTGCCGGCAGCCCTGATCGCCAATCCACAACGCGGCGTAGCCGCAACCAAGCGGCGGGCAAGCCCCAATGCCGTTCAATTGGACGCGATATCAAGGAGGATCAAGTGGCACCGGCGTCTCGCCGGTGTGACGCAACTCATGGCGATGCATTCACTTGGATCACACCGGCGAGACGCCGGTGCCACTGTGCTGACGCCGCGTTGACCCGCAATTGAACAGTATTGGGGCAAGCCCGCCCGCTAAACCCGGATTATTCATAGCGGCCAAATGTAGGACAGGCATCTTGCCTGTCTTTCCAAACACAGGCTGGAAGCCTGTGCTACGGCATCCTATGAATAATGCGGGCTAAACGCTTGAAATCGCAACACTTACAAGCATCTGAGACTCTAATCCCCAATCCCAAATCCCCAATCCCAAATCCCCAATCCCCCCCTCCCCATGCCCCGCCTCGCCTCAGTGCTGATCGCCGCGGCTGGGACGCTGACGCTCCCCGCCTGGGCCGACGCCCAGACAGCCTGGTACGAAGGGTTCGAAGGTCCCCAGCCGACCTGGCACGATGCCGGAGGAGACGCCCCGTACCAGGTCCAGCAGCACCGGCGGGTCCGGGGCGAGGCGCACACCGGCGAGGGTTGCGAGCGAGTGACCGTGGCGGGCAACCTGGGCACCTACGTCTATTTCAGCCACGAGGCGGGCCAGCCGCGGGTGATCGACGACTTGATGCCCAGCGTCTGGATCAAGGCAGATCGACCCGGTCTGCAGATCCTCGCCCGCGTGGCGCTCCCCCGCACCGAGGATCCCCGCAGCGGCCGGCCGGTCACGACGCTGGTGCACGGCTCCACGTACACCAAGGTCGGCTCCTGGCAGCAACTGAGGATCGAGGACGTCCCGCGGCTGCTTGCCCGGCAAATCCGCATCCTGCGGACCCAACTGGGGCCCGGCGTGGATGGGCGGGAGGCCTACGTGGAGCGGATCTTGTTGAACGTGTACGGTGGTCCGGGCGTGACGAACGTCTGGATCGACGACCTGGACATTGCCGGCTTCGTGACTCGCCCATCCGGCCCGGCAGAACCGGCCACCCCGCCCGGCGGAGCGGCTTCGGCCGCGACTGCCAGCCCGGATCGCTCCCGCGTCGAGCTGGTCGGATCGGTGCTGACGGTTGAAGGCCGGCCGTTCTTTCCCCGCATCATCCGGCACCAGGGTGAGCCGTTGGCCTTCTTGAAGCGGGTGGGGTTCAACACAGTGTGGTTGACGAGGCTTCCTCCGCCGGAGGTCCTCGAGGAGGCGGATCAGGTGGGTCTGTGGCTGGTGTGTCCGCCGCCCCGGCCGGCCGGCTTGGATTCGCCCGACCAGCAGGTCGCCGCACTGGCCGAGATCGGCGCGGAGTACGGTCGCGTGTTGGCCTGGGACCTGGGCCGAGGGCTCTCCAGGGACCAGCTTGAACTGACCAGGCGTTGGGCCGAGCAGGTCCGCCTGGCCGACCGCCATCGGGGGCGGCCCCTGGTCTGCCTGCCCGATTGTGAATTGCGCGGCTACAGCCGGCAGGTCGACGTGTTACTGCTGGACCGCCAGCCGTTGGGCACCAGCCTGGAGTTGACCGACTATGGCCACTGGATCGGCGGGCAATCGCGGCTGGCCCCGGGGACCCCGATCTGGGCCGGCGTGCAGACGCAGCCGGCGGCGGCACTGCGGCGGCAGCTTGCCGCCCTGGACCCGGGCCGCCCCCCGCCGCTGGCCGTCTCGAGCGAGCAGGTTCGCTTGCTGGCCTACACGGCGGTTGCCTCCGGCAGTCGCGGGCTGGTGTTTCAATCGGAGACGCCACTGGATGCGAGCGATCCGGAGACCCGCGACCGGGCGACGGCCCTGGAACTGTTGAACTTGGAGCTTCAGCTCGTCGAGCCGTGGGCCGCCGCCGGCAGCCCGCTCGCCGCCGCCGAGGGAAGCGAGCGGGAATTGACCGGCAACGTGCTGGGGGCCAACCGGTCCCGGCTGCTGATACCAATCTGGTCGGCTCCGGGGGCCCAGTTCGTCGCCGGTCAGTCGGCCGGCAATCGCGTCTGGTATCTGGTGCCCGGCGTGCCGGAGACGAACAAGGCCTATCAGCTCACCCCCGGGGGATTGCAGCCGCCCCAGGGCCAGCAGCGAGAAACCGGCGGCGTGCGGATCACCTTGGAGGAGTTCGATCTGACCGGCCCGGTGCTCTTTGCCCACGATCCGCTGGTGATCAGCAGCCTGGCGCATCGAACGGAGCTGATTGGGGCGCGGGCGGCCGAAATCGCCCGCTACCTGGCCGTGCGAAAACTCTACACGGTCCGGGAGGTCACCGGGCAACTCGCCCGGCGCCGCCCGACCGACCTCCGGTCGGTGCCCGGCACCCGGCCGGCCGGCCCGGCGGCCCAGTGGATCGACGCCGCCCAGGACGGGCTGCGGCAGTGCGACGGACATCTGGCGGCCAAGGATTACCCGAAGGCCTATTTGGACGCGCGGCGGGCGATGCGGTCGTTGCGGATGGTCGAGCGGGCGTATTGGGAGGCGGCCACCCGGCAGCTACCTTCACCGGTAACCAGTCCGGCCACCGTCAGCTTCGCCACACTCCCCTGGCAATCGACCCTGATCGACCGGATCGCCTCCTCGCGGCCGGGGCCGAATCGCCTCCCCGGCGGCGGCTTCGAGGACCTCGGTGCGATGCTCGCTGCCGGCTGGAGCCACCTGCGATACCCCTGTGTCGGGCTGCAAACGTCGGCCGACTTGGTGGCCGGGGCGGCCCATTCCGGCAACGGCGGTCTGTGTCTGAGCGTCCGTGGCGAGAATCCGGCCATGCCCCCCGCGGTGGTCGAGACGTCCCCGGTATGGATCACCAGTCCGGCCTTCCCGGTCGAGGCCGGACAACTGGTCTGTATCCAGGGTTGGGTGCAGGTCCCCGCGGCGGTTACCGGCAGCGTCGACGGCCTGTTGATCATCGACTCGCTGGGCGGCGAGGCCCTGGCCCAGCGGATCGGACAGACCGACGGCTGGCAGCAGTTTACCCTCTATCGCTTGGCGCCCGAGTCGGGACGAATGAGCATCACGTTCGCCCTTTCCGGCCTGGGCGAGGTCTGGCTTGACGACGTGAGCGTCCGGTGCCTCGAACCGGCCGGCAGTGGCCGCCTCACGCAACTGCCGTTGGCGAACCCTCCGCCACGCTGAGACTAGCAGGGCACGCCCTGTGGCGGTTGAGAGTTGAGGGTCGAGGGTTGAGGGTTGAGGGTTGAGAGTTGAAGGGGTCGCGTGTGGGGGTCTTTCCCCTGATTGACGGTTGGCCGCCGCCGCGGTATCTTCGCTGCTGACGTGTCCGTTTAGGACCGTGTGCCAAACAACTTCCCGATTTCGCGTTTGGAGTTTAGCGGCCGACGGCACGTTGGCCTTGAGTGGCTGCGGGGAACAACAATGCACCGTGGGTCGCCGTACCGGCGACCGCTAAACGGCCAAGTCGGGAAGTTGTTTGGTACGCAATGTTTAGCCGCCGCGGCCACGCGGCGCTTTGTCCCGGCATCACCACCAGCGGCAGATATTCGGAAGGAAACCAGACGGGTGCATTCCGGCGACGGGTGGTTGGGGTCGACGGGCACCGACGCGAAGCGTAGGTCGATGAGCCCCCAGACCGCCGCATTTCCGGGGGCTCGCTGACGCTCGACCCCGGCCACCCAAAGCCCGACCATCCCAACCTGGAAATACTGATTACCGAAACCACACAGGGGGACGCCAAAGTGTTCGTGCTAGACAGCTATCCGGTGGCCGTGGTCTTCTGCGTGATCACGATGCTCTGCTGGGGATCGTGGGCCAACACGCAAAAACTGGCGGGCAAGACCTGGCGGTTTGAACTGTACTACTGGGACTACGTGTTCGGCGTGATGCTGATGGCCCTGATCTTCGCCTTCAGCATGGGAAGCACCGGCGGAAGCGGGCGGAGCTTCCTCCAAGACGTCAAACAGGCCGAGGCGGCCAATCTCGGGTGGGCCCTGCTGGGCGGCGTGGTCTTCAACGCCGCCAATATCCTGCTGGTGGCCGCCATCGCGGTGGCCGGCATGTCCGTGGCCTTTCCCGTAGGAATCGGCCTGGCGCTGGCCGTCGGCGTGGTGGTCAACTACGCCGATGATCCGACCGGCAACGCCGTGGTGCTGTTCGTGGGCGTGGCGTTCGTCGCGGCCGCCATCATCCTCGACGCGATGGCCTACCGCAAGCTCCCCGGCCAGGCCAAAGGGGCCGGCGCCAAGGGGCTGACCCTCTCCGTGCTCTGCGGCATCTTGATGGGGCTGTTCTACCTGTTGGTCGCCAAGTCGATGGCCAAGGTGGAACTCCCCGGCGGCGAGCCCCTGCCCGTGACCACGGAGAACCTCCAAGCAGGCGTCCTGCAAGCAGGGAAACTCACGTCGTATACGGCGACGGTCTTCTTCTCCTTGGGCGTCCTGTTGAGCAACTTCCTCTTCAACACGGCCATCATGCTCAAACCGGTCCAAGGCACCCCGGTGGCCCCGTCCGATTACCTCAAGGGGACCTCCGGCGATCATCTCTGGGGCGTGGTGGGCGGTTGTATCTGGGCGGTCGGCATGACCTTCAGCATCATCGCCGCCGGACAGGCCGGCTTCGCCATTTCCTACGGCCTGGGCCAAGGGGCAACCATGGTGGCCGCCTTGTGGGGTGTGTTCATCTGGAAGGAGTTCCGCGACGCCCCCCCGGGCACCAACCGCTTGTTGGCGCTGATGTTTGCCGGATACTTCATCGGTCTGGCGCTGATCATCGTGGCGCGAAAATGGGACGACATCTTCCAGGTAGCGCACGTATTCTGACGGAAGGCAATCTCCAGATGAAAACCCCTCGCATCGTCGTCGTCGGCAGCTCGAACACCGACATGGTCGTCAAAGGGCAGCGGCTCCCCGGGCCCGGCGAGACCGTGACCGGCGGCACGTTCGTGATGGCCCCCGGCGGCAAGGGCGCCAACCAGGCAGTGGCCGCCGCCCGATTGGGCGCGGAGGTCAGCCTCGTCGCCAGGGTCGGCCAGGACATGTTCGGCGATCAGGCCGTCGAAGGCTACCGGAAGGAAGGCATCCTCACCGACCTGATCGTCCGCGACCCGCAAAACCACACCGGCGTGGCCCTGATCCTGGTCGATCGGCGGGGCGAGAACTTGATCTCCGTGGCCTCCGGAGCCAACCACGACTTGAGGCCGCAAGACGTGCAGCGGGCAACCGACCGGATCAAGGCGGCCGACGTGGTGCTGCTGCAGTTGGAGATCCCCATGGAGACCGTGCAGTTCGCGGCCCGGCTGGCGGCCGAGGCCGGGGTGAAAGTGATCCTGGATCCGGCCCCCGCCCCCGACGTTCCGCTGGAAGATCGGCTGCTGCGGAGTGTGACCTGCCTGACGCCCAACGAGTCGGAGGCCGAACGGCTGACCGGCATCTGCGTCCGCGACGAGGATTCCGCCCGGGCGGCGGCGGAGAAGCTGCTCCAGAGCGGTGCCCGCCGGGTGATCGTCACCCTAGGGGCCAAGGGGGCGTTGCTGGCCGGCAGGGAAGAGACTGTAGAGACTGTGATGATTCCCGGATACCCCGTCCAGGCCCTGGACAGCACGGCCGCGGGCGACGCCTTCAACGGCGGATTGGGCGCCGCCCTGGCCCGCGGCCTCTCCTGGGAAGAGGCGGTCCGCGAGGCGAACCTCGTCGGTGCCTTGTCCGTAACACGGCTGGGCGCCCAGCCGTCGCTGCCCACGGCCGACGAGGTCCGCCGCTTTACAGAAACACTCGCCAGGCAGTGACCCCCGGTGGTCAGCCCGGTAGACGTCGGTGGCAATTCATTGCCACCCTGTTACCAGAGGACTCCAACAGGTGAGGGCGGCACGTGGGGGTGGCAATTCATTGCCACCCCGTCACCAGAGGACCCCTCCAGGCGAACGCGGCCCACCAACAGAGTCGGCCGAGAAGATGAACGAAGAACTCTTCAACCGGATCCTCGACCCGATCCGCTCGGTCGGCGGCGATCTGCTCATTTATGGTGTCGCCGCGGTCATCGCGGTCCTGGTTTTGATCATCGTCTGGAAGATCGTCGCCGGGCGCCGACGCGAGCTGCCCCCGCCGGCACCCGACCTGGCCGTCGACGTGAACTCGCTGGGAACCGCGGGACCTCCTGCCGCCGGGCCGACCCTCGAGCACTACAACGTGCCGGTGCGGCTCGCGGCCGTCGTGCTGGCGCCGACCGGGCGGGGCAGTGATTTGCCCCCCTTCGATCAGCTCCCCCCACTGATCGACCACATCGTCCCCGGCCTGGCCCAGGTGGTGGCCGCGCACCGGCCGCTCATCCGCCGCTGGCCCGCGCAGCTCAGCGCCGAAGGCTTCGCCCATACGTTCTTCGCCCAGGTCAGGCTCCCGGGCGACCGCGGCAAGGGCACGCCCTGGTGCTCAGTGGCGGGACGGTTTCTGGTCGGCCGCCGGCCCCTGATGGCCGGGCTGGTGATGCGGGCCGCAGCAGCCAACAACTTCAGCCAGTCGATCGTCCAGCGCGAGCACGAGTGGCTGGGCATCCTGCGGGTGAAGGGTGGGTAGTGGTGAGTGGGTAGTGGATGGTGAATAGTGGATAGTGGATAGTGGATAGTGAATAGTGGATAGTGAATAGTGGATAGTGGATAGTGAAGAATGAAGGGCAAACGCCCACGGGCTGCGGCCCGTGGGGTCTTCGCCGTACTGGGTACTCGGTACTGGGTACTCGGTATTCAGTACTGCGTACTCGGTACTCGTACTCGCGCGTGGGCTGGCTGGAAGAACAAGAACTCGACGCCCAGATGACTGCTCAGTGCGCCCGCCCCAACATTCCCATGAAACGCCCTCCCGACAGGCTCCGCCGCGATGCACTGCAGATCTGGCAGGCCGGCGTCGACGCGGTCCGCTCGCAGCGCCTGGTCCGCGGAGCGCTGCGCGTGGAGGGTTCCGCCCTGCTAATCGGCAATGAACGACTGCCGCTCGACGCCGTCCGCCGCATCGCCGTCGTGGGAGCCGGCAAGGCGGGGGCGGGGATGGCCGCCGCGGTCGAGGAGCTGCTCGGGCCGCGGCTGATCGAGCAGAAGCAGCTTGCCGGCTGGGTCAACGTCCCGGCCGACTGCGTGCGGCAGCTCACGCGGATCAAGCTGCACGCCGCCCGGCCGCCGGGCGTCAACGAGCCCACGCCTGCCGGGGCCGCCGGCTCGCTGGAGATCTTGCGGATCGTCGAGTCGCTCGGCCCGGATGACCTCTGTCTGTGCCTGATCTCCGGCGGCGGCTCGGCCCTGATGCCGGCCCCGGTCGAAGGCATCACTTTGGACGACAAGCTGGCGGTCACCCGGCACCTCAGCGCCGCCGGGGCAAATATCGAGCAGCTCAACACGGTCCGCAAACAGCTCAGCCGCATTAAGGGCGGCGGCCTGGCCCGCGCTTGCCGCGCCGGTCGGCTGGTCTCGCTAATCATCTCCGACGTGCTGGGCGATCCGCTGGACGTGATCGCCTCGGGCCCGACGGTGGAGGACAGCTCGACGCCCCAGGCCGCGCTGAAGGTGCTCGATACCTTCGCCGCCCGCAACAGCGGAATCTCGCCCAAGGTGTTCGAGTACCTCGAGCACAAGCAGCACGCCGAGCAGCCCCGCCCGACGTGCGAGGTGACGAACCTCGTGATCGGCAACAACGCCACGGCCGTCGACGCCGCCGGCCTGGAGGCCGAGCGGCTGGGGTATTCCCACGCGATGCTCAGTGCCGAGCGGTCGGAGGGCCCGGCCGAGCAGGTCGGCCGCCACCTGGCCGAGATGGCCCTCAGGATGCGCGACCAGCGCGGCCCCAATTGCCTCATCAGCGGCGGCGAACCGGTGGTCACACTGGTCGACGAGTCAAGGCGGGGACTGGGCGGACGCAACCAGCAGTTGGTGCTGGCGGCGCTAGAGCGCCTGGCCGACGACGGGGCAAAGGGCATCGTGCTGCTCTCCGGCGGCACCGACGGCGAGGACGGGCCGACCGACGCCGCCGGGGCCATCCTCGATGCCGCCGTCCTCTCCGCCGCCCGGCAGCAACACCTCGACCCGGCCGACTACCTCGCCCGCAACGACGCCTACCATTTCTTCCAGCCACTCGACGCCCTGATCCAGACCGGCCCCACTCACACAAACGTCTGCGACGTGCGGGTGGTGGTCGTTGATCGGATGGAGTAGCCCTACCTTTTGACTTGGAACTGCAAGCACCTTGCGAACGCGACGATTCTGCCTCGAATCTACCAGGTCCTGACGGACTTGGGATGTCGGATCACGATCATTTGCACGCCGGAAGAAATGGTGAATGATGATTCAGAAGACGACTAATCGCGATGCAATTATCGACGAGATTCATCGCACCCGTGAGCGGATGGCCGAGAAGCTCGGCGGCGACATAGCTGCCATTCTGGAAGACGCCCGGAAACGACAAGAGGCCTCCGGCCGTGCCGTTTGGCAAGGTCCGGCGTCGAACGAGGCGTCGAACCCGACCGGCAAGAAGCCGGCAAGTTGAGACCGGACGCACACGAACGTCTGCGACGTGCGGGTGGTGGTGGTCGATCGGGCGGGCTGTTTGGCTATCCAAAAACCTTCTCCCCTCGCCCCGTTTGCGGGGGAGTTGGCCGGGGGGGAGGGGTTTCGGATAAGGGCAGCGTATCGTTAGCTCGCTTCGGCATGATCGTTGGGGATAGCGGGCAGAAACCGAGTATCAGGGGTGCGCTTTCCGCAAGGATTCGGCATCGCCAAAGCACCCCAGCTTACGGTCTCTGACTGCTTTGTCTTGATTCCCGCTCCTGGTCGAGTGGCCCCCAGAGAAGGGGCGTGACACCCTACTTGTAGCATCATGTCCTAGCCCAAGTTGCTCAACGTGGCAAGAAAATGAGTTCTTTCGGCCGTCAGAATGAGAAGCTGTGGAAGCTGGACGCGGCTAGGGTACGGGCGGAGCGGCAGTTTGGGCCCTGGTGCGGCGTCCAGGGCGTTGTAGTGTAAACCTTCTCTCTTGCAATGGCTGCCTGAGCCTGCCATTCTTCGTAAGGACACAGCGAGGGATGGCATGTTTCTCAGACGGATTGTTCGTCGCTCGCGGGGCAAGACGTTGAGCTATTGGGCGTTGGTGGAATCGTATCGCACGGCGCCAGGTCCAGGTCAGCGCATGCTCAGCTACTTGGGAGAATTGACCGCCACGGAACGGAAGGATTGGGCAGCGCTGACGGAACATTTTCAGGAGCCGTTGGCGCTGCAGCAGCCACAGCGGAGACTGTTTGAGCTGCCCACAGAGCCGGTGCCGGAGCGGGTGACGGTGGACGTGCGTCGCGTGCGGGTGGAGGGGGCGCGGGATTTCGGCGAAGTGTGGCCGGCGCTGGTGTTGTGGCGGAAGTTGGGGCTGGACCGCTTGCTGGCGGA
>Ga0315277_10006391_pt1 | contig 15442 bp, 9 predicted proteins | sample YL17G05_15_MG_FD_203695 | JGI IMG/M metagenome (GOLD analysis project Ga0315277, IMG submission 203695) | Sediment microbial communities from Yellowstone Lake, YNP, Wyoming, USA - YL17G05_15 | ecosystem: Environmental > Aquatic > Freshwater > Lake > Sediment | place: USA: Wyoming | collected...
GATCTCCTCCCACGCGGTGGGCACGGGAGGGAGGCCGAGGAGCTCCGGCGCGACGGCTCTGGGGGGGGTGTCGGCGGTGTAGAACACCACCTCGCGGCTCCATGTCCCGCTCTGCTCGTCGTGGTACTGCGTGGCGAAGCTGCCGTCGGGCCGCCGCAGAACGATCCTCTCCTTGGTCGCATCCTCCTCCTCGCCGAGGATGTCCCCGGGCCCGAGGTCGTACAGCTCGAAGCCGCCGTCTATGTCGAAGTGCTTGACCGCGTCGATATAGGCCTTCCACAGAGGGGGATCGTGGTGCGCGTAGATCTCCCAGAAGGGCTTTCCGGTCAGACGGCACGGCACCATGTTGGATATGTCGGGGGCGCACGGCACGCAGTCCGGCATCCCGCCGGCGAGCACTGTGAGGATCCGCTCTCGTGAGGTCATCGGGAAGGCGACTCCGGGGAACGCATGGGCTCTCAGAAGTGCGCCCGGGCCAGCTCGTCCCCGGCGCCAGCGATTCAGCTTCGTCACCGATGGAGCGCGGTCCTGCCCGGAGGTGCTGTGGCGTGGCCTTCGGGGCGGCCGCCGGCCGTCGGCCTCTCAGCGGGCATTCCCCTCCCGGCGCCTGAGCGCCGCCTCCTCCAGCGTCTTGCTGAGAACGGAGAACTGCACGGGCTTGGTCAGGAACGCGTCGGCGCCATGGTCAGCCGGGTCTGCCGCCCCGCTCACCAGGACGATGGGCAGATCCCGGGTCTCCGGGTCGCCCCGCAGACGCTGGACGAGCTCGAGCCCGGCAGACTCGGTCTCCATCCTGATGTCCAGCAGCACCAGATCCGGCCGGCGGTCCCCGATCGCTTCCTCGGCCTCGCGCGCCGAGGAGGCTGACCGGACATCGTAGCCCTCGTGCGCGAGCTGGACCGCTACCGCGTAGCTGAAGTCTGGGTCGTCGTCCACCACCAGTACGCTGCGGGCCCCGATGGGCAAGCCCTCCTTGGTGGCTTCCAGCTCTCTTCCGAGGACCGGGACCTTGACCGAAGGGCGCAGGTACACCCACCAGTAGATGGCGCCCACCATCACGCTGCCGCCGATCACGTTGCCGATGGTCACCGGGACCAGGTTGCGGAGGAGGAAGTTCGCCCACGTGAGGCTCGCCACTGAATTGGCCAGCGCCACCGCCTGCGGGTCGGACTTGATGAACAGCCCGATCGGGATGAAGTACATGTTCGCGACGCAGTGCTCGAAACCCGAGGCGACGAAGGCCGTGATGGGGAACACGATCGCCAGGATCCGGTCAGTAGTCGTCCGGGCGCTGAAGCACAACCACACCGCAAGACAGACCAGCGCGTTGCAGTAGACTCCCAGGAACAGCGCGGGCCAGAAGTCCAGCGCGCACTTCGCGTTGGCGATGTTGAGGGCCGTCGCGCCCACCGCGCCGTCGCTGAACGTGTACTGCCTGCTGAGGAAGAGGAAGTACGCGGTGAGCACCGCGCCGATGAAGTTGCCGGTGTAGGCGAAGGCCCAGTTCCGCAGCAGGCGCCACGTTGACACCTTGCGGCTGGCATAGGCCATGATGATGAGCGTGTTGCCGGTGAACAGCTCGGCCCCCGCAACCACCACCAGGATCAGTCCCAGGGAGAAGACCGCGCCTCCCACCAGCTTCGTCAGGCCGAAGCCCAGGACCGGAGCGGTTCCCGTGACCGCCACCGTGCAGAACTCCGCGCCCAACCCGATGAAGGCCCCTGCCAGCACCGCCAGCAGGATCAGCTTGTCGGCCGGCAGCTCCGCCTTCCGTACCCCGATGTTCTCCGCCTTCACCGCCATCTCGGCCGGGATGAAGGCATCGAGGCTCAGCTCGACTCCGTTCTGGGCTTCCGGCATCAATCGGTCCCTCCCAGGATGCATGCGTCTTCTTCGCCGGCCTCGGCCGGCCTCGCCCCAGGTTCGCTGTCGCCGGCCGTCCGCCCTCTGCTGCCGCAGGCGTGGGGCCAAGGCCTGGTCGCTGCTCGGCCGCGGGGCCGCGATGGCGACACCCGGCTTCAGCTGCGGTTCGCCGGCCCAGGCGGCCTCGCGGGGCCGCCGCCCGCTGCATTCCGAGCTACGACCACGCTCCCACGCACCGCCCAGACCCGGCAGGGCGCCCTACGCACCACGTAGTCCGCGGTGGGGCCGAGGACGAAGCGATCTCCCCTCTGCGCGTGTTCGGGATGTATGCCCAGGAGGATCAGGTCCGTGCCCTTCTCGGCTGCGTACTCCACAATCGCCGCTCCTGCCATCCTCGCCTGCAGGATGACCGTCTCGATCTTCTTGTCGTAGACCGTATCTGCGATGTGATACGCCACCTCGAGCACTTCCTCCGCCTCCTGCCTCTGCTCGGGAATCTCGGCATCGACGGGGAGCGTAAGGGGCACGCCTATCGTGTAGACGGCCGTGATGTCGGCGACATACAGGCTGCTGAGGTCGCAGGCGATTCGGACCATCTCCTCCGCGTACTCGCGCGAGTGAACGGGGATCAGGATGCTGCGAATCTCCTGGGTCATGCGCTTCCGCCGGGGGGCGGGGGCGACTGCGGCCAGAGGGGAGATTCGTTCGGTTATGTCCGCCCGCCTGATGTCGAGGCCCTGCCTCTTCCGGTAGGCCACGTAGCAGGCCGTTCCCACGAGCAGCCAGGGAATGCCGATCCCCGGGCCGAACGCATGCCCGGGGCTGAGAGCGATCACCAGCCAGATGATGAAGCAGCTCAGGAAGCCAATCGTCGCGGTGATCGAGATGGGCTTGCCCTTGATGCGAACGTTGGGCCACGCCCAGAACGGCCGCGGCGTGTCAGGCTCCTTGATCCGGAGCAGCCAGACCGACAGGTGGGCCATGGAGAACGCCATCATGGCGCTGAAGACGTATAGGTCGCCGAGCTTCAGCAGCAGGTCGGGCGCACGCGAACCCACCGCGATGATCCCGACCGCCACCAACGACACCACGATAATGGCAGTGAAGGGAGTGTTGTACCGTGGATGCACTCGGCCGAACGCTTCGAACAGCTGCTTATGCTGGGCCATGTTGTACGTGATCCGCGAGCCGGCCAGGATGCCCGCGTTGGCCGCGATCAGCAGGATCGTACAGGCGAGGATCGCTACCCACGGGAACATCAGCCCCGAGAGCGAGAGCTGGCCCTGGAGCACCGACGACGAGATCCCCAGATCGGGAAGCTTCGAGGCGATCCCTGCCACGGGGTCATTGCTCCACTCGCTCACCAGCTCCATCGGCGGCATCGCGCACAGCGCCACGATGGGCAGCGCGGCGAACATGAAGATGACGGTGACTACGGACCACAGCAGGGCCCGCGGAACCGTGCGAGTCGGGACCTTGGTCTCCTCGGCCATCTGGGCCGCCGACTCCAGGCCTACGTAGGCCACCATGGCGATGGCCACGGCGAACAGGAACTGCCGGCTGTCAGGCCAGTACTGAGGCCCCATCGTGCGATAGGATACAAGGTTGTGCCACCCACCGAGGACCAGGCCTAGGCCCATGACCACCAACAGCACCTGTGTGACGAGATCGATGACCGCGAAGGAGATGTTCAGCCGCGCCGTCTCCTTCACCCCGCGGAGGTTGAGGAGCATGAGGAGAAGCGTCATGGCGATCCCGCCCACGGCAGCCATGACCGGCTTCTCCTTGAGCGGCGGCCAGAAGCAGGAGAGGTAGAAGGCGGCCGTCACAGCCGAGATCGCAGTGGTGACGATGTAGTTCAGAGTCAGCGCCCAGCCCGCGACGAAGCTGTACAAGTCGTTGAGCGCGCGGCGAGCGAAGGCCACCGAGCCCCCGGCCGTGGGCACCATCGACACGCCCTCGGCATAGGTCATCGCCGTGAAGATGAAGATGACCCCCGCCACCGCCAGCGCGATCGGCGTCGCCCCGAGCGCGTAAGCGGCCACGATGCCCAGGGCGTAGTAGATCGAAGACCCGACGTTGCCATAGCCAATGGCGTACACCCCGGCGGTCCCCAGCGCGCGCCGCAAGCGTCCGGCCGCCCCCCGGGGCGCCATCTCCAGGACGCGGTGCTGCCTGATCACCCTATAGCCAGGCTTCGCGTCCGGCCGGCCGCTCGCGTTTCCTCGGTTTCCCTGCTCAGACATAGCCTGCTGTAGCTGTGCTCCCCGGGGATTCCGCCCGAGCGTTCCTCGGCCCCTTCCTTCATCACTGAGCGGCCGCTATCCTCTGGCCCGTCACCGCAGGCTCGACTCTCCTCCTCGACCTCCCCACTGTTCCCGGAAGATCGTGGCGCGAAACCGGATGACACGCTGCGTCACTGGTAGGCTCCGCGTGGGAAGCTCGACGCGGACCTCGGGAACGCCGGCCCAGTGGGGATGGTGCGACCCTAGACCCCCGGTCGGCGGAGAAGCGCGGGCCGACCTATCCGCCGGCTACAGCCAGCCCGTTTCCCTCGCCAGCAGGCCTACATAGCGGACGTAGTCGCGCCAGGCCACGTCTGGCGGCACCGCGTGGTCGCAGCCCGGGATGTAGCCTCCGTCGTGGATGATGGGCGTCAGTCGCCGGAGCTCCCACTCTATGACGCTGCCTCCCTTCGCGATCGCGCGCTTGTCGACCCCGCCGCGGTAGGCCATCCTGCGGCCGAAGCTCCTGCGGAGATCCGAGAGCTCGTTCCCTGCCGCCGCCTCGACGGGGTCACACACGTTGATGCCAGCCTCCAGCCAGACGGGGATAAGGCCCCCGATGCACCCATCGGAATCCATGGCGTAGACCGGGCATCCTGCTCCGCGTATCGCCTCACCCCAGCGCTGGTAGGTCGGCAGCAGGAACTCCCGCGCCATCTCGGGCGAGATCATGGCGTGATCCTTGAAGGCCATGTCCTCAGAGATCTCGACTGCGTCAGGGACCACGAACTGGAACGTCCTGGTGAGAAGCCCTGAGACGAAGTCCTCCCAGAACGAGATCATGTCTCGCACCAGCTGGGGATCATCGTAGAAGAGCACGCAGAGCCTCTCGAACCCGACCCACTCCCGCAGCTGCCAGAAAGGGCCGGAGAGGCGAAGCTCCCACGGCCAATCGCGGCCGGCAAGCTCCCCCCGCAGTCTCTCGGCGTCCCCCGGGAGGCGGGACGGGTCGTCGGGATCATAGCGTTCCCTCATCTCCTCCCAGTCGCGGCGGCCCTCCACGGGGCACTTGATCCAGCGCCGCGTGACGAAGTCTACCGCGTTGCGCAGGTCTTCAGGGCCGTACTGGTTGCCGATCTCGCAGATGTTGCCCTTCCAATCCTGGACGATCTGAGAACGCTCTTTGCGCTCGATCACCCTCTCCTCGAACTGAGGGATCATGCGCTCATTGACGGCAAATCCGGGCCCCGTCCTCGGCCACTCCTGTGTCCCGCCGGCCTGCCGGTAGGCGTACTCGCTGATATCCTCAGTCCCGTGGGGCAGCCCCTGTCGATACCAGGCCTCCCGCGTCGACCGGCGGCCGTGCCCTGGCTCGAGCGGTATCCTATCGGGCGCGCCAAACAGGAGCGTTTCCAGGAACCGTTCTCTCGGTGTCATTGCTCGCGGGGTGAGGGATGAAGGTGGGCCCTGACATCGCTGCACAGTCGGAAGGAGCGCATCACCCGGGCCGCCCACCCTCGGCCCTCAGCACCTCTCGGATGGCATCGAGCCGGACGCTGCCCTCGCGCAAGCTGGGCACCAGCATGCCTCCCTCGCCGGTCTCGTGCCACGCGTAGAGCAGCACGGTGTTCGCCTCAACCTGGGCTTGGTTCTGCTTGGTCCACTGCAGCGCCGCGCGCAGATGCTCGGCCAGCTCGATCGGCGTCGGCTCCGCATACCACGGGCCGGGGTCGGCCTTCTGAGGGTAGATGTCGCGCCACTGGTCGCCCTGGAGCGGGCGGTTGTCCCAGCCGCTGCTGACGAGAGGGATGAGCTGCTTGCCGGTCGCCTTGCAGGCCTCCCAGAAGTCCGCGTTGCTCTTGGCCAGCGCGCGGTACGGGTGCTCGCGATGGTCAGCCCCGAAGTCGGCCAGCGCGTATGCGCTGACGGCGTCGAAGCCATACCTATCCACGTAGTCAGCGCCCGTCTTCGCGTCCCAGACCTGGGCCACCAGGTACGGCGGCCCCGACCCGGCCGCGACCGCCTGGGCGCGCAGCTCGTCCAGAGCCTCCCTGGCCTCGGCCTGCCCACCGAACATCTTCTCCATGCCCTCAACCGTGTAGAAGAGCGCCAGCGGCCGGCCGGCCAACACCTTCTGGTAGGTTGGCTCCTGGAAGAGCGCGACCAGCGCCTCCACCGTGGCCGGCCACTGCTCCTTGGTGCCGAGACAGCCGTCCGGGAACAGGATCAGGCAGAAGCTGAGGTCATGCTTGCGCATGCTGGAAAGGTAGAGCTTGCGGCCGTAGTTGTACTGATCGGCGCCGGAGTCGGGGTGGTAGTACGCAAACGCCCAGAAGTCGATCCCCGCGTCGTGCGCATAGGCGATCTCCTGGTCCATCACCTCCTGCGTGTCCCCGCGCACCTCCACCTTGTCCGTCGCGACCACCTTGCCGTAGAACGGCAGGCGGTAGTGCCACTCCGCGGGGTCCAGGCACCTTACGTAGGGACTGCCGTCCCAGCATCCGTCCCAGCGGGTCACACCCACCCGCGGCCGTCCCGGGTCGTCCTGCTTGGCGTCGCTGCGAGCCATGCCCGACGCGCAGATGGCCGCAGCCAGCATCAGGTATACGCCGATCTCCACGGGTCGCGCTCCTCTTCCACCGAGCCGCCCGTCTCGCCCCTGACCGCGGCCGGGCCCATACGTGTACGCCCAGGGCCTCGCTTCGTCCTCTTGGCCCACGCGTCAGCCCATGCTGCCGCGCGGCGTCGAGTCAGGGGAGCGAGAGATGCAGCCTGGGGGCGGCGGCCCGCATCGCCGTGATTGGCGCAATACTGTCACGGTACTCCCGCATTCGGCTACAGTGCATCGGCGGGAAGGCACGGAGGGCAGCTGCGGTCGTCGAGGTTCCAGGTCGGTAGCGGGGGGGGCTACATGGCAACGCAAAGCGCGCCAGCGGCGGTGCTGGTCAGGCGGTGGGAACTGCCAAGGCAAGGCCGGAAAATGATTGAGCGGATGAGGTGAACCGTGAGTCGCTAGGATAGCGGACCCACGACCTGGCCCAGCGTCCAGCGGATGACTTGGTGCATCGCAGACGAGGGGGTCTAGGCCGGCGGCACGCGTGTATCGCTTTCCCTGAGCAGTGCCAGCGCCTCGTCGTCCCGCCCTGCTTGCCTCAGGATATCAGCGCATAGCTGGTACAGGCCGCGGCTTTGCAGTGCCGTGACCCGCTCGGTCCCGTCCCTAAGCAGCGCCACCACCTCTTCGACCTTGCCCTCTCGCGTCAACATCTCGGCCCACGACTGGTACAGCGGGTAAGCGTGCGCTGCCGGCACCTGCTCGATCGCCTCCCTAAGCAGCACCACGGCCTCGTTGTTCCGTCCCGCACGGGCCAGCACGTTGGCGCACGCGCAGCGAAGCTGGCACTGGTTCTGTGGTGACGTCAACCGCTCGATCCCCTCCTTAAGCAACGCCACCGCCTCATCGACCTTGTCATGTCGCGCCAGTATCTCGGCGCACGACTCGTACAGCGACCAACGGCTCTGCGTTGGCGGCACCCGCTCAAGCCCGTTCCTGAGCAGTGTCACCGCCTCAGCCGCCCGCCCCGCATGCGCTAGCATTCTGGCGCACGTGCAGTAAAGCCGGCACTGGTTCTGTGGTGAAGCCATCCGCTCGATCCCCTCCTTGAGCACTGTCACCGCCTCGTCGACCCTGCCAACTCGCGCCAGCATCTCGGCGCAGGATTGGCACAGCGAGTAAGCACTCTTTGTGGGCACCTGCCTGATCGCCTGCTTCAGCAGTGCCGCGGCCTCGGCCACCTTGCCCGCTCGCGCCAGCATTCCCGCGCAGGACTGGTACAGCGGACCAGCGTGTGCTGACGGTGCCTGCGCGATCCCCTCCCTAAGTAGCGCCACCGCCTCATCGACCCTGCTATGTCGCGCCAGTATCTCGGCGCATGACTGGTACAGCGGCCAACAGGCTTGCGCTGCCGGCATCTGTGTGATCGCCTCCTTGAGCAGTGCCGCGGCCTCGGCGACCTTGCCGGCTCGCGCCAGCATCCCGGCGCAGGACTGGTACAGCGGCCAATAGGCTTGCCCTGCCGGCATCCGCCTGATCGCCTCCTTCAGTAGTGCCGCCGCCTCGTCGACCTTGCCAGTTCGCTCCAGCATCCCAGCGCACGACTGGTACAGCGGACCAGCCTGCGCTGGCGGCACCCGCTCGATCCCCTCCTTGAGCAGCATTACCGCCCCATCCCAATCCCCAACCTGTTCCAGCATGCTAGCGCCTGACTGATAGTGATCCGCAGCGTGCCGTTGGGGCTTCCCCTCAATGCTTTCCCTGAGGAGCCCCGCGATGGGGATTGCGCCAGCCAACCGTACCAGGCCTTGAGCACCGGCGCTTCGGACCTGTACATCACTGTCGTAGAACGCGTCGGCCATCGCCGCCCCCTCTGCCGCAGTGCCGAACGCGGCAAGACCCCGTGCTGCGGCCCTGCGGACGTAGGTGTCGCTGTCCCTGATCGCGTCGGCGAGCGTTCGTGCCTCGGCGGCCGTCCCGAACTTGGCGAGGCCCTGCGCAACAGCTCTACGCACGCGCACATTCGGGTCGCCAAAGGCTCGAGCCAACACTGCTGCCTCCGCGTCCGTCCCCAGCTCTGCGAGCAGCACGGCTGCCGACAGTGACGGAACCTGGGGCACAGCGGAGAGAAACCGCGCAAGTTCTCGGCGGAGATTAGTACGAGAGTCTTCGGGAGCGGCCCCTGCGGCCCGCAGGACAATGGGTATGGGCAGGCCCAGAAGCGAAGTAGCGGCCGCCACTCGCACCTCCGCGTCCGAGTCCCCCATAGCCGCAAGCAATGCAGTCGCGGCCTCAGGATGCCGACGTCTGCCGACTGCCCAAGCAGCGGCCTGGCGTACCTCTCCGCAGCGATCATGCAGCGATTCCAGGATCATTGCCTTGGCCCGAGTTACGGCCAGCACTCCAAGCGAACGAATCGCATAGGCTCGGACATGCCCGTCAGGGTCGGCCATCGCCTCCATCAGTGCCGTCACCAGATCGGCGGAAACCGTCGCTGCCGGCCTCGATGGATGTGTCTTCGCCCCAACCATGGCTGATGCTGTCTCGCAGAGTGCCGCGGCGGCCTCCCGGCGGACGCGAGGGTCGTTGTCTGCCAGAGCGCCAGTCAGTACGTCCATCAGATCAACGCGCCGCGTTTGACGCAGGGCGACGACGATCTGCTGCCTCACGCCGGCATCGTCATCGGCCGAGGCCGAGAGCAGCAGGGCGATCGCCTGCTCACTCGCCACGGCCCCGAGAATGATCACGCTCTGCCTGCGAATGCTACCGTCCGGGTGCCTCAGGTGTTGCTCGAGCGCGTGCACGAAGCCCGGCGACGCCAATTCGCGCGCAGCCGTCGCCGCGGCGTCTCGCACAGAAGACTCCTCGTCGGTCAGCGCCTCTACCAAGAGCGGCACGGGGTCTGGTAGGTCGGCACGCCCCACGGCTCTCGCGGCCGCAGCGCGCACAACTGGATCCCTATCGTGCACGAGTGCAGTCAGTGAAGAGAGTCTGTCGGGCTGCCCCAGCCTCACCGCCAAGTCGAGCGCAGCACTACGCACGCCGGGGCGGGCATCCCGAAGGCCCAACGACAGGAGGCGATGGAGCTCGAAGGGCGGTATCTCCGACACCAAATCGGCAACTTTGTCCCCAAGATCGGAACCTTCTTGCGGCAGCTCTCGGACGAGCCCAACCAGCCCAAGGGGGTCGCGCTCACCCACCAAGCGTCCTGTTACAGTCCACCGCACAACAGGGTCCTCATCCTTCAGCAAAGGCGACAAAGCCAAGGCGGCATCCGGCGAGGGTGAGGCGGCGAGTGCTTGGGCTGCCTTGCGCCGGACAAGCTTCTCAGAGTCATGGAGCATGGCCTGGAGAATGGGAAACGTTTCCTCTGCTGCGATATCTCCGAGGGCATCTATGGCAGCAAGGCGTACGGGCAGACGTTCAGCAGGCCTCGCGAGTAGGGCCTTCAGGTCGCCCACAGCCGCGATGAGGCCCAGATCCCCTGCCGCCCGGACAGCTGCCTGGCGGACATCGGGGTCTGGGTCCGTCAACGCCATCATCACGGGTGCTGCGGCTTCCTGCGCGCGTGTCGCCGCCAGTGTCGCCAGGGCGCGGAGGCGTACAACGTGGTCATCGTCGTCTACGAGGTCAGCCAATTCAGCGATAGCTTCTGATAGAGCTGTGCCATCGCCTGCATGGCGCGCGTCCTCGGCCAGCCAGGAACACATTCGCACTCGGTCCCTGGAGTCCAATCTCTCGTCATCACTCCGGAGCAGATCGCGTAGTCTGCGGATTGAGATGGCGCGGTCTCGCAGCTCCCCAGTCTCGTCAGGGAAGCACCACTGACGCAGCCCCCTCCAGCGCAGATCGTGCTGGAACCAGTACGCTCCCTGGCGCGCTCCGTGTGGGACCCGATACTCCAGGATGCCGGTTTCCGGTCGGGCGAGGGCCTTGAGCATCGACCTCACGAGGTCAGGCTGCACTGACGAGGGGCTTTGGATCAAGTCGCCGGCTCGCCATGCCTGATCGGGCAAACCGTTTGCCAACGCCACCAAGACTGCCATTGCCTCTGTGTCCTGGTCCTGGTACTGACGCTGGAACCGCTCCACCCTACTCGCCACTGCGCGAGCGATAGTGGACGGTGCATGTCGTTGGTAGAAGGCGAGATCGACCTTGAAGACGCTCTGCCTGCTCGCCTCTGTCCACACGTCGGATGCAAGCAAGACCAAGTGCTCCGCATTGCCCTTGCAGTCCTCGTAGCAGGCTGATGCGGCGTCTGCCGTGAATGCGCCAGGGCAGCTACGTCCGTTCAGGGGCTCACAGAGAAGTTCGAGGCACGCGTCGCGCGACAGCGGGTTGACAAGTATCGGTCGTACACCCGGGCTGTTGTGAACCTGGCCGATAGTCTCCGCCCTGGCTTCAGACCGCACCCCGAAGATCACGAGCACCTGGCGCGGGTGGAGTGAGCGAAGACGGTTGTGCAGGGCGAGTGCCAATTCCTCACACGCCTGCCGCTCAGTTGGCGTCCTCCGTGCGAGGTGGTCCCACTGGTCGAATGCCAGAACCAGCGCGACCCGCTCCCCCTTGGCGGAATCGAGTTCCTGGCTGATCTGCTCAATGGCGTCAAGCATGCCGGAGACGGCGCTCCCCGAGGCGGACGCCGTCGAACCTTCAGAAGGCTCTTTCAGACCGTCCAGGACGTGGGTCAACATAGGCACACCCACAGTGCCTGCGGCAAACCACGCGGCCAACGTCGCAGGGTCCGAGGGCAGCGCCCCGAGCGCAGGTCCCAGCTTGACGAGCCAGTCAGCAGTACGCCGCGCCCCTTCTGAGAACATGCCAAGTAGCTTCTTCGCGTGCCTGTCTGACTCCGTCGGGGGCCTTAGCAGGCGCAGAAGCTGCTCGACCATGGCGCGTACCAAGACGCCGAAGGAGTGGTGCTCGCTGATGTTGACTCGGAGCACTTGGCAGCGCTTCGCCGTGGCTAGGTGTGCGAACTCGCGTAGCAGTCGGGACTTCCCTACGCCCGACACGCCATCCACGATGACTGTGCGGCCAGCGCCGTTGACGGCCTCCGCGAGTTCGCCGGCGAGCAGCGTCATCTCGCCTTCGTGCCCGAATCGGCCGACGAAACGGGGGTCGTCAAAGGGGTTGGTGTGCACAGGCACTGTCATTGACGTGCTCTAACGCCCGCGGCACTCGTCTCCTCTTGAGGCCTACGCCGACATCGCCCAGAACCTGGCGAGAGAAGTCATCACCTACCGCACCTCCCTCCACACCTCAAACCCCCACCTCCCCCGTTCGCCCCAGTTGTTCACCGCGTCCACCCACCGGTGGACGGCGGTGTGCTTCTCGCGGTCTTCCTCGTCCTCGTAGCCCATGATCTCAAGGATCAGGGCGCTGCCGTCGGTGAGCTGGATCAGGAAGTCGGGGGCGTAAGCCCGCGGTTGCCCCGGGAACTCGTAGGGGATGACGAAGTCTAGGTGGTCGTCGCGCGCGTCGAACAGCGGGCCCGCCGACTCCTCCAGGTGCCGCGCCGCTCCCGCCTCCATTGCCCCTCTCTCCCTCAGGTTCGTGCACCGGCCCCGCCACGGAGGTACCGGTCGCATTGATTCCTTCGAGACCCCCCGGCTCCTCACCTTCCGGTCTCCGGCAGGGGCCAGCACCTTTTCTGCCGCTTCTGCCGCGCCTACCGGCCCTGGGGAGGGAAGTTGCCGTCTGAGCTGGCGGGGCGCTCGCGAGTCTCGTGCGGCCCGAGGGTGGTATGGGCGATTCAGCAAGACAAGGCGGCGGCCCGCATCGCCCTGATTGGCACAATACTGACAGAGCATTCCCGGGTGCGGCTGCGGTGCATCGGAGGGAAGGGGCGGCGAAGCGCGGCCGTGGTGGAGGTGGCCGGTGAGTAGCGGGGGCCGGCTTCGTACCCGGTTGGCGCGGACGGAACGAGCCGGTAGTCACGGCTCATTGGCTGGATGCGGGAGTGAAGCATGAAGAGCGGCAGATGCGGCGAGCTGGGGGCGTTGCCTGACCGTCCGGCCGTGTGTAGCCGCGCTGGCCAGCCCTGTTCGCTCACCCGCGCACCCGTGATGTGATTGCCCCTAGCGCCCCCGACTACGCGGGCTTGTTCCCTCGTGCGGTGCCGGAGCTGGTCGAAGCGTCACCTCCAACAGACCCTACGGGGGCTCCGTCCTCTCTCACCTTGGCCTTGACGTGGCCGCCGTCCATAGGCAAGTACGTCTTGGTGCTGGAGTTGGCAGTGTCGTGCGGCGGCGAGACGCTGCCACCGTACTTCAGGGTGCCGTCCGAGAGTTGGACCACATGGCTCACTTCGCTGTCCGTTGCATTGGGCCCAGTGATCTCGCCCCCAAGAACGTATCCAGGTTGGGTGCCAAAGTTTGTCCTGGTCAGATAGGGAGGGGAGGGCAAGGCCGTTGGGTCGGAAACGGCACACGCCGGAGAAGATCATCCACAAGCTGCGGCAGGCGGAGGTGGAGCTGGGCAAGGGGGCGACGGTGCCCCAAGCCGCCAAGAAGATCGGATTGACGGAGCAGACATTGTACCGGTTGCGCACCGAGTGTGGTGGGATGTGGGTGGAGCAGGCGAAGCGGCTGGAAGTCCTGAAGGGCGTGACCCCCGGCGATGTCCACTTAGGCCGCAGGGAAGAGATCCTCACCCGGAGAAAGCGACTGGCGATTCGGACGACAGCAGCCCGGCGGGAGCACTACCGCAGGCCCATGCTGGAGGCAGGGACAACCGGGACAGGAACACCCGAAGTGCTGCTTAGCTGACCCCCGATCTGTCTCACCAACGCTGACGATCTACACAGGAGGTTGGTGCGATGGCGAAGAGAGCATTGATCACTGGTATCACTGGCCAGGATGGTTCTTACCTGGCGGAGTTCTTGCTGGAGAAAGGCTACGAGGTCCACGGCGTGATCCGGCGGTCGAGCTCCTTCAACACCGGTCGGATTGAGCACCTCTATCGCGATCCCCACCAGCCTGGTGTCCGCCTCAGATTGCACTACGGTGATCTTACTGACGCCGGCTCTCTGCGCAGCATCCTGCGAGATGTGCAGCCCGACGAGATATACAACCTTGCCGCGCAATCCCACGTGCGAGTCTCTTTTGACCAGCCCGAGTACACAGCCGAAGTGACAGCCGTGGGGGCTCTTCGTATGTTGGACGCGCTGCGAGACCTGGGAGGTCACGTCCGTTACTACCAAGCAGGGTCGAGCGAGATGTTTGGTGAGGTCGTAGATACACCCCAGACTGAGCGAACCCCGTTCCGGCCTCGCTCCCCCTACGCATGCGCCAAGGTCTTCGCCCACTACCAGACCATCAACTATCGGGAGGCCTTCGACCTCTTCGCCTGCAACGGAGTCCTCTTCAACCACGAGTCGCCCCGCCGCGGTGAGACCTTCGTCACGCGCAAGGTCACACGCGCGGCCACTCGCATCAAGCTGGGGTTGCAGGATAGGCTGCATATGGGCAACCTGGCCGCCAAGCGTGATTGGGGCTACGCGCCGGACTACGTGCGAGGGATGTGGCTCATGCTCCAGCAGGACGAGCCCGATGACTACATACTCGCCACCGGCGACACGCACAGCGTGCAGGATCTGCTCGAGCGAGTGTTCACGGGGCTCGACCTGGACTGGAGAGAATACGTCTCCGTCGATCCTCGCTACTTCCGGCCTACGGAGGTCGATCTCTTGGTCGGGGATGCCTCCAAGGCGCGAGCCAAGCTGGGCTGGGAACCGACGACAAGCTTCGACGAGTTGATCGACCTCATGGTCGAACACGATCTGACTCTAGCGCGCAAGGAGCAGGCGGCCGCCGAGGTCACCTGAGCGCACGAGGCTGAAAGGTTTCATCCCAGGTTGGCGAAGAGACGGGGAGCTACTCCCCAAGTGTGAGACTGTGAGTGGTGATGTTGAGGGGGGCAGGTCAACAGGGCAGCTTCTGCCAGGGGAAGGAAGAGGAGTCGCCCATGCACTTCTGGCACAGCCAGACTGTGGTGGTCACCGGCGGGGCCGGATTCCTTGGCAGGCATGTGGTGGCACGCCTTCGGGATGGTGGCTGCAAGCGGATCTTCGTGCCCCTCGTCGAGGAGTACGATCTCCGTGAGCGCGCCTATGTCATCAGGATGCTGGAAGATAGCCGCCCGAGCATGATCATCCACCTCGCCGCCAATGTGGGCGGCATTGGGGCCAACCGGGACCATCCGGGGAGCTTCTTCTACGACAACCTGATCATGGGCCTGCAGCTCATGGAGGAAGCGCGAACCCACGGCGTGGAGAAGTTCGTTGCCATAGGGACGGTCTGCGCCTATCCGAAGTTTGCACCTGTGCCCTTCAAGGAAGATGACTTATGGATGGGGTATCCTGAGGAGACCAACGCGCCCTATGGTCTGGCGAAGAAGATGCTGCTGGTGCAGGCGCAGGCCTATCGCCAGGAGTACGGGTTCAACGCCGTGTACCTGATCCCAGTGAATCTATACGGGCCCTGGGACAACTTCAATCCCGCTTCCTCACACGTGATCCCGGCTCTGATCCTGAAGTGTCAGCAGGCATTGGACTCGGGAGCTGATCATATCGGCGTGTGGGGAACCGGCAAGGCCTCCCGCGAGTTCCTGTATGTAGACGACGCAGCGGAGGGCATTCTGCTGGCTGCGGAGCACTACAATGATCCCGCTCCCGTGAACCTTGGCACAGGTGTGGAGATAACCATCGCGGACCTGGTGAGGTTGACAGCGGACCTTATGGGGTTCGACGGCGATATCCGGTGGGACACGTCGAAGCCAGATGGCCAGCCCAGGCGGC
>Ga0315277_10006392_pt1 | contig 15440 bp, 12 predicted proteins | sample YL17G05_15_MG_FD_203695 | JGI IMG/M metagenome (GOLD analysis project Ga0315277, IMG submission 203695) | Sediment microbial communities from Yellowstone Lake, YNP, Wyoming, USA - YL17G05_15 | ecosystem: Environmental > Aquatic > Freshwater > Lake > Sediment | place: USA: Wyoming | collected...
GACCAGCGCAGGATCGCCCGGGCTCGCAAGAACCACATCAAGAAAACCCGGCGAAACCTGCGGCAAATGGGCATCAGACTCACGAAAGTGCCAAGGTGCACATGGGACTCAAGTTAGCGCAGTAGTATTAATTGATACGTTTGTATTTGAACTTGAAGAACGGAGAGGCATTCCGATTCGGGATACCACTGAATGACGCTCAAGAAGCGGATCTAACAATACGATGGACGCGGGTGGCCCAGAAGGCTCGCTTGTCTGGGCGGCGAAGCCGCAAGAGGTATCTGAACGGCGCCGCTGCGACCTCCTGTGCCTTCCGCGGCGCGATAACAGATTCTCGGGCCGCCCGCAGGCTTCGTGAGGCAACAAGGATGAGCAATCGTGAGGATCCGGTACTACTTTGACCCTGACACCGGCCAACCGCACGTCTATAATCATGGTGTGCGGGAAGTGGAGGTTGAGCAGGTGCTGCGGCGCCCAGGCGAGGACCGACCAGGCACCGAAGGTTCCCGGATTGCAATTGGCCGGACCGAGGCAGGACGGTACCTCCGCGTGATATACGTGCCCGACCCCGAACCGGACAGCGTGTTTGTGATCACCGCGTACGAGCTGACCGGAAAGCCGTTGACAGCGTACCGGCGGCGTCGCCGTCAAAGAGGAAGAAGATGAAACAAGACAGGTTTCCCCCGGGATGGGATGAGGAGCGAGTGCGGGAAGTGCTTGCCCATTATGAGTCCCAAACGGAAGAAGAAGCCGTGGCCGAGGACGAAGCGGCACTGGAGGACGCTTCCCAGACGGTCATGGGAATTCCCACCGAGCTTGTTCCCGAGGTCCGGGAGCTCATTGCCAAGCGGGTAAGGTGACGGAATCGTCGAACCATCTGCGGGTGGGCCAGACAGGCTGCCTTGCTGGCCAGGTAGAAACAGGGGCGCAAGCTGTTTGTGCACGGCGAGGAGTACGAGCTATGAAGACGATCTCCATCCCTCCGGATGCAAGTGACGTCAACACGCTGCTGGAGCAGGCGCGGCAGGAGGATCTCTTGGTGCGAGCTGCGGACGGCACAGAGTTTGTGCTGACCGCCGTCGATGAGTTTGACCTTGAGATTGCCCGCACCCGGCAGAACGCCGAGCTCATGGCGTTGCTTGACGAGCGAGCCAGGCAGGCTGAGACCCTCCCGATGGACGAGGTCAAGCGTCGGATCGGCTTGAGTGAGTGACAAAGGTCCCGGGCAATTGGCGAACGAGCAGCCGTAGCCCACGGGAAACATGGTGCGCCGAGCGAGGGAATGGCCGGCGGCATGACATTCGCATCATCAGCGCACGGCGTGCGACTCGCCGTGAGAGGAAAGATCATGAAGAAGACATCGCATAAGACGAGTGATCCGGACATGCTCAGCGAGTATGATTTCAGCAAGGGTGTTCGTGGAACGCATGCACAACACTACGCAGAAGGTAGCAACGTGGTAGTGCTGCCACCGGACTTGGCGCGGGCCTTCCCGACTGCTGAGGCAGTACACGAAGCCCTGCGCGGTTTGGTGTCGTTGGCACAGAAGTCAACCGGCAAGCCGGCACGCAAACGCCTGACAAAACGCTCAAGCTGACGGCGGCAGGTGGACGAGAGCAGCTTACCTGTCCGGGCGGCAAAGCCGCAAGAGGTGTCTGAACGCCGCCACTGTGCCCTCTTATGCCTTCGGCACGGGATGGCCCGCACGCGGTTGAGCTTGTTCATTGCGGCTGCTACAATTGGGTGGCGAGGAGAGTTTCACCATGAACGACTTTCGTTCGGTGCTTACCGCTGCGCAGCAGTTGCCCGAGCGGGACCGGCTGCGACTGATCGACGCGCTGTGGGAAACCGTGCCCGCTGAATCGGAAGCCCCGTTTTCAGACGAGTGGGCACGTGAGATTGAACGTCGCGTCGCCGAACTCGACGGCGGCACTGCGAAGACCGTACCCTGGTCTCAAATCCGAGACGAGGCACTAACGCGGATCGGTCATGGCGAAGGCAATTGAGTATCTCGCCTGTCGGGTACCGGCATGGTCGCACTTCGTTCAAACCCTAGTCAAGAGCTGAGCCCAATCGGAAAGGCGCCAGGCCACGTCCAAGAAGCAGAAGAAAGCAAGAGGCTCCTCCAGCGGGGCCGATGCGAACGAGCGGCTGATTGCCCAGAACCGCAAGGCGCAGCATGACTACACCGTGCTCGATACGCTGGAGTGCGGCATCGCCTTGGTGGGCAGCGAGGTGAAGAGTCTGCGCGCGGGCACGGTTTCGCTGGCCGAGGCCTATGGGCGGGTCAAGGAGGACGAGGTCTGGCTGGTGGGCTGCGACATCGCCGAGTACATCGAGGCCAGCCACTTCAACCACAAGCCGAAACGCCCGCGGAAGCTGCTCTTGCACCGCCGCGAGATCAGGCGGTTTGCCTATCAGGCCTACGAGCAGGGCCTGACGCTGGTGCCGCTGAGGATGTACTTCAAGCGGGGCCGGGCGAAGGTCCTGCTGGGGATTTGCCGCGGCCGAAAGCGCCACGACAAGCGCGAGGCCATGAAGAAGGCCGAGGCCCAACGCGAGATGGCCCGCCAGATGCACCGGCGGTAACGAGCTGTCGTGAGATCTGGTCCGACTCTGGCAGACAGCCCCGCCCGGGAGGGCGGGGGCGAAGCGGCCCGCGCTCGAAGGACCCCGCCCTCCCGGGCGGGGCTGTTCGGGCGCGGCTACTCGGGCGGGAGTCAAGCGCCGTCTACCGCCCCTGTGTCAACGCGGCCAGCAGCTCCATGATCTTCTGCATCGTCTCCGGCTCGGGCAGCGGGAGCTTGAGGTAGGGCTGGCCGGTCTGTTGGTCGCGGGCGACCATGCCGCTAGGCAGACCGGGGCCGGCTGCCGGTTGCCCGCCGGTCTTGCCGGTGACCAGGGCCTGGCCCAGCTTGTCCAACAGCGACATGCCGGCGGTGACCACGTCGGTCCAGAACTGCTCTTGCGGGGGCGCGGACGGCTGGGCCGCCTCGACCGCTTCGGCCACTTCGGCCATTTCGCTCGCCTCGGCCATTTCGGCCGCCTCGGCCACCTCCGACCGCTCCGGCTGCTGGGGCATCGGTTGGGGGATGGAGCCGGTGACCTTCTCGACCGATTCCATGAACCGCTTCAGACGCGTGCCGCCCATAAAGACCTCGTCCTGCCCGCCGTCCAGCACGCCGCTGAACATCGCGCTCTTGAAGGCCAGCAGGCTGAGTATCCCCTCTTCGATGGTGCCTTGGGCGATGAAGTGGACCACGCGGACCGGGCGGTGCTGTCCCAGGCGGTGCACCCGGCCGATCCGCTGCTCGAGTACGGCCGGGTTCCAGGGCTGGTCGAGGTTGACCACGGCCGAGGCGTTTTGCAGGTTCAGCCCCACCCCGCCGGCGTCGGTCGAGAGGAACAGCCGGCAGTCGGGGTCTTCCTTGAACCGCCGGACGAGGTCCTTACGTTGCGGTCCTGGCACGCGGCCGTGGAACACTACGTGCTCCCACTTCCGGCTCTCCAGCCGGCGGGCGACCAGTTCGTGCATCCGCAGCCACTGGCTGAAGACCACCACCTTGCACTGCTGCTCCTCGAGCATCTCGGAGAGCAGCTCGGCCAGTTCGTCGGCCTTCACCCCGTGGTCGGTCTGATGGTCCAGCAGGTAGGTGCTGTTGCACGACATCCGCATGTATTGCAGGGCGATCTGCATCCGTCGCTGGTCGGCCTCGCGGAGGAAGCCGTACTTGCGCCACCTCTGCACGATGCGGGCGACGATCTCCCGGTTCTCGTCGTGGTGTCTCCGCTGCTCGGCGGTCATCGGCACGAAGAAGCGTTTTTCCATCCGCTCGGGCAGTTCTTTGAGGACCTTGTCCTTGGTCCGGCGGACGAGGATCGGCCCGAGCGTCTCAGAGATCTTCGACAGGTTGCGGTAGCCGACCACTCGCCCACTCTCGTCGACGTGTTGATGCTCCGCCAGGAAGCGGAACATCGGGCCGAGGCGAAAGCGATCGACGAACTCGACGATCGAGTGCAGCTCTTCCAGCCGGTTTTCCAGCGGCGTGCCCGTCAGCACCATCGTGTAGGGCGACTCGAGCTGCTTGACGCTCTGGGCGGTCCGCGTTTTCCAGTTCTTGATCCGTTGGGCCTCGTCCAGGATGATCAGCTCCGGCTGCCAGCGGCGGATCAGGTCCAGGTCGCGGCAGACCACGTCGTAGTTGGTGAGCTTGTAGAACGCATTGGCCGCGTAGAGTTCGGCCCGGCGGGGCAGCAGCCCCTCGACCACCATCGCCTGGCGGTCGGTGAACTTCTCGATCTCCTGCTTCCACTGGTGCTTCAACGACGTCGGCGAGACGACCAGCACGCGCTCGATGCCGGCGACCCGCGCCAGCATCTCTACCACAGCGACGGCCTCGATCGTCTTGCCCAGCCCCATGTCGTCGGCGATCAGGCAGCGGCCGGCCTTGGCGGCAAACAGTGCGCCGGCCCGCTGGTATTCATAGAGCGGCACCTTCAGCAGTTTGTCGAAGGCCGGGCTATGCACCCCGCGCGGGAATGCCTTGGCGACCTGCTGCTCCAGGTTGGCCTTGTCGCGGACCTGGGCGATGAAGTCCAGCGCGTCGTTGTAGCAGCGGAACTCGTGCTGCCCGGCGGCGGCCCGTTTCAGAAAGCTGTGGAATTGCGCGTACGCCTCGGGCAGCAGCCGGTTCTGGGCGTCGAAGTATCGCCGGGCGAAGGTCTTCAGTTGTGGGGGGCACTCGGTGCCGGGGCGGAAGATCACCTCGCGCTGGGCCCCATAGTGGAGGTAGACCTCGGAGTACGCCGGCCGAGCACCCAACGCCAACGCCTGCTTGGCCCCCCGCTTGCCACCCAGCCTGGCCAGCGTGAACTCGATGTGTTTACAGGTGCCCAGCGTGTTGACGGCGAAGTCGGGGCAGGAGCAGAAATTCTCGCCCAGGGCCGCCCCACGGATGACCACCCGGTAGGTCCGCCTGGTCTGCGGATTGGTGACCTCGAACTCCGAGAAGATCGGCTCGCCACCGACGTTCTTCAGCCGGAAGCTCTGCTCGCGGCCGAACTCCCGGCGGAGCGCCACCTGCCACGCCTCCAGCGACATCTCGTCCGGCTTCCGCAGCCGCGAGAGCTTCTTCTGGCCCTTCTTCAGCCGGGTGGCGGATTTCGCCCGGGCAGCTCCTCCCTGGCGAGCCGTTCTCTCTCCGTTTCGCGGCCCAAAGGCGCGCCCAGCCTGTCTCGTCCGGTTTGTCTCCGCCCGGGGCGACATGGTAACCCTCCTGTCCAATAGTTGCTCCTGGTAAGCCCTCTAACTTACATCCTGGGGGGAAATTCACCAAGAGCTGTTGGCCCGGCGTGTATGGCAAGTTCTTCTGGCAACTCGATGTTTGGGGTGGCTGGGGTCGAGCGAAGCGAGCCCCCAGGAGATGGTGCTGGGGGCAGCCTCCGGCTGACCGCCAGCCACCCATTCATCTGCCAGGAAAACTTGGCAGACACCAACGATGCCCGCCCGAGTCTCTAACTTCCAAGACCGCCGGCGGGCACCCATGGCCCATCCGCTCGCGTGCAGTAGAATGGGGGACAAGATGGACCAATCTGAGCTGGACGTCTGGCACATGCGGCGGGCCTTAGAGCTGGCGGCCCTGGGGCAGGGGCACGTCGAGCCCAATCCTATGGTCGGCTGCGTGATCGTCCGGGGGGCCGAGATCATCGGCGAGGGATGGCACCGCCGCTTCGGCGGACCGCACGCCGAGGTCGAGGCCCTGCGGGTGGCCGGCCGCCGGGCGGCCGGCGCGACGATGTACGTCACCCTGGAACCCTGCTGCCACCACGGCAAGACCCCACCCTGCACCCGGGCCATCCTCGAGGCAGGCGTCCGCCGCGTGGTTGTCGCCGCAGCGGATCCGTTCCCCCAGGTCGACGGCGGGGGTATCGCCGAGCTGCGATCCGCCGGCGTCGAGGTGGAGCTGGCCGTGCTGGAATCGCAGTCCCGCGGCCTCAACGCCCCGTACCTGAAGCTCGTCCAGACGGGCCGGCCCTGGGTCCTGGCCAAATGGGCCATGACGCTCGACGGCAAGATCGCCACCCGCAGCGGCTCAAGCCGCTGGATCTCCTGCCCGGAGTCCCGGGCGATCGTCCACGCGCTGCGTGGCCGGGTGGATGCGATCATGGTCGGCCGGGAGACGGCACTGCGGGACGACCCGCTGCTGACGGCCCGACCCCCGGCGACCACTCCTGCGGAGCGGTGCCCGCGGACTGCCTTGCGCGTGGTCTGCGATACCGGCGGATCGCTGGGGTCCGAGAGTCAACTGATCCGGACCGCCCACGAGGCGCCCGTGCTGGTGGCCGTCGGCCAGGAAGCCGCCGAGGCCCAACGGCAGCGTCTTTCGGATGCCGGCTGCGAGATCTTCGTTTGCGACGGGGAGAGCCATGCCGCCCGGCTCGATGCCCTGCTCGACGAGCTTGGCCGGCGGCGGATGACCAACGTCCTGGTCGAAGGGGGCGGCCGGCTGCTGGGCAGCCTGCTGGACGCCGCAGCGATCGACGAGGTCCACGTCTTCATCGCGCCGAAGCTCATCGGCGGCGACGCCGCCCGCGGCCCCGTGGCCGGCAAGGGGATCGAACAGTTGTCCGAGGCACTCTCGCTGGAGGCCCCCCAGGTCCGGCAGGTCGGATCGGACGTTTACATCCACGGGCGGGTAATGCACGAGCGATAGCCGCTTGCGGGTGGGTGGCTGGGGTCGAGCAACGCGAGCCCCCGGTCTGTGGGGTCGCTTCGCTCCACCACAGCCACCCTGACGCCGGCGCGCCCGCCCAACACGCGGCTAAGCCGCAAGCGGCATCCGTCAATCGGTGCCGCATCCCATCCGGATTCGGTCCACCGCAGTTTCCACTTCGCAGAACGCCTTGCACTCCGGCACCTCGGCCCCGCGGCGTAACTCGCCGAGCAGTTCGCCGAGCAGCTCGCGTTCGAGCCAATCGGCCAGCCAGCGGGCCCGGAGTTGGGCGTAGCGGGACTGGAGCCGGCTGAACAGCCGGGCGGCGGCCTGGCGGACGCCTTCGCTGGTGGTGCTGACGATGGCCTCGCCGCCGCCGGTGATCCCCCCGGCGATGGCCGCCTCGGTGGCCAACTGCCCGGCGGTGTGCCCGGCCGCCTGGACTGCCGCGTGGCCCACCAGGTCACCGGCCAGCACCCAGCCGCTGACGGCCAACGAGATGGTGATCGCGGGGCGGGCCAGCGCCGCGGCGTGGTCCAGCGATTGCAGGAACCGCACCACCCGCGGATTCGCCTCCCGCCAGGAATCCAATTCCGCCCGCAGGAACGCCTGATAATCGTCGTCCACCGCCGGAAGCCGCTCGTGTGCTGCCTGGACCTGCTCGAGCAGCCTCGTCCGGGCGTCGCCGCCGAGCAGGCGCGTCAGTCTCGGCCGGAGGGTGTCGTTGCCGACCTGGGCCAGGCGGTCCAGCTCGTCGAGGAGCTTTTCGACCGCCAGGACGATCGCCTGGCGCTCCCGGTTCTGAAACGCATCCAAGGGTTCGGGCCGCGGCCCGGCCAGCGCATCCCAGGCGGTTCGCAGCGGCCAGGTCACTCCGTGGCCCAGTGTGCGATAGAAGCCGTGGATGCCCCGCGACCAAGCGCTTCGGCCGGCGTCCCACCAGCGGCGGATTTCGTCGACCAGCACGCCGGCAGGGAGGCTGGGCCAGGCCACCCGCGCCATCTCGGTCGCCGAGAGTGCCCCGGCGGCAGCCGAGAATTCCCCGGCCGCCGCTCGAATCCTCTCCAGGTGCGCGACCACGCCTTCCCGCGAGTCGAGCACCCGGCTGAGTGCCCCGCGGAAAGTGCGGATCTTGATCGCGTCGAAACGCAGCGAGGCCAGCTCGTCGCGGAGATTGACGGCTCGCTCGGGCGGCTGGTGGCCGTCGGGCCCGACCGCGTAAAACGGCAGCCGCAGCTCGTCGGCGGCCGCCTTGTCGTACGGAACCACGTAGACCAGCTCGGGCCGGGCGCCCGTCTCATCGCAAAACGTCGCCAGCCATTGGGGCCAGTACTCCCGGTCGGCGGCGAGCTGGCACTGGTTGAAGAGCACCACGATCGGCTTGTCGGCCTCGACGGCCGCGCGGAAGAACTGCTTGACGGCCGCGTCGTTGTACTTCTGCTGCGTGAGCACGGCCAGCAGCACGTCGGCGGCCTGGCGGATCGCCCGGGCCCGCCGCCAGTTGACCGCCACGTCGGAATCGACGTCCGGCGCGTCCAACAGCAACAGCCGCGGCGGCATCTGCGCCCCCGGCCGCCAGAAGAGCCGGTTTTCGGGCGAATCGTGCAGCGGGTCGTCGGGCGATTGCCACGGCCGCAGGTCGAACTGCTCAAAAAGCTGACTCAACACGGCCGGATCGTCTACTCCCGGAGGCACCAGGCAGACGGGATGCTTGGTGTGCGCGGCCAAGGGACTAACCGCGCTGGCCACCTGGCCGGCCAGGTGGTTGAAGATCACCGACTTGCCGATATTCGTCCCGCCCGCGATCCCCACGACCAGCAACGGCTGGGCCTCGAGCTGAGGCAGGAGCTTGTGCCGCAGCAGCTCGAACCACTCTTGCCCCTCGGGCGACTCCACGCCGACGGAGGCCGCCACGGGCTGCAAGGCCGCCAGGGCGAGATCCAGCCGTTTGACTTCAGCGGCGAAGGCTCGGAAGTCGCTGTTCATGGGTCTACCGTTGCGGCTCTTGCGACAGGTGCGCGCGTCTAGCCGTCGCCGGTACGGCGATGGCGACGCCGACGTGCCGTCGGCGGCTAGACAGTGCCCCCTGAAGCTTATTCAAGCATACCTCCCTTTGCCAGGGGAGGCCCCATCGGTTACACTTCAGAATCTCGCGGCTGGGTCGTTTGTCATGGGAGACCTCCATCATGCCGATCCCGTTCACGTGTCCCCACTGCGGGCTTCAGACTAACGTGCCGGAAGAGTACGCGGGTCAGAGCGGACCCTGTGCCAGGTGCGGCCAGACGATCGCGGTTCCGCCGCTGGCCCGGCCCGCCGGCTACGTCCCGGTGTTCCGCCCGCCGCCCAGCATCGGCGACGATCCGGCCATCCGCATGCTGCTTCCGGTGGGCCGCTCGGGACTGGCCATCGCCGCCGGTTACGCCGGCCTGTTCGCCATCCTCCTCGTTCCCGCTCCCTTCGCACTGTGGCTGGGCATCCTGGCGATCCGCGATCTGAGGAGAAACCCGGAGAAGCACGGCCTGGGGCGGGCCATCTTCGGCGTAGTGATGGGGAGTATCTTCACGCTGGCACTGATCGTCAGCCTGTTCGGCCTGATCGTCGCCGCTCTTGAGTCCGGGATGTGATGTCCCACAAAGTGGGTGGGGTGTCCGCTCGCGTGTGTGTGTCCGTTGACCCTCTTGCCCGCCGTTGCCGCATCATCCGCGTGCGTGCCAGCGCCCTACGGGGTTGCAGTCACCGCGCGTACCATATCAGCAGCCGCGGCAGCTCGCCGCGCCGGGCCAGCGCGCTCAGCCGCACACGGTGTCGACGGCCGGTCAACGGGGCGTAACCCTGCCCACGATCGATCGCTCCGACCGCGTCGATCACGTCCTCCACGGCCGGTGGCCGATCCCCGCAGGCAAGCCGCAACATCCACGTCGCCACCGCGTAGGACGCCGCCAATGCGCGAAAGCTCTCGACCAGCGGCCAGGTCCGCCGGCCCAACAAAGCATAGTGCTTCGACGCCGCCGCCACCTCGAAGTACCTGCTGAGCGGCTGCAGAATCTCGGCGCCGAGGTGCCCCAGGGGGCGTTCCAGGTCCGCGAAGGTGGTCTGGGGAAAGGCGGGATGGATCCGCGGGACGCGCCCCTTGCCGCGGCCGAACGCAATCCAGCATCGCAGCAGCCGCAGGCGTTCTCGCCACGATTCCCGTAGAGTGAGTCGCGGATGCAGCCGCACGTAGTCAAAGGCGATCTGCCGGAACAGGCCCGCGGCTGCCTTGCCGGGTGGCCGCCTGTCGCGGAACAGCTCGTTCGCCTCTTCTACAGCCGAGGTCTCCAACATTGCCAGCAACGGCCCAAGGTGCTCACTGGGGACCCCGCCCAACCGGCACATGCCCAGCAGCTCGCAGAATTGCAGGCCGTGCACCAATCGCCTCACGGGCGGATACCGCACGTCGAGCATCAGCCGCTGGATGACCTCGGCGATCCGCAGCGTATCCTTCCACGAACGGCGGTGTCCGGGCAATGTTGCCGGTGGTCTTGTTCCTTCCGGTGCCAGCCCATGCCGCTGGGCAAGCTCCCGCACCGTGCCCAGATGCTCCTTCAACTCGCGGCCGGTGTCTGCGGCGGCCGACGGGCAGTATCGCCGCAGCGTCAGGTACGCGCAATCCTCCAGCGGCACCAACTGCAAAGGAAACAGGCGGCACAACAACGGCTTGGCCGCCTCCCCGTGGTCCCGGTGGATGCGGCAACGGCCGTCGGCGGTCAGGAACACGCAATTCCCGTCCCTGCGGTGCACGAGACGATAACGCCGCGAGAGCAGCCCATCGCGCTGCAGGATCCGCGCGCCGCGATGATCCGGCTGCTTGTGCCACCGCTGCTGCCGGATCCGCTCGAGCTCGTCGTCGCTAAGCCGGATGATCGGGCCCCGACAGCAGTTGCCGCAGGCTTGGCAGTCCCAACGTTCCACGATCGGCAGCGTGCGGATGGGCAATGTCATGCGACTGGTTCCCTGCCGGGAGGAAAAAAGGGGACAGGTCCAATTTGTGCGAAGCCGGGCACCGACCGAAGGTTGGTCGCGGGCCGTTCCGGCAAATTGGACCTGTCCCCTTTTTTCCCGGAATCACGCAAGGCCATCTAGATCAGGTCGGTGTTTGGTCCAGCGCCTGCTGCAAATCGGCGATCAGGTCGTCGGCATCTTCGATCCCCACCGACAGCCGGATGAGCCCCGGCGGAATGCCGGCCTGGCGAAGCTGCTCGTCGCTCAAGGGGGCGTGGGACATCGACGCCGGATGCTCGATCAGGGTCTCCACCCCGCCCAGGCTCACCGCCAGGATGGCCAGCCGCGTCGATTCGACCAGCCGGGTGCCTGCCGCCCGACCGCCGGACAGCTCAAAGGCGACCATCCCGCCGAAGCCGCTCATCTGCCGGGCGGCCAGCGCGTGCTGCGGATGGCTGGGCAGGCCGGGGTAGATCACCCGGGAGACGGCCGGGTGGGACTCCAGTGCCCGGGCAACCGCCAAGGCATTGCGGTTCTGCCGCTCGATCCGCAGGGCCAGCGTCTTCATCCCCCGCAGCAGCAGCCAGGCGGCAAACGGATCGAGACTGCCGCCGAGCATGGTTCGCTTGTGCCAGAGCCGCTCGGCCGTCTCGGCGTCGGTGACCACGCAGCCGGCCACCACGTCGGAGTGGCCCGAAAGGTACTTCGTGGCGCTGTGGATCACCACGTCGGCCCCGGCCGCCAGCGGCTTCTGGTTGTACGGGGTGGCGAAAGTGTTGTCGACCACCGTCAGCACGCCCAGCTCCAGCCCCAACTGGCATACCGCGGCCAGATCGGTCAGTCGCAAGGCGGGATTGGTGGGCGTTTCCAGGTAGAACATCCGCGTCGTCTTGCGGGCCGCCCGCGCGAAGGCCTCCGAATCGGTCGGATCCACGAAGTCGACGGTGATCCCCAGCGCGGGCAGGTCGCTGCTGAGGACTTCGGTGGTGGCGGTGTAGAGCGAGGCCCCGGCCACCACGTGGTCACCCGGCGCCAACAGCCCCAGCAGCGTCGTGCTCACGGCGGCCATTCCGGACGCGAAGGCCAGGCACCGCTGCCCGCCCTCCAGGTCGGCCATCACCTTCTCCCAGACCTCGACGGTGGGATTCCCCCAGCGGGTGTAGTAGGACTGCGGCTGGGTCTGCGCGGCGTACCGGGCGACCGTGGCCGCGTCGGCCGCCCGGAAGGTCGACGTCTGGTACAGCGGCGCCGCCACCGGCGGCGAGGCGGCTTGGGCCTGCGGATGATGGACGGTGCGCGTGGCGAAGGACCACTTCTTCTCTCGGGGATCGTCTCGTGGATCGGGCATTGTCAGGTCCTCAGGTCGACGGCTTTCAGCAGCCAGCTACCAGCATATCCAGTCGGCGAAGCCGGCAAAAGGTGGCCGCGAATTAGCAGCCGTCCATAATGTCGTCACTCCAACGCACGGTCACTCGAAGATCAGATACCCAAACCCCTCCGGCACCACCGTGGTGGCGGCCGGGGTGGTCCAGGATTGGAAGCCCACCCCGGGCACGGTCCGCTGGATGCCCAGCGCCCAGACGTCCCGCGAGGTGGGATAACGACCCGTGAGCTGGTCCAAGGGGATGGCCGCCTCGGCGGTCCACGTGCCTTCGGCCGTCTGGGCAGCGACGAACCAGGTGGGGTTCCAGGAGCCATCGCCCCAGCATTCCTCGGCGGGCCAACCCCGCTGGTCGATCGTCAGCCGATAGTACGTGGCGAAATCGCGATCCAAGTCCAGAAACAGGTCCACCCGATCCTGCGCCGTCAGATCCGGGTCCCGCGGCCGGGGGCCTTCAGTGGCCGGGTACTTGGCGCCGGGCGCCTGCCGGCAAGAGATCGCCAGGTAGAGAAACTCCTCGTCGTAGGCCAGCATCACGGCGCCGGGCCAGCGGGCGTCCTCGTGCTGGGCACTGTGCAGCTCGGCCGGCCTGGCCTGCTGCCAAACGGCATCGTCCAACCGCCCGTCCAAGCGCGGCTTCGTCGCCGCCCGCGCACACCGCAGCACCGGCTTCGGCGCCGGCCCCTTCGGGTCGGAAAGCCACTCCTCGCCCTGGGCGCAGGCCCACCACGAGTCGCGCTGCGGGCCGCGGGCGCGGGCCAAGTAGTAGCGCTGGGCCTGGACGGGGAAACCCTGGTTGCGATGGGCCACCGCCAAGGGAAACTGCAACGCCGGCTGGGCGAACAACTCCGGTCGGCTCCGCTCGATCTGGCGACCCAGCTCCGCCGCCCGGCCTGGACGGTCCTCCTGCCGGGCCAGGTCGATCGAGAGGGCCGAGGCCTGGTGCCCGATCTGGCGCCCCGGCTCCGCCCCTCCGCCGGGACGGCCCTCCGGTTGGGCCGGGTCGACCGAGACGGCTGAGGCCTGGCGGACGACGTAGCGCTCTGCGCCCTGCTGCCGCCAGGCCGCCTCGCCGCTGGCGTAGTATTGTACCAGCCAGAGCAGTGCCGGCCGGACTAGCGGATGGTCCGGATAGCGGTCACAGAGCAGCTCGAAGGTCTCGGCCGCCATCGGCCAGCGGCCGCTGCGATAGAATTGCTGGGCCAGGTGATAGAGCACCTGGCCTGCGCTGTTGGGGTCCAATTCCCGGGTCAGCTCGCCCGTTTCCGCTAGGAGTCCGTCGCCGCCTTGCGGGCGCTCCGCCGACTGATCGAGGATGGCCTGCATGTTGCGGCGCCGCTGGGCCATCCGCCGCAGCAGATCGAGGCTGCCCGGCGGCGGCTCGATCAGCTCGCGACGCGCCTCGCCGCCCGGGTAAAGCACGATGCCGCTGAAGAAATCGCGGCGGCCCTGGTCCTGCGGCAGGTTGCACAGCAGCAAGCGGAAACCGAGCATCTTCGGTGCGGCGCGGAAGCAGTCCTCCAACAGGCCGCGCGGCACGGCCGTCACGTCGGCCAGCGGGCAGCCCAGCCGGTCGGCCAACTGGTCGGTCACCAGCTCGGTGGACGCGCGTGACGGCGGCGGCAACCAGGCGTAGACTTTCTTGACCTTCCACGGCTCCAGGCCGGCGTGGGTAATCTGCGGGGCGAAGCAGGTCGGATCGCCCGCCTTCTCCACCGCCGAGAGCACCACCTGGTTGACCAGGTGCCCCAGCGGATCATTGCCCGACCCGCAGGCGGGTACCCCGCTGGCGTCGTGGGTCACGATCACCTCGGGACGCCAGAGGCGGATCTGCCGGACCACGTGGGCCTCCAACTCGGCCACTCCCCGGGCGTCGTTGGCCCGATCCCAGCCGGCGATGATCTGCTCCGCATCGAGCTGGAGGCCGGCCTGCCGCACGGGGAACCGCCAGGCGGCGCCTGCGCCGCTGGCGCCCGCGGCCACCAGGGCCTCGTGTGCTCGATCGGCCGGGTGGACTTCGTCGCGCGGCTGCCCTTCGACGTCCCGGCGAGTGAGCAGCTCCACGACGCCTAGGTATCCTTCGTTGCCGCAGAGCAGCGCGAACAGCTCCAGCGGCAGGTCCTGGCCGCCCCCCAGCAGCCCGAGCAAGGCCGCCCGGGTTCCGCCGGCCCGCTGCCGCTGCCAGGTCCGCCCACCGTCGCTGGTGGCCAGGATCGTCCCCAGCGCGCCGACCGCCCAGCCGTGCTCGTCGTCGGCGAAGTACAGCCCGTGGATGGGCACTCGCCCTGCGGTGGGGAAACTGGCCCAGGTTCGGCCGGCGTCGGGGGAGTGAAAGACGCGGGTGCCGGGCGATCCGGCAATCCAGCATTTCGGCCCGCGGACCGCCAGTGCCGCAAAGTCGAACTGGTCTCCCATTTCCTGGGGCAGCCGGCCGGGTGGGGTCTGCCAGCTTGCCCCCAGGTCGGCGGTCATCATCACCAGCCCCCCGTCGCCGATCAGCCAGCCGTGGACCGGGGCTACCAGTTTCAGTCTGCGGAGGTTCCGCAGGCCGAAATCGGCGACCCTTGCCGGTTGGATCCCGCCCCGCCGGAGCATGGCCGGGGATCCCTGACGCCCTGCCAGGGCGCCCGTGTTTGGGTCGAGGAGATCGGCGGCCAGCCAGGAGGAGGCTTCGCCGCCGGCAAGCTGCCTCCAACTTCGCCCGCCGTCCTCGGTCACAAACCCGCCCGAGGGGAACATGGCCGACCGGCAGCCGACCGCCCAACCGGACTTGCGGTCGAAGAAGCGGAGTTGTTTCAGGGCAGGGAGGACGCACTGGGGATCGCGGTGCCAGGTTCGCCCGCCGTCACCGGTGGCCAGGATCACGCCGGTGCTGGTATGGGTGTAGGGATGGGAGAAACCGCCGGCGGCCCAACCGGTCTGCCGATCGATGAAGCAGACCGACTCCAGCCGGCAGGTCACCCCGGAGTGCTGCAACTGCCAGTGCCCGCCACCATCGCCGGTATGCCAGATCGTGCCGCGATCGCCCACGGCCCAGCCCGTCTGTGGATCGACGAACCACACGTCGGCCAGCTCGGCGTCGCTCTGCATGGCTGGCGAGGCCATCGGATCGTAGCAGGCCGCCGGATCGGGCACCTGCTGCGGTTTCTGGGGCGCAGGCGGGGTGGCTTGTACTACCAACAGCAGTGCCCATAGCGCGGGACCGGTCATGCGTCGTGCCTCCCACTGGATGGCGGGGTGTCCGTTGAAAGTGGGCCGATTGTAGTGAAACCGGCCCTTGGACCCAAGGGCGAAAAGGCCCGCCGGACGCAATCGGGGCCACGGCCGGCTTTGCCGTGTGTGGCAAGTTTTCCCGGCGGATGAAG
>Ga0315277_10006393_pt1 | contig 15437 bp, 12 predicted proteins | sample YL17G05_15_MG_FD_203695 | JGI IMG/M metagenome (GOLD analysis project Ga0315277, IMG submission 203695) | Sediment microbial communities from Yellowstone Lake, YNP, Wyoming, USA - YL17G05_15 | ecosystem: Environmental > Aquatic > Freshwater > Lake > Sediment | place: USA: Wyoming | collected...
CGCCTGCTCCAGCAGGCAGTGCACGCTGACCCTATGCCCTACCGCCGAGTGGTCGGCGGCACACGGAAAGGCCGCCACAATATGTAGTGGCTAGGAGAGCGAAGTGGATATGCCTTTCGTGTAATTCGTGGCAGATTATCCCCCAGCAAGTACGAGGATCATCACGAATTCCCCCCAAGACTAACGGGCTACCCAACTTGTGCATCTCGCCTTGTCAGGGCATCCGACGCGTGATATACTCTCGAAACTTTGGACAATTGTTGCTTGGAGCCATCCCTATATGAAACATAGATTTGCAATCCTGGTAACCATCATCGTTCTCACGTCTTCCTTGGTGGGTGGCTTCATGGGCGGCAGCGTTGCCGCCGGTTCCAACAATGCCCAAACCTCCCCGAACGAGTTCCTCAGCAATTTTACCGAGGCGCTTGACATCATCCAGAAAAGCTACGTAGACAACGTTGGCGCCGACAAGCTGGTTTACAGCGCCATCAAGGGAATGCTGCGCGCATTGGATCCGCATTCCAGCTTTTTTGACCCGAAGGAATTTGCACGTCTTCGCGAGGAACAGCACAGCAAGTACTTCGGCCTGGGAATCCGGGTACGGACTCTCCTGCGCGATCGCGGCCGGGTTGTTATCGTGGAGCCCCCGGCGATCGGAGCTCCTGCGCAAAAGCGCGGTCTCCGGGCTGGGGACGTCATAACCAAGATTGAGGGCGAATCCATCGATGACTGGACTTCGGACGAGGTCGTGAGTCACCTGCGCGGTCCCCGGGGAACCACGGTAAACATCACGGTCGAACGGCCCGGAATACGCGATCCCTTGCAGTTCAAAGTGGAGCGCGACGAGATTCCCATCGTCACGGTTCCCTACGCTTTCGAAGTCAAGCCGGGCGTGGGTTACATCAAGATTGATCGTTTTTCGGAGTCCACAGCCGAGGAACTCCGTGAAAAGCTCAAGAAGCTGGACGAAAACAATCTCAGTGGCCTCATACTCGATCTGAGGGACAACCCCGGCGGACTGCTGAACCAGGCGATCGAAGTGGCGGACTTCTTCGTCCCGCGCGGGGGGATGATCGTTTCAACCAAGGGCCGGATGGAAGGTTCAGCAAGGCCTTACCGCGCGCCCAGCCTGGAGAAAATCCGTGTTCCCCTTGTGGTTCTCATCAACCGGCACAGCGCCAGCGCCTCGGAGATCGTTGCGGGCGCGCTGCAAGATCATGACCGCGCCCTGATCGTCGGGGAGACGAGCTTCGGCAAGGGCTTGGTTCAGTCTGTCTATAACTTGGATAACGACACGGGAATGGCGCTGACTACGGCGAAGTATTACACGCCAAGCGGCCGCCTGATCCAGCGCGATTATTCCGGCTCTACTTTCGAATACTATTATGTTAACAGCGGGACACCACCCCCAGACAAGGAACGGGAAATCAAGACCACCGACAGTGGGCGCAAGGTCTATGGCGGGGGCGGGATCGCCCCTGATGTCATGGTGCCTATGCGCGAACTCAATCGTTTCGAGGCGCTTCTGACTTCAAAGGATATCTTCTTCGAGTACGCTCGACGCCTCACCTCCGGACAGGTGCCGGCAGCCAGCAGTTTTCAACTCCCCCTCAAAAACGAGGAAGTCTCAACGCCCGCAGCAAAAGCTCCGAAGTTGATCCCCAAGTTTGAGATCACGGATGCGATTCTCGAAGATTTCAAGGAATTCCTGCGAAATCGACACCTGGATTTCACCAACGAAGATATCCAGAACAATGTTGATTTTATTAAGAGGCGAATTAAGCAGGAGGTCTATACCTCTTCCTTTGGGCTGCAGGAAGGCTTCAAGGTTGCGATTCAAGGCGATACCCAAGTCTTAAAAGCGCTGGAAATGCTGCCCGAAGCGAAGTCGTTGATGGCAACCGGCCATATAACACCGGCTGCCCCAAATCCAGAAGCAAAGAAGTAAGCGGTTCTGCGACAAACATGAATCGGTCCCGGCCTGTTCACGCTTTCATAGCGTTATGCGCTCTTTTCGCGCCTGCCGAAGCCTTTTGTCAGACTAGGCCGGTGGCGCTTGCCGCCGCCACACGAGCCGTCGAGGCCAACAAGCCCGCCCATGCAGCAGGATCCGCCGACCTGTTCAATGACGTCGATATTCCCACAGGGATACAGGACGTCATGCGCAACTGCCAGCTCAAGTACCAGCAGGGCTCAAACCTGATTAAGGCTGGGGAATCCGCCAAGGCAAGGGCAGCCTTCAACAGCGCCGTCGACCTGCTTCTCCAATCCGAATATGATTTGACCTCCACCCCGGTCCTTAACCGTTTCTTCCAGGACCTCATTCAGCGCATCCAGCAGGATGAATCGCGCTACCTCCGCCCTCCCGATGACGCAGAGGAAAAACCGGAGAAAGCCGTGGTCGACGAATTGGATAAGCTCGACCTCATTCCCATTAAGGTCGATCCTTCACTCCAGGATGTTGTGGCCGCTGATCTGGCGAACACCAAGTACGATATTCCGATCACCCTCAACGATAAGGTATTGAAATCATTGGACTATTGGCTCAATAAGGGCCGGAGGTACTTCACGGACGGATTCATGCGTTCCGGCCGCTACCGCGACATGATTGAACGGATCTTTCGAGAGGAATCGATTCCACTCGATATCATGTATCTTGCCCAAGTCGAGAGCCTGTTCAAGACCAATGCGGTGTCGCGAGCCATGGCAAAGGGAATATGGCAATTCGGAAAGTGGACTGCAATCCGCTACGGTCTTAAGGTGAATAACTATGTGGATGAGCGCTCCGACCCGGAAAAGTCCACCCGTGCGGCAGCCCGTTATCTCAACGATCTCTATGGAATGTTCAAGGACTGGAATTTGGTTCTCGCCGCTTACAACTGGGGGGAGGGTAAAGTCCAGCGGCTGATCGATCGGAGTGGTGTGAACGACTTCTGGGAAATGACCGATCTCCGCCGCAGGAATTTCCCCAAAGAGACCAAGAATCATGTTCCACTGATCATGGCGAGCATCATCCTGGCTCACAATCCGGAGAAATACGGCCTCCCTAAAGAACTCCATGTGCCGCAAGCCTACGAGCAGTTGGCGGTTTCCAAGCCGATCGATCTCAGAGCCGCAGCCAGGATTCTGAACATTACGCTCGATGAATTGAAGGAGCTGAACCCCTCATTGCGGGGACTCTCGACGCCGGCAAACTACCCCGACTTCCAGCTGAAGGTGCCGGCGGGAAGCAGCCAGCCTGAAGTCTGCCAGAAGATCGCCGAGCTTCCAGCGGTCAAGTTCAAGCCGCCGGCGGAGCATGCAGACAGGTATAAGATCCAGCCTGGTGATACCTTCAGCAAGATTGCCGCGCGCTACCATGTGACCGTTGCGGAACTCGGAAGGGCCAACAGGGGGATTTCCCCCAAGTCCCTCCAGATCGGCAAATGGATTCAGATCCCCGGGTCCCGTTCGGCAAGCGCAAGCTCGCAGAGTCGCTCGACCCGCATTGCTTCACGCAGGATCCGTACTTCGATAGCCAGCAACTCCAAAGGGCCGAAGAAGACGGCTGTCCGAACTGCCCAGCCTGGCAAAGGCCCCTCCACTTCCCGCCCCAAGATTTCCACAACCAAGGCAAAGCTGCCGGCATCCCGAAAACCGCCTGCCAAGGAAATCGCTTCTCGATAGACCTAATAGTTAGAACTTTTTAGCCCTGCTTATCGTATTAAATAAAGTCGGCGTGCCGAACTGGTTATGGTAGTTTTTGTCGATTTGAGATTATGAGCACAACAGCTATCGAAGGTCTTGAACTTCCCGGTTCGATCCCGCGGTCGCGGCTCTATTCACATGTCCGCCTCCGTTCATTTGCGGCTATCTGGGAAGCCTTTAAAATCGCGGTAGATTCGATCTGGTCCCACAAGCTTCGATCTGTACTGACGCTACTAGGGGTCATTATCGGCGTGGCTTCGGTCGTTACCGTGGGGGGAGCGATCGAAGGGCTCGGCTACTACGTCAAGGATCGACTGGTCTCCACCTTCGGAAGCAACACCTTCATATTAGCCCGCATCGCACGGATTAACATCTCCAGCGAGGAGTGGGAAAAACTGATCAAGCGGAACAAGAGGCTCTACGCTGACGATCTGAAGGCGGTTGAGGAGAGGTGCAACGATTGCGAGGCCGTCACACCCGTGCTTCGGACTCGGGCAGATGTGAAGGTCGGCAACAAGACGTTTTATGACGGCAACGTTCAGGGAGTCGGCGCCGACCTGCCCAAGATCCAAGAACTGGACATAGAGGAGGGGCGGTTCCTGTCCAACTTCGATGTCGACCATGCCCGGCCTTATGCCGTTATCGGCGCGGACATCCGTGAGCAGTTGTTCGGCCCCGTGGACGTTGTGGGCAAGGAGATAAAGGTTGGGGGCGACACCTTCATCATCCAGGGAGTCGAAAAACGCAATGGGAGTTTCTTCGGCCAGTCCCTGGACACCAACGTCTATGTCCCCTACACAGCCTGGCTTAAAAAGTACGGAACGCGACGATCCCTCGAGGTACGCATAAAGGCCCCCTCTGCGGAGACGCTCGAATCCACCGAGGATGAAGTTCGGGTGATTATGAGGGCCAAGCACAAGCTGAGGCCCAACCAGGAAGACGACTTCGACATCCTGGCCAGCCAGGCCATTCAGGAGTCGGTGGGTCAATTCACCGGCGCCATCGCCGCAGTGGTTACGCCCATTACTTTGATTTCGCTGGTCGTGGGCGGGATCGTGATCATGAACATCATGCTGGTAACGGTGACCGAGCGAACCCAGGAGGTGGGCATGCGCAAAGCCGTGGGAGCGAGGCGCAAAGACATCATGCTTCAGTTCCTCATCGAGTCGGCACTGCTCGCTTCATTTGGCGGCGTCCTTGGCTTGATGCTCGCTTATCTCCTCAGCATAGTGATTAGAACCACAACCCCGATTCCCATGACTATAACGCTTGGTTACATCCTGCTCGCGCTGTTGACCTCGGGTGGTATCGGTGTCATATCCGGAATGTACCCAGCTCACAAGGCGGCGAAGCTGGATCCTATAGTCGCGCTTTCCAGGGATTGACGAAGATGAGAGGTTTCCAGTATCGAGAAAATCTGGCCATGGCGCTGCAAACTCTGGTGGCGCACAAGTTCCGGTCGTTCCTGACAGTACTGGGCATCATTATCGGCGTCCTGACCGTCATCGTGATTGCGTCCATCCTGACAGGGATGCGCCAAAACATCATCGCGTTCGTGGAAGATTTCGGCACCAACAACATCTTCGCCTTCCACCTCAATATGGGACCGTCTTTCGGACGCCGTCCGCGGGAGGAATGGCTCCGAAAGCCGTTGACTCCAGAGGACGCAATGGCCATTAAGGAACAGTGCCCTGCCATTCAGGATGTTGCCTGGGAGGGCATTCCCTGGAACACGCGCGTCAAAGTTCAATACCAGCAGAACGTCCTGCGGCAATTCAACTTCAACGGAGTTCCCGCCAACTACGCCTCGGTCAGCAACCTCCGAATCGCCGACGGCCGATACTTCACCGAGACGGAAGACGAGCATCGAATGAAAGTCGTCGTAATAGGCCCTGACGCACGCGATGCCCTCTTCCCCCATTCCGATCCCATTGGGAAGCAGATCATCATCAACGGTTCGGTCTTCACGGTTGTGGGAGTTTTGGAGAAAGCCAAGGGCGGGTTTATGGGGGGAGGAAACGAGCGCGACACTGCCATCCAGATTCCCTATCACACGTTCCACAAGATGATGCCGTGGGAAGACAAGCACTTCCTCTTGATCCAGGCGAAATCGGGCATGCTTCCCAAGGGTCTGGATGAGGTGGAAAGTCTCCTCCGCCGGCGGCGCGGCGTGAAGCCGAACCAGCCCAGCAACTTCGACCTTTCTACTGCCGACAGGTTCATTCAACAGTTCGACTCTATCACTGCGACGGTGGGACTCATCGCCATTGCCATCTCCGGCGTCGGTCTGCTCGTGGGTGGCATCGGCGTCATGAACATCATGCTCGTATCGGTCACTGAAAGAACCCGTGAGATTGGGGTGCGTAAAGCGATCGGGGCAACACGCAAGGATATCGTCTCTCAGTTCCTGTTCGAAGCTATGACGCTCACAGGAATCGGAGGCATATTGGGCGTCGTGCTCGCGATCGCCGTTAGTTACATCGTCATTCTCTTGGTGCCATCGCTCCCGGCAAACATCCCCATGTGGGCAGTTGTCACGGGGTTGAGCGTCTCCATCTCGATCGGACTGATTTTCGGCGTATGGCCTGCCCGCAAAGCAGCCCGGCTCGACCCGATCGAGGCACTGCGCTACGAATAATCCGATTTCGGATTGCGGATTAAACTGCGCGGGAATCTCCTGAAATAGAGTTGCCCGTTCGCGTCTTTCTTTATTGAGGTCGACGCCCGTGTCAACTACTCCAGAACCTTTAATCCGCAATCCCCAATCCCCAATCCCCTTTGGTTCGCCGCTGCTGCCGTCCTCGCGTACGTCCTGGTGCTGTTCTCGCTGGGAAAAACAGGGTGGCAGCATCTCGGTCTCTTGGCACTCCTTTGGGCTTGTCTGACCCGGCGGGCGGGGCCAAACCGTTTCGTCCGGGACTGGTGGCCGTTCATCCTTTTTTGGCTGAGCTATGACGTAATGCGGGTGTTTGGCGCGAACCTGATCCATCGGGTCTCGGTCGAGCCTCCGTTGCGCTGGGAATCGTCTCTGTTCCTCTCCCCGGAAGGTGTGATCTGGCCTTTTTTCTTCTCCCACTGGATTGCCAGCCATGGCAGCGGCTTCGGTCCGCGCCTGCTGATCGGTTACTGTAACTTCATCTACCTTTCCCAACTCTTCGCGATCCCCGTCACCATTCTGCTTATCTGGCATCGACGCCGGAGTCTTCTATTCCGCCGCCTTCTCTGGTCCTTTACGCTTCTGCACATTCTGACGCTTTGCATCTACATAGGCTACCCCGCGGCGCCGCCCTGGTGGGTGTTCGAGAATGGCCTGGCGAAACCCACACTGCAGCATTCGATGCCGGTCGGCTTCCCCGCCGGTTCAACCCTGGCAGGATTGTTCCACCTGAGCCCAAACCGATTCGCCGCGATCCCGTCGCTCCACGGCGCTTATCCGCTGCTCTTCATGCTTGTCCTGGCAATGCATGGGGTTCGAACCCGTTGGATTTGGATCTCCGCGTTGTACTCTGCCAGCATGTGGTTCGCCTGTGTCTTTCTCAACCAGCACTACATAGTGGACCTGCTAATCGGTGCGGCGCTGGTCGTTATCGCCCTTCCCGCCGCGGCCAAAGCTGGGGTCAGGTCTTCGGAGGTGGATTCGGGGCAGAGATCGCAGCTGTGATGGTAGAAGGCGAAATCTGGAATTTGGAGACGCCGACTGCTGGAGCCTTGAGCCACTAATTTCACGGATTAAAATCTGCCACGAATTACTCGAATTACACAAAAAAATCCTGTTTTTTTATTTCGTGTAATTTGTGTAATTCGTGGCTGCATTTTTCGTGTAATTCGGGGCTATGCGGTGATGCCGGCCGCTTCGAGGTAGCCGCGCATCAGCTTCGCATACTGAGGAAACGCAACCTCGGGCTCCTCGATTTCCTTGTGCCAGGCTTTCTCCCACTCGAAGCAGTAATACCCGCGGTATCCGCCGCTCGCAAGGACACGAACGATCTCCCGAATAGGGAGCCTTCCGGCACCGGGAAGAACATAGTGCAGGTCCTCCCCTTCCCCCTTGGAATCCTTGATGTGTGTATGCCGGATGTAGGACTTGAGCCGGCTGAAGGTATCCCCGGGCTGCTCCTTGCCCATGACGTATGTGTGATGCGTGTCCCACAGGATACCTACTTCGGGCATTGCCACGTTCTTCATGAGATCCAGCAGCGTTGGCGAGTCGGGGAAATCGCCGTGTGACTCGATGAGGACCTGCACGCCACTTCCTCTCGCGTGCTGGCCGAGCTCGCGGAGCCCGGAGATAACCCGGTCGACGGTCGCCTGCTTGGGCTGGCCTTCAACGATCTTGTCGCCGAAAACGCGTACATAGGAAACTTTCATCCTGCGAGCCAGATCGATGAAGCGTTTCGCCTCATCCAGCTGCTCCTTGCGCTTCGTCGATTCGAATTCATGCATTCGGGCGGATGCGCCAAGGTCGGAAACATGCAGATTCAGGGCCTCAAGGTCCTTCAGACTTTGTGAGAGACCGGAGCTGCTGAACTCCGGCCGCCTGGTAAGATCCATCTCACCCTGAATTCCCCTCAGCTCGATGGCAGAATAGCCCCACTCCGAGGCGTGGCCGAGGATGGTCTTCCAATCCCAACTCGGGCAGCCCAGAGTGGAAAACGCTATGGGAAATCGTTTGGCCGCCGGCTGCGCTCTCATGATGGCGGGGGTGGTTAGCAGACATCCTATCGACTTCAGAACTTCCCTTCGTGTGTGTCTCATGCCGCCATACTACCACAACATCACAGCACGAAGACACAGAGCAGCGGCAGGCCGCAATCGACTTGGTGTTCTCGGTGTCTTAGGGCCCGCGCGAGGCAGGCGCGAACGCGGGCTCTCAGCTGCGGAACCGAAAAAGGCTTCGTGAGATAGTCGGTAGCCCCGACCTCGAAACCGGCGCTGGCCGTAAGCGGATCGTTGCTGGCGGTGATTACAAGAATCGGCAGGCTGGAAGTCTCCGGTTTCGAACGGAGCGCCCTGAGGACGTCCATCCCATCGGGATTAGGCATCATCAGGTCTAGAACCATCATGTGCGGGTTCATCTCGGCGGCCAGACGGATCGCATCCCGTCCGTTGGATGTCTGTGTCAGGACGTAGCCTTCCGGCTTCAGGGCGGCCATAGTCATCGAGCGCGTGTCCGGGTTGTCGTCGACTACGAGTATGCGGGCCTCGTGCGGCGCGAGCCCAGCGGACACCGTGGGCCGCGTCTTCAGCAGGGAATCCACAACTTGATCCGCGAAGATCTCCAGCTCGCATCCTTCGTAGGCACAAAACACCTCGACCTGGTTGGGCAACTTCGCCGCCAGCTCTCGAGCCCTGCGCTCGATGTCCGCGATGAAATCATCGTCGTGCACCGGCTCGCGATGAGTCAGTGCCAGGCGGCGCACGCCGGCAGCCGCGGCCAGCCGAACGACATACTCGTAGGTGCTGTGTCCCCAGTTTTTCTTTGAGGGATACTCCTCGGGAGTGTACTGCGCATCGTGAATCACCAGGTCGGCTCCGGCCATGAAACTCGCGTGGCGGCGATCCCCCTCGTGCAGGATGGACGCGAGATACCCCGGCGCTGAGTCGCTGCGCCACAGCGTCTCGGAAAAGGGTTCGTGGTCGCTCATGTAAGCGGCCGTGACGCCATCCATGTGGAAACGATAGCCGAGGGTCATCGCGGGGTGATTGAGATACTGGGCAAGAACAGAGACAGCTCCAATCTCGAATTTGCCCTCCACCAACTCGTGATATGTGATTCGCGTCGGAAGCTGGCTGAGGTCAACGGGGAAATAGGTGTACTCCATCTGCCCGGCCAGCGTCTCCTGGAGCGACCGCCGGCCTCCCTCCGGAGCGAAGACATCAAAGCCTTGAGTGGTGACGTAATGATAGTAGCAAAAAAAATACGAGCTGTCGTAACGAAAGCACAAACTGGCCCAAAAATGCAGAATCCTTGGCGATCTTGGCGTCTTGGCGGTAAGGTTTTTAAAAGCCTCACCACCAAGACTCCAAGGGCACCAAGAACGCAAAGCAGACTAGTTGAGGCTCAAAATGAAATTATTGTTTCTGGCAGAGCACAAAGCCCTGGGTTGTCACGTAGTACTTCGCCAGCATGTTCGGTTTTTCCCAGGCGGGGAGTGCCTTCGGATCCTTCAGGAAGTTGAGGAACTTGTTCGTCACCTGGGTGAAGTGCGCCTCGTGCCCGACACGATACTTGTCCGGAATCTCGATGTGAAGCTCTTTCCCCTGGTCCTGGATGCCGATGCCGGGGTAGGTAGACAGCAGCGCATCGACCTTCTTTTTCAGAGCGGCACGGACCGCATCCTTTTCTGCCGGGCTGTTCGGGATCACGTAAAGCTCGGGACGAGATTTCTCTTCCTTGGCCTGCCGGATTTCGATCTTCGACCGCGATCCGCGGTAATAGGCAAAGTGGGTGTCGGCGCCCGGAGTAGGCTCGAAATTCCAGAGCACGTCCAGCTTCACGTTGACTCCGCGCACCGCGTAAGATAGCTGCGTGTTGCAGAAGTAATCCAGTTTGTCTTCATGCACGTTCTGCTGCAGGTACTGAGGGAAATCGGCCTCGCCCGTGACTCTCTGGAAATCCGCCTTGGTGAGAACCGTGGGCCAGTGCCTCGCCGCAAGAACGCTCACATCTTTGCGATAGTTAATGCTCTGCTCCGGAAACAGTATCCACTGTGCCATATCCACGAGATGCGTGCCCACGTCGGGGAGCCCTTCTCCCTGCTGCTGCGTGTCAAAAAACCACGCGGGGCGACGCAAAGGAAGGCCTGCGACCAGCTTCAGAAGCTGGTGAACGCTCTCCATGTAAACGCCGGGGTCCTCTTTTGTACCGAGCAACTGTGTCCCGAAGGTTTCCCGATCGTTGACGAGCTCGCGTTGCAGCATGGTGGTTATCTCGTATCGTTCGGTCATGATGTCATAGGCGGTCAGCTTCTTCTGATCCGCCGTTTCGAGCGCAGATTCGAGCTTTGCGAAGTCGGCCGCATTGATGATCCACGGTTTATCGGCAAGCACGTTCAGTCCAGCTTCAACCGAAGCTTTGATTCGGTCGATCTTCCCGCGATTCCGGCCCGATAGGACCACAACATTTCCCGGTTTCTCGCGCAGCATACGCCCCAGGAAATCGGGTCCTGTGTGAATCTCGAGGTCCCAGGAAGTGGGATTCTCCTTTCGAGTGTTAAACGCAACGATCCGATTCAAGTGTTCTATCAGATCCGAGCCCAGCGGCGCATAAATGTTCACTTTTCGGGAGACATTCGGGTACATCTCCTTTTGAACAAGCCCCGCATGGAAGTGCCCCGGATCAAGGGTGATGAAACGAACTTCGGTCATGGCTTTATTTCCTTGCGAATTTTCGGAGCGCAGGCTCGCCTGCTGCCCGGCCAGAATGATTAGAAATGCGGACGCAAGACTCAGAAAAGTAGTTCGAAGCAGAACACTGCAGCAGGTTACGGTTTTCATGCGCCTCTCCTTAATTGGCGGACCAATACTATAATGCGTTCCACCCTCAACAAACACCATAAAGACGCAGATATCACAAAGACCGCTCCGTGGCCCCTATGGTACTTGGCCGCAATTCCTTCGCTTCCTGGCAAGGATTCCGGACTGGGTCGCCCGCAACCTCGAATTGATTGACAGATATCAGCAGTCACGGTGACTGTCCCGAAACTCCTGAACCTGGAGCATTGTTGGGGCCAGGCTGGACCCGGAGTGTCAAGTTCAGGTCAAGCTCAAACTGATTCCTTCAGCTGCAAACCGTGGAGACGGATAGCTTTTTGTTTATTGAGATGGCATAATCTTGGCCATGAGTGTTCAAGCACGGTACACGAATGGGGTTTTCAAACCCCTCGAAAAAGTCAAGGATGCTGTGCCCGGGAAAGTCTATCGTGTGTTCTCCGATGAAGAGCTGCAGAACTTAACAGAGAATCTGCACTGGCTGAGGGCGGCAGAAAATAGCTTCGGCTTCTGGAACAATGAGGAGGATGCCGTCTACGACAAGATATAGGCAGGGCGATATTGTCCTCGTGACCTTTCCCTTTACCGACCTTACTTCCGCCAAGAAAAGGCCAGCCCTCGTAATTTCTCCAGATGCCATTAACGCGCTCAATCAAGATCTGATACTGGTGGGCATAACATCCCACCTAGCCGGGGATAATTACGCGATCTATCTGGAGGAGGATGATTTCCTGGACGGCGCACTTCCCAAGAAATCAATGGTCAAGACGACGAAAATATTCACTATTCATTCTGCCATCGTCGCGAAACGGATCTGTCGGCTGAAACCTGAAAAACTGGGACAGGTGCTCGAGACTATCCGGAAGCTTTTTTCTCGGCATGACTAGTTCTTCCTCCATGAGCATTTATCCCGAGATTTCCACAGAAACACCTGTCACTGGTGAAGGCTCGCGAATGGACTAGGAAGAATCGGTACGGTTCGGAGGGTGGTGAGCAGGAAATCGAACCGAGTGAGAAAAGCACAAGCAGAAGCGCTGGAAGCCAGCGCTAAGGCGCTTCGCGAAGCTACGGGCGAGATCGTGGAGTGTACTATGGCCCTCCGGCTTTTCCACGCAACACGCCGTGATGCACTTGGCGATTGCAAGGCCATGGTGGAACTCCCTCTCGAAATCCGGCATTTGGCTCGACCAGATCACCTTGCAACGAGTAACGAAACAGACCCAGTGCAATCGAGGTAATGTGTATTCTCCTGGAAAGCGGGAGGGGATTCGCAGAAGGGCGATATTGCAATGAGAAGGAGGTGCAAAGCACGCAATGGCAATCTTCTCTAGGAGAATCCCTCAGCGACTCATTGATCAGAATGCTGAGTTTCTCAGCGAGAGTGAGACAAAGAGACTTGTCGTACGGCTTAATGGCCCAAGCACCGCCAGAGGGAAGGATGCGATCAAGACCGCGATGAAGGACGCACTGAGTGCTGAATGGGAGATTGTTATCCTTAATAGCTTCAGCAAGCTTGGAAACGTAAGGTATGAGCCCACTTTGGGAGGACGGAACAAGCCGGACCTTTTCTTCACTCCGCACAGTGACCCTCACCAAGAGCTCATAGCAGATGTATTAGCAGTCTCTGACGAAGGCCTTGAAGAACAGTATCCAGTCGAGGCACTGTATTGGGAGCTGATCCATGAGCTTAAAAAACACAGGCTAAATCCGAATTTCTTTTTTCTCGATGTACGTGCTCAAAAGGAGAACAGCATCGAGTTTAGGCTTCCAGGACTAGACCGGCACAAGCAGACGATTTTTGGTCCCCAATTTATTAACTTCCTCAAAAGCATTGAAGCTGGCCGTGGTCAGCCCTGCAAATTCGAGCTGATGACCGATAATGCCGCGATTAGGATCTCGTACAATCCCGGGCAAACCTCTACCGGATATCGCCATCCTAGCTTCACTGAGCCTGCATCAGTGACCCAGAATCGCATCTATTCCAGACTCGAAGACAAGGCTTCGCAGCTCCGGAAAACAGGCTTTCCTGGTCCTCGGGGTATTATTCTCTGCGACACAAGCTGCTGCATCGCACCGCTGGGACGAAGGGCCACTATGCCTTGCCAATGATGCGCGGAAAATACAGCCAGAGATGCCCGCCGTTGTCGTCTTCGCCGAAAACGATCTCACCGTCGCGCCCCGTCACCGCATCTCCGAACACATAGCCGTAGCGGCGGTGTTCGATGACCGAGGCGGCGCCACCCAGGTTCGTTACCGTCCGGCGCTCGGGATCGAGGCAGAAAAGCTTCGACATCTCGGTTCCGCAGAACCCGAATACCCGGCCATCAAAGGTCACAGCCATGGGACCGGCCGGGGCGAGGGGGGTCTGGCCCAGCGGGCCGTTGAATCCAGAAGCCTCGTCGAAAGAGAAAAGTCGGCCAGCTTGATCGGCGGTGAAAAGCACTCCCGTGCGCCTGTCTCTGGCCCAGTTCAAGGTGTGCGCCCAGGCACCGCTCGGCAGGGCAGCGGCACCGCGCCGCAAACTCGATGAACGCGGATCGAAATTCCACAGGCTCCGCTCGCCGTCCCTTCCCACAACGTTACCCTTCGAGGTGACCGCGATCCGTCCGGCCGCCGCCATCTCGCCCACAACCTCAATCTTGCGCGACTTGACGTCGAGCCTGAACACGTGGCGTGAGGTCGTGCCGACGATATTGCCTGACGGCTCAGCGACCGCGTGTACGGCCGGTTCACCGGCCATGCACTCACCCAATTCCTCGAAGGCGGGGCGCCGGAATCCCCACTCCTGGATCAGGTCCTCGGAAAGACGGGACATCGGGACCAGAATTGCGCGGCCTCCCCGGGAACCGTTGACGAAGGCGACAAGGTGGGTCTTTGCGCAACAGACCGCAACACATTGAGTAGCGGCCTGAACCACTCCCATGTCAAATACAGTGCCGGTGAGGCCATGGAACTCCGAAGCAAATAAGTGCGTTTGGTAGCCGCTGGTTCCGCCGTAGATGACGCCCTCGGGAGTGATGTCCAGCGCCGTGATGCGACTTTCGTCCGGCACGATGGGTACAGTCATCCCCGGGAAGCAGGTGGGGAATGCAACCATCATACCTTCCTTCGTAAAAGTGGCTTCGCGGACCTCACGCCGGAAAGCCTGCACTTCGGGCGAGTTCCTATCGAACCTTCTCTTTTGCGCCTGCACGTTTCACCTCTTATCCCCACACGCGGATCGGCAGGTGGGCGTTTTTCCTTTTGCGTTCTGAGGGCATACTCACTTTGAAGACTCCGGCGGGATGCGACCCGATATGGCCGAAAAACAGATCGCCGTTATGATCGACCGCTCCCCGCGAGACATATTGGGCGAAACCATTGGGGTGCTTCAGCAGCGCGACCTCCTCGCGCTTCAGCGTGCCCGGATCCAGCCGCCACACCACTCCCTCCCGCTCCTCGTGAGGGGGCGGCAGCGGGTTGTACACCGGATCACGCCACCGGGACGCCACGTAATACAGCTTGCCATCGCCGGCAAAGGTGAGGCCGCCGCAGTGATCGAAAAACATGCTCTGCGGGAAGGTCCGATCTTGCTCCTGCGTTGCTATCCCCAGATCCTCAACCCGCGGCCACTCCCCTTCATTGGGCCAGATCCGCATCAGGCGGGGCGCTGGAATCCACGTCGAGGCATACACGCATTCGCCATCCGGGGAGGGCGCCACATCATAGAACACGCTATGCCACCCCGTCTGGTAGACGCGATTATGGGGCAAAGGCTCCGGAGAAAACTCGAGGCGATCTTTTTCCGGCGTATACCGGACGATGTGGCCGTAATCGCTGGTTGTGTAGACGCGATGTTTCTTGTCCAGGAAAAGCGTCTGCCCGTTGATGGAACCGATCCGCCCGATGTCGCGGCCCTTGCGGGTTTTCACATCGTAAACAATGAAATGATCACGCGGATAGCTGAGTGCGTACAGCTTCCCGCGCTCCTCGTCGAATGCCAGGCAGCGGCAACCCTCTTTGGGAATAAGAGTCTCCCACCACAGCACTTCACTCTTACGCGTATCGAAGGCCAGCAGGGCGGCGCCCCGGAAGCACCGCTTCGGATCATGCCAGGAATACCAGGGTGAATATACCGGTTGGTCGATCGGCGGTCCCGACAAGTGCGTCGCCATGTACAGGATGCCATCGGAAAGCGAGGGAGCGAAGCTGTAATGGATCTTGCACTGCGTCGCGCGCCCGGAGTCGCCCGGATCGTTCACCTTCTCGCCGAGGTCGAA
>Ga0315277_10006395_pt1 | contig 15433 bp, 10 predicted proteins | sample YL17G05_15_MG_FD_203695 | JGI IMG/M metagenome (GOLD analysis project Ga0315277, IMG submission 203695) | Sediment microbial communities from Yellowstone Lake, YNP, Wyoming, USA - YL17G05_15 | ecosystem: Environmental > Aquatic > Freshwater > Lake > Sediment | place: USA: Wyoming | collected...
TTCCACGGCATGGCATTCCTCCCGGTCTGCCTGCCAAGAAAGTGTTACCCATGTCCCCGGTCTATTCTGTTACCCATGTGCCCGGTTTGTACCAAAGACTGCCCCCTCTCCCTTTCAGGGAGAGGGTTGGGGTGAGGGTGTTGTCTCGTTTCACTCATTCTGTTAGAGGCTTTTAGGGCGGGCTCTGCCCGTCGGCATCACGCAGTGGCCCAGCCGAGGATTCTTCAACGCTTCCCAAGGTCAGGGCGACAGGTACAACCGGAAATGCTGGCTAACATCTGGACATTCACGCAGAAGGAATTGAGGAGCTTCTTCAATTCACCGGTCGCCTATGTCATCCTGACCTTGTTCCTGTTGATTGCCGGCTGGTTTTTCTCAGCCGGACTCTTCCTGATCGGGCAGGCGGACATGCGCGATCTGGTCTCCGTCGTGATTCCGCTGGCGTTCCTGTTCTTTGTCCCGGCGATGACGATGCGTTTGATCGCGGAGGAAAAAAAGAGCGGTACGCTGGAGTTGTTGGTGACGCTGCCGGTGCGCGACGTGGAAGTTGTCTTGGGCAAGTTCCTGGCCGCGCTGGGGCTGTTGGCCTCGGCGCTGCTTCTGACCTTCGCTTATCCGCTTACTCTGGCGATTCTGGGCAACCCTGACGGCGGTGCGTTGTTCGGCGCCTATCTGGGATTGGTGCTTCTCGGCGCCGGCTACCTGGCGATCGGTACCTTCACGTCAGGGCTGACGCAGAATCAGATCGTGGCGTTCATCGCCGGCTTTGTCATTATCTTCGCCCTGTTTATGCTGGACAAGGTGCTGGTGTTCTTCACTGGGCCCGTGGCCTCGGTGCTGGAATACCTGTCGGTCACCTATCATTTTGAGAACATCGCCCGCGGCGTGATCGACACGCGGGACCTGGTCTACTTCCTGTCGTTGATTGCGGTGTTCTTGTTCTTGGCGGTGCGCTCCCTGGAAGCGCGCAAGTGGCGATAGCCGACCGGGTCGGAGAGTGCACGAAATGGCGGTGTCGAAGAATCTGCGCAAGGGTCTGGGCTCGCTGACCGCGGTGCCGCTCGTGATCGCGATTGTGATTGCGGTCAATCTGCTCGGCGTCTTCCTCTTTGCCCGTTTTGATCTCACCAGTGCCGGGCTGTATTCGCTGTCCAAGGCCTCGCGGCAACTGGCCGAATCTCTTGATGACCCGGTCGTAGTCAAGCTGTATTTCTCCGAGGATCTGCCCGCCCCCTACAACGCCAACGCCCGTTACCTGAAGGACCAACTGGCGGAGTATCGCGTCTACTCCGGGGGGCAGTTGCGGTATGAGTTCATTGACCCGATGAAGACTGACCGCGAACGCGAGGCGCAGGCGCTCGGCATTCCGCCGATGCAGGTCAACGCCTATGAGAAGGACAAGATCGAACTGAAGAAGGTCTACATGGGGGTCGCGTTTCTCTATGAGGATAAACGCGAAGTCATTCCCGTGGTTCAGTCCACCCGCAACCTGGAATACGAGATCTCCAGTGCCATACAGAAAGTGACGGCCAAGATCGTCCCCACTGCCGGCTTCCTGACTGGGCACGGTGAGACCGACCTGTCAAACCAGATGCAGACGGCTGCACAGGCGTTGTCGCAGCTCTACCAGGTCGAGCGTGTCTCCATCACTCCGGGTAAGCTGATCGACAGCAGCATCGCGACCCTGCTGATCTGCGGACCGACCGATTCGGTCAGTGCCTGGGACCGGTACGCGATCGATCAGTTCATCATGCGCGGCGGGAAGTTGGCGGTCTTCTACGATCCGGTGGCGACCGACCTGCAACAGCAGACAGCCGAAGACCGCCAGACGAACTGGCCGGAGTTCCTGGCACACTACGGTGTACGCTTCCTGCCCGGCCTGGTGATCGACGCCCGTTGTGGACAGATTGCGATCATGCAGCAGCAGGGGTTCATCCGTTACCAGAACGTCGTCGATTTCCCCTTCCTGCCGCAGGTGGTGCGGTTCAACCCCGGCAACCTGATCGGCAAGGACCTGGAAGGGGTCACATTCCCATTCGTGTGTGCGCTGGATTCCGCTCTCGCCGATACCCTGGGGTACAGTTTCGTACCGATTTGCTGGTCCTCGGAGCATTCCGGTGTACGACGGACGCCATACTACCTCTCGCCGACGCAGACCTTCGGCAAGACGGACTTCAACCGTCCCGGGCAAATTCTGGCGGCCGCCATCACGGGCGCCTTTGCCACGGCGTATCCCCAGGGCCCGCCGCCCGATGCCCGGGTTGAAACCGCGGTCGCACCTCCCGTGCTCAGACAGTCGATGGACAATCGGCTGGTGGCGGTCGGTGATGCCGATTTCTGCACCGAGCAAGGGAGCCGGACCGCGTCCAATCTCGCCTTTCTCCTGAACGTTGTCGATTGGCTCACGAAAGAGGGCGGCCTGATCAGCATTCGCTCGCGCGCGGTGACCTCGCGTCCGTTGGTGGAAGTGTCCGATGGAACCCGCCAATTGGTCAAGTACGCCAATGTGTTTGGCCCGCCGCTTTTGGTTGTGCTCGTGGGCGTGTGGCGCTGGCAGTTGCGTCGCCGCGCCAAGAGGGGATGAACGGGCGATCGCGGCAGCTCTCGCCCCGGCAATCAAAGTATGAAGCGCAACACACTCATCCTTCTGGGTCTCGTGGTTGTCCTGTGGGGGATCTGGTACTTCTATTCCGGCTCCCAGCGGCGTGAATTGTCGGTGATCGAACGCCGCGAGTTCTTTCAGATCGATACCCTGGCCGTCGACTCGATCGCCGTCAAGTACGCCAACTGGTCGCACCTGTCGCGCCGCGGCGATCAATGGTACTGCATCTATCCGGACTGGACGTATCCGGCCGACGACCGGGTCCTGGCCGATGTCTTCCGCACCACGAACGACATGGTGCTGGAAAACCTGATCGCCACGAAAAGCGAGAAGCATCGGACCTTCGAGGTCGATACGGTCCGCGGCACGGTGATGGAGTTCTTCGTCCACGGACAGCCGGTCTCGCGTTTTGTGATGGGGAAGTCGGGAGCCGATTTCAATCACACGTATATCCGTCGGCTCGGGTCTGACTCGGTCTACATGGCGCGCGGGGACTTCCAGCGAGTCTTCCGGCGGGTTCCCACCGACTGGGTTTCGCTGACGGTGTTCGATATCGACTCGGCGGAGGTCGATACTATCCGTTGGATCACCGCCGACCGCGAGACCCGTGTCTGGCGTGCCCCCGACCGCTCCTGGCGGGTCTGGGCCACCGGGGCTAGCGGCGAGAGGCAGGTTGACACTGCGATCCTCAATGTCCGCCTGCGTCGCCTCTGCCCTCTGCGGGCGGATGCCTTCGCGCCGGAGGGAAGCGACGTTGTCGCCAGCCTGAACAGTCCCTCCCTGCAACTGATCATCAGCACGGGCAATGGCCGTGCCGACACGCTGATGTGGAATCCGATTTCTGAGCAGGGGGGCGGGGAGCCACGGACTTATGCCTACTTCCCTGGCCGGCCCCGGCCGTTGCTGGTGTTCTTCAAGGGCTCCTATGACCGCATCATCGGGCGTTACGAAGACCTCGTGCTGAAAAGCCCGCCGGGCAAGGCGCCGTCGTGATCCAAGCCGCGGCGGGGAGTTCCGGCCACCGGGAATCACTTCACTGCTGTCTTTGAGATCGCCATTGGCCGAAGCCGCCTGAGCCAAGCGCGGGCGTGATCAGCTGTTGCCCCCGACGGGAGACCAATCCGCGTGATCATTGGCCTGGGAATCGACCAAGTTGGGATCGACCGCGTTGCCCGCCTCTGGAAGCGCTACGGCGAACGTTTTGCCCGCCGCGTGTATACGCGGGCCGAGCGTGACTACTGCCTGGCGCGTCCGGATCCAGCGCCCTCGCTGGCGGCGCGCTTTGCCGCCAAGGAGGCGGCGATGAAGGCCCTCGGTCGCGGTTGGCCGGCGGGAATCTCGTTCGCCGACATCGAAGTGACCCGGGAGGCCAGTGGCCGCCCGGGTTTGCGATTCGTCAATGCCGCTGCCCGTCGGGCCGAAGCAATCGGTCTCGACCGCGCCGTTGTCAGTCTCACACACGATCGGACATTTGCATCAGCGACGGTGTTGTTCGAAGGATAGTGACCGGCACACAGAGTGTGCGAATACACGGAGTCGTCGAGCAGGTTCCCCTCTCTAGGTGACCTGTTGAAAGACCCATCCGGGCAGGTACACAGGCCTGCCCCTACTGTTGAACCGCAACGTGTTCGTAGGGGCGGCCCTGCGTGGCCACCCACCTTTTCAACAGGCCCCTAGGGTCACCGCCGCCGATGGCGGGGGGGCTTCTTCGGAGAAGCCGCCTTCGGAGGTGGCGCTTCGCTGAGAGCGCGTGCTGCCAGGACGCGATCGATCTGCTCGACGGCCTGCTTCTCCCAGCGCAAGAGATCAGTCAGCATTCGTGCCGCCGCCTGACGCGGCTTCGCATCGGTCCAGTCCGTGCGTGGCGTGTTTGCCCCGCCACTGATCGGATTGCCATAAAGGGAATCCGCCAGTTGGTGCAGCACCTCGAGGGCGCTGTGGCCATAGTACTGTGCCAGGCGCAAGGGCGCCGAGATGCTGGTGTCGATCTCGACCCGCGCCGATCTCTCGAGGGCTGACAGGAGTTGTTCGCGCGCCGCGGTGGCGCGACGGATGCCGAGTGGGTCGGTGGCGTCTGTTGCCGTGGGCGGGAGCGCAACGATCTCGGACGCCTCGAGATAATCGCGGAAGTCACGAATCGACAGGGGATAGGGAGTTACGCCGTTGTCAGGGTCACCGCGCGCGGAAATGGCGATACGCCGCAGGAATTCGTAGTCGTTCGCACGGTCCCCGGGGGCACTCTGTCTTGTCGAATCAACACCGCTGACCACCCAGAGAACGCTGGCCGCCGGATCGTCATCCCAGTAGACGAAGCGGGCCAGGCGCTCCGATTCCAGGATCAACTGTGTCTGGGTCCCGACACTGACCCACCACCAGGGGTCAGGCTCACGATGATCATATCCGAAGACAACGGGCGCCCCCGGCGCATTCAGCAGGACCGGCGTCCCGGCGGCGACTGCAGTCGTGATCGAATCGGCGATTTGCGCCGGCTCCAGGGCTGTGAGTTCCCGGTATGCCAGCCGGTTGGCTGACAGCAGAGATGCGATTTCGACCCGCTGCCGCCGGGGATTCGTGGCGGGCGCGTGGAAGACCGCAGGCCATGCCAGCGGCGATCGATCCGCGATCCAGACGCTGCCGGGTGAGAACGGCAGATGGAAGAACCGGCACAGCCCCGCGACCGTCGCAGCAGGGCGATAAGCGCCATACGGGAAAGGCGGGATCGTCTCATTCCGTTCATACTTCGCCGTGGTCTCGGACTTGACAAGATCCTCCCACCCACGAATGGACGAGAATCGGGGCAGAGTCGAGGTTGTGCGAGCCGTCGTCTTGGCTTCAGGACTAACACCGCGTGCGGCCGCGATGGTCGCGGGCATTAGCGCCAGCAGGCACAGGAGCACAGACGATGCATACGAGACCCATCCTCCGGTCGGCGGATGGAGCCGAAGTACCCGAGCAGGCGCCACGCGGATCAGACGGTTCACGGTGTTTCCTCATGTGCAGGGCGGCCGGCTACAGGGTCACGGAGAGCCGCTGAATGAACTCGATCCCCCTGAGGTTCAGCCTGCCCAGCCCCAGTGCACCATCTGAGGAGCCGGTCCACGAACGGACTCCGGCCTCGAATCTGGCGTGCCGGCCCAGTTGCAGGTCGAAACCGCCGCCGAAGCCGGTGAGACGGGCGGCATCTTCGAAGTAAGGACTGTCCCCAGGGTAGCTGTTCGCTGCGAGGAGTTTGGCATCTCCTGAAAGCCAGAGGGAGAATGACCGGATTATCGGCGCACGGGCACCCAGATGCAACCGCAGATCGTTGCCGTTGCGGTTGTCAAGCTCGCTGACAAGGTTGCCCTGATCACCGGGTTGCTGATCTTTGCCGCGCACGATCCAGCGGACGGCGCCATCAACCGATCCTCTGCCGATCGCGATCTGCCCCAGCACTCGACCATCGAACTGGATGCCATCGCGGAACACGGGCGTCCCTTTGACCTTGTCGTCTGTCGAGTAGATGACGACCAGATCGGCGGCGAGGCGATAGCGTTTCTCCCAGGCGCGTTCGACGCCGACATCGCCGACGACCCGCGAACCCGGAGTGTACTTCAGGTCGTTGTCATAGGGCGTATACTCACCAGCAATATACACGGCACCGGCGGCGCCGAAGACCCAACGGCCGATCGGCGTTGCGACACCGAGCTGTCCGAAGAGGTTCAGACCCTCACCGGGGTTCTTGACGGGGAAATTCAGAAAATCGGCGGTGAGCCAGTCGATGAGGACCCCTTCTCCCGGATCCAGCTTCGTCCGGCCGGTCGGCAGCGAAACCCCGCCCGACACCAGGAGCCGATCATCGAAAAAGGCGGCGGCCAGTTGGATCTTCGAATCGAGCAGGCCGGTCAGCGCGTTGTCTTCGCTGCTCCAATCCGCCGATGAACGTGTCGCCGCCGAATAGACGCTCAATTCCAGGTTCTCCGCCAGGCCGGTGCGGAGGGTGATCGGGACATACCACTGCGAAATCGAAAACGCCGTATCTCCCGACAGATCCCACGACAGATAGTTCAATCCTTGCGTCACCACGGGCCGCTGGCCGTGAACGATCTGCGCGCTGGCCGCAGTCACCCACAACAACGAGGCCGCCCACAGCACGCCACACCCGAAAGCGCGCCGGATCAACACACTCGTCAGAGCGCGTCTCACCGCGGTTCCTCGTCGAAGTGGCCATGAATGATGATCAAAGTCGAGCTGCTGGGCGGGGTGAACGGGTTGTCGGTCGTGCCCGCCGGCTCGGCGGTGGGGACAAACCCGGCGTTCTGCATGAGACGGTCCAAACGATCCTCGGTATTGGTGGGCGCCGCGGTCAAGTCCGTGGTTTCGCTGGTGGTGGCGACGAACGTCTCGAGCTTCTCGGGCTGGTCGACCGGTTTGCCGGAAGAGAGCGGGTTGACCTCGCGAGCGCGTTCTCCCGCCGCCTTGAAACCGGGATCAGCGGCGGCGGCGCGCTGGAATTCGCGACGTGCCTCGGAGTACATGCCGAGATCCTGATATTCGAGACCGCGTGAGAAGGCCAGGAACGCAGCGAAGCTCTCCGTCGGCACCGTCCCGATCGCGAGTTTCTCGTCCGGCGTGATCTCGATGTCCAGTTCTTTCAGAACGTCGAATACGATCTGTTTCTGCATCTGGAAGAACTGGTCTGTGCCGCCGACCTGCTCTTTGGTCAGGTCGACGTCACCGGTCTTGGTAGAGACCAACTGGGGGTCGAAACGCAGGCGTCCCTGCGACAGCTGGGCGGCATCGCCGCCGAGAACGTGGGCCGCCCCCAGGAGTTTTCCCAGCCGCGGCGCGGTCAAGGTGTCGAAGGCGGCGGTGTGCGAGAGCTTCAACTCCTCCAGCAGCCTTTCCGTCTTGAGACGTTCCACTACCCGCAGGGCGCGTACTTTGGAGAGGTCGGTGACCAGCATCTCCGCCAATCCCCGCGCCAATGGCTGCATCGGCTCCGGCAGCTGCTCGGAATTGAAGTAGACGACGCCGATGGTGGAGTCGGAGAAGCGGGTGGGTTTCAATTCGCGCTCATGTGCCAGCGCATCATGGGCAAAGGCCGCGGCGCGGGCGCGCCGCAACGCCTCCAGCCGCCGGGCCACTTCGCTGGCGACCTTCCCGCCCGGTTTACGATCGAGGTAGATGGCGTACTGCCGCAATGCCTGGTCGACGGAGTCCTGCGATTCAGCGATGTAGCCGAGGTACAGACGGGCTGGGAGGAGATTGTCATCGAGCGAGAGGGCCCGGTCAAACGACTCACGCGCTTCCGTGATCTGACCGGCGTAGTACTGGGCCTCGCCGAGACGCGCCCACGCCTTGGGGTCATTTGGCTTGCGGACAGTCTGCTGCGTCAACTCAGGAACCAGGCGCGCGTAATCATCCGCCGGCGTTGTCGCGACGGTACCCCGGTCGGCGGTGGCGGCGCACCCCCAGGTGGACAGCGCCAAAAAGCCGGCGATGACCACGTGAAACATGCTCGTGTGCCGTCGGCTGATCCGCTGGCGTAGCGCTCTGGTCATTGCTGTCGCAACCGATAGTCTTTCGCGGGAATGATGTCAAGTCATCATTGTGAATCAACTCTGGCCGGATAGCGGGCGGCTCGCCCCTCCAGTCCGTCGGGGTCTGCGACGAGCCGTTCCCACAGGCCGCCACCATGACGACCCGGCATGACGTTCAGCCCCCGGCAGCGATCAGCGGTTCGAGTGCCACCAGACGGTCACGCGCCGCCTCGTGGTTCGGGTAGGCCACCAGTGCCTCTTTGTAGGCTTGATAGGCGGCGGCCAGCTTCTGTTCATCCTCGAAATTCAGACCGCGCGTGTACGCTAAGACCGCCTCGATGGGCTGGCCGCCATCGGCGCGGATCGCTTTCTCCTGGATCTCCTTGACCGCCAGGCTCAGATCGCCGGCGATCTTCAGCGTCAAGTCGGTCTGCAGTTGGGCCAGCTTGCGCGGGTCGCCCTCGACCTTCTCGGCTTTGATCAACTCGCCGGTCTCGGTCTTAATCAAGCGTGCGTCGATGCGCATCTTCTTCTTGTCGAGCTTCGTGAACGAGCCCAGAAGTAGAGTGTGCGCCCCCAGAATCTTCCCGACCCGTACCGCACTGGACTGCTCGAAGTACTCCGTCTGCTGCAATTTGATCTCATCGAGGATGTACTGGATTCGCTCCCGCTCGACCACCTTGAGGTCGGAGAGCCTCGACAGATCGGTGACCAGCATCGCCGCCAGCCCCTTGGAAAGACCCTGCATGGCGTCGCGGTCGACCACCGAGTTGTTTTCGAAATAGAGGATGGCGATGGTCTTGATCCCCGGGTCGGCCGGTCCGGCGGCGCGGCGCGACTCATCGACCTTGAACCAGATTCGCTGCACTTGGGGCGGCTCCACTTTGGTGTTCAGTTGATAGTGGGGATCGATTTCAAGGACCTTCTTGAAATACGCCTCAGATTGGTCGGGGAAGCCCTTGGCCGCCGATGCCTTTGCGAGCAAGAGAAAGACCGATTTGGCCTCGGCGTTGCCCAGAGTCGTATCCTGTGCCAGCTTGGTCAGAAGGTCGATCGTCTCGGCGAATTTCCCCTCGGTGTAAAGCCGCTGTCCCTGAGAGAGCAGTTCGGGCGTATCCGCCCGACCCGGAACGGTGACCGCCAGAAGCACGGTGGCGATGACAATCGCACCCCACGGCAGGTACTGCCTGTGTGTTCTCATGGTTTCCCCTCCACTGAGTGTCGATCTCAACGATAGAACGTCAATCCATTATACGCCAAATCGCGGCGGGGCGGTATTCGATTCAAAGGGGCTGAAAGCTCCATTTCAGGTATCAGCGCCGGATCATCTCGAGCTGGACCCGGGCCCGGTCACTGGCTCTGACCCGGACGATTTGGGGGCCGCCGCGCATGTCATACCCTTCCCGTCGGACGGTGATTTCGTGGGGCCCCGCCGGAACATCGCGCAGTTCCCCGGGCGTCCCCTGACCCGTATTGACACCGTCAAGCCAGATTTCCCCGAACCCCCCGTCGTCGAAGGACGCGGCTACATTGATGCGACCCCGCCCCTGTTCGATGAACAGGGCTTTCTCTGCAACCCCGGTGGCGCTCACTGTCACACTGTCGGTGAACCGGTCAGCACCGATCTGCCAGCGGATAGACCGCACACCTGGGTCAGCCCGCGTCTTGAGCGGCAGCCTCCCCGTGACCTTGCGGCCGTCGATCCAGAGCTGGTCGACTTGATCGCGGAGGGAGAAGGGCTGGACGTCGATGAGGAGATTGGACCCATCTGCGGTCCGACTCGCGACCGCACCTCCCGGTGGCGCGGGGGCCTTGGCGGTGTCGTGCACAACTTGTTGCTCTCTCTGCGGTTTCCCCGTGACCTGTGGGCCAAGCGCGTGAAGGGGAATATCGACGATGATCGCCCCGCCGGCCGGCGCCGTCTGGGTGATTTCTCCCTCAGCCACCGCTGTCCCGCCCTTGTCGTATCCCCGTAGAGCGAAACGGATACTCCCACCCGGCCGGATGGTCCGACGCTCGCGTACACTGCCGTTCAGTGCTTTGACCGTGTCGACGCGGGCGCCTGAATCAGGATGAATGATCGTCAGCGTGAGCAATGATACTTGGCCGTCGTGGATGTCAGGAGGCAACTGGGCAGTGATGAGCACGTCGGCTTTCTGGACGGCAGGGGTTCCCTCTCTTGGAGGCTCAGTGAGTTGGGGTGCCTCCTTCATGCCGGGCTGCAACAGCCACCACCCTAAGACCATGATGATCACCAGGGCAGCCGCTCCCATTGCCCACCATCCTGCCCCTCGTTTTCGTGGTGTCTTCACGTCCGGGGCCGCATCCGGAGTAGCTGGCGGTCTGGTTTTGGGTTGTGCCGGGGGAAAGACCGTCGCCGCCTCGCGGGCCGGCGGCAGGGCGGTCTGGTCGCGATCAGGGACCTGGACCGGAGGATGCAGTGCATGGAACTCTGCGCCGGGGGTCCCCGGTGTCGCAGCCAGTGCCGCCTGCAGGGCGCTGTCCAACTCGGCAGCGGACTGAAAGCGAGCCTCAGGGGCCTTGGCCAATGACCTCAGGATCACTCCGTCGAGAGCGGCCGTGAGGCGTGGATTGATCGATGACGGCCTGGGCGGCTCGGATTCCAGATGCAGCGTCATCATTTCGTATTCAGTCTCGCCGAGGAATGGGCGCCGCCCCGTAGTTAATTCAAAGAGCGTGACCCCCAACTGGTAGATGTCGGTGCGGGCGTCGACGCCGCTGCCACGGACCTGCTCCGGCGCCATATATGGCAGCGAGCCGGTTGCCATCCCGGTGCGGGTGCGTGCCGAGACGCCGAGAATCTTGGCGATGCCGAAGTCGGTAACCTTGGCAGTCCCGTCGGCGGTGAGCAGGACGTTCGAGGGCTTGATATCGCGGTGGATGACGTTCTTGCCGTGGGCGTACCCGATGGCGGCACAGATCTGGTGGACGATGGTGGCTAGAGTCTGAAGAGGAAGCAGACCCTCCTGGCGGGCTTTTGCGGCCAGATCGGGGCCATCGACGAACTCCATGACGATGAAATGCTGGCCCTCGGCAACCAGATAGTGCAGCAAACGGGCGATGTTGGGGTGGTCGAGCCGCGCCAGCGACTTCGCCTCGGCCTGGAGACGCTCCAAAACCTCGGGCTCATCCACGAGCTCAGCGCGCAACGTCTTCAGACCGACAATCCGGTCGAGACGGAGATCGAGGGCACGGTAGAACATCCCCATGCCTCCTTCGCCGCGCTTTTCCAGGATGCGATAGTCGCCGAATGTCCGCCCGATCACCGTGAGACCTCTACTGTCGATTGTCTGGCAACCAGATGCGCCAACAACGTCCCTGAACCAACCGTTGAACCTAAGTTGGGGTAAAGGGGGTGTCAACAGGGGATTGGGGTCGCAGCGATGCGGAATGCTCCTTGACAAGAGATCGGGGTAAGAGGGAGATTGTTGTGGATGAAGGGGAATCTCGCGGACAGACGGCGGTTCGGTTTTCTCTGCCGGTGCACGGTGGTGGGGTTGGCTCTGTGGGTCTGGGCCTGCGGTGGGGATAGTCCTCCGAACGGTCCCGGCCCCGGGGTGGCGTTGAAGCTGAACATCCAGTTGGAAACGCCGGTCTTGGCTTCGCAGATCCGCGCGGTCACGCTAACGCTTCGCTACGGCACGAGCACGATTCCTGACATAGTAGACACGCTGCACTTTGCCGACGGCGAGGTGCGCGACACGATCAGCATCGTCCCGGCGGATTCCATCCTCTTCATCTTGCGCGCGCTGGATGGCAATGGTCGCGTCTTGTACGAGGGAAGTGAGGCGCGCCATGCGCCCCCCGGTATCCGGCTGGAGCTCAATATCCTCCTGCGCCCCGTCGTCCTGATGCTGCGGGTCGGCCCGATGTTCCAGAGCGTGTCGCTGCAGGATGACGCGCCAGTAGAGGTCTTCGTAGACGTTCACAACGTCGATTCGCTCTTCGGCGCGGCGTTCCGGGTTCACTATGATTCGACGGTTCTTGATTTCGCCGGGGCGGAGGCGGGGGATTTCCTGAAGCAGGGTGATGCCGTTGAGTATCCGCTGTTGTTTTTTGTGAAGGACACACTCGGGTTTGTGGCGTGCTCAGTCACGCGGATGCGGACGGTCGATCCGACTCACGTCGCTGTTCTGCCGCCCGGCGCGTCCGGTTCGGGGCGGCTGGCCGTGTTGCGATTCGGGAAGCGCGCTGCCGGCACGAGCGCGATGGTTCTGGATCCGACGACCGCCCTACTGACCACTCCCAGCGGTGACTTGGTCGAGGATCATCGCACTCTCGTGCTGGAATCGGCGACGGTCGAGGTCGTGGCGGGGACCGGGCTGTAACTCTCTGCACCGCCCGTCGGTGGTCTGACCGTCCTTGCCCACGGGGTTTGATGGTGCGTCTTGCTCCTTTTCCCATCAGCGGTCCAGCGCTTCGTTCCCGGCAGGGCATCAAGGGGCTGACGCCCCTTGTTTGCCCGGTTCGGGAAGGTCCTGGGAGAGGCCATCGCCTGATCGGAATCCTCTGCCTCGTCGCGGTGATTCTGTGCTGCCACGCAGCGGCGTGGGGACAGGATTCGGTCATTGTCCAATCGAAGGCGGTGGCGTCAGGGAGCATCAACGACACAGTGCACATCCGTGTTGTGAACTCTTTTGACCTTGGCTGGCTTGTGATCCCGCTGCAGATCCGCCAGGTGACACCAGGAGCGTTCATCACCGCACTGGCAATGCGTTACGATCAGCGCCTTGCTGCGAAGATGACGGGGCTCAGCAGTACCTACCAATATCAGCTCGCTGACGGTGCCGGATGCGAGTACGCCTCGCCGACGTACTTCGATGGTGCGAAGCACGCAGCAACCGGCCCGGAAGAAGGGATCATGTTCGTGCGGGGAGCCATGATCCCGACAGACGATCTCCCACCGTCGACGGAGTTCGAGGGCTCCGTCGTGCTTGTCGTTGATGTCACGACAACACCTGGCACGTTCGAGATTGACACAGTATGTATTGACCCGGGGACCTCCAATCACCTGCACTTCGTGGACGCCGATGGCATGGTCCATGATGACGTCGTGTTCCGTAAGGGAGTGGTCACCATCGCTTCTCCGCTGGACACCATCCATGTGGCAACCACGGGCAGCGACCTGACAGGTGACGGGACGCGGGCGGCACCGTTCCAGACGATCCAGAAGGCGATGAATGTCGTTCCACCGAACAAGACGATTCTGGTCGGGCCGGGAACCTATGACGGTCCGGTCATTTTTCCGTTCGATCGCACCGTGCGGCTGGTCTCGGAGAAAGGGCCATTCCTGACGACGATCACGGGTAACACCGGCTCCGCCAATTCCGCAGTCGTCATGCAGGCGCTCAGCTTGGTCGACATCCACGAACTGAGTGGCTTCACCATTAGCGATAATGCGCCAATGGCGGGGTGTGTCACCTGCGCCGGCGGGATCACGGTCAGGTATCCCAGCCACGCCCGGATTATCAACAACATTGTGAGCAGTAATGTGGGACAGGGCGTCACCGGCGGGATTGGTTTCCTGGGCACCGACGGACTGATCGCCAACAACTGGATCATCGGCAACATCGGGACGTCCAGCGACATGTCGGGTGCCCTGTTTGTCCGGGACGATGCCAACGTGAAGATCGTGAACAACACCATCGTCGGCAATGCCGCCGCTCCGGGAGCAACCACGGCGGGCATACAGGTCATTGACGTCGATGCGAATGGCCACTCCGATCTGCTCTATCTGGACAACAATATCATCGCCTACAACAGCCCCGGAGCGGGCTTTGTCGCGGCGCCGACGACCACGATCCTGCGCAACAACCTGTACTTCGAGAATGGTGACGGCAGCAGCGAACCGGCCGGTGCGAAAACACTGGGCTGGGTGTATGCCGACCCTCTCCTTCGCAGCGCGTTGGACTGCCATCTGACCTGCTCATCCCCCGCGCGAGACGCGGGGCGCACCGTGTCCGTGCCCGCAGATCTGGCCTTTGAGATCGACGGGCAACTGCGCATGAACGGTCTCCCGCTGCAGGTTGATATCGGCGCCGACCAGTTCTACGATGCCGACAAGCAGGCGATCTTTTTCCCGCAGGATACGACGGTCTGTGCGCCGTTCACGGCGACGTTCATCAACAAGTCAACGTGTGTCGATGAGAACTGGCGGTGGGATTTCGGCGATGGCGACACGTCGATCGTGAGGGGTCCCATCCATGTATTCAGCGCCCCGAGAGACTACAGTGTGCGCCTGATCGCCTGGGGAGAGCTGGACGCCGACACGGCCTACGGCACCATCCACGTTGCACCGCCGCTCTCAGTCGACTTCACTGCAGATGTCGATTCCGGATGCGCTCCGCTTGCGGTCACGTTCACTGCCACGGGCAGCGCGGTCGCAGATAAGTACCACTGGGATTTCGGCGATGGAGACCGGGATTCGAGCGGCGCGGTGGTGACGCACACCTACTTATTCGGCGACACGTACGGGGTCACCCTGGTCGCGTCGAATGCATGCGGCGCGGACACCGTCATCAAAACCGATCTGGTCGAGGTCAAGGTGCCGCCCGAGGTCGAGATCTACTCCGACTATAACCCGCCCGCGGGCGTCCCGGTGTGCAATCCGCTCACCGTACAGTTCTGGTACACGTCCGATCAGTCAATTTCCGCCGTCCGCTGGGATTTCGGTGATGATGCGTCCTCGAACGACTCGGCGCCCTCACACACGTATGACACGGCCAACACGAGTGGTTTCAGTGTGCAGTTGATTGCCGCTGCGGAGTGCGGGAGCGTGTCTGTGGTCAAGCAACGCTACATCAAGCTGTCGCCGCGGCCGGCGGCAACGCCGGCGGCCGGTGCCGCCTTTGCCTGCGCCGGGCAAACCACCGTCGATTTCAGCGCCACCGTGACGGGTACGATCTCTTCGCCCCGGTGGCTGTTTGGAGATGGCACCAGCGCCGGTGGCCTGACTGTGCAGCACGTGTACGATACGATCGGACGCATTCTGCCCGCCATCACCTATGCACACATCTGCGGGACCGACACGGTGCCGCTGTCGGACTCGATCACCGTAGGTGCCAGGCCGGAGGCCGTCTTCACGGTTCTTCCGGACAGTGGATATGAGCCGTTGATAGTAGCTTTCACTGATTCGTCGACCAATCTGCCGACCAGTTGGGCGTGGAGCTTCGGTGATAATGGAACCTCAACTCAGCAGAACCCCACGCACAACTACGTGCCCGGGGTGTTCAGCGCAGATCTGATCGTGCAGAATCCGTGTGGCGCCGACACAACAGCGCTCAAGAGAATC
>Ga0315277_10006396_pt1 | contig 15432 bp, 13 predicted proteins | sample YL17G05_15_MG_FD_203695 | JGI IMG/M metagenome (GOLD analysis project Ga0315277, IMG submission 203695) | Sediment microbial communities from Yellowstone Lake, YNP, Wyoming, USA - YL17G05_15 | ecosystem: Environmental > Aquatic > Freshwater > Lake > Sediment | place: USA: Wyoming | collected...
AGTCTTGGTCGGGCGCAGCGGCACCGGCAAGACCAATTGCGTCACCGCACTGCAGTTCCTCCGCGATTATCTGTTTTTCGGGCCATGGGAGCTTCAGAAATTCGGTGACTGGGGGAAGCTCATTCCGGCAACCCGGCAGGAATGCCAAATGGCATTTGAAGTCGTCTTTGACGTAAAGGGAATCGAAGCCCCCTTTGAGTATCGTGTTACTCTAAATGAGATCGGGCTGGACCCCTCGGTTTCAGAGGAATCGCTCAAATTGGGCGAAGAATGGCTGTTTCGGCAGGTCGAAGGAAAATGGCATTCAGAACCTCACTTGGTCTCGGTGCCGCAACCTGGCGAGCTAGCCATTGGACGGATCCCCTCGATCTCCGAGGTTGTTATTGCCTACACCGCGTTAACGACTGGAATCGGATGTCACCATTTTCCCGCAACTGTCCTGGCAGCTAAGCAGGGCACCACCAGACCAATCTCTGGGCTGCAGGACGATGCCGACAATTACCTCCAAACGCTCAAGGAAATCGTAAGTAACCTGCAAGACCTGAACGTGCGAAAGAACATCATTGCAGCACTTCAGCGTCTCAATCCGTCCATATCAGCAGTCGAGCTCGATTCGATTCAGAGCCCCACAGAAGTCGTAGTTGGACACAAAGTCGGCCAGAAGATACTTTCCCTTTCGCTGGCGCAGGAATCAGATGGTTTTCGGAGGTTCTACGCACACCTTCTGGCACTCTACCAACTCCCACCCAAGCAGACTCTTATCTTTGAGGAGCCGGAGAACGGAATATACCCCGGTGCACTCGCCCTGCTCGCGGATGAGTTCAAGTCTGCACCGGCAGCCGGTCGTGGTCAAATCATCCTGACAACCCATAGTCCGAAGCTGCTGGACCATTTCGCGGCGGAGGAAATCCGCGTCGTCGTTCTGGACGGTTTTCAGACGCGAATAGGAGAGGTTTCTCAGGAGCAAAAGGAGGCAATCAGAGAACAACTATTGGAACCCGGAGAACTGCTCACCGTTGATCCTGCTCGCATCGAAGAAACGGAGCCGGCCAACGCATGAAACGGCTCGTGTTGTTCGTAGAAGGAGACGGTGACGCGCTGGCCGTGCCCCTTCTCGTGAAACGTCTTCTTACGGAGCTTGAAGCTTGGAACGGTCTTCATTTGGATCCGAAGCCGTTTGTCGTGGGAGGCCTTGGCAGACTGCTTAAGAACGACTGCGCGAACTGGATTCGCTGGTTGGGTGCCGCGGCCAAACGTCGTGAAATCGGCGCGGTGTTGCTCCTTCTCGACGGTGACACTCCGAAAATTCAAGGCGAAGTGTTCTGTGCGGCGAACGTCGCCCGGAGGTTGGCTTGCGAGGCAACTCGTGCGAGGGGCGGCAAGTTGTTCTCTGTAGCGACCGTGTTCGCTTGCCAAGAATACGAGTCGTGGTTGATTGCCGGCGTCGAGTCCCTTGCCGGCAAGCCGCTGAAGGATGGGCGGCCGGGCGTCAGGCGGGGGACTATCCCGCCGGAGGGGGATCTTGAGTTGGCGCCACGTGATGCAAAAGGGTGGCTCAGCAGGGTGATGGCGTCAGGCTATAATTCAGTGAGGGACCAGGCGCCTCTAACGGAGATCGTAGATTGGGACCTGGTGCGGAATCGCCCCATGAGGTCGTTTCGCCGCCTCGAAAACGCAGTCTCGCAGATCATCTCCGCGATTCGCAACGAATCTCCACTCACGAGTCCAAGTTGATCGCGTTGCACCTGAGGCTTCGGCTGGCATGACAGGCATGCCAGTTGTTCCGCCTGTGGCCGCCTGAGCAGTCGTCGACCTGCTGATTACCCGGCCGGAGGGCGATTGAGGACGGTCGCCGCGTCCAGCCCCTACAGCGACCAGCCTTCCCGATACGGAGGGTTGAGCAACTGGTTGGCTGCCTCGGAGTTGGTGAACCGCAGCTTCTCCGCGTCCCAGAGGAGTCTCTCTTGGGTGCGGATGGCGATGTTGCCCATCAGGATCACCGCCGCCAGCAGGCCGGCGTGGTCCACGAAGTTGCTGCCGGCCGGTTTGCCGCCCTTGCAGGCGTCGATCCACTCCTGGTAGTGCCCGGGCGAGCGCGGCAGCACTTGCGGCGGCTTGCCGATGAGCTTGGCCTTGGCTTCCGGCAGGAGGTGATCGCCCAACAGGATGCCCTCGTCGCCCACGATCAGCGTGCCGTCGCCGTCGAAGATGATCCGCGTGCCGACTTCCTTGGGCAAGGGAGCCATCATGCCGCCGTCGTACCAGCGGAGGAGGATCTCCGGGCGGTTGCCTTCGGCCGCGAAGCGGTAGGTGACGATCGACGCCAGCGGGGCGGTCTCGTTCTTGATCGCCGCCGGCGCGTTCCAGTGGGTGGAGCAGGCCTCGACGCTCTGCGGCCAGCCGAGCTTCAGGGCCTTGAAGGCGGCCGAGAGGTTGTGGCAGCCGATGTCGCCCAGCACGCCGGTGCCGAAATCCCACCAGCCTCGCCAGGCAAACGGAAGGTAACAGGGGTGGTAAGGCCGCTTCGGCGCGGGGCCGAGCCAGAGGTCCCAGTTGAGGTTCGGCGGCACGGGCGGGGTGTCCTGGGGGCGGGGGATGCCGCGGGGCGAGATGTCCGGCCGCCGGTTCGACCAGGAGTGGATCTCGCGGACCTTGCCCAGCGCCCCCGCCCAGATGTACTCGCAAACCAGCCGCGCCCCTTCGTCCGCCTGGCCCTGGTTGCCCATCTGGGTGGCCACCTTCGCCTCCTTGGCCGTCCTGGCGATCTCCAGCGCCTCGTGTACGCTGTGGGTCAGGGGCTTCTGGCAGAAGACGTGCTTGCCCATTCTCATCGCCGTCATCGTGACCACCGCGTGGTTGTGGTCGGGCGTGGCGACCATCACGGCGTCGATGTCCTTCTGCGTTTCGAGCATCTTGCGGAAATCATCGTAGAGCTTGGCCTTGGGGAAGGGCTTGGCGGCGTTGGCCGCCTGGTTGGCGTCGACGTCGCAGACGGCCACGATGTTCTCGGTGGGCACGCGCTGGATGTCGCCCGAGCCCATCCCGCCCACGCCCACGCCGGCGATGTTCAGCTTGTTGTTGGCCGAGGGCTGGCCGGGGGCGCCCAGCACGTGGCGGGGAATGATCGTCACGGCGGCCGCGGCCGCCGTACCAGAGAGAAAACGACGCCGGCTGAGGCTCTGCTTCGTGTTCATCGGTAGACCTCCATCTGGTGGTTCGATTGGCTTGCGACTGGACGGTGTGATGCGTGCAGGCCGGTCGTGCCCATTGTACAATCAGTCCGGCCGCCTGTCTCGCGGCAAGACCGAAATGTTCGACCCGTTCTCCGAGCCCGCACCGCCAGAGGAATATGCCGATTATGGACCGTCCTTTCACCTGTGCGCAGAGGGCGCGCGTGGGTGGCATCCGACCACCAAGTACAGGGACCTGGCTGCTGCTCTGTCTGCTGGCAGCCCCAGCAATTGGGGCCGAGGAACCGCCGCGTGGCGCGACCAGCACAACAACTTCTCCCCCGATCACCGCGGCCGCGGCCGCCGACGGCCTGATTGCCTCGCCCGAGCCGGGTTGGCCCCAGTGGCGCGGCCCGCGGCGGGACGGCATCTCCACCGAAAAAGGCCTGCTGCCGAGCTGGCCCGAGGGCGGGCCAAAACTCCTCTGGAAGATCGACGGCCTGGGCACCGGATGGTCCTCGCCGATCGTTGTCGACCGGCGGCTGTACGTCACCGGTGACGTCGGCGACGAGCTGGTGATCTTCGCCTTCAACCTTGGTGGGACTCCCCAGTGGCAGGCGACCAGCGGAAAGGCCTGGAAGGGTCCCTACCCCGGCGCGCGGGCGTGCTGTGCCTTCTCCGCAGGCCGGTTGTATCACATGAATGCCCACGGGCGCGTGGCCTGCCTCGATGCGGCCTCAGGCAACGAACTCTGGGCGGTAGATGTTTTGGATCGCTTCGGCACCGGCAACATTACCTGGGCCGTGAGTGAGTGCCTGCTGGTCGACGGCCCGCGGCTGATCGTCACCCCCGGGGGTAAGAAGGCGCTCATGGCTGCGCTGGACAAGCTAACGGGAACGACAGTGTGGACCACCGAGTCGCTCGGCGCGGATCGCACCTCGCACTGTTCGCCGATCCTGCTCCGCCATGCCGGACGCCGGGTGATCGCCAGTTGCTCCTCGGCACACGGTTTCGGCGTCGACGCCGACAGCGGAAAACTCCTCTGGACGGTTCCCCTGAAAAGCCCGTACGGGACCAACGTGGCGACGCCGGTGTACGGTTCCGGCAGTATCTACTACGTGACTCCTTATGCCGAGCAGGGGCGGCTCTATCGCCTCCACGCGGACGGCCAAGGCATTGCCGCAGAGCACGTCTGGACGTGTCCGCTCGACACGGTGACCGGCTGTGCCGTGCTGATCGACGGTACCCTGTTCGCCGCCGGCTACAAGCAGTCGAAGTGGTGGTTCGGCGTCGATTGGCGGACGGGCGAAACGAAGTCTCAGCTCAAAGACCTGACCACCGGAGCGGCCGTCTACGCGGACGGCCGGCTCTACGTGCTCGACGAGGACGGCACGGTGGGCCTGTTAAAGCCGGGGCCCGACGCCCTGGAGATCGTCGGCCGCTTTCGCCTGTCGCCCGACCAACGCGACCAAACCTCCGCTTCGGCGACCACTCCTGCGGAGCGGCGCCCGGTCAGTGCCCGGCTGCGCGATGCCTGGGCGCATCCGGTGTTGCACGAAGGGCGGCTGTACCTCCGCTATCACGGCAGCCTTTGGTGCTACGACGTGAAGCAGCGCTGACGGGGGCCTCTTCCGTAGATTCTCGTGTCCGGGCGACGTACAATGCCCGTGGAAAGGAGCTTTTATGCGACAGCACGTGCCGCTGGTGATTGAGCAAGATGAGGACGGAGTGTTCATCGTTTCTGCGCCGACGCTGCGCGGCTGCCACAGCTACGGCCATACCATCGATGAGGCGATGACGAACATTACTGAAGCCGTGGTGCTCTGTCTGCAGGACCAGGCACCAAGATGACAATGGATGAGTTTGTAAGTCTGCTATAGCTGGCAAAAATGGGCTTGGCTGAAAGCCCCCCCTGTAGCATGGCGCCACGGCGCGAAGGGCGACTGCCCGCCCGGTGCAGGTCTCCACCGGCCCTCTTGACTTCCATGGCGTGCCTGGTAGGATCGCTTGTCGCGTCTCTTGATGGTCTTAAGTATTGAAGGTTGCCGTTGACGGTTTGAAGTGTGGCAGGTTGCCGTCAGAACCGGGGACCTCGGTTGGCGCGGCAGGCGGCGGCGACCCCCGACCACGCAAAGAGTCTGGGCCGTTTTTGCTCCACCTATTCCCTGTGAACCCCTTGCTCGGGAGGGTGTGCCATGTCTCGGTTCCGTTTGCGCGTTGGTTTCTGTCTGGCTGTCGTCGCGATCAGCTTTGTTGTCCTTGGCGTGCAGCATTTCGCCCCCGCGGCGACTGCCGCCGAGCCGCAAGTAAATGCCCAGGCCCTTGCGCGAGCGGTGCAGATCCAGGATCGACACACGGGGCGCTTGATGGCCATTCCAGGCGTAGTGGGCACGGCGACCGGGCTTGACGCGGCGGGACAGCCGGTGGTCAAGGTCTTCCTTGCCAAGGGTGGTGTTCCCGGAATCGCCGCGAACCTGGAGGGTGTGTCTGTCGACGTCGAAGTGACAGGAGTATTCGTCGCGCTGAGGAAGCCTTCCGGTAAGCCCTCTAAACCACCGGCGATCGATCCGACTGCCCGATTCCCGCGACCCGTGCCGATTGGCGTTTCCACCGGCCACCCGAACATAACGGCGGGGACCATCAGTTGTCGGGTCAAGGACGCCCTCGGGAACGTTTACGCCCTGAGTAACAACCACGTCTACGCGGACGAAAACCGCGCACTGATCGGCGACAACGTGCTCCAGCCGGGTCGGTACGACGGGGGCGTCAACCCCGCCGACGCCATCGGCACGCTGGCCGCTTTCGCGCCGATCGAGTTCTCTACCACTGCCAACAACGAGATTGATGCCGCCATCGCCCTTAGTTCCATGGCGAACCTCGGCAATGCCACACCTTCCAACGGCTACGGGACACCCAAATCGAGCATCGTCACGGCTAAGGTGCGCCTGAGCGTGAAGAAATACGGCCGGACGACTGGGCAGACTCAGGGACGCGTTTACGCCGTTAACGCCACAGTCAACGTCGGCTATGACACCGGTGTGGCACGCTTCGTCAAGCAGATCATTGTCACGCCGGGTAGTTTCAGCGCAGGCGGCGACTCCGGGTCGCTGGTGGTCACCGCCGATGGCAACAATCCCGTGGGGTTGCTCTTTGCCGGCAGCACAAGCATGACAGTCTGCAATCCGATTGACGCCGTGCTCACTCGGTTCGGCGTGACGATCGACGGCCAGTAGTGTCCGGCAATGCCCTGCACTTCGGCGCGTCGAGAGACTCGTATCAGTCCGAAACGTGGAAGCCGACGACCGGGAACAGGCGACATGTCGGCAAAGACGATCGAAGCGGTTCTTGAAGAACACGCCGACCGGTGGATGGCCCTGCCCGGGGTGGTGGGCACCGCCATCGGCGAGTCTGACGGCCGGCCCTGCATCGTGGTCTTTGTCGCCGAAGAGTCCGACGAGCTTGGGCGGCAGATCCCGGCCAGTGTGGAAGGGCATCTCGTCGTGGTGGAGCAGACCGGCGAGTTTCGAGCGCTGTAGCCCGACGAACCCATGTGCCACGGCTGTATCAGCCGTGCTCGTTCGGCTCAGGGCGGGTGATTCAGCACTCGACACGGCCGACACGGCCGTGGCACAGACAACCAAGAAGGTGCGACTTTGTCCCAGCCTACGACCGGCACCACTCTTGCAGCCCCCTTCCCCCTTCGCCCGCCCCCTCAGTTTTCCAGGACCTCTTTTTCGCGGGCCTTGGCCAGATCGGCGGCCTGGGACTCGTATTTCTTGGTCAGCTCCTGGATTTCGTCCTTCAGATCGTCGCGCTCATCTTCAGAGAGATCCTTCTTTTTTTCGGCGGTTTCGGCCATCTTGTTGCCGTCGCGGCGGACATTGCGGACGGCTACCTTGGCCTCTTCGGCAAGTTCCTTCACCCGCGCCACCATCCGGCGGCGAACCTCGCCCGACAGCGGTGGCACGCTGATCCGGATCAGCCGGCCGTCGTTCTGCGGATTCAGCCCCAGATCGGCGGCCTGGATCGCCTTCTCGATCTCCTTCAGCGTGCCCGGGTCGTAGGGCCGAATCACGATCTGCGAGGGTTCCGGAGCGCCGACCGAGGCGATCTGCTTGATCGGGGTGGCCGAGCCGTAGACCTCGACCTTCAGCGAGTCGACCAGTCCCGGGTTGGCCCGGCCGGTGCGAATCCCGGCCAGCGCCCCCCGCAGCACGTCGATCGCCTTCTCCATCCGCTCCTCGACGTCCAGCAGGATATCGTCCGCCGCCATGGGCTGTGTCCCTCCAAACCGCTGTGGGGCCGCCGTGCCGGCGGCCGCTAAACGGCACATCGGGCTGCCGTGCCGGCGACCGCTTAGCGGGGCATACACCGGCTATCCACTATCCACTATCCACTGCCCACTCTCCACTACCCACTCCCCCGCACCAGCGTGCCGACGCGCCGACCGAGCACGGCCTGCTCGATGTTGCCCTCCTTGCGGAAGTTGAACACCAGGATCGGCAGTTGGTATTCCATGCACTTGGTGATCGCCTCGGGGTCCATCACCCGCAAGTTCTGCTGGCGGACCTGCTCGTAGCTCAGTTCACTGTAGAGAACGGCATGGGGGTTCTTCTCGGGGTCGTCGCTGAACACGCCGTCCACGCGGGTGGCCTTCAGCAGCACCTCGGCCCCCAGCTCCAGGGCCCGCTGGGCCGCGGCGGTGTCGGTGGTGACGAAGGGGCTGCCGGTGCCGGCCGCGAGGATGATGATGCGGCCCTTTTCCAGGTGTCGCCGGGCGCGGCGGCGGATGTAGGGCTCGGCCACACCTTCCATGCGGATGGCGGTCATCAGCCGGGTCTCGCAGCCCAAGAACTCCAGGGCGTCCTGCAGCGCCAGCCCGTTCATCACGGTGGCCAACATGCCCATGTAATGGGCGGTGGCCTCGTGGATGCTGGAGCTGCCGGAGGTGAACTGGGCCCCGCGGAGGATGTTCCCGCCGCCGATCACCACGGCCAACTGCACGCCGCATTGTGCAGCCCGGTAGGTTTGCCGGGCGAGGTGGACCACCGCGTCCATGGCGATGCCCCGCTCGCCGGCGTGAACAAAACCGTCCCCCGATATCTTCAACACCACCCGCCGGTAACGCGGCTGGGCCGACGGCTGCGCGTCGGCCTGGGGAAACGCCAGCACCGAGCCCGTCGAGGTCTCGCCGGTGTCGGACATGGGATCTACTCCTTGGCGAGTTCCCAATGGACGAAGCAGACGATCTTCATGCCGGCCTCCTTGGCTACCTTGGCCACCGTCCTTTGGTCGTCTTTGACGAAGGGCTGCTCGACGAGGCAGTGCTGGGCGTAAAAGTTCCGCAGGCGGCCCTCGACCATCTTCTCCAGCACCTTCTCCGGCTTCCCTTCCTTGCGCGCGGCCTCGCTGAGGATCTCACGTTCCTTGGCGACTTCCGCCGGGTCGAGATCTTCCTTGGCAACCACTGCCGGCCGCATGGCTGCGATGTGCATGCAGATATCCCTGGCCAGCTCCGGGTTGCCGCCTTCGACCTGCAGCAGCACGCCGACGGCCGCGTCGTGATGGGCGTAGCCGCCGCAGGGACCGTCGATCCGCCGGATCCGCTCCAGCTTGAACACCTCGCGGATGCGGTTGTTCAGCTCGTCGAACTGCTCCTGTAGCGTCTGGCCCGGCTTGCTCGGCGAAGGTTGGCTGAGTAACTGCTCGGGAGTTTCGGCCCCGGGGCCGTCGGCCAGTTGCCGGGCCAGGTCGTTGGCCAGTTGGACGAATTCGCGGTTCGCCGCTACCGGGGCGCTCTCGCACCGCAGGTCGATCATCGTCCCCACGCCAGCCTGGAAATCGGTGCACACGGCGATCCGGCCGGAGGAGGTTTCTCGACCGACGCGCTTCTGCATGGTCTTCATGCCGGCCTTGCGGAGCAGCTCGACGGCCTTTTGCGGATCGCCCGCGGCCTCTTGCAGGGCCCGTTTGCAGTCCATCATCGGCAGCCCGGTCTTGTCGCGGAGTGCCTTCACGGCCGCCGCACTAATTTCCGCCATCAGCATACCTCCCATATCCAGCGCGTCGTGTGCCACGGTTGTGTCAGCCGTGCTCGACAATGGTGTTGTCTGGCCTGCCGGCCGCCCTGGCACGGCTGACACAGCCGTAGCACCTGCACAACTCTACCCCACAGCCTGCATCCTGCGGAGGAATCAGGCGCGGGCCTCGCCCTCGACGGCGTGCGTCTCCACCTGGCCCTCCTGCGGGGGCGCGGTGTCGTCTGCCGCGGCATTCCCGGCCAGGACGGCATCGGCCAGGAGTTGAATCACCAGCTCAATCGAGCGGATGCTGTCGTCATTGCCGGGGATGGGCAGATCGACCTCGTCCGGATCGCAGTCGGTGTCGATCAACGCGATGGTGGTGATTCCCAGCTTCTTGGCCTCGCCGACGGCGTTCTTCTCCTTCCGCGGATCGATGACCACCAGGCACTCGGGCAGCCGGTTCATGGTGCGGATGCCGTTGAGGTTGCGATACATCTTGCGATATTCGCGGTTTAGGGCCGACTGCATCTTCTTCGAGTAGGTGGCCAGCTCTTCGCCGGCGCGAAGTGCCTCGAGCTCCTCCAGCCGCGAGAGGCGGCTGCGAATGGTGCGGAAATTGGTCAGCGTGCCCCCCAGCCAGCGATCGCTGACGAAGGGCATTCCGCACCGTCTTGCCTGCTGGTCAATCGTTTCGGAGGCCTGCCGTTTGGTGCCGACAAACAGCACCAGGCTCCCCCCCGCAGCCACCCGTTGCAGGTACCTTCGTCCCCGCAACAGGCCGCGAATAGTCTCGCGAACGTCGATAATGTGGATCAGATTACGGCGGGCGTAGATGTAGGGCCGCATCTTGGGGTTCCAGCGGCTGGCGCGATGGCCGAAATGGACCCCCGCCTCGATCAACTCCTTGACCAAAACGGTCGCCAAGAGACAGTTCCTCCCTTAAGGCACACCGGCTACGTCCCCGCCCGAAAGTGGGGCATCCGGCGTTGGTTTCAGATACTTCGGTCAGTTTTCAGGCCTTTCCCAAAACCCTTCACCCCCGACCCCTCTCCCCGCAAGCGGGGCGAGGGGAGAAGGTTTTGGGATAGGCATTCGGTCTTCCCGCCACCCTGGACCGTTCAGGTGGCGAATCAAGCAATTTAGCAATTCGCCACACTTGCGTCAACGGGCCCGGGACGAGGTGTGTGGCAAGTTTTTCTGGCACCTTGGTGCTTGGGGTGGCTGGGGTCGAGCGGAGCGAGCCCCCAGATGAGCCTGCTGGGGGCGGCCTGCGGCCGACCGCCAGCCACCCATGCATCCGCCAGGAAAACTTGCCACACACAGGACGAGCGGATGAGCCCGGGTGAGCCCGTGAGAAAAGACCCCACCGGATTTCACCCCCCCTACTCGGGCAAGGTCGTCGGCACGTAGTCGTGTGCCCGCTTGCGGAGCACCTTGGCCTCGACGATCGTGTCCGGCCTGGGGGGATTGGGCTCCGTGGGATCGCGGCGCTGGAGTTTGGGCAACACGTCGAAGCCCCTGATCACCCGGCCGAAGACCGTATGCGCACCGTCGAGGTGGCTGGTGGGCAGGAAGGTGATGAAGAACTGCGATCCCCCGGTGTCGCGGGGCTCGCCCTTGGCCATACTCAAGCTGCCGCGGTAGTGCAGCCGGAATTTGTCCGGCGGGTAGCATTCGCAAGGGATGCGGTATCCCGGTCCACCCGAGCCGTCACCCTTGGGACACCCGACCTGCGCCATGAAGCCGGGCAGGACCCGATGGAACGTCAGGCCCGTGTAAAACCCCTTCTCTACCAGCGAGATGAAATTGGCCACCGTGTTGGGGGCCTGGTCCTCGAACAGCTCCAGCTCGATGTCTCCCTTGCTAGTCTTAAGCAGCACCCGGGGCAGGTTGTCGGCCTTGGCTTCGGCCTGGCGGATCTTCTGTTCCTCCGCCCACGCCTTCTTGTAGCGGGCGGGACCCTTCAAGAAGGCCTTCAGCAGGCCGTCCACCGGCTCCAGGCCGCTGCCGATCGGCAGCTTGTTCGCTTGGGCCAGCTTGAGGTGCTTCTCGGCCGCGTCGAAGTCATCCAGCGCATACGCCGCGATCCCGGCCGCGTTGTAGATCCGCTTGTCCTGGCAACTGTGGTCCAGCAGCAGTTTGGCCAGCCGCTGGGCCTCCTCGTAATCGTCGCTCTGGACCTGGAACGGCCTGGTCTGGACCCTACCGATCAAGCCGTCCACCAGCAGATCGGTCAGCTTCGTGTCCGCGTTGGGCGCCTCGATGAAGGCCGCCTCGGCGGCCTTGAACAACTGCGGCTCCAGGGCGTCTCCCTTCTCGATCAACGCGCCCCACTTCTTCTGGATCTCGGCACGCTCCGCCTCCGCGGCCTTCCGGTAATCGACCTGCAGCATGGCCAGCTCGGCCAACAGGCCCTTCCACTCCACCAGCAGCCGGCTGGACTCCGCCCTCTTCGGGCCGGGCTGCGACTGATACTGCTGGGCCCACAGGTGGCCGGCCGGAGCCAGCAGAAAGAGCAACGACAAAACCAGGCCAAGACGAGCGTGCATCGTCAGATTCCTCTATACGGGAAAGGGAAACTGCCTCAACCAGCCGGAAAAAGGGGACAGGTCCAATTTGCCGGAACGGCCCAAAGGGTGCTTCGCACAAATTGGACCTGTCACCTTTTTCCTCCCAGGATCGTGCGAGTTCATTTAGGCTATCCGAGCCACTTTCCCTACGGTACCATATTGGCCGTGTGTGGCAAGCGGGGGCCAGGGGGGAGGGGCGAGGGGTGGCGACTTCAGTCGCCACTACCTTCCGGGCGACGAGGGACGAGGGGTGGCGACTTCAGTCGCCACTACCTCACCAGCGACGAGGGACAACGCCCTCCCTGTTCAGCCTCCGGCAGGAGTCGACCATGGCGCCCCGAAAACGTAGACCTTCCGCCCCGGCCGCCGGACTCGCGCGGCGGCAACTGGTCGGGTTGCGGATCATCGGGGGCCGATTCCGCGGCCGAAGGCTGCTCTACAGCGGCGATCCGCGGGTCCGCCCCATGAAAGACCGGCTCCGCCAGGCGATCTTCGACCGCATCGGGTCCGCCATCCAGGGCAAACACGCCGTCGACCTGTTCGCCGGCACCGGCGCGTTGGGTCTGGAAGCCATCAGCCGCGGCGCCGCCGGGGCCACCCTGATCGAACGACACTTCCCCACCGCCGAGATCATCCGGCAGAACGTCGCCGCGCTGGGCGTCGACGAGACCGCCCACGTCGTCACCGCCAGCGCGTTTGTCTGGCAGCAGCGCCGGCCCGAGTTGGGTACCTTGCCCTGGGTGGTCTTCTGCTCACCACCCTACGATTTCTACGTCGAGCGGGCGGACGAGATGCTGCGGTTGATCGGCGGCCTGATGGAGTCGGCACCGGCCCAGAGCATCTTCGTGGTCGAGTCGGACGGACGTTTCGACTTCGGCCTGCTGCCCGAGGGCGAAGCCTGGGACGTCCGCTCCTCTCCGCCCGCGGTCGTGGGAATCTTCGTCAGGCCGGAATAGAATCACAGTAGTCGACTCCGGGTGGCCGGGGTCGAGCGCCAGCGAGCCCCCGGAAAGCCGGGGTCTGGGGGCTCATCGACCAACGCTTGGCGTCGGTGCCCGTCGACCCCAGCCACCCGCTCCCCAAACTTGGAACTACTGATGGACGTACAGAACATCGACCGTGTGCCGGCCTTCACCACCAAGGACGGATCCGAGATTCGCGAGCTGCTGGCCGCGCGCAACTCGTGCATCACAAACCAGACGCTGGCCGAGGCACGGCTGCCGGCCGGCCGGGCCACTACACCCCATCACCACGTCCTGACGGAGGAGATCTACTACGTCCTGGCCGGCCAAGGAATGATCCGCGTCGGCGCGGAAACCCGGCAGGTGGGCCCCGGCGATGCGGTGGCCATCCCACCCGGTGCGTCTCATCAGATCACCAACACCGGTGCCCAGACGCTCAAGTTCCTCTGCTGCTGTGCCCCCGGATACGAGCATGAGGACACGGTGCTGGAGGAGGGGTGACTCGCGGAGCCCGAAGGGCTCCGGTCAGATGACTGCCATTGCCCGATCTTGACACCAGCAGTTTATTCACTCGCCCCAAATGACCGATCTTATCTAATACGGGGGGCAGTGCGCCTGGGATGACCTACTTGTGAGTAGTCAAGGATGACCCGCCAGAACCGGGGCTCAACGTGGCCGTGTTGGTGTCTTATCGCGTGTCTGCTCGCGGTGGGGGCCACATTGTCGCGCGCTTGGGGGCAAGCGCGCGAAGGCAATCGGCCGCCCGAGTCCGCCGCGAGGCCCGCCGTCCGTGCGGACGATTCGGACGCCCAGCGGCCGCAAGTTCAGGCGCAGGCCGCGCCAGCCCGCAAAACCGCCCCGCACGACGAGGTCTGTCGTGTGCCGCAGGGCGGGGGAGGCACCACGGGCCAGCCGCCCTTGCTCGCGCACACGCCGTCCCCACCGCCCCCAGACACGCGCCGGACTACCTCGCCCTCAGCCACGCTGCCCTACCCTGATACGGGATTATCGCCGCTGGACCGCCCAATTGCCGGCGGGACCGACCGTGGGGTTTCCCCGGCCGCAGGCTACGATTGGCCGCAGCCGCAGGCACTGCTCGAGCGGCTCGACCAGTTGGCCGCCCAGCCTGCGACCAGCCAATGGGCCACCGATACCGCTGGTCTGGTGCGGAAGCTGGGGTCTGCCGTATCACAGGGCTCGGATGAGGCGATGGTAATCATTCGGCAGTTGCGGGAGCCGGCCTCTCGGGCTGCCGCCTTGGCGGCCACCCTTGACGACAAGGCACTGGCAGGCGAGCTGTGCCGCACCGGCTACGCGCTGAGCCGCCGACTCGACGTCTGGGAACGGCTTGTAGAGATCGGCGATTGGGGGCCGATCGCCGCCGAGGGGTCCCCGCCCGATCCCAAGCAGTTGTCGCTGTGCCTGGCCGAGATTCACGAGCTCACCGGCGACTCTGCCCAAGGTAGGGCCTGGCGCGAGTATCTGCTGGTCGACGCGCTCAGCCAGTGGTCTGACAAGGACCGTCCGCCGAAGGATCGCCTGCCCCGGAGATTGGCCCAACGGGTGCTGAATCGCCTCACCCAGAGCCCCATGTCGGTCGAGCAGCAGGGGCTTGTCTCCAGCGGGCCGGTGGCCGCGCTGCAAGCGGAGTTGCAGCGCTGGGCGGCGGAGCCGGTCGCCTTGCCCGAATTGCTCCGGCACCTGGAGCAATACGAGAAGACCGGCCTGGCCAGCGATGCCCGGTTGCTGGCCGCCGACTGCCACCGCCTGGGATTAACCTCCCGCAGCGACCAACCTCCGGTTAGTGCCCGCGCCCGGTTGGTCCAGCGGCTGGAGGCCAACTATCGCAACGCCAATCTCCGCGTGTCGGTGACCGAGGAGCTGCTCGATCGGCTGATGCCCGAGCGGGAACCGGAGTACGCCCCGGTCCACGACACGGTGCTGGGCAGGCCGGTCAGCGGCGAGAGCATGACCTCCAGCAAGGTGGGCGTGCGGTTCTTGCCCGATCCAAACCGTGCGCGGCTGGCCCTGGAGATCACGGGTGAGGTGGCCTCGCTGACCTCCTCGACCAGTGGGCCGGCGACCTTCTACAACAACAGCACGTCCACGTACGTCGCCCGCAAGCCGCTGGAGATCGACCTCAGGGAGATTCGCCTCTCGCCTGCCGACGTCGAGGTCCAAGGCGACACCCGGCTCCGCAGGCTCCAGACCAGCTTCGACGGGGTCCCGCTGCTGGGCGGGCTGGTGAGCCGGATTGCCCGCTCGCAGCACGAGCAGAAACACGCGGAGATCGACCAGGAAGTCCGGCAGAAGGTCGCCCTGAGGGCCCGACGCCAGGTCGACTCCGAGGTCGAGGCCGGGCTGGGCCAGGTCTCCGAAAGGCTGCACCAGCGGCTGCTCCGCCCGCTGGAGGTCTCGCGGCTGGAGCCGACGATCATCGCTGCCGAGACGACCGACCAGCGGCTGACGCTCCGCATGAGGCTGGCCGGCCAGGATCAGCTCGGCGGCCATACGCCTCGTCCCCGGGCACCGTCCGACAGCCTGGTGAGCGTCCAAGTGCACGAGACGGCGATCAACAACATGCTGCAGCGCCTGGCGTTGGACGGCCGCACCTTCACCCTGCCGGAGCTCTCGCGCCACGTGGCGGCCCAACTGAACTGCTCCTCGCTGTGGGACATCGACCCGGCTTATGAAGACGCCACGATCA
>Ga0315277_10006397_pt1 | contig 15431 bp, 13 predicted proteins | sample YL17G05_15_MG_FD_203695 | JGI IMG/M metagenome (GOLD analysis project Ga0315277, IMG submission 203695) | Sediment microbial communities from Yellowstone Lake, YNP, Wyoming, USA - YL17G05_15 | ecosystem: Environmental > Aquatic > Freshwater > Lake > Sediment | place: USA: Wyoming | collected...
GATCGCCGCCCGCCTGATGGCCGTCTCGTTGGCGAGCACCTCGCCGGTCCTGCGGGCGCCCGAGTCGAGAACGAGGTCGGAGGCCCCGGCCGCCTGGGCCCGCTCGGACAACTCTGCCAGGGAGGCGAGGTCGCTTCCCCTGACTGCGAGGGGGCAGGAGTGTTCCTTGGACAGGGCGGCCATAGCGTCGACGTTATCGCCGGTCGCAGCATAGATGAGAGGCCGCTTCCCCTGGTACGCAGCAAGCGCCTCGGCCATCGTCTTCGCATCCTCGTTCATGAGGATCACGGGGACAGCGGACTTGTCGGCAATCGCCTTCGCCGCCGCGACGAAGACCGCACCCTCCCCTTGAAGCGCGACCAGGTCGAGGCGAAGCTGCTGGCCCACTCGCTCGAACCTGACGTCGCCTACGGCGGAAACGCGCGCGAGCAGCTCGCCCTCGGGCAAGGAAGCGTCCACGAGCACGGCGAGGCCCGTGGGATGGTAGAAGGTCTCCTCATGGCGGAAGAGCACGGTCTCGTTGCCGATCTCGAGCTTGCGCTCACCGACGCCGATGGTGATGAGCTTGATGGGAGGCGCAGAGGCGCCGGCCAGGGCGGCCTTCGCCTCCTCCGAGACGTGGGGACACTGGTCAAGCGAGGCCTGCTTCTGCGCCAGCTTCATCGCGAAGGCCAGGCAGGTCGGCAGCCCGCAGTCCCGACAGTTCGTCTTGGGCAGATGCTTGAAGATGTCAATGCCCGTCAGCCCCATGCTCTAGCCTCCACGCTCAGCCTTCCCTAGCCTACAGCAGCGGGTCCATCTTGAGCGCCGGATGATCGCGCTCCTCCAGCCACGGCATCAACTCCTCAACCGTGGTGGCGACGCTCTCGTCTCCGATCTTGTCGTAGAAGCCTTCCAGGCCCAGCTCCTCGGCGCGCTCTCTGATGCGGTCGGCGAGCGCTTCCTTGAGCTCCTTGGGCACCCAGAGGACGCGGGCCAGCCCTCCCTCACCGGAGATGAACTTGCGGCTGACGACATAGAGCCGGCCGATCCCCAGGAAGCCCGGGGTCTGCATGCCTCCCCCGACGCTCCCGGCGAGAGTGGTGAAGGCCATCCCGCACGGAGTCATGCCCGGGTACTCGCGGTTCACGATCATCACGCCATGGGCCTGCCCAGATGGCTCCGGGAGGACGGCCATGATGCACTCGAAGCATCCGCAGGAGGTCATGGGGTCCTCCATCAAGGAGTAAGCGTTGAACCGCTCGACGCTCTTGTTGGAGGTCTGATAGACGAACTCGTTGACGCCCTCCCACTGGCCCTTCACGGGGTCGATCACCCGCCCCTTGGCGACCGGCTGGTTGGCGCCGGCGGGGTTGATCTCATGGGCGGCGCGGCCGTCGAGCCAGTTGTAGGCTCCGCACAGCCCGAGCCGCTCGGGGCTGATGACGCAGACATGGTTGGGCGCGTAGGACTGGCAGAGCGTGCAGGAGTAGAAGGTGTCCACGCTCTCATCGGTCATGCCCGCCACCCGCGCGTCGCGCGCGTCCCACACCCGGTGGGCCTCCTCGACGAGGGGCGCCATGGCCGCCTCCTCCGTCAATATGGTCACCTGGACCTTGTCCACGAGCGCGGGGAACCTCTGGAGGTACTCGGCGCGCAGGAGCTCGCCGAGATGCTTGAGGCGGAGCCCGGACTTAAAGGCGTCCTTGGAGATGCGCACCCAGGTGAGGCTGCGCTGGCCCATGTGGAACACGCCCATGGCGTGGTTTACGAAGGCATGGACCTGGCGCTCGAGGATGGGCTCGAAGTCCTGCTGCATCTTGCGCCCGGCCACCTCGATGAGGAACCCCAGGGGCATGGCCCCGCCCAGTTCTGCGGAGTCGCAGTCCGAACCGATCAGCTCGATCTTGCCGTCTTGCACCTCGTCGAGGGCCCGCATGCGCAGGTATTCGAAAGCGCGGCTGTACTTGCCGCCGAACTGAACCTGCATGTCCTCGCGGCGGACCGTTTCGCCCTCGAACGCGGCCGCCACGGGGACCGGGATGTCTATCTTGGAGACACTGACCTTCACCCCGCGCACCTCGACACAGGTCTCGACGATGCGCGTGTGGTCCAGCTCTCGCACGACCTCCTCATAGGTGCACACCCCGGTGGGACGGATCTCGGGCCCCTCGGTGTCGGCGACGACCGGGAAACCCATGTTGACCGCGCCCGCGCCGCTGGCGTACTTCAGGTCGTCCAGATCACCGAGCCCCAGCCCGAAGGCGAAGATGCGGGCCCGGGTGTAGTCCAGGCACCGCTTCCACTCGCCCTTCTTGTGCCCCCCGAAGGTGAGGGCGCCACGGATCGCCCAGTTCAGCGCGTAGATGATCGACTCGGTGTCGGGGCCCAGAGGGACGATGTAGCGGCCCCACCAGGCCTTCTTGAGGTCGCCGTCCTCGGTCTCGGAGGCGTCCTTGGGCAGCACCCTGGCCTCGATGAGTTGGTCCCGCATGGTCTGTCCGCGGTGGTTGCCGATGAGGAAGGTGAGGATGTTGCGCTTCTGGAGCTCCCGGATGACGTGCACGGCGGCCTCGGTGTCCGGGGCCGCACCCACGATGGCGGCGAACCCAGGCAGGCGTCCGTCCACGAGCTGGATGCCGAGGGTCCGAAGAATCGTGTCCGAGATGAACCCGTGCCAGCCTTCCAGCGGCTCCTCCCCCTCCAGGTAAGCCACGGCCTTGACCAGCTCCTCGGCCAGCAGCGTCGCGATGCCGGCGTCCAGGGCCCCGGAGAGATACGGTAGCCATACTTGCGCAGAGGGCTCCTCAGTCAGCAGGCCGCGCGCGGTGTCCACGATCTCCTGGGCCTGTCCCAGGTTCGTGACCTCCAGCCCCAGCAGAGCATAGGCCATGGGGAGGAAGAAGGCGGTCTCGGGGAACTCCAGGGCCTGACTCTCCCCGTGCTTCTCGATCGCGGCTCTCAGCTTCCGCTCGGCTTCGGCCACGAGCGCATGGGACCCGCGGATGGCCGCCGCGGCGATCACCTTCGACATCAGCTCTTACTCCTTCTCCGCAAGTGGCAGGCTCAGAGGCCGGCGGCCTCAAGCACGGCCGGCACGTGGTGTCCCCAGCCCAGCGGCATCAGGTGGACTCCTCGGCAGAGCGGCTTGAGCTCTCGGATCAGGCGGCCAGCAATCTCGATGCTCGTTCTGACGACGTTGCCGGCCTTCTTACCCTCGGCCTTCGCCGCCTTGTCCTTCTCGCCGGCAGCCGCCATCTCTTTGATCAGGCCGTCGGGCACCGTGACGCCAGCGACATTAGCGTTCATGTAGCGGGCCATCCCTGCGGACTTCAGCAGCACGATGCCGGCGAGTATGGGGACCTCAATGCCCTCCTTCTCGGTCCGCTCCATGAAGCGCTCGAAGACGGGGCCGTCGTAAACGGCCTGCGTCTGGATGAACCGCGCCCCGGCCGCAACCTTGCTGTGGAGCTTGTAGATCTGGGGCTCGACCGGGTCAGCCCCGGGGGTCACGATGGCCCCCAGGAAGAGGTCAGCAGGGGCCCCGGCCAGCTCGTTGCCGGCCAGGTCGTGCCCTTCGATCAGACCTTGCGCGGCCCTCAGCAGGGAGACCGAGTCGAGGTCGAATACCGGCTTGGCCTCGACATGATCACCCAGCACAACGTGGTCGCCTGTCAGGCAGAGGACGGTCTTGACGCCGAGGACGTAGGCGCTCAGCAGTTCGCTCTGGAGTGCGAGGCGGTTGCGGTCGCGGCAGACCATCTGCAGGATCGGGTCCAGCCCCCGCTCCTTCAGGAGCACGCAGGTGGCCAGCGAGCTCACCCGCATGCAGGCCGCTTGCAGGTCGGTCGCGTTGACTCCGTCCACTCTCCCCTGGAGGAGGTCGGCCTCCTTGAGCAGCGCCTCCATATTGGCCCCCTTGGGGGGACCCACCTCACACGAGATCACGAACTTCCCAGACTCGACCGCTTGCCTGAAGCTCATCGCACTCCGGCCTCCCGCTAGGGCCCAGGCCCCGCTTGCTCACGCCTCTTTCGCCATCTCCTCCGGCTCGACCAGCTCCAGCGCCCAGAGGCTTGCCCGACGCCGCTCCGCCGCCGGCAGCATCTTGCGGAAGTTGCGCAGCGGCGGCAGCTCCTTGAGCCGCTCGGCTTGGCCCAGCGCCGCCAGCCTCTCGTAGATGCGCACCCACCCACACGGCACTCCCGGGTCCACCTCACACATGCCCTTGTTCGGACCCCCGCAGCTCCCATACAGCAGGGACTTCGAGCAGGCGGTGTAGGGGCAGATGCCGCCGGTGTAGTCGAGCATGCAGTTCCCACACTCCGCGCAGCGCGGCTCTGACCGCCACAGGCCCGCGAACCCGCCCAGGTAGATGGAATTGGTGGCCGGGTGCACCGGCTTCTCCACCGCCTGCGCCACCGTCTGGATGCCGGCGCCGCAGGACATCACCAGGATTCCGTCGGCTTCGCGCACCGCCTTGAGCTGCTGCATCAGCATCAGCGCCACCAGCCCGGGGCTGCAGGCCATCTCCACGCGCGCCGTGCCGGTGACGGTCTTCCCCTGGTTCTGAAGCTCGGCCACCATCTCCGCGGTGTGCTCGGGGTCTGACACCTTGCAGCCGGCCGAGCATCCATCGCAGGCCACGACGAAAACCCTCTCTTCCCCAGTCAGGTATCCGAGGATCTCCTCGTTCGGCTTCAGCTCTGATGCGATCATACCGGCATCTCCTCTATCGGCGTCAGCCCCAGCTCCCCGCGCAGCCTGACGGCGAGTTGAGGCAGGCTCGCGGCCACCGGTTCAGATAGCTCTATCCCCCACCCTGTCTCCGCTGGCTCGACGCCGTAGACCACGACATCGCCTACCTTCAGCCCGGCCTGCTGGAGCAGAGCCAGTGCATCCAGCAGCCCATGCTCGTGGACCGACAGCGGCGGCGCGGTCCGATCGGCCACCTCCCGGAGCGAGACACGCGAGATGGCGCCCGGCTCGCGGCCTGCCCGCAGAGCATCTATGACCACCAACTTGCCGATCTCCTGCCACTGCGAGAGGGCCTCGAACACGGCCGTCCCGCCGTCCACGAACTCGGCCGACTCGGACAGCGCGCCGTCGGCCAGCGCCCTCACCGCGTGGACGCCCACGCCTTCGTCCTGGCGCAGGAGGTTCCCGACGCCCAGCACTACAGCCGCGGTCACAGCACGCGCCATCTGGCCGTCTCGCTCCCCTTGGGCGTCAGCAGGTGGACAGAGCAGGCAAGACAGGGATCGAACGACCGGACTATCCGCACCACCTCGAACGGGTTCGCCGGATCCTTGATGCGGGTGCCGATAAGGGCCTGCTCGATCGGGCCCGGCTGCCCCTGATCGTCATGCGGAGACGCGTTCCACGTAGTCGGGACCACGAGCTGGTAGTGGGACAGGCGGTGATCGCTGACCTCCGCCCAGTGCCCCAGCGCGCCCCGCGGCGCGTCGGTCAGGCCCATTCCGATCCCGGTCTCCGGGGGACGGCTCCACTCACAGACCGGCTCGCCAGGCTTCAGCGCCATCGCCCAATCGGCCATCGCCTTTGCCAGCCGCCGCGCCTCCAGTGCCCGCGCCGCGTGCCGTCCGAGCACCGAGAACAGGGCCTCCGGCTCGGCCTTGAACCGGGACAGGAGGCCGCCCACCTCCTGGCGGACGGCGGGCTCGCCCTGGGCATAGGCTACCAGCGCTCGGGCCAGGGGCCCCACCTCGTAGGCCTTCCCGCCGTAGCGCGGGGCCTTGATCCAGGAGTAACCGGACTCCTTCTCAGGCGCGGGCACGGTGGCAGCTTCCTGGGGGGGCCGACCGGAGGTGGCCTCGTCGTACCACGAATGCTTGAGGTACTCGGCGATCCGGCCTGCGTCGACCGGCTCCCACTTGAGGTCGGCTCCGACTCGCCCTGCGGGGAGGAAGCGCTTGCGCTTGAGCAGATCCCGCTCGGCGGTCTCGAGATCGAAGGCGCCATAGGCCAGCCACCTGCGGACGCCTCCGCCGATCTCGAAGTAGTCGCCGTAGGCCTCGGCTATCGTCAGGACGTCGGGAACGTAGACTTCGTCGATGAACCGCTGGAGCTCGGCGAGCATCGAGAGGAAGGCCGCCACCTTGTCGGCGGTGGGGATCTCGGTGCACCCACCCACCACGATCCCCACTTGGTGGGGCATCTTGCCGCCGAACACCGCGCACATCTCGTGCGCCAGCCGCCTCGCCTCCAGGGCCCGCACATAGTGCGCGGCGGCCTGCTGGTTGACCTTCCTCGGCAGGCGATAGTCGCCTTCGTAGCGCGGCATGAACGGAGCCAGCTCGCCCCGCGAGATGAAGTCGCGCAGGCTGCCCAGGCTGCCGTCCAGTCCTTCGTACTCGGCCGCAGCCGTGATGTCCACGAAATCGAGGGCGGCGAGATGGTAGAAGTGCAGGATGTGTGACTGGATGAAGTTCGACCCGAAGATCAGGTTGCGCATCACCCGCCCGTTGTCCGGGATGCACCCGTCGACGCCGAAGGCGGCCTCCAGCGAGAGCGCCGAGGCCATGGCGTGGGCGACAGGACAGACGCCACACACCCGCTGGCACAGCAGCGCCGCGTCCCGCGGATCGCGGTTGAGCAGGATCAGCTCGAAGCCCCGGAAAAGCTGCCCGGAGCAACGGGCCTCCTTGACCTCGCCGTCTTCGACAACCACCTCCACCTTCAAGTGGCCCTCGATCCGCGTGATGGGGTCAATGGTAACGGTGCGCGTTTGGGCCATCGCTCATGCTTCCTCGCTGGACTTGGGCCGGAGAACGGCGGTCAGCTCGCCCGAGTCTTGGTCCCGGACCAGCCTGGGCAACTCCGGCAGCCCGGTCTTCTCGTAGATCGGACACGACACATCAGGGAAGAACGGCTCCACACACCCGTGGCAGGGGGAACCTGCTCTCACGCACCAGTTGACACCGTGGTTGAACCCCCGCTCGGGGCAGTCAGCGTGCGTCCACGGCCCCTTGCAGCCCAGCTCATACAGGCAGCCCGGTTCCCCAATGGTGGAGGCGAACTTGTGGGCCTCGAACTCCCCGCGCCGCGGGCAGAGGTCGTGGAGCAGCCTGCCGAAGAAGCGCCGCGGTCGGCCCACCGGGTCCACATCGGATGGGCTGGGCGCCCCGAAGAGAAGCGACTGAGCCACGGTGCCCGTGAACCAGTCGGGGTGCGGGGGACAGCCAGGCACGTTGATCAACGGCTTGCTGACCCCCGCCGCGTTCAACGCTTCCGCGATGCTCACACAACCAGTGGGATTCGGTTCCGCGGCGTGGATGCCGCCGTAGGAGGCGCAGGTTCCCACCGCAATGACGAGGGATGCCTTCGCGGCTAGCTCCAGGGCCCGCTGGTGCATCGTCGTGTGACCGCCCTTCTTCGCCGCCCGGCCGAACAGGCCTCTGGCGGCGGTGGGCAGGGCGCCGTCCACGACCAGGAGATAGCCCTCCTTCGCCTCCTCGGTCGCCCCCAGGATCTGGAGCGCGGTCTCGCCGGAGGCGGCCATGATGGTCTGCTGGAACCGCAGGTTCACGTGGTGGCCGGGGGCCAGCTGATCAACGACTAGGTCCCGGACAGTGGGGGCCGCGCCGTTCAGAACTGCCACTACGCATCCCGAGCAGGCCGAAGCCTGAAACCATACCGCCGGGTGCTCCTTGACGCTTTCCGCCTTGCCCATTCCCTGACTCCTAGCTCATCCCTCCGACCGACCCGACAGCTGCCACCTGGCTGCCTCCACCGTGTTGCGCAGCAGGATGGCGGTGGTGACCACTCCCACCCCCCCGGGGACAGGCGTGATGGCCGCCGCCTTCCCGCTGGCAGCGGCGAAGTCCACGTCGCCGTACGTGTTGGTCTTGCCGGTCTCGGGATCTTTCACACGGATGGTCGCTACATCCACTACGATGGCGCCGGGCTTGACCATCTCGCCTGAGATGAGGCCGGGCTTCACACCCACCGCAGTGACCAGGATGTCGGCCCGCTTGGTGTGGGCCGCGAGGTCACCTCGCTCGCTGGTCCCGATGTGACAGACGGTGACGGTGGCCCCGGCCAGCTTGTCGGTCTTCCCCTGCGCGTCGGCCGTGATGTACTTGTCCATGAGCAGCAAGGCCACCGGCTTGCCGACGATCTCGCTGCTGCCGACCACCACGGCCTCCTTGCCGTAGGCGTCCACGCCGGAGGCCCGCAGCAGCTCGATCACGCTCATCGCCGTGCAGGGGGCCAGCCGCGGCCGGCCTAGCACGACTCGCCCGAGGTTTGCAGGGCTGACTCCGTCAACGTCCTTGCGCGGCCCGATCAGGGCCTGGGCAGCCGGGCCGTTCAGGCCCTTGGGCAGCGGCATCAGCAAGAGGACGCCGTGCACGCTTTGCTCGCCGTTAAGGCGCCCCACGGCCGCCTCCAGCTCGGCCTGCGTGGTCTCGGCCGGGTGCTGCTGCAGCTCGTAGGCGATCCCTACCTCCTCGCAGGCCTTCTGCTGAGCGCCCGCGTAGAACTTGGCGCCCGGGTTGTCCCCGGCCAACACCGCCACCAGCTTCGCCGTCACGCCCTCTCGCTTGAGGGCCTCCACGTCGGCCTTCACCTGGGCGCGGATCGCCTCCGCGATGGGCTTTCCCGCCAGCAGCTTCGCGTTCATCATCCTTCCCCTTGCCTCATGCGTTCGTTCACCCGCCGCCAGACCTGCTCCCCGAGCCGCTCTCCCTCCTCGAGGAGGGGTGACATCCGGGCATAGCAGGAGTCCACATAGGCCTCGTCGGTCATCTGGATCAGGTTGATCTCCACGTTCATGGCTGCACAAGCCAGCGCCGCCTGCGCGAACCTGGCCGCCACGCCCACATCGGTGACCAGATTCGGGTTGCCCTTGTCCACGAGCCGGGCAGCAATCTTGAGCACGCCATGACAGGCCCGGACGGCCGCCTCTGGCACCTGGGCCGCCGTCTTGAGCGACTCCTGGATGGCGGCGCGGCGGGAGACCTTCTCCTCCTCGCTGCTTCGGGGCATTCTGTACGCTCGCGAGACGAACGCATAGGCCTCGGTGTCGGCCTGCGTCAATCGCTCGAGCTCGGCCCTGAGCCGCTCGTTCTCCTCCAGGAGGGCCCTCACCTCCGCCTCCACCGCGGCGAACTTCTCCCGGCCTACGGTGAAGTTGGCGACCATGCTGTTGAGGGCGGCCCCAAGCGCGCCCACGAGCGCCGCGGCGCTGCCTCCACCCGGGGTCGGCTGGCCGCTTGCCAAGGCGTCGCAGTAGCCCTTGAGTGGTTCCTCCAGGTAGCCCATGGCTAGAACAGCCCTACGATCTTGCCCTCTTCGTCTACGTCCACGTCCACCGCGGCCGGCCGGCTGGGCAGGCCGGGCATCGTCGTGAAGGAGCCCAGCAGCGGGAATAGGAAGCCAGCGCCTGCGCTCGGGCGGACGTCCCTCACCGGCACCCGGAACCCGCGCGGCCTTCCCTTCAAGCTGGAGTCATGGGAGAGCGAGAGGTGGGTCTTCGCCATACAGATGGGCAGCTTGCCGAGCCCCCACTTGGTGAAGGCCTCGATCTTCTGCTCCGCGACCCGGTCGTAGTCCACACCGTCCGCCCCGTACACCTTGGTGGCGATGGCTTCGATCTTCTCCTTGATCGGGGCATCGTCCGGATAGAGCAGCTTGAAGCTCGTCGCCTTCTCGCAGGCGGCCGCCACCGCCTCGGCCAGCTCCACGCCGCCCTCGCCTCCCTTCGCCCACACCTCGGAGAGGTAGGCGCCCTCCGCCCCGGCCGCCACTGCCTTCTCTCGGATAAGCTGGATCTCGCGCTCCGTGTCCTGCGTGAAGCGGTTGACGGCGACCACCACGGGGACGCCGAACAGGCGAGCGTTCTCGATGTGCTTGGCCAGGTTCTCGCAGCCCTTCTCGAGCGCGGGGAGGTTCTCCTCGACCAGCTCCTTCGGCAGTGGCCTCCCCGGGCGCACGGTGCCGATGCCGCCGTGCATCTTGAGGGCGCGCACCGTTGCCACGATGACGACGCAGTTGGGGACGAGCCCGCTGACGCGGCACTTGATGTTGAAGAACTTCTCCATGCCGCAGTCGGCGCCGAAGCCGGACTCGGTCACCACATAGTCGGCGAGCCTCAGGGCGATCTGGTCGGCGACGATGGAGGAGTTCCCGTGAGCGATGTTGGCGAACGGACCCGCGTGCACGAAGACTGGGGTGTTCTCGAGGGTCTGCATCAGGTTGGGCATGAGCGCGTCCTTGAGCAGGACGCACATGGCGCCCGCACCCTTGAGCTGCTCTGCGGTCACGGGCTCGCCGGCGCAGGTGGAGCCGACGATGATCCGCCCCAGCCGCTGACGGAGGTCGCTGAGGCTCGTCGCCAGGGCGAGGATGGCCATGACCTCGCTGGCGACGGTGATGTCGAACCCGGTCTCGCGGGGCACCCGGTTCTCTCCGCCCAGGCCGCTGACGATGTTGTAGACACCCCACTTGTCGTTCAGGTCGATCACCCGGCGCCAGGAGATGGAGCGCGGCTCGATGTCCAGCTGGTTGCCGTGCTTGAGGTGGGCGTCCACCATCGCCGCAAGGAGGTTGTTGGCGATGCCGACCGCGTGCACGTCTCCGGTGAGGTGGAGGTTGAAGTCCTCCATGGGCACAACCTGGGAGTAGCCGCCGCCGGCGGCCCCGCCCTTGATCCCGAAGACCGGCCCCAGGCTCGGCTGACGGATGCAGGTCATCACCCGCTTCCCGAGATGCCCCAGAGCCTGGGAGAGGCCGATGGTGGTGACGGTCTTGCCCTCCCCGAGGGGGGTAGGGGTGATAGCGGTGACGTCGACGTACTTGCCGTTGGGCCGGTCGCTGAGTCGCCCCAGAATCCCCAGATGCACCTTGGCCTTGTAGCGGCCGTAGAGGTCCATCTCCTCCTCGGCAATGCCCAGCTTCTCGGCGATCTCGACGATGGGCCGCACGGTCGCGGCCTGCGCGATCTCAAGGTCGCTCTTCACCCTCGCCTCCTCCTTGCGTGAAAGGCATGGTCACCTCGCCGGTGTCGCGTCGGTCTCCGCCCGCGTCTCGTACATCATGGGGCGCAGTTTCAGCGAAGCTCGCTTCCCGTTTATGTGCTCGATCATCAACTGCGCGGCCGCCACCGGATCCTTCTCGAACGCCCAGGTGCCCCCCACCTCGCTCTCCAGCCCGCGGGTCAGGTAGTCGTGCACCGCCTGAGATCCCACGACTGGCAGCGGGGTGCCGAAAACCGTGAAGATCCCAGACCCCACGACATACATCCCGATGGCCACGGCCTTCTCGGACATCCACTCCGGCGCAGCGCCGGCCACGGGAAGGTCGCTGATATCCTCCCCCAGGCCGCCCTCGGCCACCATGTTGCAGCAGGCGATGAGGATGCGGCTGTTGTCAACACACGAGCCGACGTGGAGGACGGGGGGGATTCCCACGGCCTCGCAGATCTCCTGGAGGCCCCGGCCCGCGTACTGGGCCGCCGCCTCCGGGGCCAGCAGACCCGCCTTCGCACACGCGATCGCCGAGCAGCCCGTCTGCACCACCAGCACGTCATGGCGGATCAGCTCCTTGACCATCTCGACGTGCGCGTACTCCACGGGCTGCACGTTCGGGTTGCAGCACCCCACCACTCCAGCCACCCCTCTCAGCCGCCCCTCGATGATCCCGTTGTTCAGCGGCCGGTAGGAGGGCCGGAAACGTCCGCCCAGCAGTCGGAACACGTACTCCGCGGTGAACCCGGCGACCAGGTCCATGGTCTGCTCGGGTATGTTCACCGCCTCCGCCTCCCGCTCCGCGAACTTCTCTATCGCCGCCCGCACGATCTCCCGGGCCACGTCGAGTGCGTTCTCTTCCTGGAACTCGATATGACGCACCCCGGGCATCCGCGCCTTCGGGGAGGTCGTGATCAGCTCGGTGTGGAAACACTTCGCGGCCTCCGCCAGCGAGGGCATCAGGCACTGCACGTCCACCACCATCGCCTCCACCGCGCCGGTGGCGATCGCCAGCTCCTGCTGGAGGAAGGTGCCCGCAGAGGGGATCCCCTGTCGCATCAGCACCTCGTTCGCGGTGCAGCAGATGCCACTCAACTGGATCCCGCGCGCCCCCGTCTCCTCAGCCAGCTTCAGCAGCTCAGGATCGCGCGAGGCCTCGACGATCATCTCCGAGAGGATAGGCTCGTGCCCATGGACGACGATGTTGACCTTGTCCCTGCTGAGGACGCCCAGGTTGACCTTGGCGCGAATGGGGACGGGTGACCCGAGCATGACGTCCTGGAGGTCGGTGCCGATCATGGACCCGCCCCAGCCATCGCCGAGGGCAGTCCGTATCCCGTGGCGAAGGATGTTCTGGTAATCCGTGTCCACGCCCATGTGAGTGCGATGGAGGCACTCCACGATCTCCCGGTCTATGCCGCGGGGAGCAACCCCAAGCCTCCGCCACAGCTTCTGGCGCCGGTCAGGCGCGCGGGAGAGGAATCTCAGCTCCCCCTCTTGCTGGCCGAATTCGGCCAGGGAGTGCTCGGCGACCGCGCCCGCGATCTGCTGGGCCGTCTTCCCGGAAGCTTCCACCCCGTACTCCGCGGCAAGAGCCCTGAGCTTCAGCTCGTCCTTGATCTGGTAGTCCTTCGCCTTCCCCTGCGCGAGCGCCAGCATGGCGTGGGCGACATCCCGACCGTGATCGGAGTGGGCCGCCGCGCCTGCGGCAATCATGCGCAGCAGGTTGCGGGCCACGATGGTGTCCGCGTTAGCCCCGCACACCCCGACCTTCACGCCCTTGGCGGTGGTAGTGGCCCGGCAGGGGCCCATGTTGCAGAGCCGACAGCAGATGCCCTCCCGGCCGAAGCGGCACCCCGGCTGCTGTTGCTCATAGCGATCTAGGGCGGTGAGTATGTCCCGCGCGCTGGCGACGTCCAGGGCGTGCTGGCTGGCATCGTCGCGCATTCGCCTTGGGTTCTCAGCCATCAACCTGCTCCTTCTCGTCCCCCCTGCCAACAGACAACAGCAAAGGCAAGACGCCTGGCTCCCAGGCCGGCCTTGCCCTGCGACACTCTGCGCCTGCCCTCGCGATCCCGACGCCCCAGTAGGGGCGGATGCCGCGGGAACAGCTGCTCACGGGAGCGACTCCAGGACCAAGCGGTGGTTCAGCAGGTCCAGCTCTCGTATCCGGCCCCGCACGTGAAGCTGCTCCCCAAAGAGGTTGACCAGCCGGTAACCGTCCCCCTCCGGCCGGACGGATGTCACGTCCTCGAGCACAAGCTCCTCACCGTCTGCCGTCGCCAGAAAGACTTTAGACTCGCACATGCTCACCCTTACCCGAGCGCCTGCTCACCCTCGCCCACAGGCATCCCCACCTGTACCCACACGCCGAACCGCGCGGCATCTCCTGAAGGCCGGCCGGGGGCGCTTTCGTCCCTACACGCGCGGCGGACCGCGGCGACGACGGTATCGGCGAAAGGCAGAAGCAACACCACGACGAAGACCACTCAGCGCGGCTCTCTGTCCCTTCCAGCAGAACGCTGCCCGCCCCGGGGCCGGACAGCGCCCAATCGCAGTCCTGATTTCCCCATCCCCCTCACCTTCTCCTGCCTGGCCTGGGACGAAATCCTGCCTCAGGCGCTCGCGCCCATCCCCTTGGCCTCGATGATCTCCCGCACGGCCCGGACGGAGGGGCTGGCCGCGTCCAGCTCCGTTAGGGGCCGGCCCCGCGCGTCCAACTCGCCCACCTTCGGGTCCTCCGGGATCACGAACGGCTCTGGCAGGCCCCGCTGGCGCGCCGCGGCCAGCAGCTCCGGCGGAACACCGTCTCTCACCCTCGTGAGGGCGAAGGCCTTGTCCGCGACACGCGTGTGCAGCTCCTCGACCAGGCCCAGCACGCGCGCGGCTGTCTCCAGCGACCTGACGGTGGGGTCCGAGAGCAGCAGAAGCAGGTCCAGATCGCCGGCCGTGCGCCGACTTAGGTGCTCAAGCCCGGCCTCGCAGTCAATGACCACATAAGCGTACTGCTTCCCGATCCGGTCCACACAGGCACGCAGGATAGAGTTCGCGAAGCAGTAGCACCCAGGTCCCTCGGGCCGGCCCATCGCCAGCAGGTCGAACCCCGCCGACTCCACGAGGGCCTCCTGCACCCGCAGCTGCAGGAACTCGCTCTTGGCCATCCCGCCCGGCAGAGACCCGGCTTGCGCCAGCCCCTCCTCGCGGACGTCCCCGACAGTATGGGGCACCGCCACGCCGAGCGCCGCGTTCAGGTTCAGGTTGGGATCAGCGTCAACGGCCAGCACCGGCCCCTTCCCGGCATCCACGAGCAGCCGCACCATCAGCGCCGCGACCGTGGTCTTGCCCACCCCGCCCTTCCCCGTCACTGCTACGGTCTTCGCCATCTCAACCTCCGGGGGAGTGAGCCAGCGACGCCAACCTGTGGCGCAGCTTGTCCACTGTCTCCACATAAGGCCCGGCCGCGGGGACCGCCTCCGACTCCGCCACCGCGCGGTCCAGCGGGAGCTCCGCAAGCACCGCCAGATCGCCCAGATGGGCCCGCAACGCCTCGCCGGCCCCGGGGGATGAGGCCTTGTTCACCACCACACCGGGCAGCCTCAGGCCCAGGCCGGAAGCCAGCCGCGCGATGCGCGCCGCTGTTCGGGCACTGGCCGCGGTGGGTTCGGCCACGATCAGCAGCGCGCCCACGTGCTGAGCCGTGCCGCGGCCCAGGTGCTCCAGCCCGGCCTCCATGTCCATGACTAGAGACCAGTCCCCCAGACCCACCAGGTGCCGCACCAGGGCCTTGAGGACCGCGCTCTCGGGGCAGACGCACCCCGCGCCGGGCTCGTCCACCGTCCCCATCACCAGCAGGGATATGCCGTCGTTGTCCAGCCGGTACCGGTGGAGCAGGTCGTCCACGGGCGGAGAGAGGGAGAAGAACCCTCCGCCTTCGCCGGTCCCAGCCCTTTCGGCAAGCAGGTCCTTCAGCTCCGAAAGGGGCGTAGCCGCGGCCAGCATCTCCTCTGGGAACCCCAACGCGCGGCCCAGACAGTTGTTAGGGTCAGCGTCCACCGCGATCACGCGCTCGCCCGCCCGGCAGAGCGACTGCGCCAGCGCCGCGCTGAGCGTGGTCTTCCCCACCCCGCCCTTTCCTGCCACCGCGATCTTGACGCTCACGCCAACCTCGCACCTTCCTCGTCCGCGCCAGCCGGGGGGCCTGACCTCCGGGTCGTGCTAGACCAGCCCCAGCACCGAGTCCAGTGTCGCCAGGTCGAGATGGGCCTCACACTCGGCCAGCGCGTGGTCTATCTTCTGGGGTTGACGCACCCGCTGCTTGCCCACCAGCCGCTCAATCGTGGTGACTGTCGTGACAGTGTCCTCGCGCACGAGCACGACGGGCACTCCAAGCTCTTGCGCGCGCGCCACCACGGTGTGGCTGGGGTGTAGATGCCCGGTGAGGATCAGGCACCGAGTGGGCGTCTC
>Ga0315277_10006398_pt1 | contig 15431 bp, 9 predicted proteins | sample YL17G05_15_MG_FD_203695 | JGI IMG/M metagenome (GOLD analysis project Ga0315277, IMG submission 203695) | Sediment microbial communities from Yellowstone Lake, YNP, Wyoming, USA - YL17G05_15 | ecosystem: Environmental > Aquatic > Freshwater > Lake > Sediment | place: USA: Wyoming | collected...
TCAGCGATAGCTTCACTCTGTTGTACCTGAGCGAATTGGTGAAGAGGACCTGCGAGAACGACCTTCCGGTTCGGCAGCACTACATCTGGCTCGCTTGGGTCCGGACCGATGGTCCGTTCTCGAACTTCGATAGGCTGGTCGAGTCAGACCGCCCGAACCTCGGCTTCGTTCCACAACTGACCGAGGTGATGCCTCCCAGATCTTCCCTCAGAGGGCGTGACGTTCGGTTATCTGTCGTCGTTGAACGCCGCTGCGACACTGGCAAGTTGCAGATAGCAACCTGTGTCAAGACCAGGATGACCCGCGTCAAAAGACCCAGCCTCGCCCCCTATCCAGACACGAACACGCTGCAGCTGATAGACCAAGCTGACGTGCCCGACTCCCTGGCTGGACTGCGCACTCACCGGGCGTTGCGGCAGGACCTCCGATCGGAGCTCCGCAGGGAAGCTGCAGAGATCCTCCGGTCCGTAGACTCGTGCCTCGACGCCTGCGGGCTTGTCGCAGCCGACATCTCGTCCTTGAGCATCACTATTGAACACTCCCTCAACGTGGTCTGGTACTCCCAGGCCAGACGCGGTAGGGGTGCACAAGTCCGCGTCCTCCCGGACGTCCTCGGGTCCGAGTGGACACTCCAGTTCGACGGCGGTGAACTGACAGAGGCGGCCGACTCGCCTGAAAGACTCATCGCAACCAAGCGGTCAGACCCCGTGATGGTCTTCAAGACGATGGCCAGAGGTTCTGTCGACACTGCCGGTGGTTCCGGCTCCTCGACTTGAGGATGAACCAAGGACAGTCGCCCGATTCCGCCCGCCCATTTGACACGTCCCGCGCCCCAGGCGCGAGTTCCCAGTTCCTGGTCCATAGTCCATGGTCTCGACTCATGTTACGCGGTTCACCACGAATGCCAGCGGTTGACTGTATGGCTGAAATACATACAATGTAATCGTGCCCGCGTTGCGCTTCATCTGGGACGAACAGAAAGACCGCGCCAACCGGCGCAAACATGGCATCGCGTTTGAAGAAGCTGAGACCGTCTTCTATGATGAGCGCGCGCGGGAATACTCCGACCCGGACCATTCTGAAAGCGAGGAGCATTTCATACTGCTGGGCATGAGCCTTCGCCTGCGCGTCCTGGTTGTATGCCACTGCTACCGTGAAAGCGAGTCCGTCATACGGATAATCTCGGCGCGCAGAGCACGCCGGAGCGAGGAAGAAGTGTATTGGAGCCAGGAAGCATGAGAGCTGAGTATGATTTTGCCCGAATGAAGGGCCGAAGGAACCCGTACGCCCGCCGGCTGAAGCGGTCGGTCACAATGCGGCTGGACGACGCCACGATTGCCTACTTCAAGGAACTTGCGGCCGATACCGGAGTTGCATATCAGAGTCTGATCAACCTCTACCTGCGGGACTGCGTTCGGCACCGCCGGCGTCCTGCTCAGAACTGGGTGTCAGACGATGACCATCCGGCTGCGAGCGACCCGCGGTTTGCCGCTCGGATTGCGCAGGCGCGGGCCAGTGTCCGGGCCGGGAAGGCCATTCCGTTGGAGGACGTGCAAGCAGGCGTGGAGTCTGCCTCGGCCGGATTCCGTGTCTCAGACCAACCGGCTACACGTTCACCCCGGCGGCGAAGCCGCACATAGCGGCCGGCCGTTGATTCCGGTGGACCAGGGACAGCAACGCGAGTCCGCCCGCCCATTTGACACGCCAGCCCGCGAGTCCTAGAATCCACCAATGTTGGAGACTGAGTCTTTTCCCTCTTTGACGGAGGATCGAGACACGGGAAATGTCCTTCTTTTCCCGAGGTATGAATAGACAAGCACCATTAGCGATCGACCGGATACTCGCGTTGGGCGAGAAGGCATCCCGCTACTCCGAAGCCGGCCTTGCCCGGGTTGTCGGCGTGTCGCGTGAACGCATCCGTCAACTGATGGTTCGTCTGCCCCACAAGCCGGTCAACACGAGGCAGGCCCATGTATCCGGCTACGGCGGCAGGGTGGAACGTGCGTTCTACACAGCAATGCGCTTGGGCATCGACAAGCTCGTCGCACTGGTTGACGTGTGTGGTGACGACGAGTGCTGGCCCTGGTTGGGCCACAAGGCCAACGGCTACGGGCTTCTCGGCCCTAGCAACCGATATGTCCACCGGCGGATATACGAACGCGAGCATGGGCCGATCCCCAGGGGAATGCTGGTCGTCCACAAGCTCGACGGTCGTCCGTGCTGCAACCCGCGGCACTTGGTACTGGCGACGGGACGCGAGAGAACGTGGCGAGCTTTCCGAGACGGGTCTCGGGTCAAGGTGTCGGACGAGCTTCGCGGGTTGACCCCGGCCAAGGTGCGGGCGATTCGACGCGCCTACGCGAGATTGCCAAAGGTGAAGGTGCATCGGCGCGGTCAGACGTTCGAGCGGGTTCCCCTCGGATGCACCAAAGCGCTTGCCGAGCGGTTCGGGATAAAGAACAGAAAACTGCTCGCCCACATAGCGACCGGGAAGTCCGGTTTGTGGATCCTGTCGGGTAATCCCCGATTCACTGCTACGTAACTGGCGTGTGAGTTCGGGGGACACAATGAAAGACTTCTGACTCGGGCCAGCATTGACCAACGCGTCAAGGGCGATGGAGTTTCGATGCCGCGACTTGATTCCGTCCATCCGTTTGACACGCCCGTCCGCGAGTCCCACAGTTCAGGCCGCAGAAGACGTGGCATGTCACCCCTCTTCGAGATCTAGGAAGCGCAGGCCAGCGTCGAGAAATGCGTAGAAAGCGGCGGCGCAGAACGGTCTTGACTTCAGGCCGATTCTCGGCTATCACTACAGCGATGCGGAACGAGCACGCACGCGGTCGCGGGGACAATCGTCCGGGCCATCGGATGCGCGCGCAGCACGCAGCCCGAACAGCCTCCGCACTCGGAAGCGTACGCCAATCCCTGCCGCGCCCCGGAGCCTCGGTCTTCGATGAAGACACCGAGATAGCTCTGGCCAAGGAGCTGATCGACGTCTTGAGCGATCTTGCACTCCCGATGTTCCTCGGCAAGCTCATCAAAAAGGTCGCCCGTGGGGTCCCGCGAATCCAGCCGAACCCGTCCGGTGCCACACTCAGCGCAAACATCAGGCGCGGTCTGATCACACTGACCGCCCGGTGCGCGTTCTGCCCATACTCATACATCGGCGGGCCGGTAGGTGCGGCTGCGGGCGGCCGACTCGGTGACGCCTTCGGGAACGCTCTCGGCCTGGGTCGGAAGGGGCAGAGCGAGGAGGACCTGAATCTCGAAGTGGCGCGTCGGTTCGTCCGGTTTGCCGGAGCAGCGGCCAGGGCGGCATCATCGGTGAAAAGACCGGCGCGACACAGGCCTAGGACAAAAACCCGCTGACAAAACCCGGGATACCTGGGGCTGTTGAAGAAAGCCGCCTCTCGTCATTCTGAGCGCAGCGAAGAATCTTCGAGATGATGATTCTACGAGAGTTAGAAGACCCTTCACTTCGTTCAGGGTGACATGAGTGGGGTTTTTCAACAGCTCCTACCTCCCTTGTTCCCGGCCGCGTAGAGGCTTTCCGTCCGTGTCTTGACACAGCGCGGCCTCCGGCCGCGAGTTTCCAGCCAACCGATTGTAGATTCAAGATTGGCTGCGGGCGAGCGGCATCGACCCGAAGCTGCCGCCCGGGTAGGGTCACAATCCCGAACGCTCGGAGCTGGACCGGATTGCAGCGGCGATTCGCGCGATTCCCCCGAATCCTACTCCTTAGATCTCGTCGCAACCCCGGCGGAAGACGGGGGACGGTTCTTGCAGGGGACACGTCCACCGAGCGACGCGAGGAACGCGTCGCGGGCAAAGCAGGGGACAGTCCCTGGGAGTCGCACAGGGCCCTGCGAAGGGACAGTCCCCGTTTTCCGCACGCGCACCTGTCACCCCGTTGGCGAACTGGCCCGCCGTTCCACCGGCGACCGCTGCCAATTCGGCACTGTCCGACCGGGGCCGCTGAGGCCAAGTCAGATGCCAGATATCAGATTGCAGATCTGCGGACTGAGGAAGCCGAAGGGCGGAAGCTGGAGGCCCAGGTGTGGGCGCGTCGGCGCTGCGAGTGTCCGGTTCTTCAGGCTCGGGGTTTGTTGGACAAGGACCTTTTCCATACTACAATTGACCCACATAAGAGGAGCATCTGCGTGGAATCCAAGAAGAGGAGGAACCGTGCGTAACGTGGTCGTGCCGGCCATCCTGATGTTCTGCCTGGGAGGCAGCGTGGTGGCCAGAACCCCGCCGGCGCCGAAACCGGCGTACAACGTTCCATCAGCCAGCTACCATCCCCGCGTGAGCCCGGATATCGCCGCGCTGCAGGCGCAGGAGCAGAGCGCCCTGGCCCGCGGCGACGGGGCCGCTGCCCGCGAGCTCGAGCAGCAGGTCCAGGCGATACTCATCGAGCAGCAGCACGTCGTGCCGCAGTCAGCGCCCGTGCACATCGTCAGGCAGCCGTGCACTAGCGAGAGCTTCACTGCCGACCAGCTCATTTACTCCGGTCCCATCACCGCCTTGTCGGCCGACTGGGAGCTGGACGGCACCATGTGGGCTGCCTTCGCTGGCGCGGCAGATTCGACAATCAGCGTCTACAAGTCCACGGACCACGGCGCGGGCTGGAGCCTGGTCCTGAATTACTGTTTGCCCCCCAAGCATCCTATCAGCAAGATCGAGATGGTTGTCGGCCAGGGCGACTCCGGGTTCGTCTATGTGTTTGAGAATCTACCCAGCGACGACGGCGACTTGGACGTGGTGCGGTGCGACAAAGACGGCGGCCACGTCTCCAGCCATGCCGTTCGCGTCGGGCCTGACACCATCACCGACTTCACCGCCTGCCGCGATTTTTCGGGCGACAACTACTGGCTCTATGCCGTGTCCTACAACGGCAAGGAGAGCACTGACTGGCCGGCCGGCTACATGATGCGGTCGACCAACTTCGGCGTCACCTGGGCGGAGACCGACATGTCGCCCAACAAGGCCCGTCCACGGATGGCATTCGGAGACTCCTCGGTCGGCTACACGGTCACCGTGCCGGAATCGCACCATTGGCAGGGCCTACTGCAGACCGGCGTGAGCACCAACTGGTCTTCCCCGGGCTCATGGCGCTTCTACGACTACCAGCCGGACACGTTCGCGATTGACGATGCCTGCATCGCGCCGGCCTTCACGTCGCCCGCAGCGAGTGCAACCGTCTGGATTGCCTACACGCATGACAACGGCACCGGTGACTGGGACGTGCTCTCGGCCTACGCCACCGACACGCTGCTGAACTGGGTCGGACCCGACACCGTCGCCAACACCAGCCACGACGAACGCTCGGTTGATCTGAAGAACTTCACGGACAACGGCAACCCATACGTGAATCTGTCCTACTGCGACATTGGCCCGACCCTGCTCGGCAACGCGTGGCTCGGCTACTCGTCCTCGGGCGCGCCGAGCACGTGGACTCCCTTGAGCGACCCGTGGGTGAACGAGTCAGTCAGTGTCGGTTGGGACTACAGCCTGTTTCCGAGGATAGTCTACTCCCCGGGCGGTCCGGGCTCGGGCGGCGGCCTGGTCTTCGCCGACATGGGCGGGAGCGGCTACTTCAACGCGCCGTGGTTCGTCGCGGTGGCTGAGAACCGGGCACAGCCCAGGCGGCCGGCAGCCGCGCTCCGCGTATTGCCGAGCGTGGCGAACGGGCCGGTGCGGGTGAGCTGGAGCGGCAGCGCGACGCGGCTCACCGTCACCGATGTCACCGGCAGGATTGTGCGGAGCATTGCGTCCCCGGCGGGTAACTCGTTCGTCTGGGACGGCCGGGTTCCGGCCGGCACCTACCTGGTGTGCCTCACGACGAGTTCGGGCTTGGCAACCCGACCGGTGGTCATTCAGTAGATGTAGAAGGGGAGACGTCCACGGAGCGACGCTGGAACGCGTCGCGGATGTGTCCCCGTCAACGCTCTGAGAGGGCGGCTTCGGCCGCCCTCTGAGCTTGCGCACGCGCGGAGGTAGGTATCAAGCAGGGCGGGGCAGGGTGAAGCCTGCCCCGCCTGATGTATTGCCGGGCGCTATTTGACCGCGGCGAACCGCGTGGAGGCGGTCCTACCCGCTGCCTGCAGGACCGCGATGTAGACGCCGGAAGATGGTGCTCGGAAGTCGATAGTCTGCCGGCCAGCAGGCAGGAGCCGGCGGTCGGCCCGGACAAGCCGGCCGGCGCCGTCGAAGATGCGGAGGCGTACTTGTCCGGTTACCGGGTTCTCGAAGCAGAGGTTCGCGCCACCCCGACAAAGGAGGGCGCGGAACGAGAGCGGCAGAGGAGCAGCGGCCGGCCGTTCGGCGATGCCCGAGGGCGTGTAGGTGCTGAACCAGGCACCGTAGTAGATCGAGTCGACGTAGTTTATCCAGCCGACGCCGTATGAGCCGCCGCCCAGCGGGACAATCCGGATGTGCGAGGTATTGCTCGGCCGGTGCGCCGCCTCGTTCGCCGTGTCAGCGGGCGAGAGCGTGCGGCCGGCCGTGTCGGCATGCTGCGCGAGGACCCAGCGGTCGCCACCCGCACCGTAAGCCCGGTACGCGGCCGCGAGCCCGCCGCCTTCCCGCATGCTCAGCTCGGGCAGTTCGCGTGAGTAGGTCGGGTCCGCAGCGAGATATACGGCGTACCAGGTGCCCGTGCCGGCGTCGTTGGAGAGGACTCCTGCCACCTGCCGGGGATTATCCGGGGTCGTGGCGACGATCATGATGGTGTCGCGCCAGGCGGTGATCGAGGTCGGATCGAAAACGCTTCGCCAGCAGTCGATAGCGCTGAACCAACTCCAGTGGAAGGACGTGTCCGCGGTCGTCATGTACCCGAACGCCAGATTGGCCGTGTCGGCGCCGACGTAGCGGATCCATGAGGCCCAGAGATATCGCTCGGCATAGCCTTCGTTGAAGGTGCAGTCGAGCCCGTTGCTGCAGGTCGCGCCGTTGGTCGAGTGGTGGCGCCATGCGCGGCAGGAGGAGTCGGTCCACGAGAAGTACAGCAGCTGGCTCTTGGTCCGGCCGAACAGGTATACGCGCCAGCCCGGCGACGCGTCTTCCTGCGTGCACTCGGACAGCTCTTCGATGGTGTCGCCCGACGCGGCCTCGAAGCCGATGACGCAGAGCGAGTCGCCCGGGAAGAGAACCCAGCTGCCGGTGGACATGCTCTTGCGGCCGCACCACGCGCGCTGGGGATAGTCGAGGGTTGTCCAGCTGACCTGGTAGTAGCTGCCGTGGCAGGCGGCGCTCCAGGCGGACAGGAAGTTGTTGGTGCCCCATGACACCGAGGACGTCGCCTGCCACGAACTACCGTTGTCGGTGGAGCGACAGAAGGCGATGCGGGTGCGGGTGCTATCCTCGCACGGCATCCCCGCGTAGAGGTAGCCGTTGGCGCCGCGGTCGAGCATCAGGTCGTGAATGCTGTCGTAGGTCCCGATGCGGACATCCGGGCCGGAAAAGCTCCTCGGCACCGCGATCGGCGTGCGCCAGCTGACCGCCACCGTTACGCGGCACGGGTCGTCGAACCGGTAGTATCCGCGCAGCCGGTTGAGGGCTGCGTCGCATTCGCCGCGGTTCCAGAGCCGGCAGATTTCGCGGCTCTCGTCCCAGGCCCCGGGCTGGGCAGCGGAACTGGGCTGCAGCGAGAGCTCCGCGTTCTTCCGTTCGGCTGCGGTCATCCGGTCGAACTGGAGCCAAAGCGCGTTCGGCGAACCGGGAACCGGCGCCCGCGCCGGCGGCGCTGGTTCGTGTTGCGCCGGGCCGGGCCGCGACACCCAGCCTTCGGTCGGCACGGCGACAAGACCGTCACCGGCCGCGAGCGCGGCCCCGATTGTCAGACAGACGACAACCAACGTTCGAAGCACACTACCTCCTTGCCGGGCGCACCCGGCGATTTGCGGAAACCGACTGCGGAATGGAAGTCTAGCTGCGTTCATCCGGGCTTGTCAACAGCGCCCAACGCGCGGAGCCGGACCGGACAGCCGCAAGCGGCGAGGATACTAACGCTACCCATTTTCGGGCTCTCCTGACCACAGCCAGCGATTCCTGACGCAACTTCAGTCAGGGAGGGGGCTAGGAGTCAAGGAGTCCAGGGGTCTAGTGACAGTCATTCCGCACATTCCAGATTCGAGATTGTAGATTCCTGATTGCAGATTAGCGGACGGGACCGGACCCGGCCGGGCGCGTTCTGGCCGGCTACTGGCCCGCTGCGGCAACTGGCGACAGGTTGGCCACAAGGGAGAGACGCCCCTTGCGGGGCGTCTCTTTGTGCGAACCCTTCGGTCCGTCTGCCGGTCTCCTTCCTTGACTGTGCCATGCGCTAACCGCGCAGAGTTGACTCCCTTGGAGCCGGCCAGATTCTGTGCCGGGCTGAATCACCCGCAGCGGCGAGTTGACCTTGTCTCTAGTGTTCTACGAGGGCAACTCCTCATCCAGACCATCAGCGTCTCCTGCCTCACGCTGCAGCCGAACCAGCTCTTCAAATCCCAGGAACCACGGTTCCTGGCCGGGCGAGTGTGAAACGAGACTCCACCCCCCTGCGAGCACGCTGCCGTGTTCACCTTCCCGAACTCCCACTATTCCCTCCCGTTGTCCTGCGCCGGTAAACCCCTTTCGCCGTAGCAACCTGGAGGACGTCACCAACTCCCGTCGGGGCCGTCTCATACCGCACCCTTTGTGCACGTGTCATGCCAGACAATCCGGGCGTGGCTATGCTTGGCAACTGCCAGCATCACAGGATGTTGCAGCGCCAGGCTTCTCTCCTGTCTGCTCTGCAGGCACGGGGTGGACTGCCGTAGAATCAGGCAGCAGCCGCAGCACTTGACAGCAATCAGTAGTAGGGAAACTGCTGGCAACTAGCGAGCGCCGGTAAGGAGGGGGCCGCGCCACCCGGCACGCCTGTTCCCTTCGCTCGTTTGACAGTCGGGCGGGGTTGCCCATAATCAGGCGTGCCGATAATCGAGCTGAGTTACCGTTTGCGCGGCACGCCGCTGCCCCAGGACCATGGTTACTCGCTGTACCGGGCGGTGGCGGGCATCGTGCCGTGGGTGGCCGAGCCGGCGCAGATAGACTTGGCGATAGTCCCGATACAGGGCAGTGCCCACCGCGGTTTTCTTCACCTGACATCGGTCTCCCGCCTCGCATTCCGCCTCAACGCCGATGACGTCGAGAAGCTGCTGCCGCTGGCTGACCAGACCCTCGTCGTCGAAGCAGCGACGCTCAGGCTGGGGTCGCCGACCGAGTACCGGCTCAGGCCGGTTCCAGGCCTCGCGAGTCAGTTCGTTGTGGCCGAGCACTCTCGCCACAGCGACGAGGTCTTGGAAGGGCTGAAGGCGGAGTTCCTTACCCTCGACATCAGGGCGGTACCGACCCTGCGTATGAGGCACGGCCGCGAAGGCGCGGGCCCGTCCGAGCAGGGCCGAAGGTCGTTCGACTGCCCCTATGCGCGGCACACCCGGCACATCGGCGACCGAGCCGTCGTCGGCTGGGAGGTGCAGGTCTTCGGGCTTGCGCCGGAGGAGTCGTTCCGGCTCCAGGAGCGCGGCGCCGGCCCCGGCCGCCGCTATGGCTGCGGCGTTTTCATGCCGGTTGTGGGCGAACGGCCCCGGCCGGCATCGAGGTCCGACGGCACCGGAGTCTGGTTCCCGCCAGCCTGAGACTGCTTACCGGGGAGGGGTCTAGGGGTGGCCGCAGCGGCCCCTGTCTGACAGTGCAAGGATTCCAGGGGTCGAGTGGCGGACTTCGGATAGGTCAGAATCCAGAAACCGGAAACCAGACGAAACGCACCGGACTCGGCTAGGCGCACGTTTTGGACCGGTTGCTGGTCTGACGCCGATGACCTACGACGGCCTGTGAAGAAGGGGCCGCGCTATCCGGCGCGGCGGCCTTGCCGACCGGCTACGGTCTCAACTCTCGGCCGGGGACCGTTCCCGCGTTCCTTCTCAGTCGATTCAGCTTACGCAGGTCGATCAGAAGATGGGGGACGTCACCATTGAAGGCACTCTCATACCATTCGCCGTCGTATTCCACCTTCTCACCGGCCGCCACGCCGGATTGGCCGTTGCCGCGGAAGTTGACGAGACTCGGATGGTAGCTGGATTTGACATGCTGGTAGTGACCAGGGAGTTCCGTACAAGTGAAAGGCATGAAGTGCCCCTGCTCGAAGCTGATCCACAACATGGTGTCGTTCGTCTGCACTGCGACGCCGGGAGTTCTCCGTGGTATTATCACCTCTTCGACCCTGCGGCCGTTTACCACCTTCAGCATGTGACTAGGCAAAGCGAGGGACTCACCTTTCGCCAGGTCGCGCTGCAGCGTCATCGGGCCTGAGATGTAATACTGTATCTGTTTCAGGCTCGAGTCACTCAACGCATACTGCTGCCGAATCTCGTGAGTGAATGGAGTGAGCGTCGCACATCCACCGAGAAAGGCGACGACCGCGACCACGCCTGCGACCAGCAGCCGGCACGGTTGGCTTTGACGGCGGAGAGTTGCACTGGGTGACGTAACATCTCTTGGGTTGCAGTTGCTCATCGCGCACCACCTTTCGCACGACCGAAGAGTTCATTAGGACCAACGGGACAAGTGTGCAGCACCACCTGGGCGTATTCTCGCCAGGGCGTGGCACGATGTCAAGCTCCCCTGGTTGTCGCGGGGTGCTCTCAACGCCCTGGGTCCGCCTGCTGCGGCAAGTCGGCAGTCCGCATCGCTCCTCGCCGCGACCCTCTCTTCAGTGAGAAGAGGGAGCGGGAACAGTGGAGGCGGCTGGCGGCAGGCGGTCAGCGCACGAGGACCGCTTTCTTGACCGACTGGGCCTCGGCGGTTTCGAGTTTGACGAAGTAGATGCCGGCGCCGAGTTGGCGGCCCATGTCGTCGGTGCCGTCCCAAGTTAGCCAGTATCGACCCGGAGTCCGGATGCCCCGCACCAGTGTCCTGAGCCTTCGGCCGGTCACGTCGTAGAGTGAAATCGCCATGCGTTGTTTGCGGGCGAGCGAGTAGGAGATGGTCGCCGTTCTACGGATCGGGTTCGGCGCAATGTGGGTGAGGCGGGTGACGAGGCGGCTGGATGCTTCGGCGATGCCGGTCGGCGTCGCGAACCGGTAGATGTTGCCCGCGCAGGGGACCTTTGGCCCGGCCGAGCGGACAGCCCAGATGTCCCCAGAATCGGGCGGAATCGTCATCTCGCCGTTCTTGTTGAACCAGAACACGCCGCCGTCGAGATAGAAGAGCTTGTGGACGTTCTGCCGATAGTACTGGCCGACCTGGGAGCCGGAACCGAACTGCCAGCAGTCGCCCCGGGTGCGGTTGTAGGGGATGAAGGACTGGTTGGTCGAGTCAAAGACTTCGAGCGTGAGCGAGTCGGGCGGGTTCTCGCGCTTCCAGCGGATGACGTAGTCCGAGCCCCGGAAGCACCATTCGTATCCCATGAGCGGCGGGGCAATGCCGAGGCTGTCTTCGCCGTAGATGGAGAGGTTGCCGTCGAACCCGGAGCGGTTGCGTTGCTGGTAGAAGTCGACGAAGCGAAACGTGGATTTGTCAATCAGGGTGCCGAACTCGAGCGCGAAGCCGTCGATTATCGGGGAGTATTGGCTGTAGAGCTGGCCGTCGGTTTTGAGGTCCAGGCCGACTTGGTCGAGCAGCAAGGTGTCGAACCAGGTGTCCCAGAGGTAGTACTGGTATAGCGGCTCAGTGAGCCCGGTCTGGCGTTGTATTGGCGCGAAAGTGACTTCATAGGTGTGGCCGGTGTACTGGGTCGAGTCGAAGTCGAGCGCGAGCAGACTCATCGAGTTGCACCCGCCCTGGACGTGGGTGACTTCGCCGGCCGGGTGGTGGTCGTTCATTATCTCGACCGTGGTTCCGCTGCGCGCGGTGGTGTAAGTGTCGCGGTCAGAGGCCTTGACCATCAGGTAGTAGGCGCCGTTGGGGAAGGGGTAGGAGTTGAAGTTGTACCGGCCGGTGTCGGGAATGCCGGAGGCGAATTCGGTCCAGTTGTTCGTGTCGGCGCCGATGTACAGGGAGATCGAGAGTGTATCGCCGTCCGCGTCGTCGGCGTCCCAGCGGATGGTGCCGGTGCCACGAATCATGCCGTTCTGGGGCGAGAGGTACTCGAGGTCGGGCGCGCCGTTGCCCGGGTTGTTGACCGTGAAGATTGAGTCCGAGACGTCCTCGCCGACCGCAATCGCGTCATAGACCGTGACCCGTACCAGGTAGCGCGTGCCGTCCGGAAAGCCTTGCGTGTTCCAGTCGTAGGAACCGGTGCTCGGGATGCCCCGGACGATGTCCTGCCAGGTCTTGCCCCGGTCGTGCGAGCAGGCGATATCGGCCATGAGGGTCAAGCCGCTCGCGCTCGAGTCCCGCCACCTGACGGTGTAGGTCCCGCTGATCTCCTCGCCACCGTTCGGTGCGTCCACCCAGGCCTTGTGGGTGATGAAGCGCCCGTCGTACAGGCGCTGGGCCAGGTCCGAGTTGCCGCGCAGGTCGGTGGAGTCCGCGCCATAGATGACCGCAATCACGACCCGGCCGGTGTCCTGCGGCGCGAGGTCGAACGCGCCCGTGCACTGGACGAAGCGGATGTCAGCTGCAGTCGAGGTTGAGTCGAACGGATGGTACAGGCCGGTCGGATGGTCGTACCCGGCAACGGTAAGATAGGCCTCGAGGTCGTTGGCCGGGTCAGGCACTCCCGGGCCCGAGCCTGATGGGTTGTGGAGAATCTTGAACGCGGTCAGGCCAAGCTGGCTGTCCTGGACGACCGGGCTTTCGAGGAAGTCGAATCCGATATATCCCGGCGTGTGTGTCCAGCCCGCCTCGTAGAAGTTCGAATCCCAGGCATAGCCGAGGTCGCGGGACGCGTCGGAGCCGACCAGGTCGTCGGTCGCGTCACCGATGTCGGCGTCGGAGCAGACTCCGGCAAAGACGTCCCGGAGGGTGTCGGTCGGGGAGTTGTTGACGATGAGATAGGTCAGGAAGATGAAGTCTTCGTAGTAGTGGTAGTACCAGGCAAAGCCGCGCTGGATGGCCTTGATATCCAGGGGCGCGCCGCCGGCTGAATGGCGGCCCGGGTCGGAGTCATTGGCGGCGTTGTAGCTGTCCTCATTCGAGACGACAATCATCCGGCCGAGGGAGTCGCGCAGGGGCCACTGCGCGGTGTCGTTCGGGTTGTCCGAGAAGTAGATGCGGTCGAGCGTGTCGGTGTACCCGGGCTCGTTGGGCAGGTCGCCGGGCGCGAACTCGCTGCCGCCGGTCGATGGGTCGTACCCGACCGATACGAGCGCCCTCATACCAAGTACTGAGTCGTCAGTCAGGTGCGGTGCCGGAGCTGACCCGGCAAAGCCGCGGACGCAGGAGTCGAAGCTGGTGTCAGAGGCGTGGCGGTAGTAGACCAGTTCGGTGCCGAGCTTGAGCACGCCACGGACCGTGTCGAAGCCCGCGGTCGAGCCGACCGGCAGGACCGAGTCCAGAGAGTCGAGTCGGCGGTCAGGCTGGTGCCGAGCGTGTCGGGTTTGAGGCCGCCGACCCAGATGCCGGCACCGAAGATGTAGGATTCGCTTGCCCCGCGCGGCCAGATGCCGGCATTCTCAGAACCGAACGTGCCGTAGTTCGAGAGCTTGACCGTGAGCAGGCCGGCGTCGTGCCAGTCGGTGTCGTAGATGGCGAAGCTCGTCCCGACCAGCAGGAACAGAATCGAGAATCTCAGGGTCTTCATCTTCGCCTCCTAGCGGACAACCACGACTTGCTTGACGAGCTTTGCCTGCGGAGTGGAAAGCCGGACCAGGTAGACGCCGGCGGCAAGGTCCTCCTCCAGAGTCAAGGAGGACGCGGGCGTGCGTCTTGCTGCTGCCAGCGCACCCGACACGTCGTAGACACGAAGTTCGAGCGGCCCGGTTCGGGCGCAGGCGTTCAGGCGCAACCTGCCCCGCACCGGCGAAGGAACAGACAAGAGCTTGAGCGCACCGGCGCCCTTTTCCGCGACGCCCGGCAGTTCGGCGTAGAGGCGCACGCCCAGGTTCAGTTCGCGGGAGGAGTAGAGCTTGTCCTCGGTCGAGAAGACAAGGTGATAGGCGTCGTCATAGGTCGGGCAGGTGAAACTGAGCTGCTGGGGGCCGACGTTGTCACCAATCCACAGCGCGTCGAACCGGCGAGCGCCAAGGTAATCGGCGTACCCTGCAGTGTCGGTGAAGAAGACGTCGCAGGTCCCATTCGGGTGCTTGTCCGCGTACGCGCGGTAGAACCGGATTGAATCGTCCGGGTCGCCGTTCCCGGCAGCACCCGCGATGCTGTAGCCGCAGTCGAGGCCGTAGGGCATCGCCACGTCGGCATCCAGCCGGAACACGGGCATCGAATCGTCCGTGAAGGGCACGTACCTCGGCTTTGGCGCGCCGATTGCGAACGGCATGCAAAGGGTCGAGTAATAGACAGCGCCGGTCTGGCTGATGTTGATGATCTTGGTTGAGCCGGTGGGCGAAGGCCAGGTGTCGAACGGAGTCTGGACCTGGGCGTAGAAGTTGCGCAGCTCGCCAAGCTCGAACGCGACCGCGCCTTCGTCGTTGGTGAACCCGATGGTCGAGACCGAGTAACCGCCGTACCAGCCTTCGCTGTACATCAGCACGCGCGCGCCGTCAATCGGAACGCCGCGTGAATCGAGCACCCGGACATAGAGCGAGCAGACGTTCGAGTACTTCCGGGTCACGGTCCACCAAAAGCCGTCCGGCCGCCAGCTCCAGATCGACGATACCCGCGTGGTGCCGCCGTGCTGCTCGTCGTAGGCACAGCCGGAGTCGGCGATGTGGGTGCCGCCGAATCCGAGGTCAACTTGGTACGGGTACCAGGTTTCGTCCCAGAACTCGCTCCAGACGTGGTCCTCGCAGGGGTCGGAGGTGTTGACCGTCGGTATCAGGCAGGTCCGGGATGCGGCGGTCAGGAGGTCCTGAAGCTCGCCGCAGTTGCCGTTGTGCTCGTGGGCGATGACATTGGGATGGATGGGCCGATTGCCCGAGGCAGCGGACGGCACGGTGCGCGACGCCCAGTTGCCGATGACGTCCAGCGCGCAGTCGGTCGAGTCGAACGACCGGCCGGGGGTGAGTAGCTGCTTGGTTCGCGACCACACGACCTTGGTCTGCTTGATGCAGTCGGCGAGAACCGGGTAGCCCGAGTCGGCCTCGTAGAACAGGTACTCGCGCCAGTGCATGTTGGAGACGTAGTCGTCCATGCGCGGCAACTCGTCGCTGGTTGTGGGGTGGACAACGTAGTAGTAGTAGATGTTGCGGGGCAGTTCGGTCCAGACCGTGTCGCTGTCGGCGGCGACCGCATAGCGTACGGTCGAATAGTAGTCACCGGGTTGGGAACCGTGCTCCACGATGTCGGCATACTGAAGCGAGTCGTCAATCTCATAGAGCTTCTCGGCGTTGTCCAGCAGGAGCGCGGGGTCGAAC
>Ga0315277_10006403_pt1 | contig 15424 bp, 13 predicted proteins | sample YL17G05_15_MG_FD_203695 | JGI IMG/M metagenome (GOLD analysis project Ga0315277, IMG submission 203695) | Sediment microbial communities from Yellowstone Lake, YNP, Wyoming, USA - YL17G05_15 | ecosystem: Environmental > Aquatic > Freshwater > Lake > Sediment | place: USA: Wyoming | collected...
CCCGAGCCCCAAGCCATATCCTGGTTAATCAAAATCGGCGGAATAATCGGCTGAAATCCTTCTTTTTTAATAATTTCCAAAGCATATTGAACCAGCGCAAATTCAAGTTCTGCCGCTTCATTTTTAAGATAATAAAACCGCGATCCGGAAACTTTAGCCGCTCGTTCAATATCGATTAAGTCGAGCACTTTACCAATTTCAACGTGATCTTTGCTCCGCCTCGGCTCGACGCCCGCTTCGCCAAATCGAGGCGAGCCGAGTCGAGACGGGCCTGATTTAAGTCTTATTTTGCCCTCTTTTTTAAGTATTTCATTTTGCGACGGATCCTTGCCTTCTGGAACGTCGGGGAGGGGAATGTTGGGAAGTTTCACCGCCTCGATTTTGAAATTCTCCTCCGCCTCGGTCAGCTGCGGCTCAAGATCTTTGATCATATTTTTAATTTCTACTGCTCGCTCCGACCGCTTCCCCTCTTTGGCTAATTTATTTTGCTCTGATCGTAGCATCTCAATTCTCGCCATTAGACTTCGCCTTCCCTCATCCAACTTCAAAACCTTATCAACATCACATTTAAACTGGCATTTCTTCGCCAATTTCTTTTTGACTTCCTCCAAATTTTCCCGAACATATTTTATATCAAGCATTAGTTACCTCCTCCAATCTCTTTGTCACAAACTCTCTCTCCAGACTCGCCAATAACCACCCTGCTTGCGGGCCAGAATCTTTGCCAATAAATGATAAGTAGATTGCCAAAAAAGCTTCTCGCGGGTCAATACTCATCGCTTTGCGAATTTCATGAATTTTTGGATGTAATTCCTCGCCGGTCCACTTTTCCTTTGTTTTTATTATATCAGCAATTTGCCTTAAAAATTCTTTTTGTTCCGCGGACAGTTTCTTTGCTGGCTCTGGAACAAGATTTCTGGCAATGCTGAACCGATAGTTTTCCGGCGCATATAAATTTAGCCATTTTTTCGCAATTTCAATTCGGTTCTGAAGTTCTTCTGCTTCGACAATATTTAAATCAGTTCCCTTTTCTTCGGCGGCATATTGCTCGGGATTTAATTTAAATCCACCGCCCACCAAATGAGCAACTTTGGAAAATCTTAAAACATACTCTGGCGGCTTTTGATGAAGATCGAGTTTAGCGTAATAAAAAGCACGGGAAAGATCAGAATTAGGATCTTTTTGGAATGCCGTCACCGCCCGGTCGAATTCATCATAAAGTAAAGGGATCGTCTCGCCTTCGGGATGAAAATCTATGGTCCGCTTGTAACGAGTTCTAACAAACAAAAATCTTAAAATATTCGCTGGCAGAAAATCGGTCATTTCTTTAGCGGTAACGCCCGTCCCTTTCGAAGAGCTCATTTTCGCTCCGCCGATTAGAAAGTGTTCATACCGAATATCATAAGGAGGTTCTTTTTTAAAAACTCGCCGCATGATGGCATCTGCGATATCGCGTGAGCCACCAGCAGCAAAATGGTCTTTTCCTTCACCCTCAATATCAGTCCTAAAAACAAACCATCTTGCTGCCCATTCAACTTTCCAAGGCATCTTGCCATTTCCTCCAAAAGGATGGATTGATCCTTCGTAGCCGCACCCTCTGGCCCATTCGACAAGATTTTCTTCGCAACGGAAACTGACTTCTTTACCATTCCAACTAATCACTTTAGTCGTACCAATCTTACCACATTTCGGACAGACAACTTGAAAAGGATACCAATCTGAACCTTTATCTGAACCAGAAACTTCTTTATAAATTTTTCTAATTTCAGCCGCACTATCAAGAATAATTTTGATTGGCTCATCAAATTTTCCCGCCTTATAATTCTCACTGCCGTATACAATTTTTGGTTTAAATCCTAACCGACTGCAGACTTCGATAAATTCCCGTGTATATTGCTCGGCAAAACTCCCGGATTTTCCATCAGGTGCGGGAATATTACAAAGAGGCTTTCCCATGTGGGCGAGCCATGATTCATCCAAATACGCAGGCAGGCCATCCATCGGGTCAAAATCATCAAAACCAAACTGAAAAGTGACAGATTTGCCTTTCTCGGCTAAGCCTTGTCTGACCAAATCATGGACCGCCACCCCTCTTAATGAACCAATGTGAGCATGACCAGACGGCGTCATCCAATCAGTAATTAAATATTCCTCTTTCGGAATTTTTTTGAGTATATCTTCAGTTAGTTCATCAACCCAAAACATACGCCCTTTCAGGGAAATCCAAAATCCAAATTACAAATGATTTGACATTTTGCCTTTGGATTTTGACATTTCATAACTATCCTATCAAAAAAGAGACCTCTAATCAATTAATGATCCAGAAAGTCTCTTTTTTATCCGCCAGCTGGCGGATTATTTAATAGCGATTATTTGGCAGGTCATTTTACCATTGGGAGCATTAATTTCTACTTTTTCGCCTTTGGTTTTCCCCAAGAGGGAATACCCAATTGGCGATTCTGAAGAAATTTTGCCTGAAGCCGGATCAGACTCCGAAGAACCAACGATCGTATATTCTAAAGTCTCGCCATCCATTTTTAAAACCACTTTTGATCCCAATTCAACCTTATCTGTAGTCATCGCATTTTTCTTGACAACAACTTTTGCGCGACGAATTGTTTCCTCTAGCTCAAAAATTCGTCCCTCAACAAAAGATTGTTCATTTTTCGCGTCTTCATATTCAGAATTTTCCGACAAATCTCCATATTCCCGAGCGGCTTTAATCCTCTCGACGACCACCTTGCGACGCTCTTTAAGATCTGCTAATTCAGTTTGTAGTTTCTGCATCCCTTCAGCAGTTAAGAGTATCTGTTCTGGCATTTTTTTACCTCATAAATTCATCATTTTAATATATATTTTAATATAGCTAGTTTCATAAGTCAACCCCCACACCTAAGGGATTAGATCTGAATGATTTTCCGATCGAAAATATCGTCTTCAAAATTCTCTAGATATTTATTCTACGTAAGTTTAGGTGTGGGGGCTAGCGCCTAAAATACCAGTTAAAAACATCATAGACTACCGGTCCAGCTGTCGCATAGCCTTCGCCGCCCTGTTCAATCAAAACAATAATTGCTATTTGGGGATCATGATAAGGAGCATATGCGGCCATCCAGGCATGTGTTTTGCCCTCATTGCCAAATTGGGCAGTACCAGTTTTGGCGGCGGTCATCACCGGCAAATCGTTTAATTTTGTGGCAGAACCCGAAGTAACAGCCTGACGCATACCCTCTCGGACGATTTGCAAATTTTGATCATCGATAAATTTACTCGATTCCACTTCTTTATGAAAATCCTGCACAACATTGCCATCTTTATCAGTAATTTTTTTAACTATTTGCGGCCTTAAAAGATCTCCTCCATTAGCAATCGCCGCATAGGCAGTCACCATCTGCAGGGGCGTTACCAAAAAATCTCCCTGTCCAATACCTAAATGATAAGTATCACCGAGATACCACATTTCTTTTTTATTTTTTTCTTTCCATTTTGGATCGGGAACTAAACCTGAGGCTTCGCCAGGAAGATCAATGCCAGTTTTACTGCCAAAACCGAATCTATTTAAGTATTCATCCAGTTTGGCAATCCCTAAGCCCTTGATTTTATCCCAACCTCCGGCAACGGAATAGAAAAAAACATTGCAACTTTGGGCGATGGCCTTACGAACATCTACCAAGCCGTGGGCTTTCCAGTCGGGATAGGTGTAATTACCAACCTTAATTTCGCCTGGATCATTAATTGTTGTGTCGGCAGTGATTACACCCTCCTCGAGGCCCGCGGCGGCTATTACTGGCTTGATGGTCGAACCAGAAGGATAAGTCCCAGCAATTGCCCGATTAAACATTGGCTTGGAAGGGTCTTCGACTAACTTTTGATATTCTTCCTGAACAGTCTGTCTAGTGAATAAATTATTATCATAAGTCGGCAAGCTAACTAATGCCAAAATTTCACCAGTTTGGGGATTGACCGCTACTGCTGCACCGCCTGGCGCATTGGATATTCTCATATATTCTTTCAATGAATAAGCGATTCTACTTTGAAGCTCTGTGTCTATGCTTAAAATTAAATTATTACCCGGTGATGGTTCGGTTGAAGAAAGTTCTCTTTGTTTTCTTCCTTTAGAATCGACCTCCACCTGTAAAATTCCTGGAGTTCCTTTAAGATATCTTTCGTAATAAACTTCCAAACCTTCTTTCCCTATTTCATAAGACGGTCGATAGTTAGGATTTTCCTCTAAGTCTTTATCGGAGACCTTGCCAACATATCCTAGAATTGGGCCCAGCCCTTCAATATCAAGATATTCGCGGGCTGATTTTTTTGAAATTTCCACTCCAGCCAAACTTTTTGTTCTCACCTCCAAAATCATCGCTGTCTCGCGATCAATGTTTTCCTTTAAAACTATAGGATCAGAGCTCATCATTCCTTTCTTTACGGCATCCTCAATTTCACCCAAGGAAATTTGAGCCACTTCGGCAAGTTTTTGAAAAATAGCTTCTTTCTCTTGTCCATCTTTGGGTAAATCAAGAGGATAAATAACTAAATTATACGATGGAATATTTTTAGCCAAAACCTGATCTTTAAAGTCTAAAATTAAACCGCGTGGTGCATTAATTTCACGGACGCGGACACGATTACCTTCGGCTAGAGTTTTATTGAAACTGCCCTGGGTAATTTGTAATTTTAAAAGTTGCGCTAAAAGTGCAGCGAAAGTTAATATACACAATAAATATGGGATCCAAATTGGATTTCTTTTCTGATCAAAAATTTCTTCTCCCTCTGCTTGAGCATTAAAGAGTTCGTATTCCAAAGTACCGTTTTTCAAAATTCGGTGCTTTTTATCACCAGGCAGGGGCTCGTCATCATGTAAATCAAAAATGGACATGTTTAAATTAACTTTCTAAGCATGAGGTATCTCTTTCCGCTCGGAAATAAATCTTTGCAAAAAGAGTAGAACCAATATCCCCCAGAATGAATTTATTGCCGAATCACTTAAAATCTCCCAGCGTAATAGGCCAGAATATAATAGCGATACTATCGTATTAAAAATTAGAAATGCGCCAATAAACACCAGGAGTGAGAAAAAATAATTTGGTATAAGTGAAATCCTATTAATCAACAAGTAAATTAAAATTAAAACAACCAAATATATTATTGTCAAAATACCAAATTTAAACGAAGAGCCAATATCTAAAATCATTCCACCTATCAAAACGATCAAAAATGCGTCATATGGACGATTTCTCAAGATCAAGACAATGGCGATAATTAGAATTAAATTTGGCGCTATCCCTAAAATTGATATTTTCGAGATTACCGCCAATTGCAAAACCGCCACCATTATGATTCCGATTACCTTTAAAATATTTTTTATCATCTTTTTAACTATTCAACAACAAAAACAAACTCTAAAAAATAAATTTGAATCGGGGAGGAAACTGTTATTTTCTGAAAAATTTCACCTTCATGAGAAATTACTTCGTCAACTTTTCCAACCAATATTCCTGCTGGCATATCACCGCCGAGACCAGAAGTAATAACTTGCTCATCATTTTTGATTGAGATATTCAAGGGAATTTCATCCATTGTTAAGCCTTTTAGGCCACCACGTAATAACCCGGTACCTCGAGAATCTTGCAATAAGACCGGCACGACTGAATTATAATCAGTAATCAAATCAACCTCTGAAGAGCTATCATAAACCTGTTTGATTGTGCCGACTAAATACCCTTCTGAAATTACTGCCTGCCCAACCTTTAAATTATCGCTCAAACCCCGATCGATGACGATTGTTTTTATATAGCCGAGTGACGAACGACCAATAATATTTGCCGGCAAAACTTGGATATTTTTATTGTTCTTTTCTAACAGCCCAATTTCTCTCTTTAAAATTTCATTTTCATGTTGCACTTCTTTTAAAATAGAAAGCTGGCTTTGTAAATTTAAATTTTCCCGAATTAAAGCTTGGTTTTCTTTACCTAAAGAAGCCAAGTGGAAAAGATTGTTAAAAAAGATGGTGATTTGGTTTACAGTATAATTGGTAACGATGGCCAATGGCTTATCAACAACATAAATTGTATTTTTTATCGGTCTAAAAAATTTCGTAGAAGAGAGTATCATTCCAATAATTATAAGGAAGCTCAAAAAAATTATTAATTTATATTTTTTAATAAATTTTCGAAACATAATTACAAAAAAATTTAGAAATTAAACTGGGTCGGCACTAAAACGTTTTTAAGATTTTCCAAATCTTCCAAAACTAAACCGGTGCCCCTCACTACGGATGTTAAAGGATCATCAGCAATATGCACTTTAGTCTGGGTCGTTTCTTTTACCAAAGCATCTAAGCTTCGAAGTAGCGCACCTCCGCCACATAGAACAATCCCTTTCTCCATAATATCAGCCACTAGTTCCGGTGGCGTTTCTTCCATCGTTGAGCGAATCGCGTCAACGATCTGTTTGACCGATTTTCTTATTGCCACTCGAATGTGCTCATCATTGACAACAATTTCTTTTGGTAGACCGCTCACTAAATCCCGACCACGCATCGGAATATTAATCGTTTCTTTAAGCTCCATCGCCGAACCAGCCCGCAATTTAATTTCTTCGGCTGTACGCTCTCCAAGCAAAAGGTTGAATTTTTCTCTGGCAAAATCAATTATATCCTGATTCATTTCATCGCCCGCGATTCGAAGAGATCTTGAAGCCACGATCCCGCCTAAAGAAATTACCGCCACTTCAGTCGTGCCTCCGCCAATATCAACGATCATATTGCCCGCTGCCTCTTGAATGGGCAGTCTCGCGCCAATCGCCGCCGCAACCGGTTCTTCAATCAAAAAAACTTGTCTTGCACCGGCGTTGAGAGCCGCCTCTTCAACCGCCCGGCGTTCCACTTCGGTCACACCATAAGGAATACCAATTACGACACGTGGTCTAGGAAACAAGGAAAATTTTTCCCGATGCACTTTGTCAATAAAGTACTTGAGCATCTGTTCGGTGACTTCAAAATCGGAAACCACCCCATCAACCAAAGGACGAATGGCAACAATATGAGCCGGGGTCCTCCCAACCATTTTGCGCGCTTCATTGCCAATGGCCAAAATCTGCTTTGACTTTTGATTGATCGCCACAACCGATGGTTCATTAATCACGATTCCTTTGTCGCGGACATAAACTAAAGTATTGGCGGTCCCTAAATCCACGCCAATATCGTGAGAAAACATTCCCCAAATTTTGTCTAAAATTTGGATATTCATGACAGACTTCAGTTTAACAAAAAAGAGGCTTTTGTCAAAGTCGGCCCTAAAACCGCCTCTCGTATTTTTTAATCTTTCTAATCTTGGATAAACTATTCTAATATTCTTGAGATTTTGAGAATTCCTTCATAAATTCTATTACTTTCGATCCGTAGGGAGATAAATAATGCTCCACGCTATTTCCTCGATATTGTTTATTAGCCAATCCGGCTGCAACCAATCTTCGCGTGTGTTCAGAAATAGTTTTAAAATTACACTGAAGAGTTCGAGCAATGGCAAACAAAGTTATCCCTGGTTCCTTTTCTATCAATTTTATTATCTCAATTCTTCGATGATTTGCTACCCCCTTAAAAATCCGTTCTAGTTTTTTCGATTCCTTCATATCTTAATTATACAACTATTTAATAATCTATTCTAATATTCTCAAGAATATGAGAGTTTCATTTTAGGAAGTTAGAACACGTTAGAGGGATAAACGGGAATGAGCGGGAGATTTTTGAATGGCTCAAGGGTATGAACCATTGGAAGATTAGAACATTACTTATTGTTCTTTTAGTTTTACCTCATGCTCTTCGATTGTGGCTGAATAGACGGCGTGGCCGTCGGATTTATGGAAAAAATAAAGATAATCGTTTTTGTCCGGATATAAAACAGCCTCAATTGATTTTAATCCCGGATTACAGATTGGCCCAGGTGGCAAACCGGCATACAAATAAGTGTTATAGGGCGATTTAACGCTCCGATAATCAGAAACTTTAATTTCGTCCCATGAACCCTTAGCATATTGTACTGTCGGATCAGCCTCCAATTTCATTCCCTTGGCCAGACGATTTAAATAAACCGCGGCGATTTTCGGTCGATCTTCGTCAAATTTTGCCTCACGTTCTACAATTGAGGCTAATATGATAGTATCCCGGCTCGGTTTAAGGCTAGCTACCTTTTTATTAAAATTATCAATCATCTCTTGACGAATTTGGCTTGCTTCTGAACTGGGCAAAAATCGATAAGTGTCAGGAAAAAGATAACCTTCGTCGCTTAGGGCAAACAAAGTAAGTTCTCCGGCATTAATTATTTTTTTGTCTGATAATAATTTATCTATCTGAGTCACTCGCCAGCCCTCGGGAATAGTTATAAAATATTCCGATGCTTCGTTGGAGGTAAGAACATCATAAATTCTCTTAATTCCCATCGTAGAAGATAATTTATAAACGCCAGCTTGGATATTCTTGCGATTCAGGCGGGCATATAAAATAAACCATGAAGAAGATTGAATTAAACTTTCTTGCTTGAGATTATCAGCAATCTCATGGGTGCTTTGTCCGGTCTTGATGATAAAAACTTTTTCTACATCTTGGGCTGGCGTTCGATAAAAGCCATATATAAAATAACCCAAGATTGCGAACACTATTACGATGGCGATAATAAATATTATTTTTTTATTAATTATTATGAATTTCCTTAAACCTTACTTCTTTTTTCGAGATATTGTTCTAATATTAATTTGGCAGAAATCTTATCGATTTCTTCTTTAAATTTCTTGGATTTCTTATTTTTGCTTTTTGCTAAAAGTCTTTCTGCTTCTTTTGATGTCAATGTTTCATCGACAAAGTCAATCGGGATTTGCAAATTTTTCGATAATTCATGAGCGAACAAATGAATTTTATCTAATTGATAGGTATCTTTGGCCACACGATTCGCATGCTTTTGGGGCAAGCCAACAACAATTTTACCTACTTGTTCGGCTCGGCAAATTCTGCCTATTTCATTAATGGCTTCCTGAAGATTTTCATTGTCAATAACGCCATAAGACGCAACCAAATTTTTTTCCGCGATTGCCGCCCCGATTCTTTTATCGCCGAAATCAAGTCCTAATATTTTTTTCAATTTTGCCCTTCCGGTTTTGGAGAAGTCTCTGGCACAATTTCCGCCTCGTTACTCCCAAGATATTCCAGTCCGATTGTCAGCGCTTTTTTGTATGAAGGAATACGTTTTAGCCACCATGACGGCCAATATTTTATCTCGAAGCCCTCAACTCCATTTATATTTTGTAAATATTGCTCTGCTTGAGTATTATTTTTACTCTTTAAATCTTTCTTAATTTTATTTATATCTAAGCGACTCGTTAATTTCCCAGTAATATTAATTTTTAATTTTAATAACTTTTGATCATAATTAATACTATCAACAATTGGGTCAATTTTATCATTAGCACCGAAGGTAATCATTTTATCATAGGGAATTTGTTTTTCGATTTGAGCTACCACAAATTTCTCAAAATCACTTTGCTGATAGACAATTACTCTGAGGCGCTCTTTTATTTTTAGAGTAAACTCGTTTGCTTCAGCATTGACATTTGCCGATGTTTCTACAGCTTGTTCTTCCGTCTGAACTGCTTTTTCCAAAATTACCATTCCGGAAGCGTCTTGAGCCAATTTATCTTGGAGTTCTTGAATTAATTCTTTAGAAACCTTATCTTTTGCCTGATCATAGTCAGTCTGTGAAACGATTTTTACCTCTTTTGTAAAACCCCCTGACAAATCATTACTTGACTGTCCGTAGATTGCTTCCTGTTGCGCCGATGACAACCCGATAATCGTAAAACGTCCCGCTTTGACATTATAGTCCTCGCCTGGATTTTCAGCTTCAATTTCCGCCGAAACCGCCCCGGGGACAATATTCGGGAACTGAACTGTAGCACCTGGCACAGAAACTGATTTTTTCAAAATAAAAGTTTTAGACAAAGAAGACAGTTTTGTACCAGCACTAAAGGCATGGGTATTTGAGTCCATCTTATTATAAATAGTTAAAGTACCGCTTGCCTTTCCGCCAAGGTTTTTTTTACCAGTCGTCGGAAATTTCTCTTCTTTATTTTGATTTAGCTCTATCAGGGTCCCTTTGTAAATATCTTCGCCGGGCAGAACGTCATTGCCCGAGATTTGTGTCTCAAGTGATTGTTGATAATCTTCTGCTTTGACTTTAATTTTAATATTTACTTTGGGCCAGATAAATATTAAACTGCCTAAGCCCAACAGACTGCCGATAATAACTAGGTATAAAATAATCTTTAAAGTCTTTCTCCAATTGATATTTTTAAAAATTGGGGACCTCCGAATCGGTTCTGGCTTCTCTCGGGCTGGAAACTGTTGACGTACCTTTGCCAAGTCTGGAGCACCACCTTCTTGGAAATGGTGGACATTCAAACCTTTCGGTTTTTGAGGGGGCTGCTTTAGTCTTTCTTGCGCATCTATTTCGATAATATCCTGGCTTGTAATTTCTGGCGCTGGTGGTTGATAAATGGGTTGTTGGTCTTTGACTGATTCAAAAACTGTTATGCCGACTTGTGCCGCAAGGTTTCTGCCAATCTTATCCGCGGTGATAATAGCGATTTCTTTGCCCAAACTTTCAGCCTCTTTGAGCAAGAGTTTCAAATTGACAACGCTCTGCAATAAAGTTGCCTCTCTTGGTACAACCAAATTTAGCCGACCCGTCTTCGACTGTTTGAGCTTATCAATCACCGAAGTAATTTCTTCATCTGGTTCCAAATAGATTATTTCATTCATTTTTTATCTTCTTATCTTACAATAGCTCATGGATAAAATTCATCGTACTCACTCCCGCAAGCTAACGACGATTCGATTTAAAATACTATCCATGACCGCTTCTTCGCCAACTAAATCGATTGCTAAATTGGCTAAGCTCATCGGCGTAATATCCCAGGGATTTTTTAATTCACCCGTTTGATCAATAATATTTTCGACATCTTGTGGTTTGATAAAATGAACTGTTGGTCTGCGGGCGAAAGGCAGATTCGATGACCATTTTGCAGTATTGAGGACTTCTTCTATTTCTGGAAGTCTCGAACCACCACCACAAAGCAATATTCGAGAAGGTAATAGATCAACTGATGAGAATTCTTCTAAAGTTAATTCTACCCCTGAAAACCAAACCTGGCAATCAGATTTAAGAGCATTTTTCACAAATTGAGCATCTTCTGCTGGTAAATGGCCATTTGAATATTTAAGTTTCTTTTCTTCGGCTTCATCGAAGGTGCAACCGAAAACTTGGGCGATTCTCTTGGTAAAAGACCTTCCGCCCAAGGCGAACATTTTTGTTCCTTCAACCCCGCCCTGGCGAACAACAGCAATATCGGAAGTGCCACCGCCAATATCAATGAAAATGGCACTAAATTCAGTTGATTCCTTGGGTCCGACCGAACGAGCCAAGGCATAAGGATCAGCGACAATTGAAAGTAAATCTAAACCTAATTCAGCCGCAATTGTCTGCAATGCTCCCAAATGAACAATTGGCGCGAAAGCATTAAAAACTCCGACCTGTAGTTCCCTTCCCTGAAAACCTAAAGGATTGGTGACTTTATAGCCGTCAATTTTAACATCAACAATTGCCGCATTAACTAATTTCACATCAACTTCAGCATGACCTGTCTCCCAGGCTAAAATTTGACGGGCTCGGTCGAAAGATCGTCGCTGGATCATTGAGATAATTTCTTTCAATTCCTCTAAAGTAATTCCTGCCTGCTGATCAGGACGAGTATATTTAATCGTTGTCGTATTGCCTTTGACTAATTCACCTGCAATACCCATTATCACTTGTTTGGGCATGATCTTTGCCTGGGCGGCTGCTCGTTCGATTGCTTTGGCACAATTTTTTACGACACCAGCAATATCAGTCACTGCACCACCTTGCATATCGGAAAGTTTTTGTCGTTGCCTACCAATTCCCACGACAATACCCTTATCATCCTCGACCTTAAAAATGAGACTCTTAGCGAATTCGGTACCTATGTCTAAGGCAATAGCAAAACGATTTTCTATTTTTCTCCCGAACATGTTTAATAGTCCCAAAAAACCCTCCTATTTACCCATTAATCAAATACACAAAAATCGGACGGTAAATCGTTCTTTCCTTTTAAGTATAGCATAACTAAGCCAATATTTGGAAAGGAGTACGGCTACTATTATTCAAATGGATCGTCCATTTAATATTCTATTATTCTAATATTCTAAAATGGCCCTGATTCTTCTGGTTCCGGCCGATGAGGATTCTTCTTTGATTATTTTGAATTTGCCGATTTCGCTAGTCGATTTAACATGCGGACCGCCACAGAGTTCGTGGGAGAAATCGTTAATTGAATACATCGTCAATTTGGCATGCTCTGCGTATTGAGAATATTTTTCGATAAATTGAGCTTCGGCACCCAGTTGTTTCGCCTCTTCAATTGTAGTTTCCTTTCTTACCACCGGTAAATCTTCTTTAATTTTTTGATTGACGATCTCTTCAACTTTTCTGATTTCTTCCTCGGTCATTGGTTTCGGATAAGAAAAATCAAATCGGATTCTTTCTTCATTAATATTTGACCCCCGCTGATGAATATCTTCTCCCAAAACTTCCTGCAATGCCTTTAGTAAAAGATGGGTGGCCGTATGCATCCGGATGGTAACCTCCGATTCGCCAGCAAGACCCCCTCTAAACATTCCCGCGGAGGCAGTCCGGGATAATTCTTGATGTTTTCTAAACATCTCTTCGGCTTCTTTTACTGTCTGTTCGTCAAACCTTAGACCCCATCCAGTCATTATCTCTTGAGATAATTCGATGGGAAAACCATATTTCTGATAAATATCGAATACAACTTTGCCATCAACCCTAATTAGATTATTTGAGATTTTTCCTTGGGTGAAATTCTCAGGATCGATACCAATTGCTGTGCCGTAAACCTTTTTTAGAGCTTTTATGCCATTTTCAAGCATTTGTCTGAATTTAGTCTCTTCTTCATCTAACACTCTTTTGAGTGTATCACTATTAATTTTACAAGCACCCCCCTCACAAATCTCTGCTACTTGTCCAACCAATCGGGGAAGAAAATTATTTTGAATATTTAATTTTCTTCCCTTCACCACCATTCGCCTGATCACCCGGCGGACAATATAACCGGCATCTTTATTTGAAGGCACTATCCCATCATTTATTGCGAAGGCTGAAGCTTTGATATGATCGGCGATAATTCTGATTTCTTTCGGAAAATCTTGATATTTTTTACCTGAAATTTCTTCAATTTTTTTGATTATCGGGACAAACACATCAGTTTCATAAACATCCTTGAGGCCATTTACAACCACCAACATTCTCTCCAAACCCATGCCCGTGTCGACACCAGGAGTTTCGAGCTTGCGATAAGAACCGTCTTTTTCTTTGTAATACTCATTAAAAACTAAATTCCAAACTTCAACATTGTCAACGTAAAATTCCACTGTTGGTCCACAAGGACCTTCGTCACCAGTCGGACCCCAAAAATTTTCTTTCCGACTAAATTCTTCATATCCCAAACCCATCTTTTCTAAAATTTCCGCTGATTCTTTGTCGCGCGGATTTAATTTGTCGCCTTTAAATATTGAGCATTTTATTCTTTTAGGCTCGATATTTAAGACACCAGTTAAAAATTCATAAGCCATTTTAATCGCTTTTTCTTTAAAATAGCCCCCAAAAGAAAAGTTGCCGAGCATCTCAAAAAAAGTCAGGTGAGTATCGTCTCCGACTAAGTCAATGTCGGAGGTCCTAAAGCACGGTTGAACTGTAACAATATTTTTTGCCGGTGCTTGCTCTGGATTAGTATAGTACCCTTTAAACTGCTGCATCCCGGCAGTTGTAAATAAAACCGACGGGTCATTTTCAGGAATTAAACTCGCTGGCGGTAAAAGTTTATGGGCCTTACCGACAAAAAAATCAACAAATTTTGTTCTTAAATCTTCAGCCTTCATTTAAAAACCCAAAAAATAAGTTTTATGATTAAAATCCTAAAATAAGACTTTTAACGAAATCGGCGATATTCGAGAGCCCCCTCTCGAGAGGATTACTTTTTTCCGATGCTGATTGAGAGTACCATGAATCATAAATTTTATCATACATTACTTCGGCATTCCGCACTTTTTGAATAAAAAATTGCGTTTCGTAAGGTAGGGGAATTCTTTGTTCATCATATTGATGAGTTCGTATTACGCCAGCATTATAAGCTGCCGCAGCGAGCTCGGAATTGCCATTGAATTTTTCCAACAGTCCCTTTAAATACCAGGTGCCATAACGAATATTGGTATCTGGGTCATACAGATTGCCGAATGGTTCTCCAAGTTCTCCAGCAATTGATCTGCCTGTTGCCGGCATTATTTGCATTAATCCTTGAGCGCCCACACCAGAAGTTGCCCGCGGATTATAATGACTCTCCGTGTAGATTACAGCACAGACCAGATTAGGTCTTACGTTCCACTGCTGGGAATACTTTTTAATCGAGTCCTGATATTCTAAAGGATAAATTGCCTCACCCCAAATGTGAGGAAAGAAGAAATAAAAGATCAAAAGAAAAATTAAGGTTGCCGAACTGGCAGTAATTATTTTGAGCCATCTTCTCATAAGACCTCGCTCTTATCTTATCATCTCTGATTATAAAAGTCTATATGAGATCGTTTTTTTACAAGGAATTAAATCATTCAACAGTAACGGATTTTGCCAAGTTACGAGGTTTATCCATATCAATCTTTCGAAAATCAGCCACATAATAAGCAAATAGCTGCAAGGGTACGACATTGATAAGCGCTGATATCAATTCCGATGTTTTAGGCACAACAATAACATCGTCGGAAATTTTATTGATTTTTTCTGCGGGAACATTAGTTATTGTAATTATTTTACCCTGACGCGCTTTAATTTCTTCCATGTTCGAAATGATTTTCTCTAATGTGTGATCGTTGTTGGCAATAAAAACTACCGGTAGATTCGGATCAACTAAGGCGATCGGTCCGTGTTTCATTTCCCCGGCAGGATAGCCTTCGGCGTGAATATAAGAAATTTCTTTGAGTTTCAGCGCGCCTTCGAGAGCGATTGGGAAATTGATACCGCGACCTAGGTACAGCGAACTTTGCGCTTGCTGATATTTTTTGGCAATTTTTTGAATTGATTTTGCCCCATCAAGAATTTTTTGAATTGATTTGGGCAAATTTTCTAAATCATTTATAATTTGACGATCGATTCTGCTACCACTTTTTTCTTGAATATAAAATGCGAAAAGCAACAAACATATTACCTGACAGGTAAAAGCTTTGGTTGAGGCCACGCCAATTTCTGGACCAGCTTGTAAATAAATTACCTCATCAACTTCGCGAGCAATC
>Ga0315277_10006404_pt1 | contig 15422 bp, 14 predicted proteins | sample YL17G05_15_MG_FD_203695 | JGI IMG/M metagenome (GOLD analysis project Ga0315277, IMG submission 203695) | Sediment microbial communities from Yellowstone Lake, YNP, Wyoming, USA - YL17G05_15 | ecosystem: Environmental > Aquatic > Freshwater > Lake > Sediment | place: USA: Wyoming | collected...
CTCGATCATTCGATGATCCAGGTAGCACTACAAAAGATCGATTTAATGAAGCATTATTACTTGCAAGACCTTTTGATTGGTTTGATTCGTTTAAAACACGCCTTGATCACGCTGTTGGTATGAGTACATCCATTAGTAATGATTATTGAACAATTTGTAAATTAGCCGTAGTATTAAATTATTAATGATTAGAATATGTCACTTTGCTGATGTTCACATCAGAAGTCTTTCTCGCCATGCAGAATATGTTCAGGTTTTTACTGATCTTGTAAAGCAATGTAAGGAGAAAAATATTGAACACATTTTTGTGGGAGGAGATATCTTTCATACAAAAACGCAAAATCTTTCACCTGAATACATTGATTTTATGACATGGTGGTTGACAGAATTAACATCTGTTTGCGACGTACATCTTACACTTGGAAATCATGATGGAAATTTAGTGAATGCATCTAGACAAGATGCAGTGTCACCAATTGTAAAAGCCCTTAAAAATCCAAAAGTACATCTTTACAAAAAAAGTGGAATGTATGAATTTTCACCTGGTTACGTTTGGTGTGTTTTTAGTTTGTTTGATGAAGATGGTTGGAAAGACGTTAAACCAATAGAGGGAAAAATCAATATTGCATGTTATCATGGTCCTGTTTGGGGTGCCGCAACAGAAACTGGTTGGGAAGTTGAAGAAGGATTAAAAATTGATGACTTTCGAGCATATGATTTTTGTTTTTTGGGTGACATACACAAATTTCAATTCTTAGACTTTCGTGATTGTGAATTTGTAATAGATGAAAATGACTTAGATCAATACCCTGGTGCTGAAATATTAGAAAGAATAAGTGATGGGTAAGATAAAAATCAAAACCAAAAAACCATGGATTGCTTATCCTGGTAGTACAATTCAACAAAACTATGGAGAAGATCTTTCTCATGGATATCTTGTGTGGGACATTCATGATCGTGATAATTTTGGTGTTAAATTTTATGAACTTATAAATCCTACACCTTATGTCACAATTGATTGGACAGGTGATGTTGAATCAACGATTAAGTTTGCTAGTTCGAACTTTCCACAAAAAAGTCGTTTTCGTATTCGTAGTAAATCACAATTAGCACAAAAAGATACAACAGATTTATCGTCAAGATTATTGAGTGAATTACTTGCTTCAGATGTAACGTTTAAATATGATCAGAAGGCAGATCGTAGTATCATAACAACTGATATTTCAACTATATTAAAGGAAGATCTTAGAAATCCTGATGTAATAATCAAATTGTTTAGCAAGTATCATCATGACAAAAACATACCTGCTGATGAGTGGCAAAAAGTTTATGATTTTGTTAAGCAATATGTTGCTAGCGTTAACGCTGAAGAAATCGTACGAAATACAAAATGGTCATTACGTCATTTGAAATTTGATAATACGTTTACGTATGGAACTGATAATGTTATCAATTTTGATAAGTTGAATGGAATCATTGGAATTTTTGGTCCTAATCGTTCTGGAAAATCATCTATTGTTGGAACGATTATGTATGCTTTATTCAATGGAACAGATCGTGGTTCAATAAAAAATATTCACGTTGTTAACATAAGAAAACCTCATTGTTATTCACGTGCAATCATTAGTGTAAGTGGTGTAGATTATGTGATTGAACGTCAGACAACTAAAAGTGAAAATAAATATGGACAAATTAATGCTAACACTGCGTTAAACGTTTTTCGAATTGATAATGGCGAAGCGATCGATTTGGCGGGCGAACAAAGAACTGATACTGAAAAAATTATTAGAAATATAATAGGAGAACCTGAAGACTTTTTGTTAACATCGTTGTCAGCTCAGGATGAGATCAAATTGTTTATTTCATACGGATCTACAAAGCGTCGTCAAATCTTGGCTAAATTTCTAGACTTAGACATCTTTGATAAGATGTATGACTTGGCAAGAAATGATTTAAATGCCACGAAAGCGATTATAAAAAATTATCCAGATCGTGACTGGGGTGTTTTAAACAGTGAATTGGTTCTTAAAGTAAAAGAATGTGATGATGGAATTCAAAATCGTAGCACTTTGTTACAAGAACACCAAGAAAAACTTGATGATTTACGAATCAAGTTGGCAGACAATAAAGAGTTTATACCAGTAACAAAATTACAAGTTGATGCTCAACGTCTTCGTGTTGATCAACTTAATAAACAATTGAATAGTCAGACAACACAACTTAATGAGATAAAAGATCAAATTGAAAAATTGACAACAAAGATTAAAAAAATTGATGTTGTTCAAAAAGAAAATAATGTTCTTGATCTCAAGATTCGCTTAACTGCATTTAGAGAACTTGAAACGTTTGTCAATCATTTACGTCATGTACATGAAATTGAAACATCAACGTTTAATTCACATGAAAAATCATTAAAAATATTGTCTGATGTACCTTGTGGTGATCAATTTCCAACTTGTAAGTTCATTAAAGATGCTCACGTTAACAAAGAAAAAATTGATGAACAAAGAATAAAAACGTCTACTGCTCTTGAAAGTTTGAAAAAAGCTGATGAATCGTTAGATATTTTACGTCAAGAAGGTATTGCTGAGCAAATTGAAAAAATAGAGCAATTGAATGATTTGTGTAATCGTTTTCAACTTGAAATATCAACAAAACACATTGAACTTGTTAAAATTGAAATAAGTTTGAACGCTACAAAACCAAATCTTGATTCAGCAATCATTCGTTTAAACGAACTTGAAAATGCATTAAAAAATGAACAAAATGCTGAAGTTGTTTCATTACGTTCAGAGATTGATAATCTTACGTTAGATATCAAAAAATTAGATGCAGAAAAACTTGATTTTGCAACAGAGCGAGGCAAAGTTCGAACAACGATTGACAAATACAAAGAAGAAAAATTACAGCGTGATGAAAAGTTACAACACATGAAAACGTTTGAATTAGTTGTTCAAGCGTTTTCACGTAAAGGAATTCCTAGTGTTATTACAACTTCTCAATTGCCAATTATTAACGCTGAAATTGCTAGTATTTTACATGGTATAGTTGATTTTACAATAGAATTAGAGATCAATGATGATAATGATGCTACAGAAATTTATATCAATTATGGTGATAGCAAAAGAATAATTGAATTGTGTAGTGGTATGGAAAAAATGATTGCATCAATTGCAATTAGGGTAGCACTAATCAACATATCGTCTTTGCCAAAAACCGATATGTTCATTATTGACGAAGGATTTGGTGCTCTTGATGATGCTAGTGTAGAAGCATGTAATCGTTTATTAGTTTCATTGAAACGATATTTTCGTTTGATACTGATGATTAGTCATGTCGATGCCGTGAAAGACATCGCTGATAATGTAATAGAACTAACAAAATTTGAAAATGATGCAAAGGTTCTTTATGCTTAATTTAATCTGGGAACAATATCATCAAGATAGATTAATAGCAAATCATCCACAGGGATTTTTGATAATCATACCAAAGAATGAGGCGACCTCAGTTCCATTAAGTTGTCCAGTCTGTGACATATTGTTCCGTTCTCGTAATGACGAGATGGCATATCAAGAATTCAAGTGTTGTGATATATGTGCTATGCAATGGGCTCATGCAAGAAAAACTGAATGGAATGAAGGATGGAGACCTTCGCCCGAGCAAGTTTTAGAGTCAATTAAAAATCGCCCACCTCCTTTTATTATTCTAGATGTTTGACTAGATCAATGCGTAAGTGTAATACAATTGATACACATAGTCATGTATCGATATTTAACGCTTGATGAAATTCATCAACAAATTTTTGAGAAACATGGTAATGTTGTTAAAATTAGAGATAAAACGTATATTAGTGTAAGTAAAAAAGCAACGTTTATTGATTGTGATTATGGCGAATGGGTAACGAAAGTTAACATTGTTTTAAGTGGTCATGGACACACAAAAAGAGGAAGACAAAAAACGTTTGACTCTATACGTTTAACGCCAAATAAAATTACACAACATATGAAATTTTTGTGGGATGGCGTTGCAACATTTGATGAATCTACATATGTAAATCGTGAAACACCTGCTCGATTTATTGATAAAGATTATGGTGAGTGGTGGGTTAAACCGCTTCATGTAATGGGAGGAACGGGTCGACATCCTAAGCGTGCTAGAGCAAACACGGTGTCTTCTAGAAAGCTTTCTATTGATACGATCATTGATCGTATACGAAAAGTTCATGGTGACAATATCATAATGTGTTTAGACACCTATTGTGGTACACGTAAAAAAGCAAAATTTATCGATAAACAATATGGTGAATGGTGGACATCACCTAGCAGTGTTATGTCGGGGCGTGGTCATCCCGCTGGCAAATTAAAAAAAGCAATTATGACAATGCGTTCTTTTAAATCTGTTAAACATTGGAAAACTAACGAAATTTGCTATCCTGCATCGGGATTTGAATACGCTGTTTTGGTTTGGTTGTGTATGAACAAATATGATTTTGGTTGGCAAATTCCGATACAATTACCAATGTTGACTCCAAAATTAAAACGATCCGTTATTTACAATGTTGATTGTTTTATAAAAAGCGGACCATTTGCAAATACATTTATTGAGATAAAGGGTACGTGGTCACGTCGACAAAATAACGACGGAGGGTATGCAAAATGGGAATGGTTTCATGCAAATTACCCAAACTCTCAATTGTGGATGAGAAAAGATTTGATTAAGCTTAATATTATCGATGACAATAGATCCTATTTAGAAAAAGCGAGACTAAATGACAAAAATTAATTATGCAGCTTTGGGCCAGGCTATTGACACAACATGGGGCCGATCAAGCACGCCAAAAACAGCGTCATATTCTGTAAAGATATCGTTAATGGGTCCTGATAGATTGCTGGTATCTTACGCAGCAGTTGTTAATTTTGGAACAGAACGTCAAATGATTGAGATGAAACGTGCATATGCCTCTGAGTCAGAGTCAATTGTTAATGAAGTAATCAAGCGTGTAAAATCAACATATAAAGAGTTAACAGGTTCAACGTTAAGTGCAAAATCTTCAAAAGAAGGTCATGTTGATTCATTAGAAATCATTAATCTAAACATTCATAACGCTAAAAGAACAGCTTATTATCGTCGTAAAGCCATATTTGAATTAGGATAATTCATGGCTTCGAGTAATACATTTTCTCGAGAAGAACAAGTAAAAGAGATCATTAAGTGCGGTAAAGATCCTGCTTATTTCATAAAAAATTACGCAAAGATTCAACACCCCACGCGTGGAACAATTTTATTTGAAACGTATGATTTTCAAGATGATTGCGTACAATCATTTGTTGATCATCGATTTAATATCATTTTAAAATCTAGACAACTTGGGATATCAACAATTAGTGCTGCATATGCAACATGGGTAGCAATCTTTCAAAAGGACAAAAATATTCTTGTTATCGCTACTAAATTAGCAACAGCACAAAATTTTATTAAAAAAGTGGCTGTGATTTTGCAAAGCTTACCAAAATGGTTGTTATTACCAAGATTTGAGCCATCTAAACAACAGATTGGATTCAGTAACGGTTCACAAATTAAAGCAGTTCCAACTTCTGATGATGCTGGTCGTTCAGAAGCATTATCTTTGTTGATTATTGACGAAGCTGCACATATTAGAGATTTTGATGAAATTTGGACTGGTTTATATCCCACCGTAAGTACAGGTGGTCGTGCGATAATATTGTCATCTCCAAAAGGAATTGGTGGACAATATTATCGCTTATGGACAGAGGCTGAAGCTGGTGTTAATGAATTTAATGCAATAAGATTACCTTGGACAGTTCATCCTGAACATGATCAGGCATGGTTTGTGAATGAAACAAAAGGCTTTTCAAAACGTGAAATTGCACAAGAATATTTGTGTGACTTTTTAACGTCTGGTGATACCTTCCTACAACCAGAAGATCTTGAAAATCTAAGAGTTCAGATTGTTAGTCCAATTGAGAAATCAGGTCACGATAACAATGTTTGGATTTGGTCACATCCAATTCCTGGACGTTCATATGTTATTTCAGCTGACGTTGCCCGTGGCGATGCAAGAGATTTTTCTACATTTCATATCATTGACACGAAAGATAGTGAAGTCGCCGCGGAATATATGGGTAAAGTTCCACCAGAAAAATTGGCCGATATGTTGGCCGACTGGGGGAAAAAGTATAACAATTCACTAATCATTCCGGAAAATAACACATTTGGATATTTTGTTTGTACAAAATTACGTGACACCATTGGATATAAACAATTGTATTATCATGGTCATAAAGGTGATCCATTCGCATACATTCCAATTGATCAAACAGAAAATCCTGGATTTCCAACAAATCAAAAAACGCGAGTTCAAATATTAACAAAATTAGAAGAACTCATAAGAAATAAACAACTTAAAAGTTATTCTCAAAGATTGTATGATCAATTACAAGCATTCATATGGCAAGGAAATAAACCACAAGCATCAAAAGATAGTTATGATGACTTGATTATGAGCTTAGCAATTGGATGTTGGCTTGTAGAAGGCAATGCTGGATTGAATGATCAAGCTGTTGCAATGTCATATGCAATTTTAAAAGCTACTACAGTTTCTCGTCGTGATTCTTCACAGATGCCAAATGACATTAACGTAATTAAACCACTTGTTAATCCACAAATCAAAGGATTCAACCCACATACCGCTCATAGACCACGTCATGCATCACAAGTAAGAAATGCAGATCTTAGTGACTTTACGTGGTTATACAAATGATTGTATACTTAACATGTATAGAGGATATTCATGACGATCAATATTAATGATTTACGTAAAATAATCAAAGAAGAGATTTATGATCTTAGCGAAGCAGTTGATCATGCTGGTATTAGAGATGTCGTTAATGGTGCTAGCAAATTACTCGCTGCAGTAGAAGCGTTTAAAGAAACAGCACCTCATTCAGCAATTAATGCTGTAACACCTCATATAAATCAACTTGAAAAAACATTAGAAGATATGGTGAGCTCTCCGGGTTCATACGTTGCTAAGCAAAAAGCAGAACCAAAAAAGGTATCACTTAAGGCTATCAAGCACCAGTGATGAACATTTTATCTTATTTGTGCTATACGAACTGCACAGATAACATATTATCGTGATAGCCTCAACTTGAATAGAGGGGCACAAAATGGCAAAACAAGAACCAAAAAGCCTTTTTAGACGTTTAAGCGCATTATTTCGCTCTGGTCCCGTTGTTAAAAGAAAAATACGAGGGTTAGATACTACACTTGCGATTGCTGATAAAGCAAAGTCGTCAGGAACACTTCTATTTCAAAAATCCTTGTCGCCGACGTATGCGACGATAACATCAAATGCATACAATCTCTCAGAGCGAATGATGAGGTATCAAGATTTTCAAGAAATGGAATATTGTGTATCATTTCAAACACTTATACCAACTGTTGATGGATTTGTAGAGATTGGAGAGCTTGCTAGTAGGTGCCTAGAAGATCAAAATTACACCTTCATAGTGTACTCTTTTGATCATGAAAAGAAACAAATCGTTCCTACGATTGGAAAACAAGCTCGTTTAACTAGAACTGATCATGCGTGGAAAGTAACGTTTGATAATGGTAAAGAATTAATAGGTACGTCAAATCATCGATTAATGTTGCGAGATGGAACTTATCGAGAAATTGGTGATCTGAAGCCTGGAGATGCAATGATGCCTTTTTACCGCAAAGACCTGTTTGCGAATGCTGAAGAAGGCACAAAGGGTTACTCGTGGGTCTACACGATGGATGATAGGTTCAAAGGTTGGACCAAGGAACACCAATTGATCGCTGAATGGATTGCGGGACGCAAGCTTGCTGAAGACGAGTGTGTCCATCACATCAATTTCGATAAAATAGATAACAGGCCAGAAAATCTGCGGATCATGACGAATTCTGACCACAATTCGTACCATGCCGCGATCAATAATGGCATGAAGTGGGCACCTGAGAATCATGAATGGATCGAGCAGTTCAAGAAGAACCATGCAACGTGGATGCGAGATAATGCCCCGACCGCTCGACGCGACGTGACATTTGGTCGTATTTTAGAGATTAGTGAGTGTTTTGATTTTGATTTGATTTCAATATGTCGAACACTTGATGTTGATCGTAACGTTATCTATTCTAGGCTCGCAGATCATGGATTTGCAAACTATGATAGCTTTGTACAAGCGTATCGTCAAGGTGCTGAACTATTAGAAAATAAGAGATCTCTTCGTACTAGTGATTTATCAATAGAAAAAATCTTAGCCTTGATCGAAGAGCCAGATACAAAGCAATCATTGTGCATTAAATTGGGTTGTACTGTAAATGTTTTCAACAAATTCCTAGATAGAAAATTAGTGAAAAGTTGGATTCAGTTACGAACTGAATTAGGTTGGGAGCCGGCGACATTTCGTTCAGGCGGGCGCCCTAAGGGAAGCAATGGCAACGACCTAACGTTCAAACAGATTTGCGATGCTTACACCCCTGGTCTTACGCTACCTCGACTCGCAGATACGCTGGGCGTCAACAAGAATACAATCATCTCTCGGCTCGCGCAGCAAGGCCATGAGCGCTATACAGAGTTCCAGACATCTTACGCTAATTGCAAGGTCGTTTCAGTCGAGTACGTTGGAGTGTTGCCCCTCTACGATCTCACCGTTGATGGTTATAAGAACTTTGCAACTGACAGTGTTATCTCACACAACACACCTGAGCTTGCGGCAGCGTTAGACATATATGCAGATGAAACATGTGCGCAAGATGAAAAAGGGCGAATTCTTCATGTTTATTCTGAAAATGAAAAGATCAAAGAAAACTTAGAAGATCTTTTTTGTAACGTATTGAACGTAGAATTTAATCTTAGATCCTGGGCAAGAAATCTGTGTAAGTACGGTGATTTCTTTCTTTATAATGACGTTTCACCAACATATGGTGTTGTGAATTCATTTCCGATACCTGTTAATGAAATAGAGCGTGAAGAAAATTATGATCGTGATGATCCTTTTGCTGTTCGTTATCGGTGGGTAACACTAGGAAATCGTACACTTGAAAATTGGGAAGTAACACATTTTAAACTTCTTGACAATGACATGTTCTTGCCATATGGTTCTTCCATCATTGAACCTGCTAGACGAATCTGGAGACAATTGATTTTGATCGAAGACGCGATGTTAGTTTATCGTGTTGTAAGAGCACCTGAACGTAGAGTTTTTTATGTTGATGTTGCAAACGTACCACCAGAAAATGTACCTATGTACATAGAAGAACAAAGAAAAAATCTCAGAACAAACCAGGTTGTAGATAGTACCACTGGAAGAGTTGACTTGCGTTATAACCCACTTAGCGTTGACGAAGACTACTTTATTCCTGTCAGAGGAAATGATTCCGGCACGCGTATTGAAACTCTCGCAGGTGGAAATAACACAGCAGCCGTCGAGGACGTTGCGTATATTCAAAAGAAGTTGTTTGCTGCATTAAAGATTCCAAGAGCATATCTTGGATACGATGAAATGTTATCTTCAAAGGCGACTCTTGCGCAGGAAGATATTCGATTTTCACGAACAATTGCTGTCATTCAAAAAACAATTATTGCTGAATTAAACAAGCTTGCAATTATTCATTTGTATGCTCACGGATTTGACAATGAAGATCTTCAAAATTTTACATTAAGACTTTCTAATCCTTCTACTGTTGCACAACAACAAAAACTTGAATTATGGCGTGCAAAGTTTGAAATTGGAGGCTCTTTGCCAGAAGGAATGGGAAGTGCTGAATTTGTTCAACAAGAGATCTGGGGTCTTAGCATAGAAGAGATTGAAAAGATCAACGCACAAAGAATGAAGGAAAAGGTTCAGAACGCTAAGATTGAAGCAGCGGCTGCTGGTACAACCGGCGACGAAGGTGGAGATGATATTGGTGGAGGTGGAGATGATTTATTTGGAGGCGGCGGAGGGGAAGAGGAAGCCGCTGGAAATGAGGAACCAGGTGGTGAAATACCTCCTGAAGAAAATGCAGGTGAAGAACCTGAAGAAGAAAAATACAATAAAGAATTATTGACATCTATTGATGATAATGAAGATGATGAAGAATTTAGTCTTAAAATGTCGTCAATGAATGATTCTGAAAAACCCGTGAAAGTTCAACCTCAATTAAAACGAGCTTTATATAATAACTCTCGTCATAGAACACACGGAGCTTCAAAAACACATATGCCTGATTTTGTTAAGATGACTGGTGTTGATAGTCGTTCAATGAAAGATCCAACTGATTCTGATTTTATTAAGTCAGTTGTTTCAAATCCATTTGGTGAATCTACGTCTCGTGTTAAGTCTCCATTTTCAGGATTATCACCTGATGTTTGGTCTTCGCTTAAACACATGCAGGCATCATTTAAGAATGATATGAAAACAACCTCTCAAGGTTTTTCATCTGGTGTTTTAACAGAAAGTGATGACTCTATTGAATTAAACGTTAACAATGAAGATCTTCCTGATGAAGATGAAGTACTTATCATTGAGGGAAGCGATAATAGTGTTGAGGAAGATTGAAAGAGACGATACCAAATAATGGTTCGTTAGGATAGAAATTACATGTCAAAGTCACATAATAAAAAAAGAAATGTTGGATTGTTATACGAATTTCTTGTTAGTGTAATTTCTCGTTCACTGGTTGATGGTGACAAGAAAAAATCAGCACAAGCTTTAAAAATTCTAAGAAAACATTTTAAACAAGGAACTGAACTTTATAAAGAGTTTCGATTGATCAATTCATTGATTAAGACGACCGTTAGTTCAGAATCAGTTGCTGCAAACATTTTAAGCGAAGCCAGAGCTGCTGCTAGATCACATGATGTTGAAAAACTTGATAGACAAAAATCATTTTTGATTAAAGATGTTAATCATCTTATCAATGATGAGAATTTTTATGATCAACAAGTGAATCGATATCGCACACTAGCAACAATTCAATCATTGATTAACGATTGGAGATCAAATGATCGTGATATTGCTCGAGTTGCTCAGTATGAAGATAGTGTCATGACGTGGTTAATGACTGAAAAAGAAATACCTGGTTCTCCGATTTTAACTGAAGAGTCACCAGGAACAAGTCGTTTATTGATGAAAGTCATGATGAAAAAACTCAATGAGAAGTACTCTGGTGTACTTAATGATGAGCAAAAGTCGTTGATTAGAGCATATGCATTTTCAGCTGCAAACAATGACGAAAGTTCTATAAAGTTAAAATTGTTTGAAGTAAAACAGAAACTTTTAACATCAATTGATGAATTTGGTCAATCGAATAAAGAAAATGAATACATTAACAAAAAACTTGTTGAAGCTCGTAATAAACTTTTGAATGAAAAATTTGAAAATGTTGATGATGATACAGTGACAAGATTCATGTTGTATACAAAGTTAGCTTCTGAGCTTGGACAGGAAGAGGGATAAATGAACGATCTTAAGTTATTGAACTCGTACGAGGTATTTGAATACACTTCAGATACGATCAAGGAATCGATAGAAAAAAACGAAGGTAAAATTCTAATGAAGGGAATTTTACAAAAAGCTGATGCTCTTAACCAAAATGGTAGAATTTATCCCATGACAGTCCTTGAGCGTGAAGTGAGAAATTATCAAAAGTTTATCATTGAAAATAGAGCAATGGGAGAACTTGATCATCCAGAAAGTTCAGTTGTTAATCTAAAGAACGTTTCTCATGTTGTACGTGAAGCATATCTTGAAAATGGCGTAGTGTATGGTACAGTTGAAGTTTTAGACAAGACACCCTCTGGAGCAATTCTTAAAGGTTTAGTTGAGTCTGGCGTTAAACTTGGTATCTCTTCAAGAGGTGTTGGTTCAACACGTAAACAAGGTGATTATCATGTTGTACAAGATGATTTTCAGTTAATCTGTTGGGACTTTGTAAGTGAACCGTCTACAAGTGGAGCCTTCATGATACCAGAAGGAAAAGCTATAAATCCAGAGGAACTACGAGGATTTTTTAATAAAACAGATCGAATTGACAGGATCCTAAATGACGTCTTGTCTTATCGTGATTGAGTTGTGGTAATTAATACAAAGGAAATATAAAGATGACGCTTGACAATCCAAAAGGTGGCATAGGTTATGCTGCAGAATTTCAATCTTCGGCGCTGCCATGGGTTACGGCTAGCGTTGCTCCAAACATTTCAGGTGTTAATCCAATGCGTTTAGATTTTCCAAAAGTTACTCGTTTTGTTACTTTTGCAAATGGAGATGCTGTTACAAAAAAATTAAGGATCGGTTTCACTCGAAATGGAATGTCAAATGGTTTTTATTATCTTCTTGATGGTGGTCAACAAATTACGTTAGAACTTCGTGTTAAAGAAGTTTACGTTGCTGGCGATTCAACCAATGCTCCATTTTCGATATGTGCCGGATTAACAAATATAAATTCAAGAGACATGCCTGTATTGTCTGGAACATTACCAAATGGTGATGCAGGATGGCTTGGCATCGGGTAATGTTAATGATAGATAGAATTGGTCACTTGGCCCGAGATTTGACCCTCAAAAATTTAGTGCAGATAAAACAGGTATAACAATAGGTGTGATATGAAAACTTCTCGTGATGAATTAAAAACAATTGTTAAACAGTGTTTGATTGAAATCCTATCAGAAGGAATTGGTGCAAATAAATTTTTGGCACCACAAACACAAAAAATATCTGGATTTTCAGAACAAAGAACAAGAATGGGATCACGTCAAGGATTTGATCCCGCGTTAGACACACCAGTAAAACAACCACCAAACCAATTAAAAGAAGCCATTAGGCGTGAAGCTGGTGGAAATAAGTTAATGGAATCAATTTTTGCTGATACAGCGGCAACTACTATGATGGTTAGTGGTGATGGCGGAGCTCCTGTTCATGCCATGACGCAACAAGAACAATTTAGTGGAAACCCAGAACAAGTATTTGGTGAAGAAAGTGCCGGTCGATGGGCAAGTTTAGCTTTTGCCGATTCTCCAGTGAAGAAATCAGCGTAAGTTTGTCGCCGCAACATATTTAGGTTTAGCACATAAACACGAAAGGTGCAAAAATGTCACAAGTTAAGCTCACCCCAAAATTACTCAAACGTATTATTGATGAAGAAGTTGCTAAGTTCGGCGACATGGAAGATGTTGAAGATCGAGCAGATGATACTGAAGAAACAAATGCTGATGAGTATGCTGATGCATTAGAGAAGCACATCGATTATGTCAAGGCACTTAAAGTTGAAGAAGGTCGTTTGATTAAGCGTCTTAAGACGATCAGAGAAACAAAGCAGCGTTATCTTAAGAAAATTGTTAACGTTGTTTGATTTTTGTGATTGGTGAAAGGTAACGAAAATGCCAGGCGAAGGAAAATATACATCTTACTCAGGATTGAGCAAAGCTGATCAGCTTCCAAAAGCAAACTTTTTGAAGAAGTTATTTGGATCGCATGTAAAGTCAGGTGAAGGTTTAGATACTGCACCTCCTCAAGTCTTACATGATCCCGCTGATGAAGATGGAATGAGAAAAGATATTATTGCAATTTCAAAAGCTGCAATGCAACCAGCTCATCAAATTGGTGATATGGGATTTTTTCCCACTGGCGTTGACATGCAGTTTCAAGGAGCTCCTGATATTTCAACTGTCAAGTGGGATTCTGCTGGAGATGCTGCAAATCCATATGCACCTGACATTTCTTCACCAGGTCCAGGAAAAACTGAAGGAACCGATAAAGATAAAGATCCACAAATTCAAATAGCTGATTTGAAACCAAACTATGTTCCAGGCGCTCCGAATACAGGAACTAAATCACCAATCGCAACAGTTGCAAAGATTATTGCTGCGAATATTTTAGGTGTAAAAGCTCCAAGTGGCGATTCTGGCGGTAATGTGTGATCATGGTGATAATTAAACCTGAAGATTGTTAGGAATTAGCATGAGTAAGCAACTTTACGAAGAAGCACTAGCCGACGTCAAAAAGATTAAGGAAGTGGCAGAAGCAAATGCACAACGTGCAGTTTTAGATGTGGTTGTACCAAGAATTCGTGACTTAATTGAAAATGAATTACTTCGTGAACACAACGTAGATGATGACGAATTTGCAAAACCTGGTTCAGTCGCGCCCGATAATGATGACTTGATAACTGATCTTGTTTCACCGGCTACACGATCTGAAGAAATTGGTGATTCTGCGATTGCACCTCCTGATGCTGAAGGTAAGGTAACACTTGATATTGATGCAATGTGTGCTGATCCTGCAGGCGTTTCAATTGATGCTCCTATGATGGGTGCTTTTAATAATGACGAATATGAGATTAATCTTGAATCTCTCGCAGCATTATCACCTGTTTTGAATGCAACAAAAAATGGTGCAGCAAAAGAATTTGAATTAAGAGTTTATCGTTTAGGTGAAATGATCAATAAATTCAAAGGCGCTGGTGCCTTGATTCAAGAATCAAATGGTTATCAAGTGAAAATCGCTCAGATGATTTCACGTGTTGAAGATATGTATGACTACTTGCAAGGGTCAATTGTTGATTCTGCTAAGAAAAACTTATACGAAACCAAACTAGAATCCTACTTCAAGGAACTTAATAAACTCCAGGGGTTAACAATGTCCAAAAAGCACAATAAAAAAACAATGAACGAAGCAGATGTTACTCTAAAGTTGACAGGACTTCCTGACGACGTTGATCTAGATTCAGTTGGTGTTGATCTCATCACCGGTGAAGAAGATGATCTTGACGTTGACAGCTCAGATGATGTTGATTCTGAAGAATCAGATGAAGATACTGACGATGAGTTTGGTAGTGATATGGACTTAGGCGATTTAGATATGGGTGGTTCAGAACAAGGAGAAGAAGATATGGGTGAGAATCTCAGGCTAAGCGACGACACAATCGTCGAAATCGATGAAAACATGCTACGCCGGGAGATTTTCCGGATTAAGAAGCTTCGTGAAGAAGCTGTACCTTCTACTGCAGGTCATGCACCTAGTGGCAAAGAACTAGATGATTTTGGTGGTGGTAGCGATGAAGGTAGCCCATTCGACGTAGACATGCCGCATTTGTCACCAGCTAAAGCGGCTCGCCCACTAGGTGAGGCTGACGATGAAGATATGGATGAAGCTGATCAGATGGATGAGTCTGATGCTGAAGAGATGGACGAAGCTGATATGGACGAAGTTGGTAATCGACGCTCGGGTCAAGACTTCGGAACCGATGTTTCTAATGGTCATGAGACCTCAAAGCAGAACATGCCTTATGCTGAATCAGTATCACGCAGATTGTCTTTTGAGAAGAAACTTCAGGAACGTGCCAAGTCACGTGCCAAGTCAATCAAATTAGAGGCATCAAAATCAAATAGCAAA
>Ga0315277_10006405_pt1 | contig 15421 bp, 17 predicted proteins | sample YL17G05_15_MG_FD_203695 | JGI IMG/M metagenome (GOLD analysis project Ga0315277, IMG submission 203695) | Sediment microbial communities from Yellowstone Lake, YNP, Wyoming, USA - YL17G05_15 | ecosystem: Environmental > Aquatic > Freshwater > Lake > Sediment | place: USA: Wyoming | collected...
TCCGATAAAGGAAGCGATATAATGGCCTTTCAGATAGCCGCGCCCGCCGGGCACCGGTTTTTGCGCCGTGCCGGTTTTTCCTCCCACCGAGAACCATTCCATCTGGGCGCGGCGGCCCGAGCCATACAGCACGACGTTGCGCAAAAGCCCCTTCATTTCTTCCACTACCCGGGGAGAAAGCGGCTGCCCCCTTTCCTCCTCCGCGAAAACTTTAACGAAATTGCCGTCGGCGCTTTCCACTTTTTTAACCAGGCAAGGCCGTATCGTTTTTCCTTGATTGGCAAAAGCCGAAAAAGCCGAAAGCAGCTGCAGGGGAGTAACGGCGATGCTTTGCCCAAAAGCTATCATCGCCACATCCGGTTTATACCATTTCTCCCAGCGTCTCACGATCCCCCTTGATTCGCCGCCGAATCCGATCCCGGTCGCTTCGCCGAAGCCAAAACTGCGGATGTGCCGGTAAAATTTTTCCGGTCCGAGCTTTATGCCGATCTGCGCCGCTCCGGTATTGATCGACTGCTCCAGCATTTTAGAGAGGGAGATCTCTTTCCCCGGCCAGTCGATCGGGTGCGAATTCTCAATCGTTTTTCCTCCGATCTTGATCTGGTCCAGTGCTTTTAATCTTGTATCAAGATCAATGACTCCTTCTTCCAGCGCGGATGCGGTGGTGATGACCTTAAAGGTGGAGCCCGGCTCGTAAGGATCGAGGAAGCGGGGATGCCAGAGGCGCCGATCAAATTTGCCGTATAGATTGGGATCAAAATCCGGTTTGCTGGCCAGCGCTAGAATCTCGCCGGTCTTGGCATTCATCACGATCAGCATACCGGAGAGAGCTCGCGACTGCTGGATCTGCGCTTCGATTTCTTTTTCGGCGATATATTGGATGTTTTCATCCAGCGTCAGTGTCAGGTTCATCCCGTCTTCGCCGGCCTCGATCTCGCGCAGCGCCCCGTAAAGCTCACGCCCCTGGGGATCTCCCTCCGTGATCACCTGGCCGGCCTTTCCCTTCAGGTATTTGTCAAATGCCAGCTCCACTCCGGAGAGCCCCTGATTATCCATCCCTACGAATCCCAGCGCCTGCGCCGCCAGTTTTCCCTTGGGATAGACCCGCTTTTTCTCTTTCAGCAGGAACCATTCGCCCGGATTTTTGGACTTCAGCGCTTCGGCTTCTTTTCTGGGAAGCTTGCGCGCTATCCATGAAAATCCGTTTTTTTGCGTGAAGACCGAAAAGGTATCAACCGAAACCCCCAATATGTTTCCGTTGCGGTCAAAGATGTCGCCGCGGTTGGCGGAAAGATTGATGATGCGGGTCCGCTGTTCCAGGGATTTTTCCTGATAAAAACGATGGTGAATGATCTGCAGGTCGATCAGACGGACCACGATCAATATGAACAGGAAGATAAAAATTATAAAGAGGATACGGATCCGCTGCGCGTTCTCCATTTTAAATTCCGCACAACCCGGCCAGCAAAAGTTCAAAGACGACCGTCTGCGATTCGCCGGTCTTCAGTTTAAGGCCGGCTTCCAGCAGGCTTTCCAGGTCTTGCTTCAGCTCCTCCTGCGTAAAGCGGTCGATCCTTTCGGAACATTTTTTAATGAAATAAGGGCTCCCGGACACCAGCTTTGCGATCTTCCCGGGGTCTTTTTCCCTCCCTGACAGGGACTTGATCTGCAGCATCAAACGGTACTGGGTCGCCAGCAGCGAGAGCAGCTGAAAAAGATCCTCCCGGTTCCTCAAGAGGACCTGAAATACCGACAGCGCCTTTTTCAGGTCTTTTTCCCGCAGGGCATCCAGCAGCGAAAAAGCGCTGGTCTCTCCGGGAGAAGCCAGCGCCAGCACATCCTCTTCCCGGATCTGATCCCGGTCCCCGATAAAAGTCAAAAGCTTCTCGATCTCGCCGGAGAGGAGGCGGAGATTATTCCCGCTGATCTCCTGCAGCAGGCGGGCGGCGCCTTCAACGATGATCTTCCCGCGGCGGCGGACATAAGCCTCGATCCAATCCAGCAACTGGTCGAGCTCCCAGGGCGCAAAAGATCTGAATTCCAAAACTTCTCCCTGCTCGCTCACCAGCCGGTAAAATTTGGATCTCCGGTCAACGGTTTCCGCCTGAAATACCACTTTGACCTGCGGGGGAATATTTTTGATCAAAGGGATAAATTGATCCTGATTCTCGGCCGTAAGCTTTAAATCGCGGACGATCACCAGTTTTTCTCCCCCCAGCAGGGGCTGGGTCTGCAGAGCCGCGGCAAAATACTCCGGGGAATAATTGTCTCCATCGATCACTTCGACATTCAGCGAGGGATTTTCGATCTGGCTCTTCAAGGAATTGATTTTCTCTTCGATGAGAAAATCCTCTTCGCCATAAAAAAGATAGATCGGTTTTTCCATTTTTATAATAAAAAAGCCGGCGGAGGGAGTCGAACCCACGACCTACTGATTACAAATCAGTTGCTCTACCAACTGAGCTACGCCGGCAAACTCCGGGAAAAGCCGGGAGAGGGAGTCGAACCCACGACCCGCGCATTACGAATGCGCTGCTCTACCAACTGAGCTATCCCGGCAGAATTACCAACGAGTCATAAGCAGCCGCGCGTTATCGTTGCTCGGCAAAACCTGGCGGGCATCAACGTCCACCAGCCAATCGAAGGATTCCAGCGCACCGCCGCTCTGCTGGCAAAGATAGCTCACCAGCAATTTTTCGCCCTGCTTACGGATCTGCCAGCCTTTCTCGGCCACCGGGGTGCCGAGCGATTTGGTCAGTGCCACCACCGATCTTATCGCGGCATCGATGCGGGTCCCTTTCCTGGTTTTTCCCGCCTTTACCATCTGCAGAGAATCATCGGCAAGGGTGGGAACGACCGCGGATCTCACCTGAGCCGCCGGTACGAGAGTACGCATCTCCCGGTTTTCGGGATCATATTTTAAGGCTTCTTTCCAGGCGGCACGGGCCTCCGCTTCCAAGCCCAGCCGCTTTAAACTTTCACCCATTTCAACCCAGGAAAGAACAGAGTCGGGCTTCAAATCCAGTGCCCTGCGGTAAGCTTTTGCTGCTTCATAATAGCGCCCGGCTTTGTACTGGCCGTGCGCCAGTGAAAAATATTTTTGCGCCAGGTCGGCCGAAACCACCCGCACCTCGATATCCCTTTCATCCAGCCGCACCGCTTTCAGCGCCACCTCTGCCGCCGAATCCAGATTGCCCAGCGCCATATGGCTTTTAGCCAGCCAGAGGTATCCTTTCACAAAGTCAGGATCAACCGCCACCGCATTGCGGAAGTGCGAAACCGCCGCGGCGTAATTCCTGGTCCGGTAGGCATTTTGTCCTAAAAGATAATAATTTTCGGTCGGCTCCTGCACGCTGGTGATGGGTACCCAGCCCTCCGAGCCGTCTTCGAACAGCACTTTGTACCAGGGCACCTTGGAAAGGCCGACCAGCTTCTGGCCGACATATAAAATGCGGGCAGAGTTGCCGGAAAGAGCCGCGCAGGTCGAAGTCACCGTAAGCGGCCAGCCGGAAAACGAAACAGTTTCGCCGCACGAAGTTTGAGAATCTTCTTTCGCCATCTGGACCGGCCCTTCCACGTAAAACTCCAGGGTTCGCTGTATGCTGCCCTTGTTCCCGATGATCTGGTAGCGCACCATATGGACGCCGGCCGCTATCTCCGCCTGGATCCGGTAAACGCCGCTCCAGTACATGCCGTCGCTGCTCCCGAGATCCACCTTTTCGGCCGTAAAATCAAAAGTAGCCTTGACCGCTTTCACCGGCGAAGCGGAACGGACTCCCAGTGAGATCGCTTTATCTCCGCTCTTAACCACTCTGGGATAAACCAGCGCCTCCACCCACACCAGCGAAAGACCCTCCCCCGGCTCGGTCGGGCCGGCCTTCAAACTTAAATCCTCTCGATTAAGCCCTCCCTCCATTCCCCAGGTCGATCCCGCCAGAAACACAACCAGCACTAACCAAATCCATCTTCTCATTTTTCCTCTCCTTTCTTATCGCTTTAATAAGTCAGCAAAATATTATCGATCCCGGCCTCAACTCTTCCTCTCTGTTTCTCCGACAATAAAATCAACTGCATTTTCAAAAGCCCGCCCGAGCCGTTCTTCTGATCGGGATTCCAGACTCCGTCCCCTGAACCCGGGTTCTCCAGTTTGAAAGCCGAGAAGGGAATTGAGATCCTGGTAAAGCCTTTTCCCAGAATGGGGACTTCGGCCACCCATTTATCGTCTTTGGTTGGCATCCAGTCTTTAGCAGGGTCCTGTTCCAAAATATTATTATTGTTATCATCGTCAAAGAGTTCGATCTTTATCTTCCCTCCCTCGTCCCCGCCAAAAACATCCATCTGAAGGCGGGAGAAGTAAGACGCTTCCAGATTCAAATTGGCGCCGATCCCGCCCACATACCAGTTATCCGTTCCGCCTTTAAGCGACAGAGAATAAACCCCGCAGGACTCGGCGATCGCGTCTTTGCCTTCGAAGGAAGGGTTCTCCGCTATCGTCATTTGAATGTTCCCGAACTTGTACCATTTTTCTATCTTGCCACTCTCAAAATTATCGATCAGCTCAAAGGAGAACTGAGCCTGCGCCGCGGCGGCAAGCAATAACAGCCAAAGAAATATCCTCACCTGGCTTTCCGGGAAACTCTTTTTGGTTTTCGAACTCCTCCTTTTTTAACCGCCTTCGGTCTTGATTTAATCTTTATTTTCACAGTGGGTTTAGAGGCTTTCGCTGCCGCCGTGATCCCGGTGGTCTCGATCAGCGACTGAACGCTTTTCAGGGTCAAGACTTCTTTCTCCGCTTTGAGTTTTTCGCATTCCTTGGCCAGCAGGTTGTTGCTTTTGCGCAGGACTTCTTCGATCTGCTTTTGCGCTTCCAGCCCGTGTACCTGACTTTGCAGGCTCACGTTATGAGAAGCCAATCTTTCTTTTTCGCATTTCAATTCATCCAGCAGGAAATTGAGCTTCTCCCTTTCTGCTTTATTTTCTCTCTCCAGCAGCGGGGGCACGTCTTCCACTACGGTCGGCAGCCAGCGGTTGCGCCGGTAGACCTCGTAGCCTTTAACCGCTGAGAAGGCGGCGATGCAGACGGCCGCCAGCGCCGCCACCAGATGGAAAAAACCAAAGGCTGAAGCTTGACCTCCCTGAGCTAAAACTTGAGACAAAGTTGGTGACATTAACTTTCTCCTTTCTATCGCTTTGATTAAAGAATGGCGCAGGCCGGAATCGAACCGGCGACGCCTGCCTTTTCAGGGCAGCGCTCTACCAACTGAGCTACCGCGCCAAACTTCTGACCCGCGTGCGACTCGAACGCACCACCACCTGCTTAAAAGGCAGGTGCTCTACCTGATGAGCTAGCGGGTCATACGAAAATATTTTAGCTTAAGCGGAGGATAAAGTAAAGAAAGTATTTTGTGAATATATTATTCTCGGCTTCGATTGCTTGGACGGGCCAGGTCCTTTCCGGGTCGACAACCAATCTCCAATTGATGTAATATATAAATACAAATGTTAATCCTAACGCTGGTCGTGATCGTATGTATAGCGCTATCCTTTGCCGTTGACAGGAAGAAGACCTATCGGGGTTGCCTGAATGGGATCAAAATGTTCCTCGATATCCTGCCGACCTTACTGCTGGTCTTGGCCCTGATCAGCATTTTTCTTTATCTTATACCCGAGAAAACCATGACCGTCATTCTGGGGGCCAAAAGCGGGCCACTGGGGATATTGATCGCGGCGCTCATCGGTTCGATCTCACTGATCCCGGCTTTTATCGCTTATCCTCTGGCCAGGATATTCCTCAACCGCGGAATTCCTGTTGCGACGGTCGCGGTCTTTATAACCACTCTGCTGATGGTCGGCATATTGACTTTGCCGCTGGAGATCAGATTCTTTGGCAAAAAAGCGGCCATCATGAGGAATTTATTAAGCTTTGTCGGAGCTTTGATCGTTGGTCTTTTAATGGGAATATTTTTATGAGCTGGTGGAAAATAATCAAAGCTTATTTCTGGTTCGTTATTTTCACGATATTTATGCTTGGCTCCTTAGCCATGGGCTATGATCCCGGCAAGGAGATCTATTTAAATTTCAGCCAATTCTTTTGGGAAATGGCCGCCTTCCTTCCCCTGATGTTCCTGTTAGTGGGACTCTTCGACGTTTGGGTCCCCAAAGAAAGGATCGAGCATCATATCGGGCTTGAAAGCGGATGGCTCGGCTCTTTTTGGGTGATCATTTTAGCAACACTTCAAGCCGGCCCACTCTATGGTGCGTTCCCAATCGCCTATTTGCTAAGCAAAAAAGGGGCCAGCGTGCGCAATATCTTCATCTACCTCGGCACTTTCAGCTACATTAAGATCCCGTTATTGACCTTTGAAATCGGGTTCCTGGGATTAAAATTCTCCCTCCTCCGCACCATGTTTTCGCTGCCGGTTTTCTTTGTGGTCGGGGTCCTGATGGAAAAATACCTGGGGAAAGATTATAAAGTCAGGGTTGCCAAATTGTAGGGAAACGGGCCCGGCCGGATTCGAACCGGTGATCTCCTGCGTGACAGGCAGGCGTGTTAAACCAGACTACACTACGGGCCCACTGAAAAAATAATTATACCAGCTTTAAAGAATGTTGGAAAGGCATATCATATGTTAGCGCCAGAGACACTTAGATGCATTTTTCTTTTTCTAATTTTATCAGTGATTCTATATATTTGCGGCTTTTTCGCCTTTTCATGCAAGATTCCCGCTTTCTGGCATCGGTATTTGTCAAATAGCTTTCAGTATAGACAATCTCCAGCGGGATCAGGCCCTTTGTGCTTCTTATCTTACCAGAATTATGCTCTTTCAGGCGATTCTCTAAATTATGTGTGGAACCAATATAATACTTCCCATTTTTATTGCTTTTTAATATATAAAGAAAGAACATGATATAAAAGACTTATTCAATAGCTCGCATTGGGCTGATAAGCCGGATTCCCCCGTCTTCATTATATTAATCTAATAATGTTTATGACGGGATCCCGATGGTTTCACTATTTATTCTATTATAATGACCATCGGGAGAACCGGTGATCTCCTGTCCCGCCTCCTTATTATTTAAAAATAATGTTTTGCGGGATCCCGCCAGAGGCGGGACGTGACAGGCAGGCGTGTTAAACCAGACTACACTACGGGCCCTCTTTAGTTATTCTTAAAGAAATAATGATACCAGCTTTCGGGAACATTGGAAAGCCGGGTCATGTGCAAATACAGGGTCGAAGAGGGACGGTAGGGAGTCCCGATCAACTTCATCCCTGCCTCGTCCAGAGTTTGATTTCCCTTCCGGTTGTTGCAGCGCGAACAACAGACCACTAAATTTTCCCAGCTCTCTCCGCCGCCGCGGCTCTTCGGGACGATATGATCGATGGTCAAGTTGCCGCCGGTCTTTCCGCAGTACTGGCAGGTATGGTTATCCCGCAGGTAAATATTTTTGCGCGTGAGCACCACCTCGGCGTAAGGCATGGGAACGTAATTTACCAGCCGAATAATTTCCGGCAGTCGATATTTGCCGTTAACAAAATGGCCGTTGAACTGCACGCCATCGGCCCTGCCCTTGTAAAGCAAAGTCATCGCCCTCTGCCAGCTGGTGATGTTGATCGGCAGATGAGTCGAGTTCAACACTAAAACTTTTTCTCTCATCGATTTTGATTATAACAAAAATATTTCATGCAAACAACGGGAAACGGAGGAGGTGAGATTTGAACTCACGCTGCGCTTGCGCGCACTAACGGTTTAGCAAACCGCCCCCTTAGACCACTTGGGTACTCCTCCATTGCACTTCGCACGAAATGGCGGAGAGGGAGGGATTCGAACCCCCGGTACTCTTGCGAGCACAGTAGTTTTCAAGACTACCGCCTTAAACCACTCGGCCACCTCTCCTTGTAAACTAGCCAATCAAGCGTACATTCTCGGTTTTTCCGCCGAAGGCGGACCCGCCTCTGGCGGGCAAGACTACCGCCTTCAGCCACTCGGCCATCCCTCCAGAATTTTTAATATTATAACATAAATTATTTAAGCGCGGTAAAAGCAGCGATTGATCTTAGTCTTTAAGTTTCACGTAAGCGACATAGAGCCCGATCACCACCAACGGCATAATGAAGTCCGAAAAAATGATATTCGGTCCGATGTTATAAGCCGCCAGGTTGCCGCTTTCAGCCAGGGAGCGGACATGGCCGATCATGCAGCCGAAAAGAAAGAAGCTATTGGCGATGATGGCCGCCAGCCAAAAAGTTCCCCGGACAAAGAGGCAGAGCACGCAAACCAATCCGAATGCCATGTCGGCGATCCCGACTTCATACTGGAACGGGCTTCCGGGCGCCCAGCCGATCATCTTCGCCGTGGCGGGGCCGTTGAAGACATGGAAGGCACCGGCAACGAGGCTCCCCAGGCCAAAGGTTATGACCAGCAGGTAAAACAGGATGACCTCGGTAATCTTTTTCGCGGACCTTTTTTTCATCAGCAAGAGATGGATGATGATGGCGATTAAGGTGATGATCAGCAGAAAAATGTTCATGATAAACGCCCCCTTTTGGGGGAATTATACGCTCAACCAATTCAAAAATCAAAATTCAATATTTTTCAGCGCACGCTGATAGAGAAGGTCTTTTGTTCCGCGGGCAGTTTATCCTTTTCCCAGGGCCGGGCATATTTCAAAACTATTTTTGCGGCGCCTTTTTTGAGAGCGAGGAAGGTCCAATTCTCTTTGCCGCCGGCGCCAACCAGTTTGGTTTGGGAAGACGTATATTCCGAGCTAACCAGCCGGACGATCTTTTCATCGAGCGGCTTTGCCAGCTGCCAGCTGTAGCCGGTTGAGGGATTGGATCCCAGGCTGATGGTAAAGTTCTCCCCTGCTCTGGCATTGATCACTTCCAATTTGGCGCAGGAGGAGACAAGAAAAAGGGAAAGGAGCAATAATAATTTTAATTTCATAGGTTCTCCTTTTTATTTATAAATCCGCTCAGGAACAAAAATTACCAGCGGCACCAGTAAGTAGGCCAGGGTCGACCAGCCGGGGTATAAAAATGCCGCCACCAGGGCCAGCAAAGCTATGACGGGAGTATACAGCATTTTTCTGCTCACCAGCGCAATCTGTTTTTCTTCGCCTGCCGGCTCGATCAATCCTTTTTTGAAAGCATATCCCCAGTTGAAGGCCAACAGTGAGCTCAGGACCAGCAGGTTCGAATTAAAAAACACCTCCGCCGCCAGGTCACTGGTGTGATCGTTCATCAAAGAAGCGGAGAAAGGAATAAGTACGACAAAGAGCAGCATAAGGATATTCAGCCACAGCGTTACCGCGTCGGTCTTTTTGATATGATGATACTGCTGGCTGTGGCTGATCCAGAAAGTCGCCAGCAGCAGGAAGCTGAGGGCGAAATTCCAGAAGTTCTGGTATTGCCCCAAAAGATAAGCCCCGACATTTACCCCCGGGCCGGTCCCCGGCTGGTTGATGGAGAGGACCAGCAGTGTCATGGCAAAGGCAAAAATGCCGTCCGCCAGCGACTCAACGCGCCGCGGGGTCATGCCGCTTGAACTGGAAAATTCATTTTCTTTCATATTGGTCAAAAAACCGGACGGTGCGCTGCATGAGGAGCGGCCAGAGCGGGCCGAACTCATGGTGTTCGCCCGGATACCGATAGAAAACAACATCTTTACCGTGTGCTTTCAATTCTTTCTCGAGACGCTGCGACCAGTCGATCGGGACCGTCTGGTCGGCGGTGCCGTGGTTGATCATGACCGGCGCTTTGATCCGGTCGATATAGTTAATCGCCGAGAGGCCGGCCCAGAAGGCGGGGTTCGACTCGGGTGAGCCGTATTTAGCAATGATCCCCTCTGCGACTTCCGGATGATGTTTACGGCGCCAGAGCCAGCGGGTAAAATTATCGCGGTAGTCGGCGCTGACCGGGGCGAAGAGAACGGCGGCTCTGGCCAAATCAGGCCGGACGACGAGGAGGTTAAGGACGACGCCGCCCCCCATGGAATGGCCGAGCAGGCCGATCCTATCTTTATTGAAATATTTATAGGCGCTGTTTTTTACCGCCATGATGCAATTGATAGCGTCGATCACGTAACCCAGCCTGAATCCGGCCAGGTCAGTGGGGTCTTTATCGGAAAAGGCGTGATTGCGGTAATCGGGATGGATAACGATGTACCCGTGCCGCGCCAGATAGTCCTGTTCTCTTTTCAGTCCGCGGCCGATGGTATAGATCTTGGGATCAATGAAGCCGTGGTTAAGTATAAGGATCGGGAAAGGCCCTGCCCCTTTCGGCAGGTTCATAATGCCGGAGATCGTCAGGTCATCGCTTTTGTATTGGATTTGATAGCACGTGTAGGCGCTGTTTTTCTCCAGTGTTTTGACGATCCTCAAGTCACGGCCGTTATAATCCCTGGTCATAAGAGCGGAGAGAGATGGCGTCTCAGCTGCCAGGGCGGGCAGCGCCAAGGCGATCAAAAGGCTGATGATAAGTTTTTGCTTGCGCATGAATTAATTATAACACGGTTTGCCTCCGGCCTTTCGTAGTATAATAAAAGCCAATGAAACCCAAGATCATTCTGGCTTCCGCGTCACCGCGCCGAAAAGAGCTGCTTAAGAAGATCGTTGCTCGTTTTCGGGTCATTAACAGCGGCGTTGATGAAGCACGCATTAGCGCAGCTTCGCCCGCGATATTTGCCAGAAAAGCGGCCATCTGCAAAGCCAAAGCGGTCGCCGCAAAATATAAAAGATCGATCGTGATCGGAGCCGATACTATAATCCTCCTGGGCAGGAAGATCCTCGGGAAGCCTAAAAGCAGGAAGGACGCCATCGCCATGCTCAAAAGTTTAGCGGGGAAGACGCATAAGGTGATCACCGGAATAGCCGTCATTTTTCCCGGGCCAAAGATCGTTTCTAGCGTAGCCGTAACCAGGGTCAAAATGAATAAAGTTTCTGATCAGGAGATCCTCGATTATGTTAATTCCGGCCGGCCGCTGGATAAAGCGGGCGCTTACGGGATACAGGAGATCGAAGAGATCTTTATCGATAAGATCGAAGGGGATTATGACAATGTGGTCGGCTTGCCGGTCCGTCAATTGCAAAAGATCCTCTCCCGCGGAGGTAAATGATCATGACAAAAGCTCTCTGGAAACCGGGCACCATGCTCTATCCCGCTCCGGCGGTCTTGGTATCCTGCGGGGATAAACCGGAAAATTACAATATCATCACCGTTGCCTGGACCGGCACCATCTGCTCGGAGCCGGCGATGGCCTATGTTTCGATCCGCCCCACCCGCCATTCCCATGCCATTATCGAAGAGACCGGAGAGTTCGTCATCAATCTTGCCACCAAAAAGCTGGCCTTTGCGGTCGACTATTGCGGAGTAAGATCAGGGAAAGATATCAACAAATTCAAGCAACTAAAACTGACGCCGGTAAAAGGCGAGCAGGTTTCGGCGCCGCTGATCAAGGAGAGTCCGGTCAATATCGAATGCCGGGTTACCGACCGCAAACGGCTGGGGTCGCATGATATGTTCATGGCCAAAGTCCTTTGCATCCATGCCGATAAACAATATATCGATAAAAAAGGAGCTTTTAATTTCCGGGCGGCCGAACCGATCTGTTATTCCCACGGCAAATATTATCTCCTGGGCAAGGAACTCGGCCATTTTGGGTTTTCGGTCAAAAAGAAGAAATAAGGGACGCGGCCAGGTTATCGATCAATTGATACAATTCCTGAAATGTTCGCGCCTTTCCAACTTCGCCCCGTAAAACCACGGCATTTTTCAGATGTTTTAAATACCAGATGGCTACTTTGCGGGAAAAGCCTACTTTAGTTTTAGTTGATAACAATTTATATTTTTCTATATTTTGGAGATGTTTCATTAAAACTGCCAGTTTGTCTTTCAGTGGAGGCTCAGGCAAAAGAGTCCCGTTCCTTAAATAATTTTTGATCTGCCCGAAGATCCAGGGAGTGCCACACGCGCCGCGAGCGACCAGAACCCCGTCGCACTGGGTCAGATCTATCATCTCTTTGGCCTTTTGCGCGGAAAGTATATTGCCGGAGGCAATGACCGGTATTTTTACGCTGGCCTTGATCGCCCTGATCGACTCATGATCGACCGCGCCGGAATATTCCTGCTCTCTTGTCCGGCCGTGGACAAAGATCGCCTTTGCCCCGTTTTGTTCGCAGTTTTTGGCGATCGAAACGATAGGTTCCGGATCTTTTGTCAAATACCCGGTCCTGAGCTTTACGGTTATTGGAAGACTAAGCGAGGATGATAATTTATCAATAATACGATAAAGCGTCTCGGGCTCTTTTATTAAATAGGCGCCGGCCTTCTTTTTAATAACTTTTTTGATCGGACAGGCGGCATTGATATCCAGGAAAGAAATATTATTATTCAGCTCTATCAGTTTTTTGGCGGCTTTTAAGATTATCTCCGGATCAGATCCCAGCAGCTGCGCCGCGATCGGAAGATCCTGGGGATGGACCTGAAGCATATCATTGTTTTTTCGGCGTGAGTCATAAACTAATGAATTAGAATCGGACATCTCGTAAAAACAGAATTCCGCTCCCTGCTCTCTGGCGATCAAGCGAAAAGAGAGGTCGGCGCAACCGGCCATGGAAGCCAGAAAAACGTTAGTATTTGTGTTTATTGGACCGATCTGGACCATACTTCCTGCTCTTCCAACCGCGAAGTCACCGCCGCGATGATTTCTTGATCTTTTCGAAGGCGCGTTTTAAAAGCGCGATGAGGAGGAGCCGGCTGATCGGAGCCGCCTAAAGCAATTCCCCCATCACCTTAACGATGATTCGTTTCCTCCTCTGTCCATCGAACTCACCATAGAAGATCTGCTCCCAGGGTCCAAAGTCCAGTTCTCCTTTGGAGATCGCAACCACCACTTCTCTGCCCATGATCGTCCGCTTGAGATGGGCGTCGGCATTGGTCTCGCCGGTCTGATGATGCCGGTAGTCGGGCCGCTCCGGAGCGAGCTCCTCCAGCCATTCCATAAAATCCTGCTTAAGCCCCGGTTCCTCATCGTTGATGAAGACCGAAGCCGTGATATGCATCGCATTAACCAGTACTATTCCCTCTTTGACGCCGGACTTTTTCACGATCTCCCTGACCTCTTCCGTAATGTTAACGATCTCCTTCTGCTTTTTAGTGTTCATAAAGAGGTAATCGGTGTGGATTTTCATGCTAAGGTAGATTTTACGATTTTAGGCAAAATAATACAAGGGCGCTCACACCTTTTTATATTTAGCCAGTTCCTCTTCGCTCATCCCAAAGTAGTGTCCTATCTCGTGCTGCAGGACGTTGGTGATGAGTTCCGGAAGTTTTTGGGGCGGGAATTTTTCCAGCGCCTTCTGATAGATGACGATCTTATCCGGCAGGACGTTGCGGTAGGCTGGTCCTCTTTGCGGGAGAGGAACGCCCATATATTGGCCGAGGATCAGGAGGTGGTCTTTATCGAAAACGGTCCGGTCAGGATCGACCTCGATGGTGATATTTTCCATCATATCCCGGAACTTCTGAGGAATATCTTTGAGGGCCTGTTCGACGTATTGCTCGAAGGCTTTTAGTTCCAATTAAAATTATAGCTTAGATCTTGACAGCAATTACCAGGTAACTTTCAGCTCAAAATTCTTGCCGGTGATAGCTTCTCCGCTGGTGAAGTCGATCGCCGTAGGTGTGCCGGTCTCGGCCAGGCTCTGCTGCCAGTTCGAGGGAACTTTGCCGTCCGAATATTCTCCCACCCGATCGCCGGCTACCGGGGTACCATCAAACGTAGTTCTCCCAACGGCCAAAACGGCAATAACATAGTAGGTCCCGGTAGTGCTCATCGGCAGGGAATAATTATAGGTCGTGACGCCGGCTTCGATCGTATAGTTGTTCTCACGCGGATAAAAATCTCCAGAGACGAAGGTTTCATCGGTCGTGGCGCCAACCCAGAGGCAACTCGTTACTCCGGGCGCGGGCAAAGTGATCGTCCCCGAGATCGTGTTAGCGACTGGCACCGCAGTTGTCGTAGTGGAGCTGGTCGTAGTGGTTGCAGTGCTGCTGGAAGTGCCGCAACCGGTATAAGCCAGAACCAAAACCAGGCCGAGCAGGGACAGGGCAAGAACCGTAAAATTTTTCATTGTTTTCCTCCTATGATCTTCTGATATCTTGGCGTCAGCATATATTATTCCTCAGTGGAAGTCAATGGGCTTGTTTTCGCCACCCAACTGGCGAAATTTCGACACTTGGATGAGTTAGTGCGCCTCGTACCAGGATCTATAGTTCAGGGGGAATTTTGGCCAGCACCGCCTGAAGATCGAATCCATCCCAGTGGTCTTCCGGGAATTCAAAGCGGTCGATGCCCAGGTGGTAAAAATGGTTGATCTCCCGTGCGATCTTATGTTTCCAGTGAGCGGCCGCCTCTTCCCGGTTGACCTTATCGCGCGCGCTGCTGGTGACCTGGATCTCCAGCGGAAGTTTGAGTAGGGACAAGCGCCTGACAGTTACGGCAGAGAACCCGCTTTCCTTGGGCTTGATGATCTCATCTTTGTAATGCGGGAACGACCTTCGTTTCATGAAGGCGACCAGGCCATGCTTATCCTCAAAATTCTCCCCTGATATCTCAGGGAATACCTGCAGGAGCAGGTCAACGATGCGGTAAGCCAGCCAATCATCCTTGGCCGCGACGTTGATGCCGAACAGATCATATATATGGCCGGGTTTTCTGATCCGGCTGCTTTCCATTTTTTCCCAGAGCGAATAGGGAAGTTTTACGCGGAAATCGATGCGGTAATCGGAAGGAGGGATATTGACCACGGTAAGGACCGTGCGGACCAATTCGGCCATCTGCTGAAGGTGCAGCTCCATTTCCGAATAAGAGAGCCCGACTGTTTTCTCGATCTTTTCTTTGATGCGCAGGTATAGGCGATTGCGGGTAAGGCGGAAGATCTGATCGCGGATCATGTCCGCCAGGTCCTTGAAGCCGCACCTTTCCGCCAAGGGTGCGACGACCACCCTCAAATGCTGCTCGTACCCGGCATCGATCCCACCCGGGGACCGGTATTTAAGCTGGCCCAGAACATGGGAGAAATACTCCAGTGTTACCCTTTCTCCCTCATCTTCTACTCCTGCGCGCAGCCTGACCAAGAACAAACACAGGAAATCCTTTATGTCCTTGAGGGTCTCCACGGGAAAAGTGCTCAGTTTCGTACTCAGTGCTAAGTGAAGGGCATTGATCTTCTTATACAGGCGGAGATAAGACGATTCATCCCAATCCTGGAGGGCAAGGCCCAGGCCCCGGCTGAAAGTATAAAGGTGATCGTGGAACGTGAAAACATAGCGGTCGCTCAGGAACCACACTCCGCTCTCTGTTTCTTTAAGCAGGAGGAGGGCGGCCAGACCTTCCTCAGACGCCCCGCGCGTAGCCGC